>Ga0207780_1000448_pt1 | contig 11569 bp, 10 predicted proteins | sample LuqExpMetageno45_FD_187803 | JGI IMG/M metagenome (GOLD analysis project Ga0207780, IMG submission 187803) | Tropical forest soil microbial communities from Luquillo Experimental Forest, Puerto Rico - Sample 45 (SPAdes) | ecosystem: Environmental > Terrestrial > Soil > Tropical forest ...
CCATACACGGGAACACTGGTCACCAGATCATCGGGGGCGTCAATCTGGCGCAATATCGCGCTCACCGAGGTCTTTCCGGAACCGGAAGTGAAACGCGCATCCTTGAACTCAAGCCGCGGGAACACGGTTCCATTCACCCAGCCGTCGAAAAACCAGTCGAGCGAACGTCGATTCTCGAACCAGAGCGACTTGGGAAGCGCCGACTCAAATTCCGCTTCGAACTCGTCGTTGGTGATTTCTTTTTCCTGGTATCGCTGGTAGATCGAACGCAGGGTTCCCACAAAGACTTCATCGGACCCGGACGGGGTGACGCTGGTGCGCGACGCATCGCGGAACATTTCGCGTAGCATGTGGAGCAGCCAGGTGCCGCGGCCATAGGTGATGATCTCGTACCCTGCCGGAAACTTGTACGAGGAAAGCCGGACGCCCAGGGTCACCGGCCCAGCTTCCACGTTCTTCAGTCCTGCTTTCGAAGTCGTCGCGAGCAGCTGGCGGTAGGTTCCCAGCATGACCTGCATGTCAGCCGGACGGCGCTCTTCCAGCAGCATTAAGGCAAGGTAGTTCGCAATGGCCTCCATCAGCCATTGCTCGTGATAGCTGGCCCAGGAAACCCGGTCGCCGAACCACTGGTGAGCAATCTCATGCGACAACATGACTCCGCCATAGAGAATGTCGTCGGCTGCAGTGACATGGGTCGCAGCGCGTTGCTCGGGAGTCAGATACACGTACGTCGAAAGGAAGATCATGCCCGGCCAGCCCTGACTGTCGCTACCCGGACGCTGGGTCAGCGCAAGCGAACCGAACGGATACGGGCCCAACATCTTGCTCAGCTGGGTGATGGTTTCGGCCGCATTCTGCGCGACTTGCGTCCCGCTGGTGGACAGCCTGCGGGTTGGCGCGGGAGCCGTCGCTGATTTAACGCCCTCGGTCGAGACGCCGGGGGTAACCGAGGGTGCGGCAGGCGTTGGTTCAACTTGCGGCATCTTGTCCTCGACCTCGCCGGTTGCATACGAAAGGATCTCCACCTCACCGGCCTTGGAGGCGGTCTGGAGATAGCGCCCCAGGTTGAAGCCTGCAATCGGGATCGCACCGTCGCTGATCCAGTGTCCCGTAGAGTTGGCTGGCCCGTGCTCCAACGTCACCTGTTTACCGGTGGCTACGAGCGTATAAGCCCGCGGGAAGCGGAATGTGATGTCGTATTGCGCCATGGCAATCCCGCGATTCGGATACCACGTGCCTCGTGCACCGACGTAAAACAACCCTCCACCGGCGTCTGTGAGTACTGATCCCGCATAGACGAAATGGACCTGCAACCGCTGTCCAGTTTTGAGAGGCGCGGGAAATACCACCGCGACGAGGTCATTGCCGCGCCGTGAAAGCTGGGTACCCTCGATGGTTTCATTCTGGATGAATTCCAGCGGCTGGCCGTCCGTCGCAACCGACTTGACCTGCAGAAAGCGCGACAACTCAAAGAGCAGGATGCGTGGCCCGCCTCGTTGCACCACGCCATCCAGAACCGCATCGGCAGAAAGACTCAGAGAGGGTTCAATCGCCGCGTCAATCTTGAAGGCGCCCACCTGGAAGGAATCTCGCATCCATGACGGGCCAGTCGGACCGTGGAACTGCGACCCGTCGGACTGCGCCTTTCGAATTGAACGCATCCGAAAACTCAACCAAAGGTCGTAATACGGCTGGTCATTTGCGGACCGCACCTGACCCACGACGATTTGCTCCGGCGCCAGCGAGTCGAAGTAAACATCGAAGGTGCCGAGGCGTGGAGATGCAATGCGCGCATGCAGCAGCGTGTCATTCGACACCGGACTCCCATTAATCGCAACCGCGTCTCGCTCGCTGGTAAAACTTATGGCCAGGCGCATTGCGTCAATCTCGGACGTCTGGCGAGCGCGCAAATTGTTTCGTGCCACAAATCCGGCGGCGTCCGAGAAGGGGCGGAGGTACTGCCTCAGCTCGTCAGCAGTGTGGTCATTAAACCGCAGGTAGACCGACGAAAAATGTTCTTCGAGGACACCGAGTCCGGTGAAAAGACCCAGCGAGGCCCGCTCACGGCGATCGGGAGGACGCACCAGCAATTCCCCATCACCTTCGAAATAAGCGCCGGTGATCCGCCCGTCGACCGCTTGGGTGAAGGCGATGACGCCGTCGTTCAGCCACAGGTGGATGTCTTCGCGGTCAATGCCAGCTTCCCTGATTTTGTAAACCTGTTGGGGATCAAGACCTAGATTTCGCAGCGCTCGATAAATCGGCAGCACCGGACCGGACGTCAATGGAACGACCTGGCCGCGGGCCTGCCGGCAGGCGCCAGCCAAGGCGAACAACGCGGCAAGTGCGATCTGCCACCAATAAATCCGCCGGAGCGTCATCGGAATTCGAGTACCATCCAGGTCCACAAGCGCCACTAGTTTATGCCAACCGTGTTGGTATCCAGACAGGGGGCAGATTGTGTGTCTCGAACGGCTGAGTGGGGGCCGTTTGTCAGTCATCGCGGGTGATTACGAAAGTAGTAGCGCGCTTTAGATTTTTGTTCGCGCAACTGAAACCGGATGCCTTAAAATCCGGACTAGTGACGGAACTTGCAGGTACAATGGAGTGAGGACATTTATTTGTATTTCAGGTAAGCCCCCCGGCGTGTAGGCCTGCCTGATCAGGTCATTGATGAAGATATCAGCACTTCTGTTGTTGTCAACCTCTCTCAGCGGATCGTTCCTATTCGGACAGCAGTCGCAATCGGCGCTGCCCGCAGGTTCAGTTCCGCCCGCTTCCGCGGCTCCCGCGCCTGCTCCCAGTCAGGCGAGCGATGCCACCGTGGTCGAAGAAATCATCGTTCGCATCAACAACAGCATAATCTCGCTGTCGGACCTCAAGAAGAGCCAGGAACAACTCGCGGCAGAGTCGTCCCGCCAGGACCCCAACGCCCCGCCGGACAGCCAGCCCAAGCAACAGGATTTGCTGCGGGACCTGATCGACTCGAAACTGCTTGCGCAGAAGGCCAATGAGTTGGGCCTTAGCGCCGACACCGATGTCATCAAACGGCTGGACGAGTTACGCAAGCAAATGCATGCCGAATCCATGGAAGATCTGGAAAAGGCGGCGCAGGCGCAAGGTGTCTCCTTCGAAGAGTTTAAGCAGAATATGAAGGACAACATCCTTACCCAGAAGGTCATCCAGCAGGAAGTCGGCGCACATATCAGCGTGACTACTCAGGAGATGCAGGAGTACTACAACCAGCACAAGAGTGAGATGGACCGCCCGGAAACCGTGCGCATGAGTGAAATCCTGATCTCGACCCAGCCGTCTGCTGGAGCAAAGTCGGATGGGCAGGCCGCACCACCCACCGATGAACTCGTCGCCAAAGCCAAGGCGACCGCAGACGCCACCTATGCACAACTGCAAAAGGGCGCCAAGTTCGATGATTTGGCCAAGTCCGTTTCCTCCGGTCCCACGGCTGCCCAGGGCGGCGATCTCGAGTACTTCAAGCGCGGTACGCTCTCCAAACAACTGGAAGACCAAGTGTTCACCTTGAAGCCGGGACAGTTTACCGAACCCATCCGTACCAATCAGGGCTGGGTGATCCTGAAAGTGACCGAGCACATCTCGGAGGGAGTTCCTCCGTTCAAGGAAGTCGAGCCCGCGATTCAGGAACGCCTATACATGACGAAGATGCAGCCCGCGCTCCGCGAATATCTCACCAAGCTGCGCGAGGACGCTTACATCGACATCAAGCCGGGCTACGTGGACACCGGCGCCAGCCCGAACGAGACCAAGCCGGTGTTTACGACCGCCGCCTCCAACGACACCTCAAAGACCAAGAAGAAGAAGAAGTACGTAGTCTTTTGAGGAGCACGGCCGACTGAGTCAGAGGCGCACTGCGATGCGCCTTTTCTATTTGCACAGGTCAGTTCGTACGCCAAGCAAACCCCATTTATCCGAGCGGCGGGACGCGCGTTGCGATACGATAAGCCTTCAATCATGCTTTTTGTCCCTCGGAAGCACCGCGAGGATTCACTATGAAGGATTTCTACATCCGCGACTGCCAGCAACACGAAAGCCAGGCTGTGACCTCGAATTTCGTGGTCGCTTCCAAGCAGGTCAAGAACAAGAAGAACGGCGAACTGTATCTCTCTCTCACCCTCGCCGACCGCACCGGCCAGGTCCAGGCCAATATGTGGGACAACGTTGCCGACGCGTTGAATGCCTTTGAGCAGGACGACTTCGTAAAGGTCAAAGGCATGGTGCAGAAGTACAACGGGCGTTGGCAACTCACCGTGCACAAGGTGCGCAAGCTCGGCGATAACGAGATTGACTACGCCGACTACCTTCCCAAGACCACTAAAGATATTGACCAGCTCTGGCGCACGTTGGGCGAGTTTGTCGAGAGCTTCCAGAACCCATGGTTAAAGAAGTTGGTGCAGGATTTCATGGCTGACGAGGCCATCGCGACTGCATACAAGAACGCACCGGCGGCCAAGACGCTGCATCACGCCTACGTTGGCGGCCTGCTCGATCACGTGGTGTCGCTGTTCACCGTCTGCAACCTGGTTTCGCGCAATTATCCGCAGGTCAATCGCGACCTGTTGCTTACGGGTGCGTTTCTGCACGACATCGGCAAGATCCACGAGTTGTCGTACCAGCGGTCCATCAGCTACACCACCGAAGGACAACTGCTGGGTCATATGATCATCGAGCTGGAGATGCTGCACAAGAAGCTCGCGCACGTTCCCGGATTTCCTGGGGAGTTGAAGATCCTCATCGAACACCTCATCATCAGCCATCACGGTCAGTATGACTTCGGATCGCCCAAGCTGCCCATGTTCCCCGAGGCGCTGATGCTGCATTATCTCGATGACCTCGACTCCAAGATGGAAAGCATGCGTGCCCAATTCGAACGCGAGGGCGAACTCGAAACCGCGTGGACTAGCTATAACCCCTCGCTGGGGCGGCCTTTGCTGAACACCCAGAAGTTTTTGGAAAAAGGGAGCGCCGAGCCGGAGCAGGTTGCGACGGCCGCGTCCCCTGCCGACGAATCGTTCGCTGAGTCCGGCACCGGCGACGCGCCCAAGCCTGCGTCGGAAGTTGCTGACGCGGCGGCGAAAGCTCGTTCGGCTTCGCGCCTCGATGCGCTGCAACAGAAGTTCTCTTCGCACAAGCCGACTCCAGTCGGAGCGAAGAGCGAGTAAGTCCGCTGGCGAAATGATGCTGGATTTCGGGCAATTCGACTGCCTCTCTTTCGATTGCTACGGGACGCTGATCGACTGGGAATCCGGCATCCTTGGCTATCTTGGCCCTCTGCTGCGAAACAAAGGCGTGAGCGTCACGAACAACGAGATTCTCAACCTCTACAGTGAATTTGAGCCGCGCCAACAGCGGCAGGGATATCGGAGCTACCGCGAAGTTCTTGCGGCCGTGGTCCGCGACTACGCTGCGCATTTTCACTTCGCCGTCCCGGGCGAAGAGGCCGGCCTGGCGGAATCGATACGCGGATGGCAGCCGTTCCCCGATACAGCTCTGGCCTTGCAGCAACTGAATCAGCGATACAAACTGGCAGTGCTGTCGAACATTGACGACGACCTGTTCGCGTTCACCGCTCCTAAGCTGGGCGTCGAGTTTGACTGCGTTGTAACCGCGCAGCAGGTGCAGAGCTATAAGCCGTCGTTGCGAAACTTCGAAGCTTTGCTGCAGCGCATTCCGGTTGAGAAGTCCAGGCTGCTGCATGTGGCCGAAAGCTTGTACCACGATGTGGCACCTGCCCATTCGCTTGGCATCGCCACCGTGTGGGTAAACCGGCGTCAGAACAAGCCGGCCGGCGCGACGAGATTGGTTGAAGCTGCGGCTGACGTCGAAGTGGCGACGGTGGGCGCGTTGGCCGATGCTGCCGCCACAGTAAGATAGCTAAGAATCCCCGTAAACAAGATGAAAATAAGCAATAGTGCGATCCAGCGGGAATGCAGCATGGTTCCCTCGCGGGCGTGAGTTTCCACCAGCCGCCGCTTCAAATTGGCAAGACTTTGTTGCGATATACTTGTGAAAATTCAAGGAGGAGAGCTATGGCACTTCAGATTGGAGATGTGGCTCCAGATTTCGAGGCGGAGACAACGGAGGGGCGAATTAAGTTTCATGACTGGATCGGCGATTCGTGGGCGATCCTGTTTTCACACCCGAAGGACTTTACGCCGGTGTGCACCACGGAGCTAGGTTACATGGCGAAGCTGAAGCCGGAATTTGAGAAGCGAAACGTCAAGATCATAGGGCTGAGTGTCGATCCGGTTGACAACCATTCGCGATGGGCGAATGACATCCAAGAAACGCAGGGCTATGCGCCGAACTACCCGATGATCGGGGACACCGATCTGCAGATCGCGAAGCTCTACGGCATGTTGCCCGCCAGCACCGCAGGGACAAGCGAAGGCAGGACGGCGGCGGACAATATGACGGTGCGCAACGTGTTTGCAGTCGGCCCAGACAAGAAGATCAAGCTCATCATCGTGTATCCAATGACCACAGGGCGTAACTTCGACGAAGTGTTGCGCGTGATCGATTCGCTGCAATTGACGGCGAAGCACAAGGTTGCGACACCAGTGAACTGGAAGCAGGGTGAGGACGTAATCATTGCAGGATCGGTATCGGACGACGAGGCCAAGAAGGTGTATCCGAACGGCTGGAAGGCCCCGCGGCCATACTTACGGATTGTGCCGCAGCCAAAGTCCTAGAACCCCACCAGACCGGTGATGTGGAAGAACAACTCCATGTTTCAGCCATGAGGCGCCGAGACAACAGCGCCTCATGGACTCATTCGAGGGCAGACAGATCGGGTCAGGCTCGGGCAGCTGTTCTGAGCCCCCACCCTTTTCTTCAGAGATTCCATAACTGCGGGGCGAATACCAACATCTAAGGTTTATGAAGGAGCCGGCACGAAGGGTCATACCTATTTCCAACGCGCTGGGGCAGAGTGTGCTCCAACGCATCGGGAATACCCCGCTGCTGCGCTTCAAGAGAATTACGCGGAACTCCGACGGTATCGAGGTGCTGGCCAAGGCGGAGTGGTTTAACCCGGGCGGATCGGTAAAAGACCGCGCGGCGGCAAGCATCGTAGCAGACGCCAAACGATCGGGCATGCTCGACCCCGGCAAGACCCTCCTGGATTCGACCAGCGGCAACACCGGAATCGCCTACGCGATGCTCGGGGCAGCGGAAGACTTCCCTGTCACGTTGTGCATGCCATCGAACGTGTCACCGGAGCGATCCCGCATCATTCGGTCGTACGGCGCAGAGATCATATACACCGATCCGGGCGAAGGCTCGGACGGAGCGCTACGCAAGGCGCGCGAAATCGCCGCGGGCGAGTCGCAAAAGTACTTTTATGCGGACCAGTATTCGAATGATGCGAATTGGCAGGCGCACTATCACGGAACGGCCGAGGAGATATGGCGGCAGACGGAGGGGCGAATCACACACTTCGTCGCCATGCTGGGCACGAGCGGCACTTTCGTCGGTACATCACGCCGGTTGAAGGAGCTGAACGAAAACATCCACTGCATATCGTTGCAGCCGGGGTCACCCTTCCACGGCATCGAGGGTGCGAAACACATGGCAACCTCCATCGTGCCGCAGATTTACGACGAGAGCATCGCGAATGAGAACCTGTTCATCAGCACCGAAGATGCATATGTGATGACGAAGCGACTAGCGCGCGAAGAAGGGGTCCTGGTGGGCATCTCCGCGGCAGCAGCGATGGTGGGCAGCCTTCGCGTGGCCGAAGACGCCGAACGCGATTCGGTGATCGTTACAATTTTTCCGGACGGCGCTGACCGCTACTGGAGCGAGCGCGTGTGGGAGGACTTCGAGATCTAGGGTCGTCGGGCTCGGTTAAGTTACTTGGCGTCAGCGATTACGGCAGCGGGACAAAGAGTGTGCTGAGGTGGTCCGACGAGCAGATTCCTCGCGGGCTAAAGCCTGCTCGGAATGACAAACATTAAGGACTTGAACGGCACCACTGAAGCCGTGCCCTGATGCGAGGGATTTAGGGGACCTGTTTCAGTTACAAATCACAAGGAATCATGGCTTTATCGATTGCTAGTACGCAGTGGGCGGACCTTCGCAAACATGGCGAGGAGACATTCCCGTACGAATGTTGTGGCGTGTTGGTGGGAAGATTCGACGACAACGGAGCGAAAGTAGTGGATGCCGTGGTGCGGTGCGAGAACCAACGCGCCGACTCGCCGCACAATCGATACGTCATCGACCCGCGACAACTGGTGCGGATCGAGCGCGAGGCGCGCGAGCGCGAACAAGACATCGTGGGCTTTTATCATTCTCACCCTCAGCATCCCGCGCGATGGTCATCGACCGATCTGGAAGAGGCGCACTGGACTGGCTGTTCATACGTGATCACGAGCGTGATGGATGGCGAGGCCGCGCAGACGAACTCGTTTGAGCTGATCACGGAAGAGGAAAGCAAGCAATTTCAGGACGAGGAGGTTACAATTCTATAAACCATCTAGAATGGCGCCACTGAATCGGTCCGAGGGCCGTTGGCATCCATAACTTCACACTATGAAAGTGCTAATCCCTACTGCGCTGCGTCAGTACACAGACAAACAGTCCACTCTCGACGTGCCTCCCGGATCGGTGGCAGAGGTGCTGGGCCAGGTGACAACCCGTTATCCCGAGCTGCGCAAGATGCTGTTCTCCGATGACGGCAAACTGCGAAAGTTCGTCAATGTGTATGTCAATGACGAAGACATTCGCTACCTGCAGGATGAGAACACCCGGGTAAAGCCGGAAGACACGCTGTCGATTGTTCCGTCGGTCGCGGGCGGGTGCGGTTTGTCGAGGCGGGCGACATGGCGTGTCCGGAGCAGGAGTTCGTAATGGCCGCGATCACGAGTCTGCAAGCAGCTAGCCTGAATAATGACGAGATACTGCGCTATTCGCGCCACGTCATCATGCCCGAGGTCGGTATAGAGGGCCAGCTCAAGCTCAAGCGGGCGCGGGTGCTTTGCGTCGGCGCGGGCGGACTCGGGTCTCCGTTGACCCTGTATCTCGCGGCGGCGGGTGTGGGCACGCTGGGCATCGTGGATTTCGACGTGGTCGATTTCACCAACTTGCAGCGGCAGGTGATTCATGGCACCTCCGACGTGGGGCGCAAGAAGCTCGATTCGGCAGAAGACACGCTGCGCGAGATCAATCCGAACGTCGAGATCCGCAAGTTCGAGACCCGTCTGACCAGCGCCAATGCGCTTGAGATCTTTCGCGAGTTCGACATCATCGCCGACGGCACCGACAACTTCCCGACACGCTACCTGGTGAACGATGCCTGCGTGCTCAGCGGCAAGCCCAACGTGTACGGCTCTATCTTCCGCTTCGAGGGGCAGGCCAGCGTGTTCGCCGCGAAAGACGGGCCTTGCTACCGCTGCCTCTATCCCGAGCCTCCGCCGCCGGGGATGGTGCCGTCGTGTGCCGAAGGCGGCGTGCTGGGCATTTTGCCGGGGCTCATCGGCGTCATTCAGGCCACGGAAACCATCAAGCTCATTCTGGGCTCGGGCGAGCCGCTCATCGGGCGGCTGTTGATGGTGGACGCGCTGGGCATGCGGTTCCGCGAGTTGAAGTTGCGGAAGAACCTCGACTGCCCGGTGTGCGGCGCCAACCCGACCGTCAAGAAATTGATCGACTACAATCAGTTCTGCGGCATTCGCGGAGAAGAAGCAGCCGCACCCACCTCCATGACTGATATCTCCGTAGAAGAACTGAAGCAGCGCCTCGACCGGGGCGACAACCTGTTCGTGCTCGATGTGCGCGAGCCCCACGAATACCAGATCTGCAACCTCGGTGGACACCTGATCCCGCTGAACGACCTGCCCAAACGGGTCAGTGAACTCGATCCGAGCAAGGAGATCGTCGTCCATTGCAAGATGGGCGGACGCAGCGCCAAGGCAGCCGACTTCCTCCGCCAGTCCGGCTTCACCAGGGTCCACAACCTGGCGGGCGGGATTACCGCGTGGGCCGAGCGGATCGATCCCAAAGTGCCCAAGTACTGAAACCATCCGCCACCCTCCCCCTGTCTGCAAATTATCTGTTTTCAAGGGGATAGAGACTTCGCCACGCAAATTCTTGAGCGCGCGGGAGTTATACGTAAAGTCGTCAGCCGTAAGGAGTTGCATGGCTAGCTCACGGGCTTGCGGAGGGATGTCGACCTCTCTTGCAGGGCATAGAGCAGTTTGCCGGCACGCCTGGTGTGGATGCAGTTGCTGGCCAAGGCGTCGAGGACTTGAGAGAGTCTCACATGCATTTCGGGGAGAGTTTTGGGTAGAGGGGCGCCGGGTCTGAGGGGATCGTTGCAGCGGAAGATGCGTTCGGCGTAGCGCTGGCGCTGGTGATCGCGGTGGTGGTAAAAGCAGAGTTTCTTACCGCGAAGGGCGGGCGAGCCGCAAAGAAAACCATCGGGCCTGCGATGATTGCAGGTGGGATAGGACATGGGGCACCTCCAAAATCTGGGCTATTCGCTTTTCGCCATTCGCTATTCGCGAAAGGTTAAGCGGCAATTGATACAAGCCGTCGGTATGCCTCCGGCAAGTCGAACAGTTTCCGCGCGAGGTAACCTCGCTGTGGTTACCTTGCGCGCATTGAAACGCACATGTCAAGAGAAATCGGGAAGAGTAGTGCGGCGTTCCCTTTTTGGGAAGGTACTCGCGCCGGTCGGTGGTCAACAGTTCAAGTGCAACGGTACGAGCACAGCGGATTGGCGCGGATTACGCCGAGAGTCAAAGGACACAGGAAATCAAGGGAGGCTTGCGATGCGGTACCGGCTGCTGAAGAAACGCAACTCTCGTTTTCCAAACGGACGCAGGGGCTAAGCCCCAGGTATCTTCAATCGCTTGCGTTGCGGCTGAAGCCGCACCCTGATACGAATCGGTCGCGATGGCGAGTTTTTCAGCAGCCTCGTGAAGCGGTGCACGTTCAAAACGGAGACGCCGCTCCGCGGCTGGGGCGTCTGAGACCGAGTTTAGCGCGGCCTGACGAGGCCGTTACGGAACCAAGAACGCCTCTACGCGGCTTGGGCAGACTTCCCGCTTTGCCCGGGCTGACGAGACTGTTAAAAAACTGTGCCGTCCCTACGGGAGTCGCGTCAAACTTCCCACTTTACCCGGCGCTCCGCCTTCGGCTGCGTGCCAGGCTACGATTGTTCCGTGCCTACGGCACTGGGTTTCGGCATTTTTGTCCCACCGTCGTCAGAGCACCGAGAGTTTCCTAACAGCAGCCTCTGACGCCCGGGTCTAACACCACGTCGCCGCTTCGCGGCTGGATCGAGCATTCCGAGGCATACTATCTTCCACACTACGGGTCGCAATCGGAGTTTCGTAACACACTCTGACGGCCACGCCTAGAAGCACGCCGTCGCTCCGCGACTGAAGTCAAAGGCGAATTCTGTGCTAAATTCTCTCCATCGGTGGGTCACAGAGCCGGACATGCGGCGATTGTGGGGTGAGCGTGCCAGTCCCAACCGCACAGAGGATTCGTTTCGGAGCGTTCGAGCTCGACCGGCAAACGGCCGAGT
>Ga0207780_1000449_pt1 | contig 11561 bp, 11 predicted proteins | sample LuqExpMetageno45_FD_187803 | JGI IMG/M metagenome (GOLD analysis project Ga0207780, IMG submission 187803) | Tropical forest soil microbial communities from Luquillo Experimental Forest, Puerto Rico - Sample 45 (SPAdes) | ecosystem: Environmental > Terrestrial > Soil > Tropical forest ...
GAACGCCCTGGTCTGGAGCGTGGACGAGAAGTCGGGCATGCAGGCCAAGTCCCGGGTCAACCCGACCAAGCCGGCGGTGCCCGGCGCTCCGGTCCGACGGGAGTTCGAGTACGAGCGTCACGGGACGGCCGTCTTGTTTGCCGCCCTGGACGTCCACGACGGACAGGTGGCCGGCTGGGTCACCGACTCGACGAGGTCCGAGAACTTCGTCTCCTTCCTCGGTGACCTGGTGAGGCAGACCCCCGACGGGCTCGACCTGCACTGCATCGTCGACAACTTCAAAGCCCACGACACGGACCTGGTGCACGGCTTTCTCATCGAGAACCCGCACGTGCACCTGCACTTCACCCCAACCCATGCCAGTTGGCTCAATCAGGTCGAGCTGTTCTTCTCGATCCTCGAGCGCAGGGTGCTCCGTCGCGGCGAGTTCGACTCGGTCGACCACCTGGCGGAACGCGTCATCGCCTTCATCAAGGATTACAACCGGCGGGCAGCCCCGTTCCGGTGGACCTACGACGACGGCCGACCGCTCATGGCCGCGTAAGTCACAATGACTTACGCGCGGGACCACTAGTGCCCTACCACAAAGGTTCGCGCGCTCCCGGGCACTTGAAGGCCATGGTCTGTCGTGGCATGGGGTCCTGCCGGCTCCCTTTCGGTGGGTGACGATCCGGGAGGGGTGTCGCGAACGGTCCAGTGGATCGACGGGAGACGGACGCTCGGTTCTGACGCCGAGGAAGCCGCCCGGGTCAGGCGGCTCGGGATCTGGGTCGGCCCCAGCGGCGCTGGGCCTCACCGCGCAGACGTGCCCTGTGCTTGCGCTCGAGGGCCAAGATCTCCGGATCGCGGGTGTGGGCGTTGCGCCACCGGATGTAGGCGCGGATCGCCTTGGCCAGTTCGGCGTGGCTCTGGTGGTCAGAGTTCGCGATGGTGAACTCGCGCAAGGGTCCGAAGTGCGCCTCGATGGGGTTGGTCCACGAGGCGCAGGTCAGGGTGAACACCAGCTCGACGTCGTTGGCCGCACACCACTGGCGCACCATCGGGCCGCGGTGGTGGTTCAGGTTGTCCAAGATCACCTAGACCGGGCCCTCCGCGATGTGGGCACGGATGGCCTGGAGCGCACGCAGCGTGGGCCGGGCCCCGTCTTGGGCTCGATCCGGCCATAAAGGCGGTCGGCGCCGACCGAGTAGAAGGCGAAGAGCTGCTTGGTCCCGTGCGGCTTGTGGTAGTTGGCCCGGAGGCGCTGTGGCCTGGAGATCTGGGCCCAGCACGAGCCACCTTCAGGCTTGATGGCGAGAGGGCCGAACTCCTCGAAGGCAAAGGTGCGCTCCCGTTCGTGTTCAAGGAGGTACTCCATGCGGGCCAGCTTCTCCTCGCGGCGCGGATCGGGGGACTCCCTCCAGGACTTGGTGCGCTGGACGGTGATCTGCTCCTCGGCGAGGATCTGGCGCAGACGCTCACGCGGGATCGAGATCTTTCAGCCCTTCTTGGTGGCGAGATAGTGCGCCAGCTTGCGCACGCTCCAACGGCTGAAGGGCTGGCCGAGACTGCGCGGTCGGTTCTTGGTCGTCGCGACGATGCGTCGACGCTGCTCAGTCGTGATCCGGCGGGGACGGCCACCCGCCCACTGAGGGTCCAGGGCGCGCATCCCCTTGTCGTTGAACGAGTGGATCATCTCGCGCACCCGGTCGGGGCTGGTCTGGACCAGCCGGGCGATGGTCGCCACGTCGTTGCCGCCGGCCGAGGCCAACACGACGAGGGCGCGGCGCCACTTGACGATGGAGCGGTCTGTCTTGCCGCCACCGCGACAGACGATGCGCTGGAGCTGGTGGCCCTCCTCATCGGAGAGCCGTCGTACCTTCACTGCAGGAGCCATGCGCAGAGTCTGCGCGACCTGCCAGCTCAGGTGGTGGACGCGCCCCGATGGATGGTGGTCAGGGCACTAGGTCGGATTGGCTCCTGGACGGTTCGCGTCTGCAGCGCAAACAATTGGAGGCTGCGATGGGAGGCAGTCACTACTCTCGAGACGACAACGCAGAACCATCGCCTCCAGACATTGAGAGCACGTGGTCGTGCGGCCGCTCTCACGGCCACCAACTCGGCGGGAGAGCTGTCGGACCGGGATCCCATAGGACTGGTGGCATTTCCACACTGGTGCAGACCGCCGCAGCCCAAAATGGCCCCCATCGAGGTCTCGAAGTCCACCAGTCATCTACTCGTAACTGGATGCTCCCTTTCTCGGCCCAGAACCGACCCACAGGTCCGTGGTGGTTGTCGTGGACCGTCAGTGCTAGAACAGCTGGTTGACCAGGGAATTTCGGCATTTTTCCGTTAATGGGCGACTTGACTGGAACCTCAGACGTACGACGTGTACCATCCGCGGAATCAGAAACCTGTGGTATGAACCTCCCGGTAGGACCGGATGGCGCTTTACCACTGCATAAGGGGGAGGAAGCCCGAATGATTGGGTCGCGTTACCTGCGTTGCACAGCGGTCGTTGCCGTAGCTCTTTTCTCGGGGACACTGGTTGCGAGCTATGGAGCACCCGCTACGACGTCGTCAGCGGCTGTCGCAGCGGAACATCTGGCGCCAATCAAGATTGGCGTCATTAGTACGGAAACCAGCTCGTCTGGGCGGAATACGGACGGACAGGTGACCGCTCAGCGCTGGCAAACGTACATCAACTCGCATGGCGGGATTGCGGGCCACCCGGTTGAGATCATCTTCAAGGACGACGGCGACAACCCGGCAACAGCAGCACAGGACTTCGCGGAATTGCAGCAGCAGGGCGTGATCGCCATCGGGGATGACAGCCTCGTCGACTCAGCGTTTAAATCGGCCGCGGATGCCGCGCACATTCCCGTCATCGGGTTGGGCCAGAGTTCAGCATCGACGCTCTACGGCTCGGATCCGAACTTCTTCACCGGTTTCGGGACAGTCACGGCCAACGCCTATTGGACTGAAGCAGAACTGGCCAAACAGGCCCACGACAAGACGATGGGTTTCATCTATTGTTCGGAGATCCCCTTGTGTGCCCAAGCCAGTGCCGGCACTGCACCATTCGCGGAAAAGATGGGTATCAAGGCCAGCTTCAAGGTAGCGGCCAGTTCAAGCGCACCCAATTACACGGCTCAGTGCCTGGCCGCGAAGGATGCGGGCGTCGATTTCTTGATCGTCGCCTTGCTGGGCTCGGGCGGCCGCAACGTGGTCAATGACTGTGCCGCCCAGGGTTACTATCCGACGGTTCCGCTCGGAGGACCAAACTCCGGTCCGGCCTTCATTGACAACCCCAACCTTCACAACGCGGTCGGCGAAGCAGGAACAATTCCCTATTTCGTGAAGAACGAAGCCACCGCAGCGTTTCACAAGGTGATGAACAGCTACATCCCTCACGCATCATCGGCGGACACCCTGATGACCACCTGGGTAGGTCTCGAAATTATCAGCGAGGCCCTGGCAAAGGTGGGAGCGAAGACGCCGACCGCCGCAGACCTATACACCGGGTTGTACGCCCTGAAGGGCACGAACCTCGGCGGACTCACGCAGACGCTCCACTTCGTCAAGGGTCAACCCGTGAAGCAGTCCTGCGCCTTCTACTACTCGCTGATCAACCACAAGCTGGTCACCCCGGAGGGAACAAAGCCGGTCTGCCCGCCTGCGAATGTGTGAACCGCAATCCGTCAACGGGAGTGAGGAGAACGGTAGAACTCGCGTCGTGTAGCGAAGAGTCATTAGCCCAAACAGATGCGATGTCCAAGTATCGCTTCACCCGGGTGGGAGCAGATGCGTGATGACGACAAATAGCGACTGGCTTCACGAGTTGGAGGTAGCGGTCTGGCAGGAGCATGAGCGATGGCGCCACAGCGTTCAACCCAGAAACGTGCGCGTAATGGGTGTCGCTTACTCCTGGCTGAAACCAGCGGCGCGGGCCTTTGGACGGGCGATCGCCTTCTCGGGAGCAGTTGTGTTCTGTTCGCCTCTGGCCGCCAAGTATCTCCAGACCTCGCGGGAAGAGTCATCCCATGAGGCAGCTCACGAGCAGTTACGGTAGGGCACCTCAGCGCGGAGGCCGTCGGCAGCACGTGGCTCCTGTGAAGGCCGATCTGTTCGCCGCGGCGATACTGAGCTAAGGCCTGCTCGAGGCGTGTCGCAGGGCTTTGTGGCTAGCGATGACTCCCAGGAATCGATCTGGGAAGTAATGCGGACAGCTCGCTCCGTTCGTCAATTCCGCGATGAACCAGTCGAGGACTCGGTTCTTCTACGGTGTCTCGAGGCAGCAACATGGGCACCATCCGCGGGTAATCGCCAACCATGGCGCTTTGTCGTGTTGAGGTCTTCGACTGCACGTCGTGCGCTCGATTCGGCGGCACGCGCTGCCCTTGAGTTGATTCAGACCACGTACCGTCTTGATCGACCAGGTCCCAACAACCGGACATCGAGGGCGAGAACGGCCCAGTCTATCGTCGCTCTGCATGAATCGGCAGACCGGATCCCTGCTGCCGTCCTATTTGCCGTACGTCGAGAGCTAGAGATCCCTCTTTTCGCGCAAGGCGCATCAATATACCCAGCGTTGCAAAATTTTCTGCTTGCAACCAGGGCAGTGGGTCTCGGCGCTGTGGTCACCGGATGGCATGTGACGGGCGAGCACTTGCTTCGCCGCGCAGTTGGAGTTCCACCTGCATGGCAGCTGGCGGCACTCGTGGTCGTTGGTTGGCCCCAATCGACGAATCACAGGCCCGTCAGACGCAGACCCGTGGCGCGGGTTGTGTATTTCGACCACTGGGGCAGTGGTTCGCGGCACGGCCAGCATGTCGAGGACATGGCGTAAAGACGGAAAGGAAACGGATCGCATGTCTTGGGATTTTTCGACCGAATCCGAGTTTGAGACGAAGCTCACGTGGATGCGGGAGTTCGTGCACAATGAGGTCTTACCGCTTGAGACACTCAACCTGACCTACGACCAGCTAATGACTGCAGTGTACCCATTGCAGTCTAAGGTCAAAGCCCAGAAGCTCTGGGCGGCGCACTTGCCGCCCGGACTTGGAGGCATGGGCTTTGGACAAGTAAAGCTCGGGTTGATGCACGAGATCCTGGGTCAGTCCCCCCTAGCACCGCTTGTCTTCGGTAACAACGCGCCCGACTCCGGTAACGCGGAGCTCTTAGCGGTGGGCATCGAAGAGACGGGCGATGAAGAACAGCGTCGACGCTGGCTGCAACCGTTGCTCAATGGTGAGCTGCGCTCGGCGTACTCCATGACTGAGCCGCACACCGCCGGATCGGATCCGACGTTACTTACCACGGCGGCCGTGCGTGACGGTGAAGAGTGGGTCATAAATGGCCACAAGTGGTTTACAACGAACGGCTCCGTCGCCGACTTCCTCATCGTAATGGCGGTGACCAATCCTGATGTCCATCCCTACCAGGGATCATCGATGATCATTGTGCCCACCGGATCTCCGGGAGTGAACATTTTGCGCGACGTGACAACCATGGAGAACCCGAATACGCCGTACGGCCATTTCGGAAACCACGCCGAGATCGTCTACACCGACGTGCGGGTGCCCGCCGGCAACCTCGTCGGGCGCGAGGGCTCAGGCTTCGCCCTGGCCCAGAAACGGCTGGGTCCCGGGCGCATTCATCACGCCATGCGCTGGTTGGGCCAGTCACGGAGGGCGTTCGACATGCTCTGCGAGCGCGCTGTGTCGCGCTACGCCCACGGCTCGACTCTGGCCGAGAAGCAGACGGTGGCCAACTGGGTTGCCGATTCCTTGGCCGAAATGCACGCGGCGCGCCTCATGACGCTGCAGGCCGCCTGGAAGATGGACACACAAGGCCCGCAGGCGGCCCGTGTCGAGATAGCCATGATCAAATACTTCGGCGCCAAGGTGCTCTACGACGTGATCGACCGGGCGATCCAGGTGCACGGCTCGCTCGGCTTCAGCTGTGACCTGCCCCTAGAGTCCATGTACAGAGCAGCCAGAGCCGCCCGCATCTACGACGGACCCGATGAGGTGCACCGCCAGACGGTGGCGCGCCAGGTGCTCAAGGGCTATACGCCAAGCGAGGTACCCAGCGAGCACATCCCGACGCGTCGGGCCGACGCGCAGCGGCGGTTCGCCGACCTCCTCGAGTCCCTTTCTGTAAACGCCTGAAGCCAAGAGTGCCGGTGTCTCAGAGACGCGGTTCTTCCAATCCACCCTGGACATGCCGCTGAGCTCCCCTGAAAAGGGTCAGCTCCGCCGCGAACGCGACTGTCCGGACCTCCGTGTTCGCCGGAGATATGGACAGATGCCTCTGGGAGTCAGATGGTTCCCTCGGTACGAAATGGAGGACCAACGTGTCTCTTTCTGAGCACGACGAGGCTCGGAAGGCGGATCTTGAAGACCTCGCGGGGAAGATCGCCCAACAGATCAGAGATTTGCGTGAGGCGAGGTCAGCATTAGGCCACACCCTTTCGGAAGCAGAGCCTGAGGAATTCGCGGCCCGGTGCACGCTGGTGATACTCCGTGGAGTGCTCTACGCGGGCGGTCCGTTGTACGACCAAGTGCGCCGGGTTCTCGACGTCTGATAGAGCTCCGACTGAGCATCTCCCCACTGCTATGCCCATCGGCCACATAGACAAGAGGGCGACCTTGGGCACGAGACGCCAGGCGCTTGCTGCCCGATCTCGGTCAACAGAGTTGGCCCCAAATAAGCGGTAGAGCGTCTCGAGTAGGGCAACTCGGCACCTATCACCGGTTCCACGAGCTCGATTTAACCACTCGTTGACGTGGTTGTCCCCGGTCCCAACCGGGTGAATTCCGGTCGTTATGAATCTCTCCGTCATGTGCAGATTGCGCGTCCAAGACAGAAACGATCCAACGATTTCTTCGAACTCTTCTGGTGACTGACCTTCTCGAAGTCCGATCGAAGCAGCAAGCTGGGAACCTAACACCTCGATGACTGCCCGCTCCCAGTCCGACATGAGCGGAAGTGGCTGTCCGACGGATCCGACCTCACGGCTAGCGCCTGCCCCGGTTACGAGTACGAGCTGCATCGGCTCACGGAACTCCCCTCCCGTGTTCCCGCTTGCATCAACGTTGGAGTTCACCGTGGGCCCACCTTGAAGATTCGTGTTACCGCCACGTTCGTGCATGCTCCCGACTAATCCCCATGTATCACTCGGCCCAGGTGCTCCGCCGCTCGTTGGTCTGAGGATGCACGCAACTTTGAGTAGTGCCGCGTGAGCACCTGCGGGCCGTGCCCCTGGCGCTCGGCCACTACGCTGACGTTGAATCCGGCATCGAGCAGCTCTGATGACGTGAACTTGCGCAGCCCCAAGATTGAACCGTCAAAATTGAGTTGGGCTCGACCGCCAGCGTTCGCTGCCTCCCGCCGTTGGGCCGACGCTACAGCCAGGCTGGCCCAGCGCTCGCTACGGCCCAACACCTCCCCAATCTCACGGAACGACATCCCTCCTTGTGGATCGGGTCCTGGCCTTCCTGCCAGGCGAGGGGAGGGAGCCGAGCGCCGCAATCGCAGCGCCTCGTTTTCGAGGTCAACGACACCGGGGTCCTTGCTCTCGATACCGAGGTAGCCCTTGAGGACCGCGACCTGCTTGGTCAAGAGATCGGGTGCCAAAGGAGCCGAGTAATCGGGCACCGCACTGAAGAGATACGGATCCGGATCCAGTCGCATTCCGGCCGCCTTCGCGTCCGCGTCCATCTGGTTACAGTGCCGCTTCAGCATGGCCGTGGTTGCGCCATCGATATGAAAGGTTCTGCTGCGGTAGGTCTTGGTCGCTTTTACCTTCCCCGAAGACGTGACGGCCGAATCGATGGTCACAAGCCGTTTACTCCAGTTGACGCCCGAGCGCCGAATGGCCACGAGCTCGCCCCGGCGCACGCCGGTGACAGCGGCCAACACCAGAACGGGCGCGATCTCAGGAGTCACCTCTACGGCCGTCGAGAGAAGCAGTGTCACCTCCTCGACCTCAGGCGGCGTCCGAGCGGTCGACCGGTACGTGCTTGTCGGCAGCTGAAAATCGGCCATCGGACTCTGGGTTGTGATTCCTCTGCGCCTCGCCCATCGAAAGAATGGGGCGTAGAGGCTTCTGGCTTGGTTGAGCCGCGAGGCGCTTAGGCCGGCACGACGCATGGCTCCGAACAGCGCGTCGATGGTAGCACCGTCGATCCGTTTCACGGCCTTCGACCCGATGGCGGGGGAGAACCATCGCTGGTGGAGGTTGCGATAGTCGCCAATGGTCTTGTCCGCCCGACCCTTCTCGCCGGCCAGATGATCGGTAAGAAAACGGTCCATGGCCTCGTCCACGGTCAGGTCTCGCAGGTCACGGGACCTCGGGAGCGAGGCGCCACTCATTTCCTCAACGAACTCAGCCAGGCGGGTCGCCGCCGCGGTCTTGGTTTTGGCAGCGACGGTTCGGGTGAACGAGCGGGGACGCCCGTCCTCCCAGCGCCCGATGCTCACTCGCAGCTCCCACCTTCCCGGTCGAACCTGACGCATTGATCCCGAACCCTTACGCGCCCGCTGCGATCGGGTCCGAGCGACGGACTCAGAAGCTTCGATCCGAAGGTGCTCGACGCGCACGCACGCCGGGTTCGACGGACAAGTCACAACTCGCTCTGTCGGGCCGAGGAGCCCGTGCGCCAGCTCCCACGCAACGCGATGCGCGGTCGTTGTTGTCTTGCCGACCTTGATGCGTCCCGTGCCGCGGTTGGGGTTGATACTGCCGAGCCACAGGTGGTGTTCGCCCGTGCGCTCAACTTGTCGCTCAAAGCGCGTCGCCAGGTCCTCTGCGGGCCGACCCATGAGCGTTAAGGGTATCGGTTAAGTGCATCGAAAGGTGGATCTGGGGTGCTTAACGACCTCGGAAGCCCCGATGCACCTAACTCCATCAAAGAAGTGCTGTGAACTGGGGATTTTGGTGCGCCCCCCGGGATTTGAACCCGGAACCTGCGGATTAAGAGTCCGTTGCTCTGCCATTGAGCTAGAGGCGCACCGGAGAGTGTAGGCGAGCGCGCCACCGTGCTCAGTCGGCGAGTCCCACCCACAGCGCCGCCGTCGCGCCTTCGGTGCCCCGATGCCGCCGGACCGCAACCATGGCGCCGCGGCCCGGCGACCCCCCTCCAGAGTGCCCAGGCAAACCCGTCCCCCGACTGCGGTAAGCCGCGAGGTAACAGCTCGAAGGCTGACAAAGTCGTCAGGTACACTCGCCCGCGCATCGTGCGCACCTTGCGCAACGGGGCGCACTCCACGAGAGGACGGTCGGTGGATCTCGAGTTCACGAGCGAGCAGGAGGAGCTCCGCTCCTCGGTGCGCTCGTTCCTCGACAAGGAATGCCCCACCGACCTCGTACGCGCCGTGGTCGAGACGGGGGAGTCCGCCGAGGCGCTGTGGCGCGCCATGGTCGAGCTGGACTGGCCCGCGCTGGCCGTCCCCGAGGAGGACGGCGGTATCGGTCTCACCTTCGTCGAGACGGCGGTCGTCGTCGAGGAGCTCGGACGTGTCGTTGCGCCTGGTCCACTTCTGCCCACCGTCACCCAGTTCGCGCCCATGGTGCGCGAGGTCGGCAGTGCCGAGCAGCGCCACCGCTTCCTCAGCGGCGTGGCGTCGGGAGAGACCGTGGGCACCGTGGCGCTGGCGGATCATCCTCGCAGCTGGCGACTGAGGGACCTGTCCATGACGGCCGAGCGGGTCGAAGGCGGCTGGGTGCTCGATGGCACCAAGCTCGGTGTGCTGGCCGGCGCCGGGGTCACCGAGGTGGCCGTCGTTGCCCGAGCCGGTGAGGGCTTGAGCGCCTTCGTGGTGCCCGCAGGACAGGCCGGGCTGGCGCCGATGCACACTCTCGATGCGAGCCGCACCTTGTGCCGTGCCACCTTCGAGCACGTCCTCGTGCCCGACGACCGCGCACTCGGGGAGCCCGGCGGCGACGTCGCCACCGACGGCGTGGTCCGCGCCGTGCAGGAGGCGACCGTCGCCCTGGCACTCGAGACGGTCGGCGCGTGTGACGCCCTCTTCCAGATGGTGCTGGCCTACGTGAAGGACCGTAGGCAGTTCGGCGTGCCCGTCGGCTCGTTCCAGGCCGTGAAGCACAAGATGAGCGACATGTTCCTCGCCATCGAGCGGGCCCGCTCCCTCTGCTACTTCGCCGTGGCGGCGATCGACGAGGACACCGCCGGCCGTGCGACCGTAGCCGCCATGGCCAAAGCGGCCAGCGACGACTGTCAGCGGCTCGTGTGCCGCGAGGCCTTCCAGTCCTTCGGCGGGATCGGCTTCACCTGGGAGCACGACAGCCACCTCTTCATCAAACGTGCCGAGACGGCGGCCACGCTCTTCGGCGGCGCGTCCGAGCACCTCCTCTCGGTGGCGGACTCTCTGGGGGTCAGCGCCGGCTAGGAGGGCAGACTGGAGCGGTGCGTCCCGGCGAATCGCTGATCGCCGACCTCGGCCTCGTCCCGCATCCCGAGGGTGGTTGGTACCGGCGCACGTGGGTGGCGCCGGCGGAGGAGGGTCGGCGCCCCGGCGGAAGCGCCATCTACTACCTGCTCCTCGAGGGGGAGACCTCCGCGCCGCACCGGATCGATGCCACGGAGCTCTGGCACTTTTACGCGGGCGACCCGCTCGAGCTCGGCCTGGAGTGGCCGGACGGACGGCGCGTCCTGTACGTCCTGGGGCCGGACGTGGCCACCGGCCATATCCCACAGGTCGTGGTCGACGCCGGTGTGTGGCAGTGGGCGCGGCCGCTCGGCCGCTACGCCCTCGTGGGCGCGACCGTGACACCGGCGTTCACCTTCGACGGGTTCGAGCTGCGCGACCGGCGCAGCACGAAGCCGTGACCCGGCACTTCGCCTTCTGCTAGGCAGGGGAACGACCGCTCGACACCGGACGAGGAGACCCAATATGGGCGAGAGTCAGGAGCAGGGACTGTCCGCGCTGCTGCACGAGACGCGGACGTTCCCGCCTCCGGCGGCACTGGCCATAGACGCCAACGCGCAACCCGGCATCTACGACGAGGCGGCGGCCGACCCGCTCGCCTTCTGGGAGGCGCAGGCCCGACGCCTCCAGTGGGCGGAGCCCTGGCGCGAGGTACTCGAGTGGAACCTCCCCTTCGCGAAGTGGTTCGTGGGCGGCAAGCTCAACGTGGCCGTGAACTGCGTCGACCGCCACGTCGAGGCCGGCTTGGGCGACCGCGTGGCCTTCCATTGGGAGGGCGAGCCGGGCGACACCCGGACCATTACCTACGCCGAGCTGCTGGCCTCCGTGTGCCAGACGGCCAACGCGCTGACCGAGCTCGGCGTGGTCGCCGGCGACAAGGTCGCCATCTACCTGCCGATGATCCCCGAGGCCGTGGTCGCCATGCTGGCCTGCGCCCGCCTTGGTGCACCCCACACCGTCGTCTTCGGCGGGTTCTCCTCCGACGCGCTGCGCAGCCGCATCCTCGACTGCGACGCTCGTTTCGTCGTCACCGCCGACGGCGGGTATCGCCGCGGTGCCCCCAGTGCGCTCAAGCCTGCGGTCGACGAGGCGGTGCGCGAGTGCCCCGACGTGCGGCGCGTGCTCGT
>Ga0207780_1000451_pt1 | contig 11537 bp, 10 predicted proteins | sample LuqExpMetageno45_FD_187803 | JGI IMG/M metagenome (GOLD analysis project Ga0207780, IMG submission 187803) | Tropical forest soil microbial communities from Luquillo Experimental Forest, Puerto Rico - Sample 45 (SPAdes) | ecosystem: Environmental > Terrestrial > Soil > Tropical forest ...
AAGGCCGTAGACTGTTCCCGTCGCTGACGGTGGAAGAGAACCTTATGATCGGCGGCCAGGCGGGCCGCCCGGGTCCGTGGACGCTCGATCGCGTTTACGACCTGTTCCCCGTGTTGGCCGAGCGGCGTCATCTGCGCGCCCCGTCGCTCTCCGGCGGGCAACAGCAGATGGCGGCGATCGGCCGCGCGCTGATGTCGAACCCGCACCTGTTGCTGTGCGACGAAATCAGCCTTGGTCTGGCGCCCATTGTGGTGCGGGACATCTATGCGCAGTTGCCGGCGATCGTGGCCGACGGGCTGTCGCTGATCATCGTTGAGCAGGACATCGCGCAGGCGTTGAAGGCGTCGAGCCAGGTTAATTGCCTGCAGGAGGGCCGTATCGCCTTGCAGGGAGCCGCACGTGAACTAACGCGCGAGCGCATCTCGGCGGCCTATTTCGGAGTATGACGGCGATGCAATGGGTCAACGTCATTCTGCAAGGCGTGCTGATCGGCGGGCTCTACGCGATGTTCGCGGCCGGGCTGTCTCTGATCTTCGGAGTGATGCGGCTAGTAAACATCGCGCACGGCGATCTGATCGTACTCGCCGCATATGTCGCGCTAATGCTAACACAGACGCTCGGCATCGATCCGCTGAGCGCGCTGCTGCTGGTCACTCCGATCATGGCAGCCGTCGGTTATGCCTTGCAGCGCGGGCTGCTCAACCGCACTTTGGGCGACGACTTGCTACCGCCGCTGCTGGTGACCTTCGGCCTCTCGATCATCATCCAAAACGGGCTATTAGAGCTATTCACCGCCGATAGCCGCAAGCTCCAGGCGGGTGCGATCGAGATCCAAACCTTCCAGGTCGCTGAAGGCGTCTGGGTCGGCCTGCTGCCGCTGATCCAGTTCGCCGTCGCGGTCGTCGTCATCGCTGCGCTCCAAGTTGTTTTCTACCGAACGGCGCTCGGCCGCGCCTTTCGCGCTACTTCCGACGACCAATCGGTGGCACAGCTGATGGGGCTGGACACCCGTCACGTTTTCGCCATGGCGATGGCGCTGTCGCTCGCCGTGATCGCCATCGCCGGCGTGTTCCTGGCGGTACGCGCTAATTTCGATCCGGCGATCGGCCCAGCCCGGCTGATCTTCGGCTTCGAGGCAGTAATCATCGGCGGCCTCGGTAGCATGTGGGGCACGCTCGCTGGCGGCGTTATCCTTGGCGTGTCGCAGGCGATCGGCGCGCAGATTGACCCGGGTTGGCAATTGCTGGCAGGCCATATCGTTTTCCTCGCGATCCTGGCGGTGCGGCCGGAGGGATTTTTCCCGAAGGTGTCAGGATGAACCGAGTCGTGCATGCTACTAAGTCGAGCCGCGTCGGCGTCGCGCTAATTGCCGTAGCGCTGGTCGTGCTCGCGTCCGCGCCCTATTGGGGCGACCGGCAAATGCTGCGGCTCTTGGCCGAGGTCTTCACCTTCGTGACTCTGGCCAGCTTGTGGAATCTGCTCGCCGGTTATGCCGGACTGGTGTCGGTCGGACAGCAGGCGTTCGTCGGCCTCGGCGGCTATCTGCTGTTCGCGCTCGCCATCCTATTCGAGGTCCATCCGATCGCGGCCATCCTGATCGCCGGCCCAATCGCGGCCGTGGTCGCGATTCCGGTGGCTGTGCTGATCTTCCGGCTGCGCGGAGCCTATTTCGCCATCGGCACTTGGGTGGTGGCCGAGGTATTCCGCCTACTCGCGTCGCAAGTCTCGGTACTCGGAGGCGGCTCCGGCATCAGCCTGCCGGCCGCGGTGGTAATTGCCATGGCGCCGACCCGACAACTGCGCGAGTTCGAAACTTATTGGCTAGCGCTGACGCTGACCGTGCTGGTGCTGGCGGCCATCGTGGCGCTGCTGCGCTCGCGGCACGGCCTGGCGCTTACCGCCCTGCGCGACAATGAGGTCGCGGCGCAGAGCTGCGGCATAGATGTGGCGCGCATCAAGTTCTTCGTTTACGTGTTGACCGCCTTCGGCACTGCAACGGTCGGCGCGCTTATCTTCCTGCAAAAGCTGCGGATCTCGCCAGATACCGCATTCAGCGTGAACGACTGGACTGCCTTCGTGATCTTCATCACGGTGATCGGCGGTATTGGCCGCGTCGAGGGACCAATTATCGGCACCATCGTGTTTTTTCTGCTGCGGCAGGTGCTCGCCGATCTCGGCAGCCTGTACATGCTAACGATGGGCGCGGTTGCCATCGTGGTGATGCTGTGGGCGCCGAAAGGATTGTGGGGCCTGATCGCGGAACGATTCGGCTGGCAGGCTCTGCCCTTGCAGCGGCGACTAATCACGGCGCTGAAACTGAAAGATCCCGGGAGAAAATCATGAGCACGATCGTCGACATTTATTGCCACATCTATCCGGATCGATTCTTCCAGGAGATGAGCAAGGTGGCGCCCAAGCTGGAGAACATTGGTAAGCGGCTGCGCGGCATCACCAAGCTCTTCGACCTCGACGCGCGCTTCAAGGAGATGGATCAGTTCGGCGACTACCGGCAGGTGATCTCACTGCCGAACCCGGCGATTGAAGATATCGCGCCGCCCGACGTCGGGTTGAAGCTGGCGCGGATCGCCAACGATGCGATGAGCGAGCTGTGCCGCAAATATCCCGAACGCTTTCCTACCTTCGCCGCTGCGCTTTGCATGACAGACGTGGAAGGCTCGGTCGCCGAGGCGCGCCGCGCCGTCACAGAACTCGGCGCACGCGGCGTTCTGCTTTACACCAATGTCGCTGGCGAGCCGCTCGATCAGAAGAAGTTTGAGCCGATTTTCGCAACTATGGCCGAGCTCGATCTGCCGATCTGGCTGCACCCGGTCGGCACCGCGGCGATGCCGGACTATCCGGCCGAGAAGAAGTCTCGCTTCGAAATGTGGTGGTGCTTTCACTGGCCGTATGAAACTTCGGTCGCTATGGTGCGGCTGGTGTTCTTCGGCCTGCTCGACCGCTATCCAAAGCTCAAGATCATAACCCACCATCTCGGCGGCATGATTCCCTATTACGACGGCCGCGTCGGACCGGGCCTCAAGGTACTTGGCCAGCGCACCTCCGATGAGGACTATTCGCAAATCCTACCTTCGCTGAAACGGCAGCACATGGATTACCTACACGACTTCTATGCCGACACCGCGATGTTCGGCGGTGGCGTGCATGCCACGCGCTGTGGCTATGAGTTCTTCGGCGCCGATCAGGTAGTGTTTGCTACTGACACGCCGCTAGGCCCGATCGCGCCGACCATTGAGACCGTAAAAAAATTGCGGTTGGCGCCGGCCGAAGAACGCAAGCTGTTCTGCGGAAATGCCGAAAAGCTGTTGAACATGACGTTCTAATAAATCCTCGGCACGCAGCTAGAATGGTGTGCTTGTCGAGACAAGCGCCGCTAACGGTCTGCCGTCTGTGTTTTCTTAGTTTCACCGGAACCAATGCCGTGCACCGGGGTCGAGCTCGGCGGATCGCTGGTCGGGAAGCTCTCATCGGGATTGATCACGACGTCGTCTTCGTTCTGTTCTGGCTGCGCTCCTCTTCCGTATCACGCCTGACTTTTTCCATCATTGGAAATTGCAAATATTGGGACGGCCGCCTGCGCAGATATCCATCGCGATTTCAACCTCCCAGGGACGGCCGGTTCCATAATTTGTGGGTACCGACGTTGACGCCTACGCCCGGCTCCTGTTGGGTTCCCGCTGCATCAATAGAGGACCATTCAATGTTGCGCGCGGCCATTTGTGGAGCCGGACACTGGGGAACGCGGCTGATCGAGTCCGTGCACGGCAAGAGCCTAAAGATCGGCTTTACCGCAGCAGTGACTCGCAATCCGGCCGCCCGGCGTAACCTTTCCGAACGCTTCGGCCTGGCGCTGACGCCGAGCTATGCCGAGGTGTTGGCCGACCCCACGATCGACGCGGTCGTACTGGCGACGCCGCACTCGCAGCACGCAAGCGAAATTGCTGCGGCGGCGAAAGCCGGAAAACATGTCTTTTGCGAAAAGCCGTTCACGCTCACGCTGACCGATGCGGAGGTGGCCATCGCCACGTGTCGCGCGGCCGGCGTCACGTTGCAGGTCGGCTTCAATCGCCGCTACGCGCCGGCCTATGCCGACATGACACGTCGGATCAAAATGGGCGAAATCGGCGTGCTACGCCACATCGAAGGACATTTCTCTGGTCCGCCTAGCTATCAGACCGACTCGGCCAACTGGCGATCGAACCAGACCGAAAGCCCGGGTGGTGCTATGACCGCGCGGGGCGTGCACGTGGTCGACAGCATGGTGCACATCGCCGGCCCTGTCGCGCAGGTGTTCAGCTTCAGCAGCCGCCTGCACCACGACATCGACGTCGACGACACCACCTCGTGCCTAGTGCGTTTCGCCAGAGGCGTCACAGGCTATCTCGGCACACTGCATGCTGCCAGCCAGTTCTATCGCATCCATGTATTCGGCTCAAACGGCGCGTTAGAAATCCGCGGGGAAACGGAACTACTCGCCTCCGACCTCGCCGGCAACGTCCGACGACACAACTATGATGCCGTCGACAAGGAATGTGCCGAGCTGGAGGCTTTCGCCGATGCAGTGGCCGGCGGCGTTTCGTTCGTGATCGCACCGGCGGAAATCGTCAACACGGTGGCGGTAACCGAGGCGGTGGTCGCCTCGGCGCGCAGTGGCACCATGGTGGCTATTCCCTGATAGCCAATGGCCGTCAATCAGCGACGGTTTGTGACCAGTCGCTGCCGGGCTCTGCCCGCTGGGATCGCCGAACGCAGCCGATCGTGACCACGGCATCGCCTTGCAGGCCGGCGAGGCGCACGGTTTCGCCAGTAAATGCGGTTGATCGCCTCCAGAAACGGTTACGCGCGGCGCGGCAGGTCGACCTGTAAGCACGCGTGGCCGAGATCGAGGATGCGACTGCCCAGCGTATAGAGCCGCCGCCTGGTGCCCCTGGCGACCAAGCCACGCTGGATCAGAGTCGCCAGCAGGTGGTGGCAGGTAGAAATGTTGAGACCGGTGCGGTTGGCGAGCTCAGTCAGCGTGGCTTCCCCACCGGCCTCGGCGATGGTCTCCAGCAGTAAGAGCGCGCGGTCGACCGACTGGATGCTGTGGCGGTCGGCAGTGCCCGCGGTGCGTGCCACGCGGTCTTTGCTACCCGGCCCCGGTAGAATTTTTGCGTTCATTTTCGTCTCTCCCTGTGTATCAAGGGAAACGGGCCGCCCAGACCAAGTCAAGATTATTTCAATAGCAGGAGTGCCATTTTCAAAATGCAAAACGTAAGACAACAGCCCGCGCGACAACGCGCGTCCAAATTTGCGGCGGGCTGGTGGTTTAGCCGGTCAGTCCAAGCTCGATTTCAAGCGCCCCGCAGAGCATCTGCCCGAGCATGATGTGCATTTCCTGGATGCGGGCGGTGGTGTCGGACGGCACTACCAGCAGGTGGTCGGCCAGACCGGCTAGGTCGCCACCGCCCTTGCCGCCCAGCGCCGCCGTGATGAGCCGCATGGTTCTGGCCTGCTTCAGTGCGGCGATGACATTCGGACTCTTGCCGGAGGTTGAAATAGCGATGGCGACGTCTCCCACTCTGCCGAGTGCCTCGATCTGGCGGGCGAAAATCCATTCGAAGCCGAGGTCGTTGCCGGCGGCCGTAAGCGCCGACGTATCGGTGGTCAGAGCGAGCGCGGCGATGGCCGCGCGGTCCTTCTTGTAGCGGATGGTCAATTCGGTCGCGAGATGCTGCGCGTCGCCGGCGCTGCCGCCATTGCCGAAGAACATTAGCTTGCCGCCGGCGCGGATCGAGGCCGCGCAGACTGCGACCAAGCCGACGAAGGCCTTTGACAGGGCCGTCTCGGTGCGCTGGGCGACGTCGTAGTGTTCAGCAAATTCGGCTTTAAAAAATACGTCCAGGTCCATCATGCCGCCTCGCCGCGAAATTCCGGCACCGCGTCACGTAGCACATTATAGATCGCCGCGCGCTCATTGCGCGCCACCCCTTGCTCGAGCGTCGTCAGCCAGCCGCGGATCGCCTCGAGCGAAGGCCGCACCGGCTTGGCCGCCACGATGCCTGGAATCCCGATATCGGTCATCTCCTCTTCGCGCGCGAACAGGATCTCGTGCAGGCGCTCGCCAGGACGCACGCCGGTGAAGGTAATCTTGATGTCGCGGCCTGGCTCCAACCCGCTCAACCGTATGATGCGCTCGGCCAGATCTACGATCTTCACCGGCTGACCCATATTGAGTAGGTAGACCGAGACGTCGTCGCGCCCGGACGTCAGCGCATGGCTCGCGGCCGTGACGACCAGGTCGCATGCCTCTCGGATGGTCATGAAATATCGCACCATATCGGGATGGGTCACAGTGACCGGGCCGCCGGCTTCGATCTGCGCCTTGAATTTCGGCACCACCGAGCCGTTGGACGCCAGCACGTTCCCGAACCGCACCGAAATGAGTCGCATGTGGCGACGGCTGTCACGGCGGGAGAACTGGTCGTTGAGGGCGTCGCAATACATCTCAGCGAAACGCTTAGTGGCGCCCAGCACCGATACTGGTTCAATCGCCTTGTCAGTCGAGATCATCACCATCGCGGTGGCGCCGGCCGAGGCCGCGGCGTCCGCGACATTGACCGTGCCAAAAACATTGGTCTTGACGCCCTCATCCCAATCTTTTTCGAGCAGCGGCACATGTTTGAGCGCGGCGGCGTGGAATACGATGTCCGGCTTGAACTGCGCAATCAGATTCATGATGCGCGTCCGATCGCGAATATCAGCGATCCGGCCGGAGATGTCCGCCTCGCTTTGCTGCGCCGCCAGGACTTCCATGACGGCATGTAGAGCGGGCTCGGAATTTTCGATCACCAGCAACCGGGCAGCACCGAACGTAACGACCCGCTCACAGATTTCCGAGCCAATCGAACCGCCGCCACCGGTGACGACGATCGATTTGCCGCTGATAAATTCCTCAAGCCGGCGATAGTCGATCCGGACGCTGGGCCGCAGCAATAAATCTTCGACCGAGACCGGAGCAAGTTGCACCGCCGGACCGCCGGCCTCGAATGATGGCAAGTGACTCAAGCTGAGACCAAGCCTACGCGCGCGCATCAAGATTGCTTCCGGCCGCGCTTCCGGCGAAAACGCCGATGGCGCTAGCACCAGCCGAGTAACCCGCGCGTCGCGCCCAGCGAGATCGGCGACCACGCGTTCCAGATCGTCGATATCGCCCATAACCGGGACCCCGCGGATCGATTGTCCGCGATCGGTCACCGCCGGCGACAAAACACCGACCGGCCAGATCTTCTTAACCGCGCCACTCTCGATTGAGCGCAGGAGCACTTCTACGTCGGCCGCGCGGCCGAGCACTAAAGTCGGCGTCGCATCCGCGATTCGAACACGCTGGAGCGTACGTGCGTAATGGAAATAACGATAGGCGACGCGCGAGCCACCCAGGAAAAACATCTGGAGCAGCCAATAGAGCAGAATCGTGATCTTGCCGAAGAAGAACGTGCCGTAAAAGTTTGGTGTCAGCAGTACGTAATCGAGCGCGAGCAGCGAGACCGCCAGCACTGTCGAGGCGCGGAAGATATTATAGAGGTCGGGTACCGAGGTGAATCGCCACTTGTTGCGATGCAAACCGAAGACGAAATAGATCACGGTTGCATAGAGCACAAAGAAAGGCAGGAAAACTTTGAGTCCGGCAATGCGCTGATAGAGGCCAACGCTCTCGAACCGCACGAAGAACGTCAGCACGATCGCCGCCGCAGTGGCAAGTAGATCGTGCAAAACGATCAAAATCTGGCGCGATGTCAGTTTCGGCAACCGTATCATTTTGCGATCTTGTAACTCGAACGCTGATTAACACTATTGGCCGGCCGGTGCAGGAGCGTGGTGGCAAAGGCGTACAAGTACCAACGCAGATAGGCCGGTATCCATTTGAGCACCTGGAAACGGCTGCCGCCCTGTTTGCGCTCGAACCATTTGGCCGGCACATCGGCGACCGGCCAGCCGAGCCGATGACACTTCACGAGCAGTTCTAGGCTGTAGCAGAATCCGCTATCGGATTGGACTTCGATGCCGTCAATCACGCGCCGCGAAAAAAGGCGGAATCCATTGGTCGCGTCCCGAGTCGGCAACCGGGCTAGGTAATAGAGCGTAAACGCCGCGGTGCGCACCAAGAAGGCCTTGAGCCAGCGGCAACCGATCATGCAGCCACCGGGCAAGAACCGGCTCGCACAAACGATGTCCATGCCCTCCTCGCCCTTGGCCACCATCGCATCGATGATACCGGCGTTGAAGTCGTCGTCGGCTGGAAACATCAAAACGAACGGCGCCCGACTCGCGGCAAAGCCCGTCATCACCGCCGCATGGGCGCCACGCGACCGGTTACGAACGAATTCGATCGTCAGCCCCTCAACCTGCTCGGGGTTTTCCTTAATTGTCGATAGCGTATTGTCTTCGGGAGCGTCATAACAAATAAGGATGCGCGACGGCGTCGTGACGTGCCGACGCAGCGCGGCAAGCGTCGCCAGGATGATGTTCCCTTCGTTATAGACCGGGATGACGATATCGAGCCGTGGCGTCATACTCAGTACACGACGTTCGCATTCTTGAGAAAGCCCCATACGTCCACCACCGGCTTACCGTCGAGGTCAGAGTCCGCATAGGCGGAATGCGGCGTGCATAGGATCAGCATGTCGCTGCGGTCGACCACTTCATCGAACGGCAGAATGGCTGGGTCGGTCGTCACGAACGGATCGGTTACCAGAACGTCGCGCGCAAACATCTGCAATGCTCGCTTGAGCTTGTAACTCAAGGACGCCCGCGTGTCATCGACCTCGGCCTTAAAGGCCATTCCCAATAGACCTATTGTCATGCTGGAAATGTCGTATGCGCGCCGCAGATCCTCGACTAGCTGAAGCACCAGCCCTTCGTTCACCTGCATCGCAGCTTGGCCAAGCCCGAATTGATTGCGCGCGAATGCCGCGAGCTGCATCGTATCTTTGAACAGGCAAGGTCCGGCCGCAAAACCCGGGCGCGGGAAGCTCTTTAGGCGCGGATAGTTGTGTTTCATCGCCTGCGTGATCGCATGATAGTCGGCGCCAGCGGATTTCGCGATCATGTAGAACTGGTTGGTTGCGGCAAACTCGATGTAGCGGTAAGCGTTGCTGAACAGCTTGGCGAACTCAGCTTCAAGCGGCTTAATCACCACAACCTCAGGCGCGATCTTCTGGAATAATGCTTCCGCTTCGTCTTCCGCCTCTTTCGAGGTGCCGCTGACGATCTGCGGCATCTCGCGCAGTTCCTGGATGCCATTACCCTGCACCACCCGTTCCGGGCAGAAGGCAACTTTGATTTTTCGGCCTAATCGCTTGAGGTAAGAATCAAGCCACGCAGTCGTGCCCGGATACACGGTCGAACGCAGCACCAGCAATTGCCCATCGTCTATGAAGGGCAGCAGAGCATCAATGCAGTCCTGCACTGCTTGGCGCACCGGATTTAGGAATTCATCGACCGGAGTGCCGATGGTGACGATGACCGGCCCGCGCCGGCTGATCGCGGCCGGCTGCGAGGTGAAGACCAGCCGGTTATTGGCCAGCGCCTTGCTCAACAGCGGCGCAGCCCCGAGTTCGATGAACGGCAACCTCCCGGAGCGCAGTTGCGTCAGCACCGCCTCATTAAGATCATTGACGTTAACCGTAATCCCGGCGTCAGCGAACGCGAGCACCAGTGGAATACCGACATGGCCAGCTCCGCCAACCACCGTGAGGTCTGCTTCAGTCGTCCCACTCCGGGACGAGGCGATCGGCTTGGTCGACGGCGTATTCACTTAGGGCTCGTTCCTTAATGCCAGAGATTTATACCGAAAAGGTACCGCCACGGGTAAATTACCCGCCATGGAGCAAGTCCCGCTTTTCCAAAGGGTTACCTACCAAATTCCCCGCGCACGCCAATAGCAGTTTTTAAAGCCCAGAAAGGCCCAAAAATCGTGCGCCTACAGGTGACTTCGGCGCCTGCGCCAACAAGCGTTCGCATAGGAACGCGGAGCCAGCGGTCACCGGCGTTAAACGTCGCAGATGCATGATCGCCTCAGTCTGCCCCCGTTGCGATCGATAGGGTCAAATCAAAATTGCAAACTTTGTGTGCAGTCAAACAATCGATGCAGTCGAATCCGACATTTTGAGAGGCAGTGCACGCCACAACCATTGAACACAATCCATGTCGCAGTGCTGTCCCTATGCCGGGCGAATTTCGTCCTCAAACAGGAGCCTCGGGCCACATCGAGCATGCCGAAAGCATTCGCAAAGACCTCCGAAAAAAGAAACGAATAGCTGGCGCTTTGGCGCCGGGTATGGCCTTAGGCTTTCCAAGCCAGGTTCGTCGTTGTTAGAAAACAAGTAGATTTGTTCCCTACAACTTTTAGAAAGTCCACACATCGATGCGACGTCTGATGTCATTTTTAGGCAAAGCGGCCATCTCGGCTTTTCTGCTGTACCTGTCGTTTCGCCGGGTCAATCTCGACAGTGTGGGACAACGGCTGGGCGGCCTCGAATGGAGCTGGATCGCCGCCTCCCTTCTCCTTTTGTTTATCCAATTGCCGGTCCTTGCGCTGCGATGGCGCGAGATCGCCATAACCTGCGGTTTCAAGCTGCGGCACGCCGACGCGCTGCGTTACAGCTTCATCGGGCAGTTTTTCAGCCAAGTCCTGCCATCGACGGTCGGCGGCGACGCCGTACGGATCTGGCTCATGGCGCGCGGCGGATCTGGATGGCCCGTTGCAATCTATTCGGTGCTGATCGACCGCGTGGTCGGCGTTACCGCACTGGCAGTCCTGGTATGCGCCTGTCTGCCGTGGACGTTCAATCTGGTGCAGGACCCCATTGCGCGCGCAGCGTTGACGCTGATCGGTTTTGGTGCATTCGGCGCGGCATTGATTTTTCTGATGCTCGGACTGCCGCAATTGCGGCTGTTGGATCGATGGTGGCTCACCCGGCATCTCGCTACCGCGTCGCGGATGGCCTGGCGGCTATGCCGTTCAACAGACGGCGTGCGCGTCGCGGCATTCTCGTTTGTGATTCATTTCATGACCGTGACGATTGCGTGGGGCGTAGCCATGGCTACCCATATCCCGCTCGCGTTCAACCAGGCCATGTTTCTGGTTTTGCCAGTCATCTTGATTGCAACGATCCCGGTCTCGATCGCCGGATGGGGCGTGCGCGAAAGTGCAATGATCCTCGCATTCAACTACGCCGGTCTGGCCGAAGGGGATGGCTTAATCGTTTCAATTCTGTTCGGAGCGACAACCTTGGCCAGCGGCGCCGTCGGCGGCCTAGTTTGGGTTGCCAGCGGCTACCGATGGCGCTCGATCAAGGCCATGGAAACCGGCACGATCGCACACGATTCGTCGGCCTGATTACTTTTTTGCGGCAGCCGAAACCACGTCGAATGGAACTTTTTCTGTCGTCCCCGTAAGGTTCCACCGTATCGAACAGCTTTGTTGCGTAGCCGTCGGCACCGTCGAGTGACGCCTGATCAATGGCTCGATTATTCTT
>Ga0207780_1000455_pt1 | contig 11512 bp, 12 predicted proteins | sample LuqExpMetageno45_FD_187803 | JGI IMG/M metagenome (GOLD analysis project Ga0207780, IMG submission 187803) | Tropical forest soil microbial communities from Luquillo Experimental Forest, Puerto Rico - Sample 45 (SPAdes) | ecosystem: Environmental > Terrestrial > Soil > Tropical forest ...
CCGCCGCGACCATTTTCGTGTAGCCGCGGTTTCTTGCCAACGTCAGAGGTGTTGCGCCCATGCGATCGGCCAGATTGACGTTGGCGCCAGCTAAATCCCGATAGGTTGTCACTTCGGTGGCGTCAGGTGCGATCTGCGCGGAAGCCGCAGCCGATAAACCCAGAACGATGATGGTCAACAAAATTGCTTGCATGCTTGCTCGCTCCACCTTCAGATTGCACTCTCCTGCGCGGTGATATCTACTGTTGTCGGGCGCAGGTGTGGCCACGCCATCACTCCGTCTTCAGATTGAGCGCCTGAATGATCGGCATCCATTTTTTCAATTCGCGCGCGATATGATCTGCGAGGTCCTTGGGCGTGCCGCCGCGAGGCTGCGCGCCGAGCTTGGCGAGCGCACTCGCCATCGGCTCGGCGAGCAGAGCAGCATTGGTGGCGGCGTTGAGCTTATCGACGATCTCAGACGGCGTGTCGTGCGGTGCCATCAGCGCCGTCCAGGCGCCGGTCGTGAGCGCCGGGTAGCCGGTCTCCGCCATGGTCGGCACGTTCGGCAGTTCGGCAAGCCGTTTGGGCGAGGAGACCGCGAGCGCGCGCAGCTTGCCGTCTTCGACCAACTGTCGCGAGGTGGCGAGTGTGTCGAAGGTCATTTGCACCTCGCCGGCGACGACGGCGGTAAGGGCGGGGCCGCCGCCTTTGTAGGGCACGTGCACTATCTGCGTGCCGGTCTCCTTCTTGAACAGCTCGGCAGTGAGATGCGGCAGCGTGCCAACACCGCCGGTCGAATAATTGAGCCTCCCGGGATTGGCCTTGGCATAGGCGATCAGCTCGGTGACCGATTTGACCGGCAGCTGGGGATTTATCACCAACACTTGCGGTGTCTCTGCGATCAACGCAACGGGCGCAAAGCTTGCCGCATCATAGCCGGCATTCTTGTAAATCAACGGGCTCATGATTAGCCCGCTCGCGGCCGACACCATCAGCGTGTAGCCGTCTGGCTCGGCGGACGCCGCTTGTTTGGAGCCAAGTGTATTGCCGGCACCCGGGCGGTTCTCGACGATCAGCGGCTGGCCGAGTGTCGCCGGCAGCGCGTTGCCGATCAGCCGCGCCATCACGTCGACCGGGCCGCCGGCCGGGGTCGGAACGATAATGCGGATCGAGTGGGTCGGGTAGGGCTGGGCGAAAGCAGGCGCCGCCAACAGCAGCGCGAGCCATAAGGCAAACAGTCGACGCATGGGCCCTCACTCAGGCAGATATATTGGTGGAAGCCTAACGCGCCGCCGGCGACGGGTTAAGCCTTAAGGGGCGAGGCGAGATCGGTACTGACCAGGCGATTGCGTTGCTTGCCAAATTGGGTGCCGACGCAGGGCAAATAGGGCCATGGGCGCTGGGCGCAGGCGGTCATCGCTTCGGCGACTGGCTAGGCGATCGGGGTGGCGTCGACCTGAGCGGTTGGGGCGGACAAGATAGTGATCGAGGCGGCGATGATGGCGGCAGCCATCACAACGGCGGTCGATTTGAATTTGAGCATGACGGTCCCCTGTTCTTGAACGCCCGGCTTTGACGTTTCTCCTGGGTTAGTCGCAGTCAGGCTTGGGGCAGTTCAAGGCCCTAACGCGCGATAAGGCTCGGCCCTTCAGGGCCGGACGGTCTTGCGAGGGGCTAAAGGGCAGGGTAGACCGGCCCTCAATGCCGCGGATCGCCCTCTATGCCGGGTCGTTCGACCCCGTCACGAACGGTCATCTCGACGTAGTGCGCCACGCCGCGCGTCTCGTCGACAGACTGGTGATCGCGATCGGCGTGCATCCCGGCAAGGCGCCGCTGTTTTCCGTCGACGAGCGGATAGGAATGCTGGAGGAGACCTGCGGCCCGCTCGCGCGCGACGCGAAGTGCGAATTGGCCTGCGTGACCTTTTCGGGGCTGGTGGTGGAGGCTGCGCGCAAGGCGGGCGCCACCGTGCTAATTAGGGGCCTGCGCGACGGCACCGATTTCGACTACGAGATGCAGATGGCGGGAATGAACGAGGCGATGGCGCCGGAGGTTCAGAGCGTGTTTCTCCCTGCGTCACCCATCGTGCGCCCGATCGCCGCCACATTGGTGCGCCAGATCGCCGGCATGGGTGGTGACGTCTCCGCTTTTGTGCCGGCCACCGTAGTCGCGCGCCTGAAAAAGAAATTTGCGCGCTAGCGCAGCATCACAAACAACCCGAGGAGTGCAATGACCAACCGTCGATCGATCCTGACGCTCGCCTGTGCGTTCGTTCTCGCCACCATTTTCGCCACGTCCGCGCTCGCGCAGCCCGTTGAGCCGGCACCGGCGAGCTACAAAGTGAAATTCGATACCAGCAAGGGCGCCTTCGTGGTGCAGGTGACGCGTGCCTGGGCGCCGCAGGGCGCCGACCGCTTCTACAATCTGGTTAAGAGCGGCTTCTTTGATAATGTGCGGTTCTTCCGCGTGGTTTCTGGCTTCATGGTGCAGTTCGGCATCAACGGCGATCCGGCGACGATGGCACGCTGGCGCGACGCGCCGATCAATGACGATCCGGTCACCCAAAGTAACAAGCGGGGTTACATCACCTTTGCCACGGCTGGGCCGAATACACGCACCACCCAAGTGTTCATTAATTTCGTCGACAATGGCAATCTGGACAGTATGGGCTTTGCGCCCTTCGGCCGTGTGGTGTCCGGCATAGAGGTGGTCGACGCGCTGAACGCGGAATACGGTGAGGGCGCGCCGCGCGGCCGCGGTCCCGACCAAGGCCGCCTGCAGCGCGAGGGCAATGCCTATCTCGCCAAGGAATTTCCACGGATGGACTTCGTGAAGAAGGCGACGATCGAGCGCTGACACTATCTCGCGCGCGACGCATCATTTAGAAAGGAACGACTATGGCCAAGCCGGAAGACACGCTCTCGCTGGAGACTACACAGGGCAAGGTGGTGATCGAAATGCGGCCCGATCTTGCGCCCGGTCATGTGGCGCGCATCAAGGAGTTGGTGAAGAGCGGTTTCTACGACGGCATCGTGTTCCACCGCGTGATCGACGGATTCATGGCACAAACCGGCTGTCCGCACGGTACCGGCACCGGCGGCTCGGGCAAGAAATTGAAAGCCGAGTTTAACCGCGAGCCGCATGTGCGCGGCACAGTGTCGATGGCGCGCGCGGCCAGTCCGGATTCCGGCGACAGCCAGTTCTTCATCTGTTTCGACGACGCCCGCTTCCTCGACAATCAGTACACGGTCTGGGGCACGGTGATCGAAGGCATGGAGAACGTCGACAAAATCAAGCGCGGCGAGCCGGTCAAGGATCCTGACAAAATCATTAAGGCGACCATGGGGACGTAGTCGTCCTCCTGCGGCCAATTGTCGACAGTCATGTCCCCGCGAAAGCGGACATCCAGTAACCTCGGCCGGCTGGTGATGGTCGGTAGCGCTGGTGGTACCCGATCGCCCGCCTTCGCGAGCGGCGACATCGAGCGAGTATGAAAACCGACCGGTTCGACTTCGAACTGCCAGCCGACCGCATTGCGTTGCGACCGGTGAGCCCGCGCGACGCGGCACGGCTGCTGGAAGTGCGTCCGCGACAGGTGACTGAGCTCGAGGACCGATCCGTCGCAGATCTGCCCGATCTACTGCGGCCCGGCGATTGCTTGGTGGTCAACGACAGCAAAGTAATTGCCGCACGTCTGACCGGCCGGCGGATCGGACGGGGAGCGAGCGAACCGCGAATCGAGGCCACGCTGCACAAGCGGCTCGACGGCTCGCACTGGCGCGCCTTCATCCTAGGGGCCAAGAAGGTGCAGCTCGGCGACACCCTCCGTTTCGGTACGGAAGGCAAGGTCTGCCTCTTGGGCGAACTCGATGCTCAGGTTTCACAGAAAGATGAGAATGGCGATGTAACCCTTTCATTTTCCTTCCATGGCTCGGTGCTTGACCAAGCTATTGAGGAGCGTGGGTCGATGCCGTTGCCGCTCTACATCGCTTCCCGGCGCGCCCCCGATGAGCAGGACCGCGCCGATTACCAGACCCTGTTCGCTGCGCATGAGGGCTCGGTGGCGGCCCCCACCGCCGGCTTGCACTTCACTGAGCGGCTGCAGGCGCGGCTCTCCGAGCGTGGAATTGGTCTGCACAAAGTGACGCTGCATGTCGGCGCCGGCACCTTCCTGCCGGTGAAGACCGACGAAATCGAAGCCCACAAGATGCATGCCGAGTTCGGCACTGTTTCGGCGGAGGTGGCGGACGCCCTCAATGCGGCGCGTGCCAAAGGCGACCGGATCGTGGCGGTCGGCTCGACCGCGTTGCGGCTGCTTGAAAGTGCAGTCGGGGAAGACGGTCGGTTTAAGACGTTCGCCGGCGAGACCGCCATCTTCATCACGCCGGGCTACCAATTCCGCGCGGTCGATCTGATGCTGACCAATTTCCATCTGCCGCGCTCGACGCTGTTCATGTTGGTGTCGGCCTTCAGCGGGCTTGACTGCATGAAACGCGCCTACGTGCATGCGATCGCAAATGGCTATCGGTTCTATTCGTATGGCGACGCCTGTTTACTCTATCCTGCCGGCCGATGAGCGACCATTTCTCCTTCGCGTTGATTAAAACCGACGGCGCCGCGCGTCGCGGCGAATTCATTACGCTGCACGGGCGCGTCCAGACGCCTGCCTTCATGCCGGTCGGCACTCAGGCGACGGTAAAAGGCCTGGCGCCGGAGGATGTCCAGGCGACCGGCGCCGAGATCGTGCTCGGCAACACGTATCATCTAATGCTGCGGCCGGGTGCCGAACGTATTGCTGCGCTCGGTGGGCTACACATGTTCATGAATTGGTCGCGGCCGATTTTGACCGATTCTGGCGGCTTCCAGGTAATGTCGCTGTCGGAACTGCGTAAGCTGACTGAACACGGCGTCACCTTCCGCTCGCACCTCGACGGTGCGATGGTCGAGCTGACGCCCGAGCGTGCCATCGAGATCCAGACACTACTCGGTGCTGACATTTCCATGCAACTTGATGAGTGTGTGAAGTTGCCGGCACCGCGCGAGGAAATCGCGCGCGCCATGCAATTGTCACTGCGCTGGGCCGAACGCAGCCAACACGCCTTCGAAGGCCGCGCGCCCAAAGGCTATGCGCTTTTTGGCATCGTGCAGGGCGGCGACGATCTGTTCCTGCGGACTGAGAGCGCGCGCGCGCTGGTTGGTATGGATTTCCAGGGCTATGCCATCGGCGGCCTCGCGGTCGGCGAGCCGCAGGAAGTGATGCTCAAGGTGGTGGCGGAGACAGCGCCGATACTCCCGACGGAGCGCCCTCGCTACTTGATGGGCGTAGGCACACCGCACGATCTGCTAGAAGCCGTGGCGCGGGGCATCGACATGTTCGACTGCGTGCTGCCGACCCGTAATGGCCGTCACGGCATGGCCTTCACGCACTTCGGTGCGATCAATCTGTCGAATGCACGCCATGCCCATGACTCGCGCCCGATTGACGAGCAGAGCCGGCATCCGGCGGCACGCACTTATTCGCGCGCTTATTTGCATCACCTGACCAAGGCCAATGAGATGCTCGGCGCGGTGCTACTATCGACCATTAATCTGGCCTATTACCAGGAGCTGATGGCGGGCATGCGCGAGGCAATCACCGCCGGCCGGTTTGCGGATTTTAAAGTCGAGACGATCGCCGGCTGGCAGCGGGGAGATATTGCGCCCCTCTCGACCGTTCGCTAAACGCAGCCGATGACTGTCCAACCCGCATTTCTCCAGCATCGCCGCAAGCCACGTTTCGGGCTGCCCGCGAACTCCTGCGACGCACACTGCCATGTGTTTGGGCCGGGCGATCGCTTCCCCTATGCTCCCAACCGGCGTTACACGCCGGAAGACGCGCCGAAGGAAATGCTGCGCGTGCTGCACGATCATCTCGGCATCGATCGTGCGGTGATTGTGCAAGCGAGCTGCCACGGCATCGACAACGCTGCCATGCTCGACTGCCTTGCGTCCGATCCCAAGCGCTACCGGGGTGTTGCCATCGTCGACGATAGCTTCGCCGACAAGGACTACGATGCGCTCGACCGTGGCGGGGTGCGCGGTGTGCGCTTCAATTTTGTCAAGCATCTTGGCGGCGCGCCGGACATGGGCGTATTCAACCGCGTAATCGATCGTATCAAGGGTCGCGGCTGGCACCTGGTGCTGCATGTCGATGCACCCGACATCATCCCGCTATCCGGCATGATCCGGAACCTGCCGCTGCCATTCGTAATCGACCATATGGGACGGGTGCCGTCGGCAGCTGGCGCCAAGCAGCCGCCGCTGCGGGCGCTGCTAGATCTGGCGAAGCTGGAAAACTGCTGGATCAAGGTGTGCGGCTCGGAACGCATTTCCATGCCACCCTATGCAGCGGCGGTGCCGATTGCCCGCGCGTTAGTGGAGACGGCGCCAGAGCGCGTACTGTGGGGAACCGATTTTCCCCACCCGAATGCCACCCATGAGGCCGATGAGGCTGATCTGGTCGACCTGGTGCCACAGTTCGCGTTGGGGACGCTGGCACAACGGCGCCTGTTGGTGGACAATCCGGCCCGGCTCTACGGGTTCCAATAAGAATAAGAGAAGCGCACGGCAACACACGGAGGATTTGCGATGGGCAATGGACTGTTTGGGTTGATTCGCCGTTGCGCGCTGCTGGTACTGTCGGTAGTGCTGCTACTGACGCCGCTTACTTCGGCGCAGGCGAAGTGGCCAGAGAAGCCGATGAAGCTGGTGCTGCCGTTCGGCCCCGGCGGCGTCGCTGACGTGACCTCTCGCATTTTGGCCGACAAGCTCGGCCAGAAGTTCGGCGAGCGCGTGGTGGTCGAGAACATGCCCGGCCCGGGCGGCATAGCCGCGGCGCGCGCGGTCGCTGGCGCATCCCCCGACGGCTACACCATGGCCTTGATCACCAACGGCACAGCGATCAGCGTCGCTGCCTTCAAGAGCCTGCCGTTTGACCCCGTGAAGGATTTCGCGATGGTGTCGATGGTCGGCACCTTCGACCTGGTGTTCGTGGTCAAAGCGGACTCCGAATTCAAAACACTAGCGGACTTTCTGAATGCGGCACGAGCTCAGCCCGGCAAGCACAATATTGGCACGATCTCCGTCGGCGGCACGCAGAACCTTGGCGGCGAGCTGTTCAAATCGACCGCCAACCTCAATGTGCAGATCGTCCCCTACAAGACCTCGCCGGATATCGTGGTGGCTTTGCTGCGCAACGACGTGCAGATGATGATCGACTTCGCGCCCGCGGTGCAGGGTCAGGTGGTCGACGGAAAGCTGCGCATGCTTGCCGTGTCTAGCCCGAAGGCCTCGCCGCTATTCCCGAATATACCGACCGTCGATCAGGCGGGGGTGAAAGGCTACGAGGTGGTCTCCTGGAACGGTGTCGGCATGCCGAAGGGCACGCCGCAGGAAATCATCGACACCATGAACAAGGCAATCCGCGAAGTGATAGCGATGCCCGAGGTCACGGAGCAGTACGCTAAGGTCGGCGTGATCGCGCAGGCAGGCACGCCGGAGGAGCTACTGTCGCGCCTCACGGCCGACATCAAGAAATGGGATGACGTCATCGTGAAGGCAGGGATTCCGAAGAAGTAGCGTCTTCGACACATTGATGTGGTCGGATCCGATTGACCTCTATTGTGAGCGCCTTGGGCCGTCGTTCTGGGCGGAGCGCGTGAATGCGCTCACCAATATTGCGTTCATCCTTGCGCTAATCCTGGTCGGGTGGCGGTCGGATTCGGCTCGTTGGCGTTCCACACATTGGCTACCCTTGGCGCCATGATGCTCGATGTCGGTCCTATCGGGGTTTTCATTTATAGCTATTTCCTGCTCGCACTGCGGCGCATCTTGGCGCTGTCTTGGCCGGTCGCGCTGGGCGTGCTTGCCGGATTTATGGCGTTGTCTATCGGACTCGCCGTGTGGGTGCCGCGCACGGTGCTGGACGGGTCGTCCGGATATTTCCCCGCGCTGACGGCGCTGTTTGTGATCGGCTGGCCGAAGCGTGGCAGCGTGCTCGGGCGAGAGCTTCTGGTAGCGGGGAGCGTCTTTGCCGTCTCATTGATTTTGCGGATCGTCGATCTGCAATTATGCGGCGCGTTTCCGCTCGGCACACATTATCTTTATCTTTTGGCACATCCTCAACTCAGTCGTAATTTACGCGGTACTGCGCGCCGCGCTCGGCGAGCGAATGGAAAGAGCGTTGGCACACCCTACGGCGTGCTAGCCAAGTTCTTTACGGCCCGTCGTACAACCAGGCGATACCGTCATAGCTCTGCTGCGGGGTGCGGCCCGATAGCGCCATATCACGCAACTCGGCGGCAACCCCGCGCGCGTGATAGAACTCGCCATAGACACGCGCCATAATCTGCACGCGGCCCGTGCGCAGATACCGCGCCTGCTGATAGGCCGCAAAGGCCGCCGGTAGGTCGTCGGGAGAGGCCGCAACCATCTCGGCCAGCGTCACCGCGTCTTCGGTCGCCATGCAGGCGCCTTGCGCGAGATATTGCAGCATCGGGTGGGCAGCGTCGCCAAGCAGCGTGACGCGGCCCTTGGTCCAATCCTTCACAGGCTCGCGGTCGCACAGCACCCATAGTCGCCAAGTCTCGATGCGCTCGAGCATACGCAAGACTTCCGGACGTTGGTTTTGGAAGTGCTTCCACAGTAGGTCCTTGCTGCCCTCCGCGTTCCAACCTTCCTCGTAATGGTCAGAGTGGAACACGGCGACCAAATTGTAGAGCTCGCCGCGGCGCAGCGGATAATGCACGAAGTGCGTGCGCGGGCCGGCCCACAACACCACGTCCGGCCGCCACAAATCGTCAGGCACGTCGGCGCGTTTGAGCACGGCGCGATACGCAATATGGCCGGATACCCGCGGCTTACCGTCGCCGACGATATGCTCGCGGATCTTCGACCACATGCCGTCGCAGCCGATCAACGCGCGGCCTTCGGCGCGCTCACCGTTCTCTAATGTTACGGTGATGCGGTCGCCGTGGTCCTCGAAGCTGTCGACCCGCCGGCTTGTTTCCAGCGTGATCAGATTGTTGCGCTGGCAGGCGTTCAAGAAGGTTCCGTGGATGTCCGCGCGGTGGGTGACGGCGTACGGCTGGCCGAAGCGTGCGAAAAATTCTGCCTCGAGCGGAATACGAGTGACCAACTTGCCGGTCAACGCGTCGCGCATTTCCTGCGCTGGCGGGCGGTGGGCGTCGGCGAGCACAGCGTCCTTCAGCCCAACCTTCTCGAGCACGCGGAAGATGTTAGGGCCAAGCTGAATGCCGGCACCGACCTCACGGAACTCAGGCGACTGCTCGAACAGCCGCACCGGAAAGCCTTGGCGCGCCAGTGAATACGCGGCGATCAGTCCGCCGATGCCACCGCCAGAGATCAGGAAGGGGGCTGAGCCACCGCTGCTGAGAGCCATGGAGAGGTCCTTGCGACGCAGGAGATACAAATGGTTACACCCGCAACATAAGGCGGTGATCGGCCGGACGTAAAGCGTGCAGATGGGTCACAAAAATGCCCGCCGGGGTGCGCCGGCGAGCCTAATAGGGCTCTCTATTTGGCCGTTCGCGGAGTGGCCCGCGGTTACTGGATCGTAAGTGGGATCGACGTGCTGTAATGCTCGCCGCAAGTTTCGCACTCCCAGTAATGACGAATCTCGTCGCCCTCGACGAATTCCGAGTGAACCGGCGCGACCATCGAGTCGCCGCAGTGCGGGCAGCGCATCGAATTGGCGAACGCGCGAATGTTCGAAAGCCTGGCCGTGTCGGTATGGAGTTGCATGGTCTAAGGCCTCCTGTTCTCGTCATTCCCATACCCGTGAGTAGCGAGGCATCGTGGCGACGTCGCGACGATGCGGTGAAATTGTGATGGCCGGCAAAATAAAGTTTTATGACAGCGGTTTGTCGGAAACGAGTTGACTGCCGCGCTCCTGTCGGCCCGCCGCCGACATGGTCGGTGTATGCTGAGAGCCTTCGCCATCGGCTTCGCCGGTACGGGACTGCTCGGATGGCGCTGGAAAAGGAAGGCTCAAGAAGCAGCCTGATCAATATACCTGATCGGATCTCGGAGAGACCACCGCGAGGCGGTCTTTCTGTCTGCGCTGATGGGCTACTGGTAGGCCTTATGCAGTGCAGGTGAAACCTGAAAGCCTCGTCTCGGTAAAGATCAGCGGCGCCAGTGGGTGCTCAAGATCGAGCACGCGGGGGGAGGTCAGGTTGCTGGTGGTCTTGAACCGCCGCAGTGCTACTGCGGCGGAAGCTGACCGGCGACGAGCTCGACGCGCTGCGCAGCGATCATTCGAGAAACCCGCTTCCGTTTGGCACCTAGAGGATTAAAGGCGTGCGCCAGGCGCATCCAGATTGTACTCGATGAGTTCGCGCGTAACGAAGTCGAAGGCGTCGTCGATCGAATCAGTGCGGTAAAGCAGTTTGACATCGTCTTCACGGATCGTCCCATACCGCGTCAAGCCCTCGAAGCTGATCACCTCATCCCAGAACTCAGAGCCGAACAGGACGATGGGCAGCCGTTTGCGGACCTTGCGGGTCTGGACCAACGTCAGGATCTCGAAAAGTTCATCGAGCGTTCCGAAACCGCCCGGGAATACAAGTACCGCCTTCGCCAAATACAGGAACCAGAATTTCCGCATAAAAAAGTAGTGAAAATGCACGTCGAGGCCGCTCGTCACATACGCGTTTGCAAATTCCTGCGCAGGAATCGAGATCGTTAGGCCAACATTGACGCCGTCCGCCTCCGCGGCGCCGCGGCTGGCAGCTTCCATAATGCCGGGGCCACCGCCCGTGCAAACGACGAAGCGCCGGCCGTTGTTGCCGAGCCCCTTCGACCACCTGGTCAGCCGTGACGCCAATTCTCGTGCGGCTTCGTAGTAGCGGGACATCTGGAGCGCGCGCTCGGCGGCTTCGATGCCTTCCCCGCCGCGCTTTGCTTTAGCGATGGCTGCCTCCGCCGCTTCAAGCGAATGGATACGGGCAGACCCCATGAAGACGATCGTGTCGTCAACCCGATTCCGATTGAAGCGACTCAAAGGCTCGAGATATTCGGAGAGGATTCGAAGCGGGCGCGCGTCACGTACGCTCATGAACGCAGGATCGTGGTAGGCCTTGACCGACGGCGTCGGTGACTTGGGCATATCGATGCTTCCCGGCTTTCGGATTCTCGGGTAATTCACCACGCCGCGCACGATCGCTAGCTTCGATATAATGAAAAGAGAGGCCACCAACTGAGGCGGCCTCAATGCCTGCTTCGGAGGAACGGAATTTATATGCGACCAGATGCTTCTGCGCGTTTAAATAATTGCCTCCATTTTTACTGATTTTGCAGAACAAGGCTGACGGCGCCTATGGGTAACACTTAGTAGACAATTCAGCCGCACCGGCGTTTGTCCAGTATTGGAAGGTGGTCTCAACCGGTCGACGCAACACTGGGGGCCAGCTGTCAATAAATAACAATGGTGGCTTGCCAAACGCTCGCCCATTCGCTTTCAGCGACTGCC
>Ga0207780_1000456_pt1 | contig 11488 bp, 10 predicted proteins | sample LuqExpMetageno45_FD_187803 | JGI IMG/M metagenome (GOLD analysis project Ga0207780, IMG submission 187803) | Tropical forest soil microbial communities from Luquillo Experimental Forest, Puerto Rico - Sample 45 (SPAdes) | ecosystem: Environmental > Terrestrial > Soil > Tropical forest ...
CTCGGCGTCACACTCTGCGGCAGGCAAAACTCGTTGCGCGTCGCAATCGTCAGCTCCCCTCCCTCCGGCATCGCATCGCGCGCGTTCACGGCCAGGTTTACGATGACTTGCTCGAGCTGCGACGCGTCCGCCTTGATCCATGATTGCGCCGCTCGATGCTGGAACGTCAGCCGCACGTCCGACCCCAGCAAGCGCGGCAGCATGAATTCGGAGTCGGTCAACACTTCGTGCAGATCGATTGGCTTCGCGTCCAGCACTTGCTTCCGGCTGAAGGCCAGCAACTGGCTGGTGATCGCCGCTGCCTTATCCACCGTCCGACGGATCTGCTCCAGGTACGAATTTCCCGCGAAGTTCGCCGGCACGGCGTTGGCTAGTAGCTCCGCCGATCCGGATAGCACCATCAGCATGTTGTTAAAGTCGTGCGCGATTCCGCCGGACAGTTGCCCGAGTACTTCCATCTTTTGCGCCTGGCGGAATTCGCTCTCCAGGAATAGCCGTTGCTCCTCCAATTTCTTGCGCTGCGTGCTTTGCCGGTAATTCTCAAACAGGATCGCCGTGGTCTGCGATATCGCTTCCAGCGATCGCAGTTCTTGCTCCGAATAGCCTCCCGGACGGTTGGCCACCGCAATCACCGCCACGATCGAGTCGCCCTTGAAGATCGGCACGCCCAGAAAACTCTCGATGGGCGGGTGGCCGGGCGGAACCCCTTTCGCTTCCGAAGCCCGCGCCGGCTCATTCGTGATCACCGTTTGCCCCTTAACCATGATTGGCCCAAAGAGATTGCCCTCATGCGACAAATCGAAATAACCTTGAGCCGCCAACCGGCTCAGCTTCGCATCGTAGAGTTGCCGGTTGGTCTGCGAATCCCACGCCACCGCCTTGAACGCCACAACCCGCAACACCGACTCCTCCAGCACAACCCCCACAAAACCCATTTTGCTGTTCGTCAGTTCCATCACCCGCGCCAGAATGCTTCGGCTAGCTGCTCCGTAGTCTCCATTCTCCAGGAAAGCGTTCAGCGCCGTGGTCACCGCCGCCAGCGTGGCCATCAATCCCGTGATCCTGTAACCCTCGCACAGCGCCGCCAGTGACATCCTCACCGGGAAATGTTCTCCGTTCCGCCGGAATCGTCTTCGCCAGCGTTCCTTGGATTTCTTCTTTCTTCCAGCCGAAAATCTGCTCCGCCGCTGGATTCCACGAGGTGATCTTTCCCTGCAAATCGGCGCAGATCACTGCCATCGGTGCCGCCTTGACCACCGCTTCAAACCTCGCTTGGCCCCTCAGCGACCGCACCTCATCGCTGGCCCTCAACACCTCCAGCAAAGGCGGAATCGACCCCATCATGGCCGCCGACAGCAGGCCCAGTGCCGTCAGCATGAACACCTGCACGGATTGTGCTAACCAACTTGGCCAAGAGTCGGTATTGAAGACCGCATGAGCGCCCTGCGCCGCTCCGCAACACACGAATAGGATCGCCAACGCTCGAAACCCCGCGGCGTGCCGCAACCCGTGACCGATTCGCACCGTCAGCCACGTCACCACAAACCCCATCGTCAGTAGAAAAACCGCCAACGCCCCGGCGAGATACCGCCACTGCTGCGCAAACGGCAGCGCAAGAGTAAACAATTCTTTCATTCGCAACACGCTTGTCTCGCCGCCCGAGAGGAGAACGCCGGCTGTTTCAGAGATTTTTGGAAGGGACAACCCGGGCGCGAGCGAGGAACCGCACCGCACCCGTCTACATCTTCAATTTCACTCCCGCGTCCGCAAGTGTCAATAGGACTTGTTCCTCGTTGAACACGGTATGGCTCGCCCGGTGTCCGATGTTTCGCCGGGTGCCCCAGGTTCGGTTTTCAGAACCTGGGTCTTGGGGCTGCTTGGCCGGGTGCCCCATCCTTTGCAGATTTTCGCAAAGGGTGGGTCTTCTCTTCGTTGCTGCTCTTGGCCGGTTTCTTCTCCCCTTTACAAGGCGGGCTTCCCGTTCGGTTAGGTCCGCCCGCGTTCCTTTGTTATTCTCGCTGCGGATGGCCAACGGACCTCAGCCACAACTCGAGCGCGGCCTCGGCCTGACGGAAGCCGTCGCGCTCAACATGATCGAGATCGTCGGCATCGGCCCGTTCGTGGTCAGTTCGCTGGTCATCAAGGCCATGGGCGGGCCGCAAGCGATGCTCGCCTGGCTGGCAGGCGCCCTCCTCGCCACCCTCGACGGTTTCGTTTGGTCCGAACTCGGCGCCGCCATGCCCAAGGCCGGCGGCACTTATGTTTTTCTACGCGAAGCCTATGGCCCGCAAAAATGGGGCCGCCTCCTGTCTTTCCTCTTCGTCTGGCAGACCCTCATTCAGGCTCCGCTCTCCGTGGCGTCCGCAGCCATCGGCTTCTCCGACTACGCAAAATATCTCTACCCGCTCAATTCCTGGCAAGCCCGCGCCCTTTCCGGCGGCCTGGTGATCTTTCTCGTAATTCTTCTCTATCGCCGCATCAGCACGGTTGGGAAAATTTCGGTTCTTCTTTGGCTCGGTGTAGTTGGCACGATGCTCTGGCTCATCTGGGGCGGTGTTCGCCATTTCAATCCCAGCTTAGCCTTCGATTTCCCTCCCCATGCCTTCGACTTCTCCTCTCTCTGGTTCGCCGGCCTCGGCGCGGCCATGGTCAACACCATCTACAGCTACTGGGGCTACTACAACATCTGCCATCTCGGCGGCGAAATTCGCAATCCCGAAAAGAACATCCCGCTCGGCATCTTTCTTTCCATCCTCGGCATCACCGCTCTCTACATCGCCATGCAAGCCAGCATTCTCGGCGTCGTTCCCTGGCGTGAAGCGCAGAATTCTCCCTTCCTTGCCAGCCTCTTTGTCGAGCGCCTCTACGGCCCCGCCGCCGCTCGCGTCATCACCGGAATGGTCCTTTGGATCGCCCTCGCCAGCGTTTTTTCCGTCCTTCTCGGCTATTCCCGCGTGCCCTACTCCGCCGCTCTCGACGGCAACTTCCTCCCGGTCTTCGCTCGCGTCCATCCCACAAAACATTTCCCCCACGTCTCGCTGCTTCTTCTCGGCGGACTCGCGTTCGTCTTTAGCTTGACACTCAAACTGAAAACGGCCATCCAAGCGATTCTCGCCATGCGCCTGCTCATCCAATTCATCGGCCAGGCCGTCGGCGTTATGCTCTTGCATAAACGTTGGAGCCCCGAAAAGCTGCCCTTCAAGATGTGGCTCTACCCTCTACCCGCCGTCCTCACCATGCTCGCCTGGGCCTGGCTCTTCTGGCACACCGGCGCCGCCCGCAAGTGGGGCTTGCTCGAAATCGTTCTTGGCGTGATTGCGTTTCTGGTTTGGACCCGCGAAATGCGACAATGGCCGTTCGCTCCGGCATCGGCGCCCCCGAAACCGGCCGTCGATGCCTGACATCCAACTGTTTGGTGGCTTGGGCAAGAAACGAAAAGCCTGTCATTCCGAGGGCGCTTTCTGCCCGAGGAACGTGCTTTTCCCTCGGGTTCAGGCAAACTGCAGATTCCTCGCTTCGCCTGCCTGCCGCAGGCAGGCTCGGAATGACAACACCGGGAATTTTGCCGATAACGAATAGCTTTACGCGGGAGGGTCTTTGAGGAGTCTGCTGCGCTTTGCCTCGCTTTCGTTTCTCCTGACAGTTGCTTATCCGCCCTCCGCTTTGGCGCAATTCCCTCCTGCTCCCGGCACGGGTCCCGGTCTCGCCGAAACCATCGAAGCCATCGACAGCGCCCGCGTCACCACCCGCATCCTCTACGTCACCGCCCATCCCGATGACGAGTCCGCCGCCGTTCTCACCTACCTCGCCCGCGGCCTCCACGCTGACGTGGCTCTTCTCTCCCTCACGCGCGGCGAAGGCGGCCAGAACGCCCTCGGCCCCGAGCAAGCCCCGCAGCTCGGCCTGATCCGCACGCAGGAACTCCTCGCGGCCACCCGCGGCTATGGCGTCAAGCTTTACTTCACCCGCGCGCGCGATTTCGGCTTCTCGAAAACTCCCGAGGAGTCCGAGAAAATCTGGGGCGACCAAGTCACCGAAGACATGGTCCGCATCATTCGCTCCTTCCGCCCCAACATCGTCATCAACAACTGGGGCGGCGTCCACTCCGGCCACGGCCACCACCAAGCCGCCGGCATCCTCACCCCCAAAGCCGTAGCCCTCGCCGCCGACAAGTCTTTTAGGTTGTATCCGGGGTGTGCTGACTGCCCAGATGACTACACTTGGGGGTCTCCAGCAAATCCCGTTGTTGTTTTGGACCTTGGACGGAGTTCAGAAAAACCCACCGGTTACGTTCTTCCTCTGGACGAGATTTCTCCCCTGTGGGGCAAGACGTGGCGAGAAATAGGACTCGACTCGTTCACCAATCACCGCACCCAAGGCATCGCTGGTTTTCTTAATTCCCCGTTCTTGCGTAGACAAATTGGGTTGAAACGGGAAGACGGTGGCAAATTCGACCCCGCTACACTGGCGGAATCACTGACTAAGTTGGCAACTTTTCCCGCTGCACATGGTTGTTCAGCACCAGATAATGTGTACGGCACCTTGAAGAATGCCGAAGACGATTTGGAGACGGCCCGAACGCAAGCCCTTGCTCTTCACTGGGCCGACGCTTCTCTCGCTGTGGCACGCGGTGGATTAGCACTGAAGAGTCTGGGTCCAGACGGCAAAAAGCCACCCCGATGCGAACCCTCGAATCCGTTCCTTTTCCTTGATGAGTTGCTAGATGCTCAAGCAAGAATAGACCATGCGCTGCAGCTCGCGGCTGGACTGAAATTTGAAGGCACGAGCAATCGCAGCGAGCTCGTGAAGGGAGACAGTTTCGAAGTCACCGTCAACGCACGTTGCCGCAGTGAAGTGAATTGTGAACTCAACCAGGCGCAGTTGCTGCTGCCCAGCGGAATGGAGGAAAGCTCCAGAAAGAAAGAATCGAGCGGCGAGATCATTAACGTGAACGTTACCGACAATTATCAGAAAGTCTCGGGGTGGGATGTCGGCTTGCCTGAAGGCCTCCCGTTGGTTCAAGTGGAGCAGTCATCCACAATCGCCGGCTACAAGCTGCGCCTCACAGAGCCCGTGACGCACGTCGAAGCTACATCCACCAGCGTCGTTCGTGTTCCTCTCCGCATTGTCCCGGCCTACACCGTGGCCGTCGAACCAAAGCAAATGGTCGAAGTCCTCAACGCCGAACACAAGCCATTCGACGTTTTCCTCCGCATCCACTCCTATTCCACGAAACCCGGCAAAATCTCCGTTGGCCTCGACGTTCCCGACGGTCTCTCCGCCAGCGCCCCTGTCGACCTCGACTTCCCCGGCATCGGCGACCAGTACGCCAAAATCACCGTCACTCCCCCTGCCAAAATCGACCCCGGCAATTTCATCATCACCGCCTACGCCAAGCGCGGCGACGAAAAATTCTCCACCTCCCTCGAACCCCTTCCCTCCATGCCCACCTTGCTCTGGAGCGAACCTGCGCAATGTGTCGTCCACGCCTTCGACATCAATGTTCCGCCCGGCCTCCGCGTCGGCTACATCTCCGCCGAAGGCGAACCCATTCCCGACGCGCTCAAGCGACTCGGCATCAGCGTCGAAAATCTCGACACCAACGCGCTCACCTTCGGCAATCTCTCGAAATTCGATTCCATCGTCGTCGGCGTCCGCGCCTACGAGCTTCGTCCCGAACTCGCCGAAGCCAACAAGCGCCTACTCGACTACGTTTCGAATGGGGGCACGCTTGTCGTCCAATACAACCGCGATTTCATCTGGGACAAGCTTCAGCCCGCCCCCTATCCCGCAAAAATCGGCAATCCTACTCCCCGCATCACCGACGAGAACTCTCCCGTCAAATTCCTCAAGCCCGACGATCCGCTGCTGAATCGCCCTAACAAAATCACGCAGGCCGATTTTCAGAACTGGATTCAGGAGCGCGGCCTCTACTTCTGGAGCGACTTCGATTCCCGCTACACCCCGCTCCTCGCCATGAACGATCCCGGCGAAAAAGACCTCAACGGCGGCCTCGTTTACACGCACTACGGAAAGGGCACCTACATCTACACCGGCCTCGCTTTCTTCCGCGAACTCCCCGAAGGCGTCCCCGGCGCCTACCGCCTCTTCGTCAACCTAATCGCCGCCTCCAAATCCCATTAAAACTCCGCTCTATGCCGGCGCTTTGTAGGGACCGCCTTCTGAGGCGGTCCGCCACCGATCCGGGATAGATAATATATAATATACGTAATGGAACAGTTACTTCCTGAGCGGAAACCCATTAACCTGCCCCAGCCAAACTATCGAGGCGAACGCTTTTATTTCGTCACGATCTGTTGCCACCAGAAGCGGCAATTATTCAATGGACCCGCACGTTGTCAGTGGTTGATTAAGGCCCTTGCAGAAGAATCTGCCGCTTGCCATTTCACAATTCACGCTTATTGTGTCATGCCCAATCACGTTCATTTCCTGGCTCAGGGACTCGACGCTGAAAGCGATCTTCTGCATTTCCTGAAATGCCCAAAGATGAAAACCAGCCGAACCTACTTCGAATCCACCGGTCAGAAACTCTGGCAGCGCCGATTCTTTGATCATATTCTCCGTCCCAACGAACCTCCGGAATCCGTTGCCTGGTACATCTGGTTGAATCCAGTGCGACGTGGATTGGTCCCATCAGCGCGGAACTATCCGTATAGTGGCTCGTTCAGCGGTATGAAAATACCCTCCGTTTGGAGCAACCCGGCATTCCTGCCTAATTGGGAACGGCGCAGCACCTCTCGAAATGGCGGACCGCCTCAGAAGGCGGTCCCTACAAAAGTCGAACGGACCCGATAAACAACTGAACAACATTTCCGCACACGCTTTCGCCGGATTCCTGTCTGTGCGCTATCCTCATTCATATTCCAGGAGTGCATTTGCGTATGACTAGCAAGCAAGAAACATCAGGCATCAAGACTTTCCTCATTCGCGCGGCTGGCGCGTCATTTCTCTTCTTTTTAATCCTGAGCCTGGCCGCCACCGCCGGGGCACAAAAGAAAAAGAAGAAAGACGACACCACACCAGCGCAGCCCGCCAGCGATGTGGTCTCCCTTCCCGATCAAGCCAAAATCGACAACGTCATCGGCCAGATGCTCGGCGCCTGGCAGGTCGGCGACGTCGAAAAACTCCACGCCACTATCGCCGACGACATCTCCGTGGTCTCGGGGGTTTGGGGCCCGCCGGTAATAGGTTGGACGAATTACGCGGCCTCGTACCAGATGCAACGCGCGCGCATCCAGCAGGTGCGCATGGAGCGCAGCAACACGCTCATCCGCATCGCTCCCTCAGGCAACGTTGCCTGGGCTTGTTATCAATGGGAATTTACCGGCGTGGTAGACGGTACGCAAACCTCATCGGTGGGTCAGACAACTTTAGTTCTCGAGAAGCGCAACGACACGTGGGTCATCGTTCACAATCATACTTCTCTGGTGCAAGCCACAGCTCCAGCGGCTCCAGCGAATGCCGACCCGCAGCAACCGGCACCGTCCGCGCCCCCTAAACCTTGATTTTCCCGGATGACCGGTGGGTGGCCAGCCAGTTCAGAAGTTCTTTAGCCCGTGGTAGACGAAAATTCCCGCAATCAACAGCAGCAACACTCCAGAGCAGATCCCGCTCGTTAGTATCGGACGGCCCAGCATGTTGATTTTCGATACCAGTTCGCGCTGCTCCCTGGCCATGTGCTCTTCCGCGGAATCTAGAAAGATCTGATCGTCCTCATGGCTGGTCAGCACGCTTCTCCAAGCGATCAGTGCCAGGAAAACCGCTGTGACAACTCCCCAGCCAATCAGGAGATACAGAAGTGGTCCCGTAAACGCAGATTCCAATGCATCCATGACAACCTCCCGTTGGAACCGGTCCCGGTACCTGCTCTGCGGCGCAGGTAGCTTTTCTGGCCGGGAGTATAGCACTCCCCCGTTGGAAATCTAGGTCGTACCTCACACCACCATAAGCATGTAGCGCCGCCCTTTAGGTCGGGCCTTCGCTCCAACGCCGCACCACTTCATCCTCTGCGCCGGCTTGAGCGCGGTGCCCCGCCATTTCATCTGAACGGCAGACCCTTCGTCTTGGGTTATTTAGCTGTAACTGTCGGCTGTCGACTGGTGGCTGTCGGCTATCACCACTAGTTCGTCGGCGGCACCGGCTCGTTCTTCGGCAGGTTCGGCGTCAACTTCTTCATCACAAATTCCTGCAGCACGTTCGCTCCCGCCGAAGCGGCAATCCCGATCAGCGTGTTTTCCACGATCAAATTCGCTCCGCGGTCTGTCGACGGGTAGTACAGGTTGGAAATTCCGCCCGCCGCAAAGCTTCCCGCAATCGCCGAATAGTTCGGCTGCCATTTTCCATTGTCGCCTTTGCACATCACCGACATGGCGATGGCATACAGCGCGCGGTTCTTCCAGCCGCCCGTCCCCTTATAGAAGTACCGGGGATCCTGCTTCAAGATGGACGGGAGAATCGCGCCGCCAATGAACGTGCTGATCGCCAAATCCGCATAGTTCGCGCCATAACGCTTGAAGTACCCCTGCGCTCCCTGCCCATATCCCTTGAAGTCGTCGTTCCCCTGCTGTATCCCCGTAATCGCCGCGGTAACGCCAAAACTCACCGGATCGATCGTCGATTTCCACGCCAGGTTGAACTTTTGCTTCGGCGTGAGCGGCGCGGCGTTCGGCACATAACTGACGTAAAAATTCGGAATCACTCCCAAAACACGCTGTTTTTCCTGCTCTTTGATCTGCTCCTGCGCAATCTCCACTGTGGTCAGCTCGACCTTTACCTCGGTCACAGCCGTGGCAACAGCTAGCGCCACCGTCGGCACCACGAAATTCTCCTTCGAGCGCAACACTCCCGACGCCGTCTGGGTCGCGAATCCTTCCCCGGAAATCGTCACCTGGAATGGCCCCGGCATCACGGAGGCAAAGGTGAACTGGCCATCGTCTTCGGTCAGCACGTCGGGGCTCAGGCCCTTGCCTTCCCGCGTGAGAGATACCTTGGCGCCAGCCAGCGGCGCGCCCTTCGGATCGGTCACGGCTCCAGCAATGCTCCCCGGAAACTCCGGCTCAGCTTGTTGGCCCGTCAACGGCTGCGTCGCCGCCGTGGGGGTAGAGGATTCAGCGGGGGTCGGGTTTTGGGAAGCTTGGGCGCACGCCATCGCGGGCAGCAGCACGGCCAACCCGACACTTGGGGTCCAATACCAGCCTCGCTTCCGGCCGGTTCTGGTGACAGTCGTCACAATGCTTATTTATAGCCTCTCCCACCGTTCCCGGCAAGACTGGACTGTGCCCAGTCCTGTAAACCTGTCCTTAAGAACGGTATTCCTCTGCTCGCCTCTACGCGGTTACCGGGCCTTAATTACAGTGGCCCGAGCGGCAGTTCCCCTGCCCATTCCGGGCCCGCTCCTCCGCGCTGTTGCTATACTTGCTGCGATGTTTTCAACGACTCGCCGAAACACAAGGACTGCTTGATGCGCATCGTTGTTCTAGGCGGCGCGGGATTTATAGGCGGTCACCTTGTCGACGCGTTCGTCGCCGCCGGGCATCAAGTCCGCATCGTCGACAACCTCGACCCGCAAGTCCACCCGTCCGGTAAGCCCCCTGCTTATCTGAATCCTCGCGCCGAGTTCGTCCAGGAGGACATTCGTAACATCAATGCGCTCCGCACCGCTCTCGCGGATGCCGAGGCTGTCTATTACTTTGCCGGCGCAGTCGGGGTCGGCGATTCGATGTACCGCATCCGCCACTACACCGACGTTAACCTTCTTGGCTGCGCTAACCTTTGCGAGATCCTCTCGGGCTCCAAGCAGCCCCCTCGTAGAATCGTCCTAGCTTCTTCCGTCACGGTTTACGGCGAAGGCAAACACTCTTGCCCGAAACACGGTCCTGTTTTTCCATCCATAAGGTCCCTGGATCGAGTCGAGCGCCGCGAATGGAACCCCGCCTGCCCAACGCCTGCCTGTTCCCAACATTTAACGCCGCTCGCCACCGATGAGACCAAGCCCCCCGCGCCTCAAAGCATCTACGCGATCACCAAGCGCTGTCAGGAAGAAATGCTTCTGACCATCGGGCGCGCCTACAATCTTCCGGTCACCGTTCTCCGCTATTTCAACGTGTACGGTTCCCGTCAGGCCATCTCGAATCCCTACACCGGAGTCGCGAAAATCTTTGCTCTGCATATCTCCGAGGGCAAATCTCCTCTCATTTACGAAGACGGCCGCCAGTCTCGCGACTTCGTGCACGTTTCGGACATCGTCCGCGCCAATCTGCTCGTTCTTACCAATCCAAAAGCCGACGGCGAAATCTTCAATATCGGTTCGGGCCACCCTTGTACCATCCTCGAGCTCGCCGGCCATCTCGCAAAGAAGTTGGGCCGCGCGGTTTCCCCGGCGGTCGCCGAGAAATTTCGCGCGGGCGATGTGCGCCACTGCTTCGCCGACATCACCAAAGCTCGCAGGTTGCTCGGCTTCGAGCCGCGTAGCGTCCTCCCCGAGGGCCTCGAAAACCTGCTCGACTTCGGGACCGAGCAAAGCGGCGCCGCCCAACTCTCCGCCACCGCCGATGCCGAACTCCGGCAGCGCGGCTTGATCCGTTAACGCTTTCGCGGGTTTCCCACCCGCATGGCCAACCCTTCTTGCCTTACACTGTTACGGGGAGTGCGACGCGTCATTAAATGAGTGCACCGCTTGTCAGCGTCCTGATCGATACGTACAATCACGAGCGCTTTATCGAGGAAGCCGTAAACAGCGTCCTCGCTCAGGACTTTCCCGCTTCCGACCGCGAAATCCTCGTGGTTGACGATGGTTCGACTGACCGCACGCCCGAAATTCTCCGCAGATTCGAGCCCCAGATTCGCGTGCTGCGCAAGCCTAACGGCGGCCAGGCTTCAGCCTTCAACCACGGGATTCCCGAATGCCGCGGCGAGATCGTCGCCTTCCTCGATGGCGACGACTGTGTCTGCGTCAATTTAGCCTGGGCTTTCTTCTGTATGGACATTCACACCGCGGCGTATTTCTTCCGCCGGCTGCTTCTAGGATGACCCCATGACCACTATCGCGTGGCTTCAAAATGTTCTCGAATATCTGGCAGGCGAAAAGGACGCTCCGCCTTCCGGATTTCCCGTGGCCCTCTCCAATTTCTTGTTTTGGGGAATCTGGTGGAGCATTCTGGTGGGCATCATATTCATTTTTTCCGGCCAGAGTTCGAAGTTCATCTACATCGATTTCTAGCGTTGATCCCCATCTGACCACCTGATGAGCAAACGCCAACTCACTCTCACCGCCGCAATCCTCCTTCTCGGATTGCTTGCGATGAATCTCGCTATGGTCTTCCTCACCCGCAACGCTCTTCCGCGCCGCGTCATGCGCCATGCCTGTGAGCACCAATCCGCCAGAGCCGTAGCTATCGGCAATTCGCTGGTCGCGGCCGGTTTCGACGAGCGGGCTCGCAACTGGGCATGCCCCTTGAGCGCACCAACC
>Ga0207780_1000459_pt1 | contig 11458 bp, 9 predicted proteins | sample LuqExpMetageno45_FD_187803 | JGI IMG/M metagenome (GOLD analysis project Ga0207780, IMG submission 187803) | Tropical forest soil microbial communities from Luquillo Experimental Forest, Puerto Rico - Sample 45 (SPAdes) | ecosystem: Environmental > Terrestrial > Soil > Tropical forest ...
CATGTTAAACTTGGCTCTCGTGCTCAGCGGATTCATCGGCGTCGGCGCGATGATCTACATCCGGCACCGGTTGTACGGCTAGCCGCTTGGTCGCTCACGCAACCTCTGCCGGAACAAATACCCTGGCAAGTATGTTTACGCGGGCCAGTGCGCGAAGCTTTTGCGGCTGAGCCGATGTCAACTGCGGCGAACAATAATCGATCGGTTTCGCGATCAGGTTTCGGTCATAATCGTCAAACAAACGGGGTGCCTTTAAGCGCCGCCTCGCGAAGAGCGCGCTCGAGAATCTCTTCGGCAAGAGGCTCGCCTTGCGCAATGAGGTCTGCCCAATAGGCTCGGAGCATTTGATCAAGCCGGTCACGCATGCGCCGGCGGCCCTCAAGCCTTTGTCTGTAGGACGGCAGTTCAGGCACGGTCGGAGGAGCTTCGTTTTGTTCACTCATTCAGCACTTTCTCCGACCCAGTCGCAAGCTCAACAATTTGAACAAGATCAAAGTTCCATTTGTCAGAATGGTGGCGCGTGACCTGTTTGGAAGCCTCCCGGCAGCGGCAAGGAACTTTGTTATTCGGTTGCCGCTTCTTACGTCATGGCAATTTGGCATTCACAGCAACTCGTCCTCGATCCCAGCGATATCGTCCTGCTCGATCAGGCCTTGCGGATCGCTTACACCCGCCTGATCGATGCCGGATTGCGACAGGAGAGCTCGATCGCCGGCGCGCGCGACATTCTGGTCGCCACCATAGCGTCAGCGATTTCACACGGCGATCGGGACACTTGGCGCCTTGCCCGGCGTGGGATATTCGCGGCCTGTGCTGTCATTGCCCCAAGCTCATTTCAACCGACAGCACGCGGCAGTCACGCGGCCTGACCGCAGAATCGTTCCGTTCTCGATCTCCATATCGATCATTTTTTTGGATATTGACGGCGTGCTGAATCGCACGAACGATTTTACATCAAAGAAACCGTGGACCGTCGGCACCGCATTGCTGAACGATCAGGTTCCCAACCTTGGGCTCGGAATGATCGCCTGCGGTCGCGCCGGATGCGCTCAGCGGTTGAGCAAGTATCAGCGATGTTCCGGTGCTCGCTCCAGCCGCACCGCGCAGACCTTGAATTCCGGAATGCCCGCGATCGGGTCGTACGCCGGATTGGTCAGAACATTCGCAGCCGCTTCCCAGAAGTGGAACGGAATGAACAGCACGCCGGTATCGACCCTCGTTCCTACCTTCGCCGGGAGCACGATCGAGCCGCGACGCGACGTCACCTTCACGCGCTCGCCGTCCCTGACGTTGAATTTTTCGGCGTCCGCGTCGTTCAACTCGACGAACGGTCCGGGCACGAGTCCGTCGAGCCCCTGGCTACGGCGCGTCATGGTTCCCGTGTGGTAGTGCTCGAGCATGCGGCCCGTGGTCAGCACCACCGGGAACGACGCATCGGTTTCTTCGTCGGCGGGCGCCCATTCAACTGCATGGAATTGGCCGAGTCCGCGCGTGAATGTCGTGCTGTGCAAGATCGGTGTGCCCGAGTGGTCGTCAGCGGGACAGGGCCAATGCAGGTTCGTGCCGGCTGCAAGCCGCGCATGAGAAATACCCGTATAGGACGGCGTCAGAGCCCGCATTTCGTCGTTGATCTCTGAGGTCGAGGCGTAGTGCATCGGGTGGCCGACCGCGGTAGCGAGATCGCAGATGATTTCCCAGTCGCGCCGCGCTTGCCCCGGCGGACGCACCACCGGCGCCGTCAATTGCACGCGACGTTCGGTGTTGGTGTAGGTGCCGTCCCGCTCGGCATAGGATGACGCCGGCAACACCACATCGGCGAGCTGCGCCGTCTCGGTGAGGAAGATGTCCTGCACGACCAGAAAGTCGAGCGCCTCGAGCGACTTCCCGACATGCGCAATGTCCGCATCGGACAGCATCGGGTTCTCGCCCATGATGTACATCGCCTTGATCTTGCCCTCGAGCGCGGCGGGCAGCATCTGCGTCACGGTCAGGCCGGGCGTCGTCGGCAGATCGACGCCCCAGGCGTGCTCGAACTTCGCGCGGGCCTCCGCATTGGCGACCTGCTGATAACCGGAATAGTAGTTTGGCAGCGCGCCCATGTCGCAGGCGCCCTGAACATTGCTCTGTCCGCGCAACGGATTGACGCCGGTGCCGGGCCGGCCGATCTGGCCGGCGATCATCGCGAGGTTCGCCAACGACCGAACATTGCCGACGCCGGTCGTGTGCTGGGTGATGCCCATCGAATAGACGATCGAGGCCCGCTCCGCCTTCGCATAAAGGTGGGCCGCCTCGACAATCAGTTCTGCCGGAACGCCGGTGATGTCGGCCACCCGCTGCGGTGTGTAGGACGCGACCAGCTTCTTGACCGCGTCGAATCCTTCGGTTCGCGACTCGACAAAATTGGTATTCGCCAAGCCGTCGCGGATGATGACGTGCAAGAGTCCGTTGATCCAGGCAACATCGGTGCCGGGCTTCTGCCGTGCCCAAAGCGTAGCGATCTGGCTCAACTGGATCTGACGCGGGTCGAACAACACGAGCGTGGCGCCGCGTGCCACGGCTTCGCGGATCTTCAATCCGATGATCGGATGGTTCTCGGTGGTATTCGAGCCGGTGACGAGAATGACGTCCGCCAGCAACAAATCGTCCGCGGGATTCGTCATTGCGCCCGAACCGAACGACTGCGCCAGTCCGGCGACGGTCGAGGAGTGACAGAGGCGCGCGCAGTGATCGACATTGTTGGTGCCCATCGCGGCGCGGACGAATTTCTGAAACAGGTAGTTCTCTTCGTTGGTGACCTTGGCCGAGGCGAGACCGGCGAACTGATCGCCGCGATATTTCTTCAACTGGCTCGCAACCAGGCTCAACGCTTCGTCCCAGCTCGCCTCGCGGAAGCTGCCGTCGGCGGTGCGGATCAGGGGCGTCTTGAGCCGATCGGGATGCGAGACGAATTCGAACGAGCCGAAGCGTCCCTTCACGCACAGACGGCCGTGCGAAACCGGCGCATCCGCATCACCGCGTGCGCTGACGACGGTGTCACCGCGAGTCCCGAGCAGAATTCGGCAGCCGGTGCCGCAATAGGGGCACACCGTCGATACTTCCCGCTCGGCCGGAAGCGACCGCTGCCGAGTGAGCGCGCCGGTTGGGCAACGCTCGACGCATTCGCCGCACGATTCGCATGTGGAGTTGACGATCGGGCCGCCGCCAAACGGTTCGACCGCGCTGCTATAGCCACGCTTCACAAGACCAATGGCGCCGATGTGCTGAATCTCGTTGCACGCCCGCACGCACAAGCCGCACAGGATGCACTTGTTCATATCAATGGCGAAGCAAGGATTCGACGTATCGACCTTGGCCTCACGCCGCATCGGCCGAAGCACGCGCTCGCGCAGGCCAAGGTGCTCGACCACTGTCTGCAGGCCACAGCTTCCGCATTGCGCGCAGGTCAGGCAGTCGAGCGGATGGTCGGCGAGCAGCAGCTGCGCCGTCCAGCGGCGCACGTCGAGAATTTCAGCGTCCTCGGTCGTGACCTTCATCCCCTCGGCCGCTGGGGTGGTGCAGGCGGAGGGCATGCCGCGTAGCCCTTCAACCTTGACGATGCACAGGCGGCAGGCACCATACGGATCGAGGTCGGGATCGTCGCAGAGCGTGGGAACGTAGACGCCGGCCCTGCGGCAGGCATCGAGCACCGTTGCACCCGTTTCGACCGTCACCGCGCGGCCATTGATCGTCAGGTTCAACATAATCATTCCTCCTCGCGCGACACGATCGTCTTGCCGAAATCGCAGCGCAGGCAGCGGCCGGCCTCGCCGCGCGCATCGGCAGCGCACAGCGTGAGCTCCACCTCTTGGAAGGTTCGTCGCCGGTTCATCGGATCGAGTTTTGGTGTTTTGCTGCGTGTTGCCGGCGACGGCGCCACATTCGGATCGAATGCGGTGTCGAGGTGGCGCGGCGCAGCCCAGGGAAAATGGACCGGCCGATCGGGATGCAAATAACGCTCGATCGCTTCCGCGGCGCGGCGGCCATGCGCGATCGCCTCGACCGCCGTCGCCGGACCGAGCACGGCATCGCCGCCGGCGAATACGCCGGCTTGATCGGTCGCCAGCGAAAACTGATCGACCGCGATCGTGCCGCGCTTCGACACCGGAGGCCCGCCGGACGGTACGACCGGCCTCTGACCGATCGCCCGGATGATGTTGGCGGCTGGAATCTTCAGAAAATCGCCCTCGATCGGCTGCGGTTGCCGGCGCCCACTGGAGTCGAAATTGCCTAACCTCATACGTTGCAGCTTGAGCGCAGCCGCGCCGCCCTTGCCGTCGCCGATCACCTCGATCGGCGCCAGCAGGAATTCAAATTTGATACCCTCCTCCAGTGCCTCGCTGACTTCTTCGGGCTGTACCGGCATCTCTTCGCGGGTGCGGCGATAGACGACCGTGACCTGCTTCGCGCCCAGGCGCAGCGCGGTGCGGGCAGCGTCGATCGCAGTGTTACCGCCGCCGACCACAACTACGTTGCCATCGAGCTTATCGATCTCGCCGAGCGTCACCTTCTTGAGAAACTCGATTCCGGACGCGACGCCGCGCGCCTCTTCGCCCGGCACGCCCATGGTCACGTCAGACCAGGCGCCGCTGCCGACGAATACTGCGTCAAAATCGTCGTACAGGCTGGCAACCGGGATATCTTTTCCGACCGCCGCGTTGCAGACGATCTTCACGCCCATCTCGGTGATGCGTGCAATGTCGCGTTCGAGCTCGTCCGTCGGCAGCCGGTAGGCCGGAATGCCGTAGCGCAGCATCCCGCCGGGCTCCGACATGGCTTCGAACACGGTCACCTCGTGTCCGAGTCGGCGCACGAAATAGGCTGCCGTGAGTCCGGCCGGACCAGCGCCGACGATTGCAACACGGCGCCGTTCCGCTGCCGGCCGCTCCATCACCGGCATGCTCACGTTGATGGCGGCGTCGACCATGAAGCGCTTCACACCGCGAATGGACACTGACTCGTCGAGATCGGCGCGCACGCAGCGCTGCTCACATGGATGCGGACACACGCGCGCGCAGACCGAGGGGAACGGGTTGCGTTCCATGTGGCTGCGCAGAGCCTCTTCAACGCGGTTTTCCGCCACCAGCGAGAGATAGGCCGGAACGTCCACCTCGCTCGGACAACGATTGGAACAGGGAGCGATGAACAGCGGCTGGCAGACGCCGGCCGCGCAATGCTTCTCGCGCACATGCGCCAGGTATTCGTCGCGGAAGTATTTAATCGTGGTGAGCACCGGGTTCGGGGCCGTTTGACCGAGACCGCATAGTGAGCCCTTGCGCACCGCCTCGCCGAGCGCCTCCAGTTGGGCGATGCTCTCCTCGGTACCGCGGCCCTCGCAGATATCGTCGAGGATCATTCGCATTTGGCGGGTGCCGAGACGGCATGGGACGCACTTTCCGCACGACTCGTTCTCAGTGAAGCTCACAAAGTAGCGCGCTAGGTCAACCATGCAGGTGGTCTCATCCATGACGACCAACCCGCCCGATCCCATGATCGAACCGACTTTCGCGAGCGACTCGTAGTCGATTGGCAGATCCATCATCTGCGCAGGGATACAGCCACCCGACGGACCGCCGGTCTGCGCAGCCTTGAATTTGCCGCCGCCCACGATGCCGCCGCCCACGCCGTACACAACATCGCGCAGCGTCATCCCCATCGGCACTTCGATGAGGCCGGGGCGGTTGATCTTGCCGGTGATCGCAAAGGTCTTCGTGCCCTTGCTCTTCTCGGTGCCGTAATCGGCGAACCAATCGGCGCCCTCTCGCAGGATGCCTGGCAGGTTCGCGAAGGTCTCAACATTGTTGATGCTGGTCGGCTTGCCAAACAGGCCCTTCACCGCAGGGAATGGCGGACGCGCCTGTGGCATGCCGCGCCGCCCTTCGATACTGGCGATGAGCGCGGTCTCCTCGCCGCAGACGAAGGCGCCGGCACCTTCCTTGATAACCAGGTCGAACGAGAAGTCGCTGCCCAGGACATTTTCGCCGAGCAACCCGAGTGTGCGCATCTGATCCATGGCGCCACGCAAGCGTTCGATTGCCAGCGGATACTCGGCCCTGATGTAGATGTAACCGTGGTTGGCACCGATAGCGTACGCGGCGATGCACATGCCCTCGAGTACGGCATGGGGATCGCCTTCGAGCACCGCGCGATCCATGAAGGCGCCCGGGTCGCCCTCGTCCGCGTTGCAGATTACATATTTGTCGGAGCCAGGCGAGGCCCGGCAGAATTTCCATTTCTGCGCGGTCGGGAATCCGCCGCCGCCTCGGCCGCGCAGACCTGAGCGCATCACCTCGTCGATCACGTCGTCGGGGCTCATGGACAGTGCGCGCCGCAGCCCGTCATAGCCCGAGCGAGCGAGATAATGGTCGGCCCTCGTTGGGTCGATCAGGCCGCAGTTGTTCAGCGCGATGCGCACCTGGCCCTTCAGGAAAGGATGCTCAAATAGTCGCGGAATACCCTCAATCGTCTCCTCGCCGATCGAACCCAGCGCGTAGCGCGCCGGCGGATTTCCCTCCACAATGTGCTCGTGCAGGATCTCACGCAGCATCGCCGCGGTGACGGCGGCGTAGCAGACACGCGGCTTGCCGGGGATTTCGATGTCGACCAGCGGCTCGGCAAAGCACATGCCGATGCAGCCGACCGGAACGAGCTCGGCATCGATGTTGAGACGGCTTAGCTCGCGGCGCGCCTCCACGATAAGCGCACCGGCCCCCGCGGCCAGTCCGCAGGTGGCGCTGCCGACATAGACGATCGCGCGGCTGCCGGCGTGCAGCTTTTGCCAACCCTGCTTTGCCTGCGCGACTGCCTCGTCGAAGAGAGAAATCAGCGTCGTTTCCATGCTCACGCCTCCGACTTGACGTCGCCCACAGGCTCGTCGGCGTTATCGATCAACGTCTTCAGGGAGGTCGCGTTCACACGGCCATTGACGGTGCCGTCGACCACAACAACCGGAGCAAGCGCACAGGCGCCGAAGCAGGAGACGGCCTCGAGCGTGATCTTACCGTCGGCGGTTGTGCCGCCCGGCGCGACGTTGAGATCGTGCTGCAGATCGGTCATCAACTTGCCGCTGCCGCGCACATAACAGGCGGTGCCGCGACAGACCGTGACGCGGTGGCGGCCGGCTTTTTCAAAACGAAACTGCGCGTAGAAACTGGCTACGCCCTCGACCGTCGCGGCCGGCGCGCTAAGATGGCGCGAAATAACCTGCATCGCATCTCGCGGCAGGTAGCCGAACGTCGCCTGCGCCGACTGCAGCATCGGGATCATCGATGACTGCGTCGACGGAAATTTCGTTTTCGCTTTGGCGAACCAGCACTCAACCTCGGGGTCGAGCGGCTTCGGTGAACGTCTGAAGCCCGCAGTCTTCGACCGGTCGCCCTTGCGTACGCGTCCGGTATTCAGTGACTGATCGGGGCTTGCGAGCTTGCTCATTGAGTCACTCATTGACGTTTGTCCGACGTTTGAAAGCCAACGCAATTGGTAGACTTGGGTGGTATTTCCGAAAGTCTCGGTGGCGCGGCTTTCGAGAATTCAGCCATGTCAGGCGGGCCTGTCAGGATGGCGCTCTCTTCACTTCCAGGAGCTCTGCGGAACGTGTCCCGACAAATACGTCAGGCAAAATCACCAAATACGTCATTCGGTACATTGACGTAGGTCAACCACACTCGGTTGTCATCGTGATATCAGCTCCACTCAATAGAAGTGATCTATCAGCCGGTTGAGATCTTGCGACCGACCCGCATGGAGAATGTTCGAGGAAATCATCGACGCCCTGTGACCAGCCGACCCGGAACGGCAGCGCCAGAATATTCGGCTGGCGAGCTATTCCAGCGGTGCGGGCATCGAGCAAAAGTCGCTTTAGCTGCAAAGCCATCCTCTTGGAGGATCTGATGCATCAATTCGTGCAGAACCCCATTCACTTCGCCGTGGACTGTGCGCAGAGGAACGGGCGCTGCAGCGTTGTTCGAAGCAACTTTCTTTTTTTTGACGACGGTAAAGAGCTGACTGCTGTCGATTACCTGCAAAAGAAATGCGGGCACGTCGTGATCATTCCGGACACATCGTTGGAAGGGCGGGCCTTACTCTATCACACCAGCTGTCCGCGCATGACAGATGTGGTCAGTCAGATCTTTGAGGATTGTCTGGAAGCACCGGTGAGTCTGTCGCAGGCCCCGTCGGAAATGACCGTCGGCGAACTACACCGCCACTGCGTCACTATTCCTTACGCCGATTGCAGGGCGAGGATTGAACGCTTCGATTTTCAGGCTGCGTCCTGAGAAGGGCTCCCGAACCGTCCGCCATAGACTGCTTCCAAATATACTTTTTCAGTTTGTTCCAGCCACGAAACGCACATATTGCTATTCCTATTCGTTACGAACGCGCTGGAACTATTCGAAGCGCCTTGATGTTCGTGAACTCCTTGACGAAGACGAGCCCGGCCCACGGCCGTAGCCGGATTTCTTTATTCCATCGAACGGAGCACGGGCACCGGATACCACCATTCCGTTGATGAACCGCGCAGCGGCATCAATGCGGCGCGCCAGATCACCAGCAGTTTCATGTTGTTGGTCCAAAGTGCCGCGCCTAACCAACGCATGTCCCCTAGGCGCAGATCCGCGCCAACTGCTAAACTGGGGGGGCTGACTTGGTCACCAGAAGGACACCTCTGAATCCAAAACGTAATTTATGTGATCGTTATCACACGCCAGCTAATTCGATTTTGCAATTATTATTTTTAGCTTGGACAGTCGAGACATGTTGACGATTACCGAAATAGCTGCGGAGGCTCTTGGGGCTCACTTGGCCGATCATATGGGTCGGCGGTACGGCTCTACTGATGGCCAGCTAGTTGATAGCTTGCAATCCGCCGCAAGACTTTCAATCGACTGTATCGGCAACAGCGATGCGCTTTACCATAATATTGAGCATACAATGCTTGTCACCCTCGCGGGTTACGATATCCTCAAGGGGCGGCGCCTGTTAGTTGAAACAGATGCAAGCGATTTTGCACACGTTCTCGCTGCCTGTCTGTTCCACGATATAGGTTACGTCAGAGGCATTCTTCCCGGCGACACCACAGATTCTTGTGTAATCGATGCCGCCGGCAACAAGGTAAATCTGCCTCGAGGCGCGTCAGATGCGACGCTTCTTCCGTATCACGTCGAACGTTCAAAATTGTTTGTATTGAGACGCTTCGGGCAGAGCAAATTGCTTGATGCCGAGCGCATCGCGACAGCTATCGAATTTACTCGTTTTCCAGTTTTATCTAACCAAGATGATTTAGATAGTGAAGACGGGATCATTGTTCGCGCTGCAGATCTAATAGGCCAACTTGGAGATCCCCATTACTTGCGTAAAGCCAATGCTCTTTATTGCGAGTTCGAAGAAGTTGGAATTAACAAACAGTATGGCTACGCCTCGCCCGCCGATCTGACGGAGCGCTACCCACAGTTTTATTGGAGTTCTGTGTCCGAACATGTTCAGAAGGTCTTGAAATATCTAAACATCACTTCGAGTGGGCGTCAGTGGATCGCTACCCTTTATAGTAATGTTTTCCGCGCCGAGCGCGACCTTGGATCCTGCGTTAACGGCAAAAGCTAGTTACTTTTATGCCACGGCACGCTCTGAACGGCTTATCGCTTTTCAAAGCCAGCCAGCCGAGCGGGTCGTAAGCCGTTTGGCAGCAAGTGCAATACGGCCGGTTATGGTAATCCGCGGACTGTCATCATTCGACGACGTAAGAAACCCACGCTCGCGCAGACGCGCAAGTCTATGCTGGTCGTGAACTCGCTTTCCCTTAGCCACACCCTTAAGGGTGGTCAGATCGCCCATTTGGAGGTGGCGGGTGGCCCAGCGTCTAATGCCCATGGCGGCATCTCGAGGAAAACCCGAACTCGCGATCCGAACTCAAACTGCCGTTTGGGTCAAGTAAAGAGCGTAAAAGAAACGTAGCTTAAAGCACGAGGTCGTTCGCCAACCATGCGCTACCTCAGACTGGACCTCACGGTTGACGTTACAGAAGCCATATAAATGGACCCCATTTGCTTTCTGTGAAAAGCCGGACAAAGCAGAGCCGCGTGGCACGTCCTGAGGACCATTAGCAGACAAAACGCTAAACTGCCGCGAGATCCAGTTTGAGTGCGAGAGCGGACTTGGTGCCCCCCCCGACGGCCCTCCCCCCTCAAATACTCCCTACCGTCTTCAACCTTGCCCGCGGGTGACTCTCGGCTTGCGCCATCACCGGCGTCTGCGCGCGACAGCGCACAGCAAGCAAAACAGCGGGATATTCCGGCGGCGGACGATCAAGCCGCCGGGGCCCTCCGCCTGTCGATACTTGAGCGCGTCACAACGCAGATGGGACATGGCCGGAGAATTGAATCGAAAGCGGCCGACATTCGGAGCGTTCGCCGGGTATAAGCGAATCTATTCGTGCACCTACTGCTAGGCCGGCTTAGCGGCATCGAACGAAAACATTCATTACCGCACGCGACAAGTCAGCAAACGAATCCACGAGACGAATCCACATAGACTTAGCTCGCGACCTCTCAGCCATGTTGTCTCCACATTCCGGCTCGACTCTCGTTAGGGCGATTCGGGCGAAGGGGGGCAGATGACAGCACCGATCAGGTTCGGCGGTACTGTACTCTTTGAGCCTGATGCGTTGCGTGAGATGGCCGTAGCCTACGAAAACGTATGCTCGGCAATTCCAACGCGTTTTCAAACGAAAGCGCTTCGGGAAGCTGTCGCCCGCCGCATCGTCACGCACGCGTCCGGCGGCAAAACCGATTCTGTCGAGCTCTATCTGACCTGCGTGTCCTCGCTTCGTGCGCACGGGCGGATTCCTATTTGATCGTTCGGTCTGAACGCCACGAACTCCAGGAGAAGCGCTGATGGATATGCCAACCTCGGATGCCGTCGAGTCGAATGCTCAAGGAGAGACCGGAAGGCCGGCGGAAAACGCCGCGAAAATTGTCGGCGACATTGGGCGGATCAGCTCGTCGATTGTTCGGCTGACTTCGAGCTCGATTGACGGGCTGGAAGGTCTGACGTCCGAGTTGCAAGAGCTGCAGAAATTTCTCAAGACCGAGGTTGAACGTATACAGGCCGAGATCGACAGTGCCTTGGCCGGAATTAAGATCATTGTTGAGACGATCGCCCCCTTCAAAACAAGCAGTATCTCTCAATCAGCTGCAGCAAGCGGCCGCACTGTTCGTTCCGGCCTAACAACATGGCCAAAGACGTGAACGCAAGGTCCGATAAGGGCCAGAAGCGGGTAGCAATTTGCGAGCCGCCGAGGCTCGTTCGGCCCAGAATTTCGAGATAGTCCCGCCAATCGCATGTGGGCTAGTTGCGCGGCGTCCGTTAATTCAATTCGGCGAAAAAGAGTGAACTAGAACGATGAGAGGCATGGTCGCTTTTCGAT
>Ga0207780_1000461_pt1 | contig 11385 bp, 9 predicted proteins | sample LuqExpMetageno45_FD_187803 | JGI IMG/M metagenome (GOLD analysis project Ga0207780, IMG submission 187803) | Tropical forest soil microbial communities from Luquillo Experimental Forest, Puerto Rico - Sample 45 (SPAdes) | ecosystem: Environmental > Terrestrial > Soil > Tropical forest ...
GTGAGTCTTCTGGCTGTGCTTCTGTACGGGTTCATGCGCGGCGGCTGGCTCGACGCACTGCTGGCAGGGATCGCGCTGGGCATGTCGCTGCTGCCAGAGGAATTCCCAGTTGTCCTCACCGTGTTCATGGCTATGGGGGCGTGGAGGATTTCTCGCGCTCGAGTGTTAACGCGCCGGGCCGCGGCCATCGAAACGCTCGGGTCTGCGACAGTTCTCTGCACAGACAAGACGGGTACACTTACCCAAAACCGCATGGCTATCGCCGAATTGCGACTCAAGGACGGACGATGCTTTCAAGGCGGGCCCGGTCAAATTCTGAGCGTTCCACCGGATTTTCACGACTTGATCGAGGCAGGGGTTCTCGCGAGCGCGCGTGATCCGTTCGATCCGATGGAGAAAGCCTTCCATTATCTCGGTCGGGAGCTGTTCGGGGACACCGGACATCGGCATGGCGGCGAGTTAAAGCTCGTGCGTGAATACGGCCTGCGCCCTGAGCTTCTGGCGGTGACCCACGTTTGGAGGACGGAAACCGGCAAGACCTTGATCGCCGCCAAGGGCGCGCCCGAAGCTATTGCCGATCTGTGTCACTTCGGTCCAGATGAATTGGCGAAGCTAACCGCCAATGTGAATGCCATGGCGGCGAATGGATTGCGCATGCTTGGTGTCGCGCGCGCATCGTATGCGGGTCCGCCCTGGCCAATTTCCGAACGAACCTTCCGATTTGAATTCTTGGGCTTGGTCGGTCTGGCCGATCCGTTGCGCCCAGGCGTTCCTGATGCGGTGAGCCAGTGCCGCTCAGCCGGAATCAAGGTGATCATGATCACCGGTGACTATCCAGCGACCGCTCAGGCGATCGCACGTGACGCAGGCTTGGATGCTGAAAGCGTTCTCACAGGCGAGCAGATACGTGAGCTGAGAGATGCTCAGCTTGCCGATCGCATACGTGCAACAAACGTGTTCGCCCGCATCATGCCGGAGCAGAAGCTGCGGATCGTCACCGCATTGAAGGCGGAAGGGGAGATCGTCGCTATGACCGGCGATGGCGTGAATGATGCGCCGTCACTTAAAGCAGCGCATATTGGTGTTGCTATGGGCGGACGCGGCACGGACGTCGCCCGTGAGGCCTCCTCAATTGTCCTACTGGATGACGATTTTGGCTCGATCGTTAAGGCCGTCCGTTTAGGGCGACGAATCTACGACAATTTGCGCAAGGCAATGGGGTTCACCTTGGCCGTGCACGTGCCCATCGCAGGTCTGGCGCTGCTACCATTGGTCTTCGGGTTGCCGATTATCCTCGGACCGATCCATATCGCCTTCCTGGAAATGGTGGTCGATCCAGTGTGCGCACTTGTGTTCGAGGCGGAGACCGAGGAGGAGAATGTTATGCGGCGCATGCCGCGGGCACCGGATGAGCCATTGTTTTCAGCGCCGCTGGTCCTCTGGAGCCTTATGCAGGGGATATTTGCGCTGGGGCTCGTTGGCCTCATCTTTATCGTGGCGCACATGCGCGGAATGCCGGAAGACGAGGTGAGAGCGCTCGCGTTCTTCTCGCTTGTGCTGGTGATCATCAGTTTGATATTTGTGAACCGTTCGTTTAGTTCGTCGCTGGTCGCCGCCCTCCGGCCGAACCAAGCGCTCGCCTGGATCGTGTTGATGGTGGCGGCCGTCCTCGCGCTGACGCTGATCTGGCCCTTCGCGCGCGATCTATTTCGCTTCGGCCCCCTGCATGGTGATGATCTTTTGTTGACAGCCGGATCCGCCGTCTTTGTCCTTATTGTTCTCGAAGCTCTTAAGCCGTTGTGGAGGGCACGAGGCTGATGCTGAGCGTTTCACTCATGTTAGGTCAGATATACGGATTTTTCCCCCGTGCTGCCGCGGCTGAGTACAACCATGCCCGAGCATGAGTATTCTGAGCGGATGACATGTGTCTGCGAGTGCGGTTTTGATTATAGGCAAGCCAGCGCGGTTCGGGCGGAGCGTGGTATGCTCTTGGCGCGTGCGATGCGTTCTCAACGCGCACCCAAAAATCTGGCTTAGCAACTAAGAGAGAAGACACAAGCCCGAATCAAAGACCAAAAGCAATGTTCCGAATTTTGGACGGAAACGGACGTAATGATAACGTTATGGCGGGAGTTAGAAATCGGCACAACTCATAAAACATCATCATTCTTCGCCACTCGTGCTGCCGAAGAACTGAAGCTATTATGGAAATTGAGCCCGTCGCTGTTGGCGACCGGGCCCTTGCCTCAGATCGCGAGGGCTCTGGCTCGTTCATCATGCCGAAGATGCCAATGGCGGCGATAGAGCTGCGCTACTTTGGCGGCGGAAGGGGTTAGATGAGGAAGCACCAAGTACCTACCCGAACGAGGCAAACAACAAGTGGGAAGGGTGGCTTGGTGTCCACTATCCTGCGCGAAATCCGCATTGGAAAATGGGCGATTCTGGTTGGTATGCTCGCCGGATTGTTGGTCTGGCTATATGATTACGGATTCTTTTTGAACGCTGGCGGTTCCGCGGCGCCGATTTCGACCGAGATAATTAAGATTTGTCACCTCGAAAACGCGAACTCAGCCATTATAATACTCTTTCCACTGTGTGTGCTCATGATAACCGGCGTTGCTGTAGCCCTGAGCATAGCCAGCTTTATCAGACGCCTTGGATGAATTGTCGCTACGGCGGCAGCGGCCGAAACCAAGTTAAGATAATTGCGCGGCCGTTATTGTACTCGAATTTATCCGAATAATGCACACACAGTTGGAAGCGGCAGAACGTCAGCCCATTAGCCATCGCATACCGACCGCGCCAGGCGCCAGGATTCCCACCGCCCAGATGACCGCCGACACGACATTAGCGATTTGGAATTTAAGCCACGGCATGCCACAAAGTCCCGCTGCAATCGGCACCGCTGCGCGCAGCGGTCCGAAGAAGCGGCCGACAATAACGGCGAGCATGCCCCAGCGTTTGAAAAACACGACGCTCCGTGCCACTAGCGCGGGATTACGTGCTAGTGGCCACGAGTGCGTGATCTTTCCCCTGAATCGAAGTGCGAGATAGTACGCCAGCCAGTCGCCCGCGACCGCGCCGAGAGCCGCCGCAAGCCAAGTCGCCCCAAATTCTATTCCGCTCGCTCCGATCATGCCGCCGACGGCAAATAAGATAATCGTAGCCGGCACGATCAAAGAGATGAATGCAAAGGATTCACAGAACGCGAGCACAAAGACGATGGGCGTCGCCCAGCCAGTGTGGTCTTGCACAAATGCAATCGTCGCTTGCCCAAAATTGCTCATTCTCGGCCTGTGTGTACCGAAAACCTTATCCGCGTTGATGAGGTGAGGGAATCGTTTAGATTGACGCGATGATTGCGCGATTATGGTTGGTCTTGGCCAACATGGGCTTTATGTGCACCCACCCTTGAAAACGGATATTCATTACGGCCGACATGTGTTGCATCGACGTCTGCTTTGAGGGGATCCGTCCGACAAAATCATCAGAAACGGACACCTGAACGAAAGACCCCGCCGGGACACCGCCCGGGGCTTAGTCTGAATCTGAGCCAAAACAGTTAGGTGTTTAAAATTCCAATCTTCTTTTTATACGCCAGCCGAGCAGGCCTAACCCGACGAGGCCGGTGGCGAAGAGCGGGAGAGCCGTAGGAAGCGGAGTTTGCACGATCCGCTACGCTGCAAGCACAATTCTGTTTTCCATCCACTTGGGTTATTATCCTTGGTGTGAGATCGACTTTCGCTCCCGGTAGGAGGTCGCCATGATAACCGCGATTGTTCGCTACAAGCTGCCCCCGACTATCGGCAAGAACGAATGCCTTGCGCACTTCCACAAAATCGCGCCCGGCTTTGCAAAGGAGAAAGGGTTCATCCGCAAGCAGTTCATCTGGAACGAGAACGGGATCGCCGGCGGCGTTTACCAGTGGGAAACGCTCGCCGACGCAAAGGCGTTCTACCAGGGTCCTTGGCTTGACGGCATCCTTGCTCGCTACGGCGTGTATCCGGAAATCGAATACTTTCTAACTTTTGCGGTCGCCGAGCAGTCGGGTGAGGTCATCTACACCGAATTCCCCGTGCGCACGGTCGCTCATACCGCCGCAGCTTGATGCAGTGGGCGCTGCCGATGGGCGCCCAAAACTAAGTCTGACGGGCGGGCGTATATGGCCTTGCAAAATTTTTGCAAACTTCCAGACTTCGTTCCACAGCAGGCCTAGTGCCCGAGTATCGGAGCCAAAATCCAGCCTGTTCCGAGCACAGCGACCAGCAAAGCCAAAATCAATACAGCGAGCCCTAAAGCAGTGATTGCGCCTCGCATGACTCAATCGATCCATTGACAGCGATAACCATTATCGCTTCTCGCGCCGCGTTTATGGTTGTTTGTGACTAGGTCTTATGAAATTCGAACGTGCCGCCAGGAGTTTTTCTGAAATCGACGGTATCAATGACCTTGCTGGTGCCGCCGGGTGCCGACCGAATTACATATTGCACGCGTATCGTCGTCAGATCTTTGAATTCCGGCTTGCCTGTGACGGCGTCGGCAATAATCGGGGCGATGGTGCTCGCCTCATTATCACGGCCAGCGTGAGTGCCTTTGTTGAGACCGCTATTGATGCGAAGGACGGTAATGACACTTCCGGTTTGACCTATTTCGACTGCGGAAGGTGTCGCTCCAATCGTCCGAACAATGTTAGCCCGAGCCTCCTCGAATAGTTGCGGAGTAGATGGTTGCCCGAGTGCAACGGTTGAGAGGACGAGTGCTAGAGCAGTAATGTAAAATCTCGATAGCATCGGATCGGTCCTTGTCTAGCTGTGCCTGCTACGGCATTGCAAAATGGCCCGAACGCAATAGCCGAGAACAAAACCGCCTATCAGCAAGGCCACGAAGTAGATCATTTATCGAACGGTAGCCGCTGATCGATACAGTGCGATATTGTCCTAAAGGGCAGCTATCTTTTCAGGTTGCTCATGACCCGCGCCAAACTCCTACGCCACGCTCTCTCACAGGCACTCCACAAAGTGCACGCGGGCTAAGAAAAACCACAACACGCCGGCCGATTACGCCCCGGCCAGATTGACCCAAAGCGGCCTAAATTGCCGAGCCCCCTTTCAAGATACTGGTTTGTGCGAGTACGCTGTTCCCGGGAAGGGGAGACCCGATGCCATTCTTGTTGTCCCGTCGTGACTTGGTCACGGGCGCCGCTGTACTCATCGTGTGCCCGCAGCGAAGTTTCAGCGCGGAACCTGACAAAATCCCCAACCTAGGCTGGTTGTCATCCACCCCCGGCCCAGATCCCCTGCTTGATGCGTTCCGCGCGGGTCTTCGCGACCTGAACTACGTTGACGGACACTCGATACTCATCAAGGCACGTTCCGCTCAGGACAATGCGGATTTGCGTACACTCGCACGAGAATTCGTTCGCCAGCGAGTCGACGTGCTCATTGCCAATGGACGCGCGGCGACTAGAGCCGCCCAGGAAGCAACGTCGGTGATACCGATTGTGATGGCACCGGTCGATGATCCCTATGAATTTGTTGCCAGTCTCTCGCAGCCTAGCGGCAACATCACCGGGCTGGCTCTGCAACAAACGGAAATCGACGCCAAGCAGATCGAAATTCTGAAGGACGTAGTGCCAAGCCTGTCCCGCCTCGCCATTTTTTATTATTATGGCGAGACGTACTACGCCCTTGAGTCAGTAGCGCATGCGCTTGGCATCGAGGTGCTTTGGATCGAGACCAAGGGTATCGGTAAGGTTGACCAATCGTTCGCAGAAGCCATTGCGAAAAAGGCAAACGGCATATTAATCGTCGACACGGGCGCGCTCGGTTCAGCCTGCGATATGATTGCGGAAAGGGCTTTGGCACACCGTATACCGGCCGCAGGGTCATGGCGTCGCAATAATCAGACTGATCTGCTACTGACCTACGCGGCCGATGACGCCCACCTACAGCGTCGCGCGGCGGCTTACGTCGATCGCATACTGAGAGGTGCCAAGCCGAGTGATCTTCCGGTTGAGCAAGCGTCGCAATTTGAGCTTATCGTAATTCTCAACGTGGCCAAGAAACTCGGAGTGACGATTCCACAATCGGTACTTCTCCGCGCCAATCAAATCATCGACTGAATGGAATCCAATAGCAGGCTTTCCCTTTTATGGTGAACTCGGAGGTTGCGTAGATGCTTGGAAAACTTCACCTATCGCGGATTGTTCTACTTTGGACGCTTGCCTCGGTCGTTCCCGTCTACGCACAGAGCGAGCAGTTTATACCGGTCCTAGTTTATCGAACCGGAGCGTACGCTGTGAGCGGGGTGCCGTATGCCAATGGAGAGGTCGATTATTACAAACTCATCAATGAGAGAGACGGCGGCATTAACGGTGTCAAGATCGCGTTCGAAGAATGCGAGACAGGGTATGCGACGGATCGAGGATTGGAATGCTACGAGCGGCTCAAGGGCAAGGGCACGACTGGCGCGGCGTTCGTCGTTCCGCGTTCCACCGGCGTAACCTTTGTACTTACCGATAAGGCAAACACCGACAAGATTCCTCTGCTGACGCCAGGCTACGGACGCGCTGCGTCGAAGAACGGCTCGGTGTTCATGTGGAATTTTCCGCTACTCGCGACGTATTGGTCGGCTGCGGACATCATCACACAACACATCGGCAAGGAGCTTGGCGGCCTTGACAAGTTGAAGGGCAAGAAGATCGCTTTGCTCTTTCACGACAGTCCCTATGGAAAGGAGCCGATCCCCGCACTTTTGGCTCTCGCCCATAAGTATTCCTTCGAGTTTAGTTCAATTCCTGTACCGCATCCCGGCCTTGAACAGGAGACGCAATGGCGGCGCATCAGTGAGGACAAGGTGGATTACGTGCTGCTTTGGGGCTGGGGCGTCATGAACAGGGCCGCACTCAAGGAGGCCACGAGAGCGGGTTATCCCCGAGACAAGATGATCGGCATATGGTGGTCCGGCTCGGAGGCCGATGTCAGAACGGCTGGGAATGACGCAATTGGATACAAGGCCGTGCCGTTGCAGTACGGATCAGGCAAATTCCAGGTGCATCGCGACATTGAGCGTTACGTTTATGCCAAAGGCAAAGGATCGGGAAAACCAGAGGAGATCGGACAAGCCCTTTACAACATAGGGCTTATTGGAGCTGCGCTGGGCGTTGAGGGAATTCGCAACGCCCAACATAAATTTGGCAAGAAGCCCTTGACGGGGGAGCAAGTCCAATGGGGTCTGGAACATCTACATCTCGACGATGCACGGCTCAAGGAACTCGGCTTTGAGGGCATGATGCTGCCCGTACTGATTACCTGCGCCGATCACGAAGGGGCTAGGACTGAGCGTATACAGCAGTGGGATGGCAACGCATGGAAGGTAATTTCTAACTGGTATACGGCAGACGAAACGGTGACCGAGCCGATTGTCAAGGAAGTATCGGCCAAGTACGCGGCAGAGAAGAAAATTACGCCGCGCGACTGTTCAAAGGAGAGCCAATAAAGCGCACACTGCGGCTGATTTGGCCGCGGCTAACATGCCCGCTGCTGGCCTGAAACTACTCTCAGCCGGTCAGGTAGAGTGCTATTCGATGCTCAGGGGTGGTTGAATTTGTGACAGGTATCTTCAAGGTCATCGTTCTGCTGTCAATGGATAAAGAGCGCGATGAGTCCGGTCGCGCCGTTAACGAGTCGAAGCTGACAGAAGCCTAGTGCAGATTTCATTAACTGCGTGTTGCGTAAATTGTTGAACTTTGCTGCGACGCGCCGTAGAGGCTTTCTGCAATTCGGTACTAATCGGTGTGTCAATAATGCGAACATTCGTCGCACTAGCGCTATTAACAGCAGTTATCCTCGCCGGGGTCGCTGAAGCGCTGGATTTGAGAGAGGCTTCGGGTCGGACCACGGCTAAAGCCCATCAACACTCTGTTTCAGACGCTCCGAATACTTGCCCGCCTGGGGCTAAGAATTGGTGTCAGCAAATGGGCGGCTTGCCCGAGTAAGCGGAGAGGCTCCAATCAGTCGCCAACCGACGGGCCTCAATTCCTTAAGGGCCTCAGTTCTTCGGCAGCGCGAGTGGCGAAGAATGATGATGCGCTAGGCGCCATTCACTTCCGCGCTTGGTGACCAGCATGGTGAACCGCGAGGGACCCGGTACCGGCTTGCCCTCCACCATCCGAGTAAACGTGTAAAAGCCGGTGACCACTACGGCATTATCGCCGATTACGATTGTGCGCCGTTCATCAATCTCATTTTTGTTGCCGGTTCCCTTTATGGGTGTGAAATATTTTACAATCGCTTGCGTCCCCTCGGACATAACGGGACTGACGGTTCCGAGAAGAATCGCATCGGGCCAATAGTTATTGGCGATGGTCTCTGGATCATTGGCGCTGTACGCGGCTGACCAACGGTCAACTGCCGCATTCGCATCTTCAGAGGGGCCAGCTATTGCGAGAGCCGGCGACACCAGCATGAATGCCGTGAATACGAACTGAGCAACTCGTACCATATTTTTCCTCCCTCAGACCGTTTCTGGAACCAGCTCTTTCTTTGCGCGCGAGCTTGCAAGTTTTATGAGTTGTGCCGATTCCAACTCCTGCACTAGCCTTATCATCACGTCCTTTTCTGACCAAAAATTCGAGACATCGCCTTCAGTCTGTGTTTCGGGCTTTGTGTCTTCTTTCATGGTTGTTGACCGCAGAATTTTGTGACGCGCTGGAAAGACGCATCGCGCAAAATGCGCCACGGCGATATTGCACTTAAAGGCGATTTGCTGAGACAATAAGTCGCACCAGAAGCAGTATGTTCTAACGCCTGCACTGCGCAATAACGGGATCGCGCTGCATCCGGAGGGCTATACCGGAAGTCTTCCGGGATATGGCGCGTTGAAAAGGGTGGCCGGAGCTATCCGCGAGCCCGGCTTATCTCGAAACCAAAGAAGCCATTGCCCTCGCCACCGTGGTCGAGCTGATCGTTCATTGTGCGGCGGAAACCAATTTTGCCGCGCCGTTCGACCCGCATCAGAGCGTCAACGTTGAAGGTACGCGCGACGTCGTTTGCTTCGCGCGAGCATCTCGAGGATCCTTTGCCAATAGCTACGAGGCGAGCAAAGCCATGGCCGAGAAGTTGGTCCGCGCTTCAGGCCTGCGAGCAGCGGTCGCCCGACCATCCATCATTGCGGGCACGTCGGACACAGGAGCCATACGACGGTTTGAAAATCTTTACGCTTTCCTTCGGCTTATCGGTGCCGGTCGGATTACTTTGCTGCCGGCGATACCGGATGCAAGTCTCGATTTCGTGCCGATCGACCCCCGGCCGAGCGCGCTCTGCGACGTATCTCCGCCGTAACCCACATTTTGTCGCGCGGACTCTTGCTGCGCTGTCAGGGCGGGTCTGTCCGCCAACAGGTGTCGGATTTCCTGCGCCGCGTCGTCGACTATGCCACGGCAGCCGGTTATCTCCGACCGAACACCGACCGAATAACGGGGGAACGCCATGCCTATCTGATGTCGGGATAATGATGCTCGATGTGATGGCGCAAACCGAGAGCCCAGCGGATGCCGATGTACAGATAGATCACGTTGGCTTTGAGCCCGCCCCAGACTGTTATTCTCCGGTCGGAGGTTATCACTGTCCGATTAACGAGCCTGATGCGACCACGATGAAACAATCGCAGACAAAGGTCTGCATCCTCCATCACAGTAAGTGTCTCGTCGCAACCTCCCACGGAGAGGAAATCCGAACGGCGAAAGAACATGGCCTGATCGCCGAACAGGAGGCGGCCGCCCCGGAAGAACAGGTGAGGTCGAAAGATCAGCGGCGCGTACCAGGTCTTGATCCAACTATGGAAGGTCGTGCCCCACCGCACCCGCTCAGCACCCGCAATCAGCGCGATGAAGCCCGCAAGGGCGATCCGTGGGTCCTGCATCGTCGCGCGTATCACTGCTACGGCGTCATCGGGAAGGATGGTATCGGCGTGAAGCACGCATACGAGCGGCGAGCGGGTCTCAATCACCCCACGATTAATCGCTGCCGCGCGCCCGCGAACGGCATGCTCGATCAAGCGCACGAGCCCACTTTGGCGCACAAGCGCAGCCGTGTTGTCCTGACTGCCGCCATCGATTGCGACGATTTCCGCCGGCGCGGGATCGAGGATTGCTAGCAAACGAAGGAGTCGCGGCATGACCGCCGCCTCATTCAGGACCGGAATCACGATTGCAACAGCATCAGCAGAGCTGTTCGCCTTCTCCGGGCATTGGCCGCCGTTCTGCGCTTGCATTAGTTTGCTTCTCTTGGCCGGCTCGCGGTGCCGCCAGTGCGATGCCGTCAAGTTCAAAGCTCGGCTGCGTGATCACTGGCCGGTTCCAGTCAAGCCGACGAGATAGGCTCTCATCGTTGCGTGCGTTGTAGCCCATGAGGAGATGCTAGGAATTGGCGGAAATATCCTCAAGATTGGCGCGTAGGTTGGTGGCGCGTCTAGGGCGTGTACAAATCCGGCTGAATGTTTGCTTTGTCCCGAAAGCGACCTAATTGCTGCGGGGTAGCGAAATGACGCGATGGCCATAAGCGGACAATTCAGCACCGTCTCTAATCGGCCAGTCGTGCAAAGCCAACGGCTGTTAGTGTGAGCATGTCGCGTGAGGGACTGACCTCTAGCCAGCCGTTATCCTCCGCATACATAAGGCCAGCGGCATAATCAGCTGCGTTCCCGTGTTTTTCAATGAATTGAGCTTTTACATCGCTAATCTTGAGTGGGTCTCCGCCAATGCAGTTTTTGGATTTGAAAATGTCTAAGAGGGCCGTAGCTGATTGCTCGGGCGTTGGTGACGCAGTCATGTCCAAACTCCTCATTGCTAGAAGGTCAATTTGCTCAACACGGCGAGAGTCTAACTACTGATCCAATATGACATCTTGTTCATCGTGACGATGAGCTTCGTCGCCATTTTCTATGCTGATCCTGCGCGCCATCCCCCCTGTTCGTCTACATGGATCATCGGGCCCCTGACCGTACTTTCTCACGAGCAGCGCGAGGCTTTACGTCCACTATGCGGGCCGCACCCAGCGCATGGCGCATCGGCACGCACTTAGCCCAACGCAACTTGCGGCAATTTTCAGTATCGGCGTAGCGAACACCGCCGTCGAACATCATCAAATCGGGTTGATGCTTCTCACGACCGCCGAGGCTGTACTATCGTCACGGTCGAAAAGCTGCAGTTGAGGGAGACGAAAAATGGCACCGCAGAATCCAGCTGAAACGATGGTGATCGAACGTGACGTTGCCATCACGATGGACGATGGCCTTGTCTTACGGGCGGACGTTTATCGCCCAAAGACCGAGAAGCCGGTTCCGGTAATTATGACGGCTGGTCCTTATGGTAAGGGCGTCAAATAT
>Ga0207780_1000465_pt1 | contig 11316 bp, 10 predicted proteins | sample LuqExpMetageno45_FD_187803 | JGI IMG/M metagenome (GOLD analysis project Ga0207780, IMG submission 187803) | Tropical forest soil microbial communities from Luquillo Experimental Forest, Puerto Rico - Sample 45 (SPAdes) | ecosystem: Environmental > Terrestrial > Soil > Tropical forest ...
CGCTGCGGTGGATGCGCACCTGCGGTCATTACAACAAGGGCACCTCGCCGACGTGCAGTCAACCGACCAGCACACCGTGAAGCCATGGTTCGACGGCCGCGTGGACTTTGCGCCCAAGGTCGCGGACTTTGCCGGGGATGGATTTCCGCTGCTGGGCGGACGGCTCGACGTTCTCAACGGTAGAACCGTGGCCGCCCTGGTATACGGCCGCCGCAAGCACATCATCAACGTGTTCGCGGCGCCGGAAGGAACCGCATCGACGCGAAGTGGTTCCGGGGAAATACAAGGTTACCGCTGGCTGGCGTGGCGGGCGGGCGGATTCGATTATGTCGCGGTGACAGACGCGTCCGCCGCAGACCTCGAGGAATTGCGGTCGCTTTTTGGAAAGATCTAGCGCCCCGCGCTCTTATCTTGACGCAACTTAGCGGTGCAGTTACGCTTCTCTCGAGGTTTGCGACGAGAACCCTGTGCCGAACACGTCCCTGAATGCCGTGGAGCAGCAGGCGAACCCACCTCAACCCCCCTCGGTTGTGGAAATCCTGACCGACGCCGCCAAAGAAAGCGTTCTGAAAGTTCAAGAATATTCGCTGATGGCGGCGCAGTCGATCACCAATCTGTTTACGCCGCCGCGCTATGGGCAAGACACGCTCACGCAGATGGACGACATTGGCGTCGGCTCCATGCCGATCGTGCTGCTGTCGGGATTTTTCATCGGTGCGGTGATGGTGTTGCAGACCGGCTCGCAGTTTCAACGCTTCGGGCAGGTGTCGCTGACCGGCGACATCGTGTCGCTGGCGCTGGTGCGGGAGCTGGGGCCGACTATCACGGGATTGCTGGTAGCGGGCCGATGCGCTTCCGGAATCGCCTCGGAATTGGGATCGATGCTGGTAACGGAGCAAGTGGATGCCATGCGCGCGTTGGGCACCGATCCGAGCCGGAAGCTGGTTTCGCCTCGCGTGGTGGCGACGCTGATCATGCTTCCGCTGCTGACCACGTTCTCGTGTTTCATCGGCCTGGTCGGCGGCATGGTCGCCAGCGTCTTCTCGTTGCGGTTGAGTGCGACGACGTTCTGGCAGCGGGCCATTGCGATTTTGCAATTCTCAGACCTTATGCAGGGATTCACGAAGTCGGTCGTGTTCGCATTCATTCTGTCTACGGTGGGCTGCTATCAAGGATTGAATGTGCGCGGCGGGACGCAGGGAGTGGGACGCGCTACCACGCAAGCAGTGGTGGTCTCGTCGGTCTTGATCATCGTAGCGGATACGTTTCTGACAAAACTTGCGCTCTTTCTGGCGGACAAACTCTGAGGAATATGGCTTCAAGTGCGGACCGCGGAATCCAGGCAACCGACTCGCAAGAGGCCGCCATTCTGTTTTCAAGTGTGTGGCTTGGTTTTGAGGAAGGCCCGATTTTGCGAGGCCTTTCGTTCTCCGTACAACGAGGCGAGACGCTCATCCTTCTGGGCGAAACGGGAACCGGCAAGACGCTGGCGTTGAAACTGGCTGCGGGGTTGCTTTCGCCAGATAGTGGAGAGGTGCGCGCGCTGGGGCAGGGCCTTTCCAGCAAAAGCGAAGACGAGTTGTTGGAGTTCCGGCGGCAGGTTGGTTTCGTTTTTCAGGAAGGCGCGCTGTTCGATTCTTTGACCGTTGGCGAAAACGTCGCTTATCGATTGCACGAAGATGGCGTCCCAGCGGACCAAATCGAGCCGCGGGTACAGGAGGTTCTGCGCTTCGTGGAGTTGGAGCACACCATCGACCAGTTGCCCTCGGAACTGTCTGGCGGAATGAGGCGGCGCGTATCCATTGCCCGCGCACTGATTACGCACCCCCCGATTGTGTTGTACGACTCGCCGACAGCAGGACTCGACCCCATCACGTCGCAGACGATCATCACATTAATTCTGCGGTTGCGTGACGTGTATGGCGTAACGTCGTTGCTTGCGACCCACCGGCTGCAGGATGGGTTCGGGCTGGCTAATTTTCGTTTCGATCCGAAGACGCGCTCCGTTCTGCGCGACTCGCCTGCGGAGAAGTCCAGTGAATCCGCCACGCGTTTTCTGGTATTGCGGGACGGTAAGATTTATTTCGAAGGAAGTCCCGAAGAGTTGTTGCAGTCGCAAGATCCATATCTGCGACGGTTTTTGATTTGAACTCTTGTATAGTTGTGACAGACGTCTCCAGGGATATTGCGGAGGGACCTCGGAATGGCGCGCAGTAAACAACTGACGTGGTCGGAATTGCGCGTAGGGTTGTTCGTGCTGGTAGGCCTTCTGATTCTTGCGGTTGCGATTTTTTACGTCACCGGGGCGGGAGTATTCGGCCCCAAGTATCGCCTGAAAACTTATTTGCCGGAAGTGGCAGGTTTGGCTACGGGTGCGCCGGTGCGGCTGGATGGAGTGGAAATCGGAAACGTGGAGCGCATCAATATTGTCCCGCGGGAGAACGGCAAGCCCCCCGACCGCATGCGCAATATCGAAATCGTGATGAAACTCGACCGCCGCTATCAGGGAGACATTCTCACCGATTCGGTGGCAACACTGGTCACCGAAGGTCTTCTCGGCAACCGCTACGTGAACGTGCAACGCGGCTACACCGGCCTACCGCTTAAAGACGGGCAGGCCATTGCGGGCGGCGAGGAAAAAGCCATTAAGGAAGTGGTCGAACGAAGCGCCGATGTCCTGGCCAACCTGAAGGCGCTGAGTTCGGACGTGCAGGATCTGATTGCCGGAGTTCAGGAAGGGAAGGGCACGCTCGGCAAACTTTTGACCGACGATCGCGCCTACAACCACTTGAACAGCATTCTCGCCAAGGGCGATGAGATCGCGACAAATATCCAGTCAGGGCAAGGCACCGTTGGCCGCTTGCTGATGAAAGACGAGATGGCCGACAAGATCCAGAATACCGTCGATCAGTTGAACACGATTCTGGCGGATTTGCGGGCGCAGAAGGGCACGCTCGGCAAATTGCTTTATGATCCCAGTCTATACGACGAAGCCAAAAAAGCGCTCGACAACGGAAACGGGATGATCAGCGACATTCGGGGAGGCAAAGGCACGCTGGGCAAACTCGCGACGGACGAGACTCTGTACAATAAACTGCGCGACACCAGCAGCAATTTGTCGGAAGCCACTTCCAAACTGAACCGAAACGATAATACCGCTGGCAAGCTCTTTTCCGACCCGCAACTCTACGACAATCTGACCGGCCTCACCTCGGATATGCGTACGTTCATCGCGGAATTCCGCAAGAATCCAAAGAAGTATCTGAGCATCAAACTGTCATTCTTCTGATTTCAACAGGTCACCATGGGCCTGCTTTGCTTGTGCCTGCAACGTTGTGTTGTAATGTGACCGTAACAAAGAGCCACTACCGTTACAATTCTCAGCGTGGTCTTTGACGCGATTCATGGATATTCAAGACACCGTCGTAAAATCGCCCCGACTCGAAACTGCGAAAACAACGCTTCCGCAACCCGGCCGGCCGGTTCCCAGCCGCGCCTACCCCGGCGCGCTCATCGTCGTCGAGGGAACGGATGGCTCGGGCAAGAGCACGCAACTGTACCTTCTGAAGCGATGGCTCGAGATCGGCGGTTATCGGCTGCATTTTACGGAATGGAACTCTTCGCCCCTGGTGAAATCGGCGACCCGTCGCGGGAAGCAAAAGCGGCTGCTTACCCCAACGACTTTTTCGCTGCTGCATGCGTCGGATTTTGCGGATCGCTGCGAACGGCAAATCATGCCGCTGTTGCAAGGCGACTACCTGGTTCTCGCGGACCGCTACATCTACACAGCATTTGCCCGTGATGCCGCGCGCGGCTGTTCGCACCGGTGGCTGCGCAACCTGTACCGGTTTGCGCCAATTCCCGACATTACCTTTTATTTCCGCGCGCCGCTCGATGTCGCGGTGAATCGCATTCTGAGCGGGCGGCCAAAGCTGAAGTACTACGAAGCGGGGATGGATTTGGGGTTGTCGTACGAACGTGCGGAGAGTTTTAAGCTGTTCCAGGCGCGCATTCTCGAAGAGTACGACAAGATGGTGGACACCGATAATTTTGTCGTGCTCGATGGCACTCTGCCTGTCAACAAGTTGCAGAAACAGATGCGCGACATCGTAGCTTCGAAAATCGATTTAAAGCGGTTCGCCCCGCGTGCGCTGGAGGCCGAGTAATCATGGTGGACCAGGAACGCGACAAGGCCCCTACTCCCGCGCTGCCGGAAGTGCCGGGCAGCAAGGGTCTTCCGCCGGCGGATGGAGACGGCAATCAGACTTTTTTTGGTGAATCGTTGGTTGGTCTCGATAGCAGCGAACTCAATGGCAATCTCATCGTCATCGAAGGCATGGATGGGTCGGGCCGTTCGACGCAGATCGCGCTGCTGCAGGAATGGCTGGAATCCGAAGGGTTTTCCGTACAGACAAGCGGATTGCGCCGGTCGAATCTCGTCGGCCGGGACATTGACGAACTGCTGGCGAAGAATGCGGTGACGCGCCTCACGCTGGCGCTGATGTATGCCACGGACTTCTTCGATCAACTCGAGCACCGCATCATTCCCGCATTGCGTTCGGGCGCCGTGGTACTGGCCGACCGTTATATTTTTACGCTGATCGCGCGCGGCGTGGTTCGCGGCATCAATCGCGACTATCTGACGGGACTGTATGCCATGGCGCTGCGGCCGCACTTGACCTTCTGGCTGAACGTGCGGCCGGAGACCGCGTTTGGGCGCGAGTTCAAGAAAGCGCAGGCCATTAGCTATTGGGAAGCCGGGCGCGATATGTCGCTCTCCCACGATTTGTACTGGTCGTTTGTCCGTTACCAAACAATGATCAAGCGCGAGTTCGAAGTGATGGCCAAGAGAAGCGGCTTCATCGAACTCGATGGCGAAGCCAGCGTCTCAAACGTAAATCGACAGCTGCGCCAGCGCATCGGCGATCATCTCGGCATTCGCGCCTCGAAATACACACCCTCTGCCGCACTCGCTCACCTCTGGAGGTGAGTTTCGCCCATGCCCGATCCGGTCCACGTTGCCGCAATTGATGCGGGCTCCAACGCGGTGCGCCTGTCGATCGCGCGCGCCTATTCGGCCCTGGACATCGAACCGCTCATCACCGAACGGTATCCGCTGCGGCTGGGCGAAGGTGTGTTCGTTCGGCATCGTTTCAGCGAGGAGATTCTCAAGAAAGCCGTAAAGGCGTTTCGGCATTTGCGCGAAATCATGGACGAGTATGGCGTGACCAAGTACCGGGCCGTAGCCACGAGCGCCACCCGGGAAGCCGAGAATCGCAGCAGTTTGATTCATCGCGTCAAACGCGCCAGCGGCATCCACCTGGAAGTGATCAGCGCAAAAGAAGAGTCGCGTCTGGGCCGCGAAGCCGTTTTTGCCGCGATGGGGCCGGATTCGCAGCCGCAGTGCATTGTCGATCTCGGCGGAGGCAGCCTGGAAATCAGCATCTTGCGCGATCACACCGTGGTGCAGGCGGCGCAGATTCCGGTCGGCACCGTGCGCCTGATCAGCACGCTCAGCATTCCGGGAATTATCCATTTGACCGAAGCGGAGCAGGTGCGAAAGTACGTGCGCGCTTTGTTGGAATCGCGCCTGCCGAACCGGCCCAATCTTGGCGAAAGCGTCGCGGTGGCGCTGGGCGGAAACGCCGAAACGTTGGCTGTCGTGGCGCCCGGGCCGCGCCAGCACGGCCTGCCCACGCTGGAGCTGTCTCTTTTGCGGGAACGTCTGCCCACCATCCTGGAGCGCGACATCCGTGAACGGATGAAGGCCTATGGCGTGCGACGAGATCGCGCCGACGTCATGGGAGTCGCCGCAATCATCCTGGCCACCCTTGGCCGGTATCTGAACATTCGCATGTTTTCGATCCCCAGCGTGGGCTTGCGCGAAGGAGTTCTGCACGAGATAGCGCGCGATGTTTTTTCGCGCAAAGAGCCGCACCGGTACAGCGCCGACGCGCGGCAGATCCTGTTAGCGACGCGCAGCTTCGGCCGGCGGTTGGAGTACGACCAGCAGCACGCGGAGCACGTGCGGGAACTGAGTTTGATGCTCTTTGACCAGTTGCAACCGGTACATCACCTGCCCGTGCATGCGCGCGTGCAATTGGAAGCCGGCGCGTTGCTCCATGACGTAGGCCATCGCGTAAGTCACCGTGGACACCATAAGCACGGCGAATATTTGGCTTTGAACGGGGACATTCCCGGGCTGGAAGGCCGCGACCGTCACATCGTTGCCGCGGTCGTCCGCTATCACAACCGCAAGTCCGAACCTGACGGGGACCACCCGGCGTACTCCGGTCTAACAGCTGCGGATAAACGGGTGGCCCGGCGTCTCGGTTCGATCGTGCGCATTGCCGAAGGGCTCGACCATTCGCACCGGCAACGGGTGCTGGGTCTGAAGGCTTCCTTTCAGCGCGGTGCGGTGACGTTTCAGGTGGACGCCCGCGGCGATGTCACCGAGGATTTACGCGATGCGGAGCGGAGTGCCAACCTATTCGAGAAGGAATTCCATGTGCAGCTCTTTTTCCGTTCTCGCTCCGATTGATAGTGAAGCGATTGAGCGTGGCACCGCGCGAGCCGCGCTTAAGTAAGCACACGCGCCAGAGTTTTCAACGAACCGTCACACGGGCCTGCGTATCATGAGATTCAGGAGGCGCCTGCTCCATGCAGCTGTACATTGTTCGCCACGGCATTGCTATCGATCGTGAAGATCCCAAGTGTCCGGCTGATCCGGAGCGATTCCTCACCGAAGAAGGACTGGAGAAAACATCGGACGTGGCCAAAGGTGTAGCAAGAATCAGCGAAGCGCCCGACCTAATGCTGACCAGCCCGTATGTTCGCGCCTGGCAAACCGCCGAGTTGTTTGCGGATGCTCTCGATTACCCCCGGCAAAAAATCCGCAAGACCGACGCGCTGCTGCCGGGAGCCGAGCCGCAGCAATTGCTTCGCGAATTGGCCAAGGACAAGGAACTCTCTTCGGCGTTCGTCTTCGGCCACGCGCCCAATCTTGACGAACTGGTGGCTACCGCGGTTGGGGTGAAGCAGCACATCACTGGCTTGAAGAAAGCGGGTGTGGCTCTGCTGGAATTGAAGCGATTCACTCCGCCGAGCGGCCAGCTGGTCTGGCTCGCCACTCCAAAACTTCTGCGCAGGGTAGGGAAGTAGTCAGTCGGACGCCACTGCGCTGGGCGGTGTTTCCTCCAGCGGACGCGGGAGTTGCACGACCTTGGGCACAGGGGGTGCTGCTTTCAGAATCAGTGGTTTTCCCAGAAACGTTTCCAGCAAATATTTCCCGCTAGCCAGACGGCTTGCGGCTTCTTCCGATAACGCCAGCCCAGGCACATCAACGACAATCGCTTCGGGCGATTTCTCGAAACGCAGGCCGGCTGGACTCTGGACGCCGCACTTGCGTAGAGTTCTTGCCAAGCGAAGGATTCCGGCCAGCGCGCAGACTGCCTTCTGATCGTTTTCGTCCAATCGCGTGAAGGACTTCTGTTTTCCCGGCAGTGGCCCGCGCTGATAGCGCACCACCTGCGCAGTGATTTCCCACTCGGCCTGGGTCCAGCCGGCAGGCAAGACCATCTCACGCAAGAAGTCGCGCGCAGCTTGTTGGGGAGATTTGCGATCCAAGGCGCGGCCAATGCCATGCAAACGCGCCGCGGCGCGCATGGTCTTGCGCATTCCACGAGCCTGGAACACTGACGCGGCTTGCACCTTCGCTAGACCGTCGAATAGGTGCAGACTGATCCGTGAAATCAACGATGTGCGCGCGGGATTTTTGTCGAGAGCGCGCGCCGTGACCCGCAACCGGGCCATGGATGCGGCCTCCAGGCGACGGCCCTCAGGCAAACCTTCGCGCCAGGTGTGCCACGAGCTATCCTTACCGGTGGTCATCTGGCGGTAGGTGTCGATGCGCAGTTGGCGCTCGGTAGCGATTCGTCCCGACCAGCGTGCGCGTATCTCTTCAGTAGTATTGGCAGTGGCTTCCGCGACCGTGTCGGTGAGCACATCGAGGTCGTGCACCTCGCCGAGGAGATCCTGCACATGCTTGAGTTCGTCGCCCCACAATTCATAGCGTGCGGGCAAGAGGGATTCAACGGTGTAGCGGAAGCGCTTTACGCCAATGCGCAACTCGTGCCATGTGCGCGGCTTTTCCGCACGAATCGCCCGGGCATGCAATTCCTTTGCGGCCTCCAGTCGTTCCAGTGCCAGGCACTCCGCAGCCATGCGGTCGGGAGGAACCATGTGGGCGCGGCGTTCGAGGCCACCCTCGAGCTTGCGCCAAGCCTTTTGGTTGAACTTCTCCGCGGCTGCTACTGCCGCCTGGCGCAACTCAGCTTCCTTCGCCTTCAACGAGCCCAGCAAGGCGAGGCGGACGGGATCTTCGGGGTCGCCCAACTTTTCAACCCATTCCTCGAGAACCTGCGTGTCGCGGAGTTCGCCCAGTTGGCGGAAGAGCTTGCGGCCCAGCTTGCGCATTTCCGGCCAGGCCGGGGAGGGATCCACTTCTTCCATCACCGCGGCGACCGAACGGCAGCGCCGAATAGCGACGCGCAGGTCGTGGACTGCTTCGGGATCGGGCGACACGCGCACCTTTTCCAGCTCCTTAGTGGTGCGCTCCATCCAATAAATCAGACCCCGCTGCTCGCCGCGCGAGCCGGGTACAGTAACTCCTGTAGCCATTTTTCTCTTTCCGGGTCACAGCCGCTGGGACGGCCCCCTTGTAACCCGGCTATAGAGTAGACCGTTGTCGCAGACGCGTCCAGTGGAGGGCGCTCGGCCATAGCTCAGGAAGCATCCAGGCCAGCACGAAGGCCATAGCGACGCAGGCGACGGAACTGATCAGGAACACGTGGCTCGGGTCCGGGTGTCCCAGCTTCAACATGGCATATTGCGCAAAGGGCTGGAGAGCAATGCCGCCGAAAGAAAGCAGGTTCGACACGCCGATGATGCGGCCTTTTTCTTCGGGCTTGGGCCGGTGCTGGATGACCGCGTTGATGGGCACGACGAAGAATCCCGCGCAAACCCCGAGGAGCAACAGTAGCACCATCGAGAAGTCGTAACTGAGGCCCGGAATGAAGAGGGCGCCAGTGGTCAGCACGATGCCGGTGAGACCCGGCAGAATCATGCCCATTTCGATTTTGCGGCCGGAGGCGTGGCCAGCGAGATAGCTGCCTGCGCCGATGCCGAGGCTGAGAGCCGCGAGCAGGTAACTGCTATGCGCTTCGTCGACCTGGAGAATGTCTGTGGCGTATAGAACGATATTCAGGAGCAGAATGGCGCCGAGAAACCAGAAAAAAGTGTTGGCCACCACGGCGCACCAGAGCAAAGCGTCGCGCCGCATGCGCTGCACTTCGCTGCTGAGCTCCTTGAGCCAGTTCCAATGAAAGCGGCGCGCGCGGTCGGCGGCGGGAACGCGCGAGATCAACAGGCTGGTGGCGAAACCGGCGATGCCCATCACCAGAAAGAAAATGCCGGACCATTGCTGGCGCCCTTTGAAGTGATGCGCCAGAAAACCGCCAGCTAGCGTGCCGCCGATCGCCGCGAGCAACGTCCACAATTCGATGACGCCGTTGCCCCAGCTCAGTTTGGAGGTGGGCAGGAGTTCGGGCAGCAACCCGTACTTGGATGGGCCGAAGATCGCTTCCTGCGTGCAGACGAGGAATAGCGCGACCGCGGCCAGGTCCAGCCGGTTCACCCAGAGCGCGTAGGTGACCAGCGTCATGGTGAGCAGCTCGAGGCCCTTGGTCCACACCGTGACGCTGCGCTTGCTGAATCGGTCCGCGAAATACCCGCCAGGAAGTGAGAAAACCACGAAGGGAATCGCGAACACCATCGGCACAACAAGCACAAACAGGAAGTCGCGCTGCTCGCGGGAAACCCCGGACTCCAGCACGAGAAAGCTCACCAGCCACTTGAGCGCGTTGTCGCTGAACGCGCCCTGGAATTGCGTGGCGATGAGCGCCCAGAAACCGAGCAAGCGGCCGCGCGGGTCGGCGGCGGTGGCGTCGGCTGTCGCGGGGGCGGGGTGGGTGGGCTCCATGGAATCAGGAGGCGAGTTGCTTCAGGGATTCGTCGATAAGGCGCTTGGTGCCCACGTAAGGACTCTCTGGCCCCTCCCACTCCATCGAGAAATAACCGCTATAGTTGGCGGCTTTCACGATATCGAAGGTGAGCTTCATGCTGATGCGGTAGACCTTGCCGGCGTCGCCGACTTCCGAGTCCTTCACATGGCAGATGTTGTAGGCGTGGGCGAACATGGCCTTCACCGCATTGTAGTTGAACGTGGAATTATCGGTGGCCATGGAGTTGCAAAAATCGGGTAGCGCGTGCAGGAACGGGTGCTTCACCTGTTCGATGACCTTGACCACAAAGAAGGCGTCTTCGCTGGTGAGATTATCGTTCTCCAGATTGACTTGAATGTTTTTCTTGGCGGCGTAATCGGCAACCTGCTTCAGGCTTTCCGCGGCTAGGTCGGCATTGGGCTTGCCGCTTTTCGGTTCGGCCATGGACGTCCGCACGCTGGGCGAACCGATGGCCACGGCGATGTCCACCCACTTTTTGCTGTTGTCGACCGCCTTCTTGCGATTGGCCAGCGCCGGGTCGTAGAAACTGAATTCGTTGTCGACGGGGATATTCACCACGTGCATGTCCGCTTTTTCGATGGCCTGGCGGAGTTCGCGCAGGTAGCGCGCGTCGGTGGAAGAGAAGTGCGCGCTGAGCGGCTCGACGCCGTTCACGCCGAATTTGTCGGGAATGGTGGCCATGGCTCGCTCTCCTTGCCTGCGTATTCCGGCGAACGTCAGACCAGCGGTCGTCCGTCCGCTCCCACATGCCCCTTGAACGCGATGTAGCCGCCGTCGATGAGAAGATCGGTCGCGGTGACGAACGATGCCTCCTCCGACGCGAGATAGACCGCGCCGGCCGCGATCTCCTCCGGCTCGCCGGGACGGTTGAGCAGATGCCGCGGTCCGTTCACGATCCGCGCCCGCTCCTTGCCGCCCGAGCGCGCGCTCGACCGCTCGGTGAGGATGAAGCCCGGCGATATGGTGTTGGCCCGAATCCTGTCGACCGCGTGATCCATTGCGAGGATGCGCGTGAAATGCAGCAAGGCCGCCTTGCTGGTGCAGTAGGGCGAGCGCAGCCCAATCCCGAGATGCCCGAGCTGGGAAGCGATGTTGATGATGCTGCCGCCGCCGGCGCGCCGCATCGCCGGCACCGCGTATTTGCACATCAGGAAAGCGCCGGTGAGATTGACGGCGATCGCATGGTTCCATTGCGCAAGCGTGAGCGTCTCGACGGTGCCGTCGGGGGTAATCG
>Ga0207780_1000466_pt1 | contig 11244 bp, 9 predicted proteins | sample LuqExpMetageno45_FD_187803 | JGI IMG/M metagenome (GOLD analysis project Ga0207780, IMG submission 187803) | Tropical forest soil microbial communities from Luquillo Experimental Forest, Puerto Rico - Sample 45 (SPAdes) | ecosystem: Environmental > Terrestrial > Soil > Tropical forest ...
CTTTTTCACTCCAAATTAAAACCTTGCGGAACACATATCGAACAGATAGTGTTCGTTCATGATTTGTTTCTAACAGGTTGCCCTTTACGGGCCTGGCCGAGGGGGGAGAGACAGATGCTGACCCGCAAGCAGTTAGAGCTCCTGCGCTTCGTCCATGAGCGGCTCACGGAAACCGGGGTGCCGCCCTCCTTCGACGAGATGAAGGACGCGCTCGACCTACGCTCCAAATCCGGCATCCACCGGCTGATCACCGCCCTGGAAGAGCGCGGCTTCATCCGCCGCTTGCCCAACCGGGCGCGTGCCATTGAGGTCATCAAGCTGCCGGAATCGGTTGGCCATGGGCTTGGCTCCGGCCGCTCGCGCGGCTTTACGCCGAGCGTGATCGAGGGCGACCTCGGCCGCGTGCGCCAGCTCTCCGAGGACGATAATAGCGGCCGCCCGATTGCGGTGCCGGTGATGGGTCGCATCGCGGCCGGCACGCCGATCGAGGCAATCCAAACTCGCAGCCACGTCATCAACATGCCGCCCGACCTGCTGTCGGCTGGTGAGCATTTTGCTTTGGAAGTACGCGGCGACTCTATGATCGAAGCCGGTATTCTCGACGGCGATATCGCGCTAATCCGAAAGTCTGAAGCTGCGGAAACCGGTGACATCGTGGTGGCGCTGATCGACGACGAGGAAGCGACGTTGAAGCGCTTCCGCCGGCGCGGCGCCTCGATTGCGCTCGAGCCAGCCAATGCCGCCTATGAGGTACGCATCCTGCCGCCCAACCGCGTGCGCATCCAAGGCAAGCTTGCAGGACTGTTCCGACGCTATTAATCGCCGCGGCGCCCCCGACGCCTACGCAACCTGACCCGACGCTATCGCAGGTGGACTGCAGCTCGAAAAAGGCATGTGAACGGAACCTGACGGACGCGTGGCTCAGCCAACCGCTTTTTCCCTCGCCCAGCTGTCGCGTAAGCCGATGACGCGGCTGAACACTAGCCGGTCCGGCGTGGAGTCGCGGTCGCGACAGAAATAGCCTTGCCGTTCGAACTGTACCGACTTTTCTATTTCCGCTTCGAGCAGCGCCGTCTCCAGCCGCGCGCCTCCGAGTACCTCGAGCGAGTTCGGATTAAGATCGGCCGCAAAACCTTCGCCGCTGGTTGGATCAGGCTTGATGAACAGCGGATTATAGATGCGCACTTCGGCGCCGACCGAGTGCTCCGCCGATACCCAGTGAATAGTCGCCTTCACCTTGCGGCCATCCGGCGCATTGCCACCTTTGGTGGCCGGATCGTAGGTGCAGAGTAGTTCGGTCACCTCGTCCTTTGCGTTCTTCTTAACCTCGCGGCACGTGATGAAGTAGGCATAGCGTAGACGCACCTCGGTGCCGGGCGACAGCCGGAAGAACTTCTTAGGTGGGGTTTCCATGAAGTCGTCCTGCTCGATATAGAGCTCGCGCGAGAATTTGATCTTGCGAGAACCCGCCCTTGGGTCGTCCGGGTGATTGACCGCTTCCAGTTCCTCGGTCTGGCTTTCCGGATAATTCTCAATCACCACCTTAAGCGGCTTGAGCACCGCCATGCGGCGTAGTGTGTTCTTGTTGAGCGCCTCGCGTACCGAGAATTCGAACATGCCGACATCGACCACGCTGTTGGCCTTAGCCACGCCGATGCGCTTGACGAAATCGCGCAGCGCGCCCGGCGGCACGCCGCGCCGGCGTAAACCCGCAAGCGTTGGCATACGCGGATCGTCCCATCCCGATACATGACCGTCCTGCACGAGCTTCGTGAGCACACGCTTGGACAGCACGGTGTAAGTGAGATTGAGCCGGGCGAACTCATGCTGGTGCGGCCGCGACGGAACATTCAAATTGGCAATGAACCAGTCGTACAGCGGCCGATGATCCTCGAATTCGAGCGTGCAGATGGAGTGGGTGATCCCTTCGATGGCGTCGGACTGGCCGTGCGCGAAATCGTAGCTCGGATAAATCTTCCAGGTCGTGCCGGTGCGCGGATGGCTGGCATCGAGAATGCGGTAGAGCACCGGGTCGCGCATATTGATATTGCCGGATGCCATATCGATCTTGGCGCGTAGCACTCGCGCACCATTCGGGAATTCGCCGGCGCGCATGCGGCGAAACAGATCGAGATTTTCCTCCGCATCGCGGTCGCGGAACGGGCTATTCATGCCCGGTTCGGTCAGCGTGCCGCGGTTGATGCGGATCTCATCCTGGCTCTGGTCGTCGACGTAGGCGTTGCCGTCGCGGATCAGGTCTTCTGCCCAGTTGTACAACCGCTCAAAATAGTCGGAGGCATGATAGAGATGCTTGCCCCAGTCGAAGCCGAGCCAACGCACGTCGCGCTCGATGGCGTCGATATATTCCTGCTCTTCCTTGGTCGGGTTGGTATCATCGAAACGCAGATGGCATCGGCCGCCGAATTCCTCGGCGATGCCGAAATTCAAACAGATCGACTTCGCATGGCCGATGTGGAGATAGCCGTTTGGTTCCGGTGGAAAACGGGTGACCACCTGTTTCACGCGGCCGGCGTCGAGGTCAGCCTTAACGATGTCGCGAATGAAATCGCGGCCGGGCTCGGCAGCCGCCGCATCGTCCATTGCTTTCTCCTCGTGTGCCATGCTTCCTGTTATCCCGCGTGCAACCCTGCCCTTGAGGCGGCCTATCGCATGACTTGGCGCTCGGCTCAATGTCAATTGCACTGACATATCTGCCCTCAAGTGTGGTACAGGGCCGGCGATGAGTGAGCCCGTCGTTACCCGTTTTGCGCCTTCCCCTACCGGCTTCCTCCATATCGGCGGAGCCAGAACGGCGCTGTTCAACTGGCTCTATGCACGCAACCGCGGCGGCAAGATGCTGCTGCGAATCGAGGACACCGACCGCGAGCGCTCTACTGCCGCAGCCATCGCCGCCATCATCGACGGCCTCACCTGGCTCGGACTGACCTGGGACGGCGAGATCGTATTCCAGTTCTCGCGCGCCGCCCGCCATCGCCAGGTCGCCCAGCAGCTACTAGCCGCTGGCAAGGCGTATCGCTGTTACGCGAGTCCTGAGGAACTCAACGAGATGCGCGAGGCGGCCCGCCGTGAGGGCCGTTCCAAACTCTATGACGGGCGCTGGCGCGACCGCGACCCGTCCGAAGCGCCGGCCGGGATCAAGCCTGTGATCCGCCTGAAGGCGCCGACCACCGGCGAAACGGTGATCGACGACCAAGTGCAGGGCCGCGTCGTCTGGCAGAACTCAGACCTCGACGACCTGGTGCTGCTTCGGTCCGACGGCACACCCACCTACATGCTGGCGGTGGTGGTGGACGATCACGACATGGGCGTCACACATATCATCCGCGGCGACGACCACCTCACCAACGGCGCCCGGCAGAAGCATATCTACGACGCGCTGGCTTGGAATGTGCCCTTGATGGCGCACATCCCCCTAATCCACGGACCCGATGGCTCGAAGCTTTCCAAACGCCACGGGGCGCTAGGTGTCGACGCCTACCGCGCCATGGGCTACTTGCCGGCCGCTATGCGCAATTATCTGGTCCGCCTAGGCTGGGCCCATGGCGATCAAGAAATCTTCACCACCGAGGAGATGGTGGCGGCCTTCGACCTGTCGGCGATCGGCCGTTCGCCGGCGCGCTTCGATTTCGCCAAGCTGGAAAGCCTCAACGGGCACTACATTCGCTCGAGCGCCGACGCCGACCTGCTCGCCATCCTGGAACAGCTGCTGCCGCATATTGCCGGCGGCCAGGACCTTGCGAGCCGTATGACACCGGTGCTTCGCGGCAAGCTGCTTGCGGCCATGCCGGGTCTAAAAGAGCGCGCCAAGACACTGCTCGAGTTGTTCGAATCGTCGCGGTTTCTGTGGGCAACGCGTCCACTCGACATCAACGACGCGGCAAAGGCTGTGCTCACCCCGGAGGCGAAAGCCGTGCTCGGAGCACTACTGCCTGAGCTTGACGCGGTCACAGACTGGACTGCGACAGCAATCGAGGCGGTGGTGCGACCTTTTGCTGAGCGTGCTAGTCTTAAGCTCGGCGCAGTAGCGCAACCTTTGCGGGCGGCTTTGACCGGCCGTACCACGTCACCACCGATCTTTGACGTGCTCGCAGTGCTCGGCCGCGACGAGAGCCTCGCACGTTTGCGCGACCAAGCCGGCAACAATCCGGCCGCGTAGAATCACGTAGGCGACAAAAGACAAGAGCCATGCCCAAATAGCGGGCAGCTCAGCGCCGTAGGCTAGCTTGCAGCGCTGAGTTGGATGCGGTACCCACACTATGGCCGGCGCCCCCACGCCTGACCGGCGTCTCCATCTTGCCGGCCACACGACTTTCACGCGCACCGCTCGCCGCGAATTCGAGGGTTGAATCATGGACGCCAAGACCGAACATAAATCCGGCACCATTACGATCGGTAACAAAAATTGGGACTTCCCAATTTACGGCGGTTCGATCGGACCGGACGTGCTCGACATCGCCAAGCTCTACGGCGACAGCGGCATGTTCACCTACGATCCCGGCTTCACGTCGACAGCGAGCTGTGAGTCGAAAATCACGTATATCGACGGCGACCAAGGCGTCTTGCTCTATCGCGGCTTTCCAATAGAGCAACTGGCCGAGCATGGCGATTTCCTGGAGACTTGTTATTTGCTGCTCTATGGCGAGCTGCCAACCGCCTCTCAGAAGCAGGATTTCGATTACCGCGTCTCTCGGCACACCATGGTGCACGAGCAGATGAGCCGGTTCTTCCAGGGCTTCCGGCGCGACGCGCATCCAATGGCAGTGATGACCGGCTGCGTTGGTGCAATGTCCGCGTTTTATCACGACTCCACCGATATCTCCGATCCGCATCAACGCATGATCGCATCGATCCGCTTGATCGCGAAAATTCCGACATTGGCAGCGATGGCCTACAAATATTCGATCGGCCAGCCGTTTATCTATCCAAAGAATGATCTTGACTACGCCTCTAACTTCTTGCGCATGTGTTTCGCGGTGCCGACGGAAGAGTACAAGGCCAATCCGGTGCTGGCGCGCGCTATGGATCGCATCTTCATCCTGCACGCCGACCATGAGCAGAACGCCTCCACCTCGACCGTGCGTCTCGCCGGCTCCTCGGGCGCCAACCCGTTCGCCTGCATCGCAGCTGGCATCGCATGTCTATGGGGCCCGGCGCACGGCGGCGCAAACGAAGCCGCCCTCAACATGTTGCGCGAGATTGGTAGCGTCAGTCGCGTCCCGGAATTCGTCAAGCGCGCGAAGGACAAAAATGACAGCTTCCGCCTGATGGGCTTTGGCCACCGCGTCTACAAGAACTACGACCCGCGTGCCAAGATTATGCAAAAAACCTGCCACGAAGTGCTAGCCGAGGTCGGCATCAAGGATGATCCGCTACTCGATGTTGCTATGGAGCTTGAACGCGTCGCGCTTCACGACGATTATTTCATCGAAAAGAAGCTCTATCCGAATATCGACTTCTATTCGGGCATCACGCTTAAAGCTATGGGCATCCCAACCACAATGTTCACCGTGCTGTTCGCTGTCGCACGTACCGTCGGCTGGATCGCGCAGTGGAAGGAGATGATAGAGGACCCGAAGCAGAAGATCGGGCGTCCGCGCCAGCTCTACACCGGCGCACCGCTGCGCGACTACATACCCATCTCAAGACGTAAATAATTCGGCCGAAATGGACTACGAAAAGGCGGCCATCAGCCGCCCTTTTCATTACCGCCCTTGCCGTTGAGCTTAGGCGCCCTGGCGCCGTCGTAAGCCCACGTCGCGTAAACACCGGCCCAGGTAAAGCCGCCGCCGAAGGCTGCGAGCACCATGCGGTCGCCAGCCTTCAACTGTGGCTCATAGTCCCACAGACAGAGCGGGATAGTGGCGTTGGTGGTATTGCCGTATTTTTGGATGGTTACCATCACCTTGTCCATCGGCATCCCCATTCGCTCCGCCGTGGATTCGATGATGCGCTTGTTGGCTTGGTGCGGTACCAGCCAGTCGATCATGTCGCCGCGCAGATTGTTGCGCGCCATGATCTCGCTGGCGATTTCAGCCATGCGGGCGATAGCGAACTTGTAGACCGCCGCCCCCTCCTGATGGACGTAGTGAAGACGCTTGGCCACTGTTTCGGCGCTGGCTGGCATACGGCTGCCACCTGCTTTCTGGTGCAGATGGATCATGCCAGCGCCGTCGGAACGAATCAGCGCATCCATGATGCCGTAGCCGCTCGCGCTCGGCTCCAGCAGCACCGCACCGGCACCGTCGCCGAACAGCACGCAGGTTGCACGGTCAGTGTAGTCGATGATCGTCGACATCTTATCGGCGCCGACCACGACGACCTTACGCGCCGTGCCATTGGCTACGAATTGCGAGGCGACGGTCAGCGAATAGAGGAAGCCTGAGCAGGCGGCCTGGACGTCGAAGCTGCCAATGTTCCGGATGCCGACCATGTCGCAGATCAGATTAGCGGTCGACGGGAACTGCATGTCGGGCGTGGTGGTGGCGCAGATCAAGAGATCAATCTCTTCCGGTGTGGTGCCGGTCTTCTCCAAGAGCCCCCGCACTGCCTCCGCCGCCATATGCGAGGTGCCAAGCCCCTCGCCTTTTAGGATATGGCGCTCCTTGATGCCGGTGCGCTCGGTGATCCAGGCATCGCTGGTGTCTACCATATGCGCAAGTTCCGCGTTGGTAAGCAAATCGGGCGGCACGTAGCCGTGGACGGCGGTGATGGCGGCGCGGACGGGAATGGTCAAAGGCGAGAATCCAGCTGATCGGCCAATGGGCATAGTAGTTTTATGACCAAACGCCAAACTACGCCCTTGGTAGGGCTAACGCCACTGCTTCGCGTGTTGGACGGCTATGGCGGCCGGCGCAATCCAGCACAGCGGCGGCGGCACGTTCACTGGGCGAAACCCTGCCGATCCCCATAAGGCCGTCGAGCCGACCAAATGCCGTAAGTTGGCGGGCGCGCTCCGGCGTGTCGCCGAAGAGAGGCGCCAGCGCCCCAGCCAGCGCCTCGGCCTTACAGGTTTGTTGCAGAAACTCAGGAACGACGTTCTCGCCCAGCACTAAATTGGCAAGGATCACACTGGGCACCTTAATGATGGCGCGGGCGACCAGTTCCTCGAGGAGCGAAACCTTGTAGGCCGCAATGGTCGGCACGCGGGCCAGCGCTAATTCCAGTGTCGAGGTGCCGGATTTGGACAGCGCCACGCGTGCACTGCGGAAGGCCGCGTGCTTCTCAGCCAGGTCAGTCACGACACGCGCCGGCACCCGCCAGGATGCGACCTGCATCTGCAGGGCGTCAGCCAACCTCGACACTGCCGGCACTACCACCTCGAGTGGACCCATGCGCGCGGCCAACAGTGCCACCGCTTCCCCGAACACGGGAGCCAAGCGCCGGATCTCGCCAGAGCGGCTGCCCGGCAGAACCAACAGCAATGGCGGGTCCGCAAGCCGCCGTTGCTCCTCGGTTGCATTTGGGCGCAAGACAGCGACTTGCTCGGCCAGTGGATGGCCGACGAAACTGGCGGGCGGACCACCCAACTGACGCAGCGCGTCTGGCTCAAAGGGCAGCAGCGCCAGCACATGGTCGACATAGCCCCGCATGGCGCGCGCGCGGCCCGGCCGCCAAGCCCAGACCGACGGGCAGACATAATCGACGATAGGGATATCGGGCGCACGGGCGCGCACCTTGCGGGCGACGCGATGGGTGAATTCCGGACTATCGATGATCACCAGCACGTCCGGCTTGGCGGCGGCGACTGCGGCGGCGGCCTCGCGGATGCGTGCAAAAATATATGGGAGGCGGGAGAGGATCGCGCTGATACCGACGATCGCCAGATCGCCGAGCGGGAACACGCTGGCGACTCCCTCTGCCGCCATGTGTACGCCGCCGATGCCGGAGAACCTTGCATTGGGATTGCTTCGCCGGATTGCGGCGATCAACGACGCACCCAGCCGGTCGCCCGATTCCTCGCCCGCCACCAAGAAGACATGCGGATAGGTCGCCTGCGGAGCCAACGTGCGTGTCATGGCTCGCTTCCGGCGGTGACGCCGACGATGAAAATTTTAACATTGTCGGCGCTCTGCACTAGCTGCTCCGCGTCGGCAATAATGGTGCCGCCTGCGGCGGCTGCAATGCCGGCAAGTCCAGCGCGAGCGATTCCTTCCACCGTACGCGGCCCGATTGAGGGCAGATCGAAACGTCTATCCTGGCCGCGCTTCGGTGCCTTTATCAGCACGCCGCGCGTCGCTGCGCGAATGCGCCCGTTCGCGCGCAATTCAGCTACCCGCGCGATCATTTCATCGGTGCCCTCCGCCGCCTCCACCGCCAACACATGCCGGCCCGCCACCACTACGGCCTGTCCTACATCGAACGGGCCGGTCACACGCAGATACTCGAGTCCCAATGCTATATCGGCACGATCATGCTCGGTCGGTTGCACGCGGCCGAGCGTGCCTTTCGGCACCAGGATCTCTGGCGCCACTTCGTGCGCGCCCCGCAAACTGAGGCCGCGCTCCTCAATCAGTTTCGCTACGCCCGACAGTAGATGGTCGTCTCCGCCGCGATACGCCGCCACGATACGCGGCAGCAGCCGCAGCGTGGTCCAATTGAGCCGCAGTTGCCATATGGACGGCCGCACTAGCGCACCGATCAACACCACTTCCTTGCAGCCGGAGGCGCGCACTGCGCGCTCAAACGGGCCGGTTTGCGCGATGCGGATCCAAGTATGCGGGCGGGTAGCGTAGTCCTCGGGGCGCGCAATTCCCTGCAAAGGGAACAGCAGCACTTGGCGTCCCCGTGCCGCGACCAGATCGGCCACCGCGAGCGGCAGGCTGCCGGCGCCACAGATCAGCGCGAGCGGGCCTTCCTGCCCTGCGGCGGGCGCGTTCATATGTCCTCGTCGGCCTCTCCGCGACGGATCGCCATTGTAAGTGGCCGCTTGCCTGCGCGGATGAAGGTAATCATCTTGACGACCAACGCATCAGCACTGTACTCGGCAGCGACGTGCTCGAGCCGCGTCCGAAATTCTCTGTCGCCGAAGAACAACGCTTGATAGGCCGCGCGCACGCGATGGATGTCGGCCTTGCTCAGGCCGCCCCGCCGCATTCCGATAACATTGAGTCCGACCAGATGCGCCAACGGGCCTTGTGCCATTCCGAACGGAATCACGTCGGCGCGAATCCCGCTCAGCCCTACGATCATTGCGCCCTCGCCGATACGCACAAATTGACGCACTGCTACGCCGCCGCCGAAGACGACGTTGTCGCCAACACTGACATGCCCACCGAGCACTGTGTTATTTGCGAACACAACTTTGTTACCGACATGGCAATCGTGGCCGACATGACTGCCAACCATGAAGAAGCATCCGTTGCCCACTTCGGTCACGCCGCCGCCGTCTTCAGTCCCGGTGCTCATGGTGACGTTTTCGCGGATGTCGCAAGTTTCGCCGACCACAAGCTTGGTCGGGCCACCGCGATAGCTGAAGGATTGCGGGGGCGAACCGAGCGAGGCGAACGGATGGATCAGTGTGCGCGCTCCGATCGTAGTGTGGCCTGAGAGATTGACATGCGCGATCAGGCGGCAGTCGTCGCCGATCGTCACATGTTGGCCAATCGTGCAATAGGGACCGATCGTAACGTTGCGCCCGATCTTGGCCCCAACTTCGATCCGCGCCGATGGATCGATCATGCCGGCGTTCATGTGTCGGATAGCATGGCGCCGACTTCGGCCTCTGCAACGATCTGGCCGGCCACCTTGGCCTCGCCACGGTACCACCACATGGTCCGACGCTGCGCCAACTTGTTCATGTGGTACTCGATGGTATCGCCCGGTACCACCGGCCGGCGGAACTTCGCCTTGTCGATGGTGAGGAAGAACACGCGCTTGGGCTGCTGCGTCCAACCCAAGGAGGCGATGCACATGATGCCGGCAGTCTGCGCCATACCTTCGATCATCAGCACTCCGGGAAACACCGGATTGTCGGGGAAATGGCCCTGGAATTGCGGCTCGTTAAAGGTGACGTTCTTGATACCGATGCCGTGATCATCACCGCGGATGTCAACGACGCGGTCGACCATCAGGAACGGGTAACGGTGCGGCAGCATCTTGAGTATCGCCGCAACATCCGCGGCATCGAGCTTTGTGACCGGCTGATCCATTGTACTCGTCTCATTCATCTGTAACCGCCTTGGCGCCGCCATTGTCTGGCGCCAGCCACGCAAGGATTGTCATTTCCCAAAACCATAACTTACCGGCTCAACAGACTTCCCGTCCAGCGCACCCCGGCCGGTACATCGGCATCGACATTGCTGGCGGCCGCGAGTTGTGCCCGTTCACCGATTGTTACATTGGTATCTAGGCCGACCCGGGCGCCCAGCACAACAAAGTCTTCTAGGGTGCAGCCGCCGGCAATACCGGATTGCGAAACGACCATGCAATGGCGTCCAATGCAGACATCGTGGCCAATCCGGACCAAGGCGTCGATCTTGCTGCCCTCGCCGATCACGGTATCGCCGATGGTGCCGCGATCGATGGTGGTGCCGGAGCCGATCTCGACGTCATCCTGTATGATCACGCGCCCGATCTGCGGCACTTTGAGGTGCCCTTTGCCTCCCTTTACGAAGCCGAAGCCATGCTGACCGATCTTGCAGCCTGGATGCAGAATGACGCGGTCGCCGATCAGCGCGGCGGTAATGACCGCCCCGGAGCCGATCGAGCAGTCGCGGCCAATCCGCACGTCTGACCCGACCACGGCGGTGGCGCCGATGATGGTACTGGAGCCGATCTCAGCGCCCGGTCCCACCACCGCGCCCGGCTCGATGGTGACGCCATCTTCCAACCGCGCGCTCGGATCAACATGGGCACCATTAACCTGGCCAGCCATCGCAAGGGATGACGGGCGCAGGGTATGCGCGAACATTTCGCGCGCCACGGTAACGAATGCGCGATACGGGTCACGCACGATTAGCGCCACAACGCGCGCCGGCAGTTCTTTGGCGAACGCTTCGGTGGTCAGGCAGGCACCGGCGTGGGTGGTGGCCGCCGTCGCGCTGAATCGGTGGTGGTCGAAGAAGCTCAAGTCGCGGGGCGACGCGCGGTCGAGCGGCGCTACATTAACGATGCGACGGTGATGCGGCGACTTTGATGGCAGGGGCGCACCAGCAAGGCCAGCGACCTCCTCAAGCGTGAGGCCGCGGCGATGTCGCAAAAATACTGGCTCGTTCATACCGCCAG
>Ga0207780_1000467_pt1 | contig 11242 bp, 13 predicted proteins | sample LuqExpMetageno45_FD_187803 | JGI IMG/M metagenome (GOLD analysis project Ga0207780, IMG submission 187803) | Tropical forest soil microbial communities from Luquillo Experimental Forest, Puerto Rico - Sample 45 (SPAdes) | ecosystem: Environmental > Terrestrial > Soil > Tropical forest ...
CTGACAATTGGACCAACAGCGGTTGCAGCGCGGACTTGGGCACTCAGAGACTTACCTCGGCGGCCTTTGAAATCTCCTATTTCAGGCGAGTTTTGGGGAAATTCCCTGCAAATATCTGCGAATGGGTTGTGATCGGGCAACATATGGTTATCTGAGGTCTAACGAGCCGTCGGCGTTTGTTCCACGTTGGGGCAACCCCCTAACAGCAAAACTACCGGCTTGGAATGTCGGGGTTAGGCTCGTTATGATGATATAAAGTCAGTGCGGGCGCGCCTCTAGAAGGCCAATTATTGCGGAGCTGTTCGTGCTCCAGCTTAAACCATGACGTCGAACGCCAATACGAGTAATCGCGCTTCCTCTATATTGACCACCGCGGCTAACAGGTGCGTGCCGCGCATGGCAGACGACGACCGCAAGCGCAAAGGCGACCAGGGCGGCCCAGGCACCGCTGTCATCACCAAGACCAAGCCGCAAACCAAGCGGCCGAATATGTATCGTGTGCTCATCCTCAACGATGACTACACGCCAATGGAGTTCGTTGTGCACGTGCTGGAGCGGTTCTTCGGCAAGGATCATGAAGCTGCCACAAGAATTATGTTGCATGTGCATCACCATGGAATTGGCGAATGTGGGGTCTATACTTACGAGGTGGCGGAGACCAAAGTAACTCAGGTGATGGACTTCGCGCGCAAACATCAGCATCCTTTGCAATGCGTGATGGAAAAAAAGTGAGAGCTGGGGGCGGCCAATACAAATGACAGTGGAATTCTGATGCCAACATTCTCGCGCAGCCTCGAGCAATCGCTCCACCGGGCACTCTCCATCGCCAATGAGCGGCATCATGAGTATGCGACGCTCGAGCATTTGCTGCTGGCGCTGATCGACGATCAGGATGCCTCCGCGGTGATGCGCGCCTGCAATGTCGATCTCGACAAGCTGCGCCGCAGCCTGATCGCCTACCTCGAATCCGAACTGGAAAATCTCATCACCGACGGCGCCGAGGATTCCAAGCCGACCGCTGGGTTCCAGCGCGTTATCCAACGCGCAGTAATCCATGTGCAGTCATCCGGCCGCGAGGAGGTTACCGGCGCCAATGTGCTGGTGGCAATCTTCGCAGAGCGTGAGAGCCATGCCGCCTATTTCCTGCAAGAGCAGGACATGACGCGCTACGACGCGGTCAACTACATTAGCCACGGCATCGCCAAGCGGCCGGGCCATGCGGAATCGCGCCCGGCGCGCGGTGTTGAGGAGGAGGCTGAGACCAAATCCGGTGATGAACCGAAGAAGAAGGGCGACGCGCTCGAAGCCTATTGCGTCAACCTCAACAAAAAGGCCAAGGACGGCAAGATCGATCCGCTGATCGGCCGTGACGCCGAGATCAACCGTACCATCCAGGTGCTCTGCCGTCGGCAGAAGAACAATCCGCTTTTTGTCGGCGATGCCGGTGTCGGCAAGACTGCGATCGCGGAAGGACTCGCGCGCCGTATCGTACACGGCGAGGTACCGGACGTACTAAAGGGCGCCACCGTGTTCGCGCTCGACATGGGTACGCTGCTCGCTGGCACCCGTTATCGCGGCGACTTTGAGGAACGGCTCAAGCAGGTGATCAAGGAGATCGAGGCCTATCCGGGCGCGATCATGTTCATCGACGAGATCCACACGGTGATCGGCGCCGGCGCCACATCCGGTGGAGCGATGGATGCCTCCAACCTGCTTAAGCCGGCGCTCGCCTCCGGCACGATCCGCTGCATCGGCTCGACCACTTACAAAGAGTACCGACAGTATTTTGAGAAAGACCGTGCGCTGGTGCGCCGCTTCCAGAAGATCGACGTCAACGAGCCGTCGGTGTCCGACGCCATCGAAATCCTCAAAGGCCTCAAGCCGTATTTCGAAGACTACCATAAACTCAAATACACTAATGAAGCGATCAAGGCGGCGGTCGAGCTGTCATCGCGTTATATCCATGACCGCAAGCTGCCCGACAAGGCGATCGATGTAATCGATGAATCGGGTGCAGCACAGATGCTGCTGCCGGAAAGCCGCCGCAAGAAGACAATTGGTATCAAGGAGATCGAGACCACGATCTCGACCATGGCGCGGATTCCGCCGAAGACAGTATCAAAGGACGATGCCGAGGTGCTCCAGCATCTCGAGCAGACACTCAAGACCGTGGTTTACGGGCAGGACAAGGCGATCGAGTCGCTGTCGGCTTCGATCAAGCTGGCGCGTGCCGGCTTGCGCGAACCGGAGAAACCGATCGGCTGTTACCTGTTCTCGGGACCGACCGGCGTCGGCAAGACCGAAGTCGCCAAGCAATTGGCCGCTTCGCTTGGCGTCGAGCTGATTCGCTTCGACATGTCGGAGTACATGGAGCGGCATACGGTATCCCGCTTGATCGGCGCGCCTCCCGGCTATGTCGGCTTCGACCAGGGCGGGCTGCTCACCGATGGCGTCGACCAGCACCCGCACTGCGTGTTGCTACTCGACGAGATCGAGAAGGCGCACCCCGATCTATTTAACGTGCTGTTGCAAGTGATGGATCACGGCAAGCTGACCGACCACAACGGTAAGCAGGTTGATTTCCGCAACGTGATCCTGATCATGACCACCAATGCGGGCGCTGCCGATCTTGCCAAACAGGCCTACGGCTTCACCCGCAGCAAGCGGGAAGGCGACGACCAGGAAGCGATTACCAAGATGTTCGCGCCGGAATTCCGCAACCGGCTCGATGCTACTATCACCTTTGCGCATCTGTCGCAGGAAGTGATCGCCAAGGTGGTTGAGAAGTTCGTGCTGCAGCTCGAAGCGCAGCTCGGCGACCGCAACGTTACCATCGAGCTCTCTGAGGAGGCTACGCGTTGGCTGATCGCCAATGGTTACGATGAGCTGATGGGCGCGCGGCCGATGGCCCGTGTCATCCAGGAGCACATCAAGAAGCCGCTTGCCGACGAAGTGCTATTCGGCCACTTGAAGGCAGGTGGGCATGTGCGCGTGATCGTTGACAAGGACGAGCATGGCCGCGACAAGCTGGGATTCCAATTCCTCGACGGGCCTGTCACACCCAAGCCAGAAAAGCTGCCGGCGGTGCGGCCCAAGGCCAAACGCCGCTCGCTGCGGCCGAAGGCCAAACGAAGCTCAGTGCCGAAAGTGCCGCTCATCAAAGCCTAAATTTTAGCGGTTCCAACTCCGCACGATCGCCGCGAATGTTGCGGCCGCGAGGATGACGGCTGTCACCACGATCCTACGCTCACTTGGCTCGCCTTTGTGGCGCACGTTTGGACCCTCGCCGTGCTTGGTGCGCCAGGTACTGATCTCGATACGATAGTGATCGAGAATGGCGAAGGGAAAGGCGAGCACCATGATGGAGGCTGCGGCACAATCGAATACACGACGCGACCGGGTGCGGGCACCGCGACCAGCGGGAGAATGACCAGCAGAACCGACAGCACAATGGTCGCCATAATCAGATAGTCCGCCCAGGCAAGCCAGTTGGGCCAATCCGGATGGTGGTCGCGTACGCTCAGCTCGCGCTGGGTGTGGAACATGAAGACCGAGATGCAGAAACCGGTCAGGATGCTGGCTACAGTCAAAGATGGTTGCGGCGAATTCATCCGGCATCCTCATGGGATCGAGCGCGCGATTTTACAGTATTTTGCCGAGCACGCATGCGGGTGCGGCGGTTGCGAAGCTGGCGGGCCTATGAGACAGGTGGGCCGTCGCCATGCCCGTTCCCAGCACCTTCAACTCCTCGGCCGAAGCCTTTTTCGCCGGCCTGAAATCCGCCGTGACATCGGTTTTCGTCCTGGTGCTCACTGGCACCTATATTGGCATCGGCGCGCTGACGCATGATTTCGGCCTTCCGTCGTGGTGGCTGGCACTGTCGACGATGTTGGTGTGGGCGGCGCCGGCACAGGTAATCCTGATCTCGGCGCTCGGCGCCGGAGCGGCTCTATTCGAAATCGCGCTGGCAGTGACACTGAGCGCGATCCGACTGTTCCCCATGGTGGTGGCGCTGCTCCCGCTTCTGCGCAAGAAGGGCACGCGGCTCCGCGATCTGCTGCTGCCCACGCATTTCACGTCCGTAAGCATGTGGGTCGAGTCGCTTCGTATCTTGCCTGCATTATCACATGAATGGCGTACGCCGTTCTGCAATGGCCTTTCGGTCGGCTATATGGGCACTGCGGTGACGTTTGGCTTTGTCGGCTATTACCTCGCCGCCGGCCTGCCGCCGCTGCTTGCCGGCACGCTCTTGTTCCTCACGCCGCTATCGTTCCTGATCTCGACCGCGCGCAATGCACATATGTTGGTGGACCGCGTGGCGCTGGTGCTGGGTCTCGTACTCGGGCCGGTGCTGACCAGCATGCACGTCGATCTCGACCTGATGTGGACCGGCGTGGTGGGCGGCACGCTCGCTTATGTCGCGCATCGTTTGCGCGGGGCTGCGACATGAACGCCGTTTTGAACGAGCTTTGGCCTTATCTGGTGCTGCTGTTGGTCGGCTTCCTACCGAACGAATTTTGGCGCGTGCTCGGGCTAGTGCTGGTGCGTGGTCTCAATGAGGATTCCGAAATCGTGATCTGGTCGCGCGCTGTGGCGACTGCGATCCTGGCCGGCGTTATCGCTAAGCTGATCCTCCATTCGACCGGCGCGCTCGCGACTATTCCGCTACCGGTTCGCGTCGCTGCGGCGTTTTGCGGATTCCTGGGCTATCTCTTGGTTCGGCGGTCGGTATTTGCTGGGGTAGCTGTCGGTGAGGGTGTGCTGCTGGCTGGCGGACTAATTTTCGCTCATTAAATGGCCGCGACCGCCGCGGCGAGTGTCTTGGCCTGCTCGGCCAGCACGTCGGGCTTTTCCTTTTCGGCCGCTGGCGGCTTCATCATCACACCAGCTTTGCGCGGAATTACATGGACATGCAGGTGGAACACAACCTGTCCACCGGCGCCTTCGTTGAACTGCTGGATGGTGATGCCGTCCGCTCCGAACGTTTTCACCGCTGCCTTGGCGATCTTCTGCGTGACCATCGCCACATGGGCGAGGTCGTCAGGTGAGATGTCGAGGATGTTGCGCGCCGACGCCTTCGGCAGCACCAGCGTATGGCCCGCAGCGCGTGGCATAATATCGAGGAAGGCGAACGCCTTGTCGTCCTCATAGACCTTGTAGCACGGCAGCTCGCCGCGCAGGATTTTGGCGAAGATGTTGTTGTTATCGTAGCTCGGCATTGCTGTTTCCCCTGACTCAGTCCTGCTCAAGCAAATCCTTACGGAATGGTGCGGCGGCTGCAAGTTCTGCGCCGGCGGCCTGTACATAATCCCGCTCGCGCGCGAGGTAGTCGTCGATCGCCCGCCGTAGGGCTGGATTGGCGATGAAATGGGCGGAATATGTTGTGTGTGGCAGGTAGCCGCGCGCAAGTTTGTGCTCGCCTTGCGCGCCGGCCTCGACGCGGCCGAGCTTACGCGCAATCGCATAGTCGATAGCTTGATAGTAGCATAATTCGAAATGCAAGAACGGATGGTGCTCGATGGCGCCCCAGTTGCGGCCATACAACGTGTCGCCGCCAATAAAATTGAGTGCGCCGGCGATCCAACGACCGGCGCGGCGGGCCATCACCAGCAGGATGCGGTCGCCCATCTTCTCGCCCACGATCGAGAAGAACTCGCGGGTGAGGTAGGGCCTTCCCCATTTGCGCGAGCCGGTGTCCATGTAGAAGGCGAAGAAGGAGTCCCACGCAGCCTCGGTCAGATCGGTGCCCGTGAGCCATTTGACCTCGATGCCATCCGCCAGTGCGTCCTTGCGCTCGCGGCGGATCGCCTTGCGCTTGCGCGAGGCGAGGCAGCCGAGGAAGTCGTCGAAGGTGGCATACCCGGCATTCTCCCAATGAAATTGTTGGTCAGTCCTTTGCAGGTAGCCGCGCCGGCCGAGCAGGCGCCATTCCGGTTCGGTCAGGAAGGTGACATGGGCGGAGGAAAGGTCACTTGCCGTCGTGATCTCGGCGAGGGCGTCGGCGAGTGCACCGCGGACCGCCTCCGCCACTGGACCGGAACGCGCGAGTAGGCGAGGTCCCGTCACGGGGGTGAATGGCACCGCGACTTGAAGCTTTGGGTAGTAGCGGCCGCCGACCCGCTCGAAAGCCTCAGCCCATCCATGGTCAAAGACGTATTCGCCGCGTGAATGGGTCTTTACATAGCAGGGCGCGGCACCCAACAAATTTCCCTGCATATCCTCGGCCAGCAGATGGCGCGACTGCCAACCAGTGCGGCCGCCAGTGCAGTTCGAGGCTTCCAAACAAAAAAGAAAATCATGAGATATAAATGGGTTGCTGGATTCTCTTCGTGTTGATAATTCTGCGGAAAGTTTATCCTCATCTACTAATTTAAATGAAGCGCTCTCATGTGTTGGTTGAACCGGCGCAGTTATCGACCAGCCAACTGCGCAGGCGTCCCAGGCTGCGGCAGGAACCTCGGCCTGCGATTGTACGACGCGGATGCGCAGTTCGATGTTGGTCATGGGGAGTAGCTTTCTACTCCGACTTTATGCCCGAAATCGTTCGGAGTTGATCAGCCGTTTGGCCAGTCACGGACGGAAGCCTTCAAAAATCACCTGATCGGTCCAGCGCGCTGCAGTTCGGCGGTCGGCCTCGCTGCGCACTGTCCAAGTGAGCAGCGGCAGGCCGGAAATCGTGCGCGCGATCCACGGTGCGGGCGCCGGCAGGTCCTTGACTCGATAGGCAATAAACATCGGCCGGCTGCGCGGTGCGTGCAGCAGGTGGCCCATGCGCCACTTGGCGTAGGAAGGTAGCTGGTCCCATTCGCTATCGGCGTAGCAACGTTCGGCGACAATGCCGCGGGTAAGCCTGGGAGTGATCGTGCGGAACCCGCCGACCAAGGCCGGATCGAACGACATCACCGCCACCGGTCCTGCGTAGCGTTTCAGCACCGCCGCCACCCGCTGCACCAGCCCAAGGTCGCCGTCGAAACGGCTCTTGAGTTCCAGCAGTAGTGTGACGCGGCCGGCCACCAAATCGCACAGCTCGCCTAGCGTAAGAATGCGGTCGCGGCCTACTTTGTAACGAACCACCTTGAGCTGCGCGACCGTTAGGTCGGCAAGCCGGCCGCTGTCCTCAGTTAGCCGGCCTAGTGCATCGTCGTGATATACCATCGCCTCGCCGTCGGCGCTGAGCTGCAGATCGGTTTCGATCCCGTAGCCGCCTGCGATGGCGGCATTGAATGCCGCGGCGGTGCTCTCGATAACTCCGGCGGCGGCGTCATGCAGGCCGCGATGCGCGATCGGTCGTGCGGTAAGCCAGTCGAGACCACTCAAATTTAAGTCACCTCGAACAGACCTTCGACTTCGACCGCCGCATCCGCGGGCAAGGCTGCGACACCCACCGTAGAGCGGGCGTGGCGGCCCTTGTCACCGAACACCGCGACCATCAGATCGGAAGCGCCGTTCATCACCTTCGGGCCGTCGGCATAGCCCGGCGCCGAATTGATGAACCCGCCCAGCCGCACTACGCGGGTCACCTTGTCGAGGTCGCCGAGCGCGGCTTTGACCTGCGCCAGCAGGTTTATTGCGCAGGTGTGCGCGGCCTTCTGCCCGTCTTCGAGCGAGACGTTGCCGCCGAGCTGACCGGTGGCGACCAGCTTCCCGTTGGGTCCGAAACACAACTGACCGGAGACCACCAGCTGGTTGCCACTCCGCACGACACCCACGTAATTGGCAACCGGACTCGTCGGGCTCGGCAGTGTAATGCCGAGCGCTGCCAGGGCTTTTTCAGCTGTTCCGGACATGACCGCCTCCCAATTCAGAAGGAAAAGTTTGTCCGATCCGGGCCACGCGCGCAAGCGAGTTGCTCGCCGCCAGCGCGGCCTCTATCTTGCCCTTATCTTGCAGCTTTCTTCCAGCGCCCCAGCGCCGCCATTGCTGCGACAGGTCTGCAAACGATGTCCAAGCTTGCGAACGTTAACCCCCTGATTCTCTTGGTACTCGGCCTTAGCCTTGCGGCAAACGCGGATCCGGCGAACGCCGCGCCGTCCGCTGACAAGGTGCTGCTGGTGCCGCACCGGGCGGTTTACGACCTCATGCTGTCAAAATCGCGCGGCAGCCGAGGTGTGCAGGCGGTGCGGGGACGCATTCTGTACGACTTTTCCGGCAATGCTTGCGATGGCTACGAGCTGGAATTTCGCCAGGTGTCGGAGCTTGATTCGGGTGAGGGCAAGGCCGCGCTCAGTGACCTGCGCTCCACCACCTGGGAAGACGGCGCCGCCAGAAAATTCCGCTTTAATTCGGAGAATATGCTCGACGAAAAAATCACAGACAAAGTTGACGGTCATGCCGAACGCAATAGCCAAGCAGTTGCGGTCAGCCTGAGCAAGCCGAAGGGTAAGAGTTTTAACGTTCCGGTGGCCGCAGTTTTCCCGACGGAGCACATGCGGCGCATCATCGTAGCCGCGCGCGAAGGAAAGAGCATCCTGGAATTTCCGGTCTATGATGGCTCGGACACCGGCGAGAAGCTTTACAATACTTTGACCGTTATTGGCAGCATGATCGGTCCTGGCGAAAAGCCGCCGCAGGATGCCGGTGCGAATTTGCCCGAACTCACCAAGCTAGCGCGCTGGCCGGTGACCATCAGCTATTTCGATCGGGAGGATGAGAAGGCGGAGCGTACCGGAGAGCAGACCCCGGTCTACTCGATCTCGTTCGAGCTTTACGAGAACGGCATCTCGCGCGCGCTGGTACTCGACTACACCGACTTTACCATTACCGGCGAGTTGACCACGCTGGAGCTGAAAAAAGAAAAGCCGTGCCCGTGATTTAGCTGTCATCATCCGCGGAGACGGATGATGCAGGAAGGTACCCGGCACACGCGATAATCCTAATGTGTGGATACCGGAAACCCGCCTGCGCCGGCATGGCACCGAACGAAGTTAATCCTCGTCCAGCGCCAACCCTTTCACCACCGCATCGCGGCCGAACTTCTCGCGCAACTTGTCGACCGCGTGTTCGGCTTCCACCGTGCGCCGGTCGAGCAGATCGGCGAAATCGGCGCCATCGGCTTCTTCCAGATTGCTGACGCCGATTCCAATCAGCCGGAACTTGGTCTGACCGACCTCGTGGCTCAGTAGGTCGCGTCCGGCCGCGAAGATGCGCGCGGCAAGTTGAGTCGGGCTGCCGAGAGAGCGTGCGCGCGTACGGATTTTGAAATCGGCGCTTTTGAGCTTCAGCGTCACAGTGGTGCCGGCGAGCGCATTAGCCTTCAGCCGCGCCGATACCTTTTCAGTAAGATCCCAGAGCTGCTGCTCCAGCGGGCGGAACTCGCTGATATCGCGCTCGAACGTAGTCTCTGCCGATATGCTCTTGGTTTCGTGCTCGGCGCTGACCCTACGCTGGTCAATGCCGCGCGAAAGCCGCCATAGCCGAGCGCCTTGCTCGCCGTAGCGGCGCATAAGTTCGTGTTCGTCGGCGCGCTGAAGGTCGGCAACCAGCCGATAGCCGTCGGCGGCAAGTTTGGCGGCGCTCACGGCGCCAACGCCATAGATGAAGCCGACTGGCATTGGTGCCAGGAAGGCCGCCGCTTCGCCTTGCGCGAGCATCGCGAAGCCGCGTGGCTTGTCCATGTCCGAGGCGATTTTGGCGAGGAACTTGTTGACTGATAGGCCGATCGACACGGTGATGCCGATCTCGCGCTCGACTTGGGCCGCGAAGCGCGCCAGCACTTTGGCCGCGCTCATGCCATGCAGTCGCTCGGTGCCGGTCAGGTCGAGGAAGGCCTCGTCGATCGATAGTGGTTCGACCAGCGGGGTGAGAGCGAACATGGCGCGACGTACCTCGCGGCCGGTCTTTAGGTATTTCGCCATGTTAGGCCTTATCACCACTGCCCGCGGACAGCGACGCAGCGCCTCGAACATCGGCATGGCCGAGCGGATACCGTAGGTGCGCGCCACATAGCAGGCGGCGGCGACCACACCGCGTTTGCCGCCGCCGACGATCACCGGCTTGTCGATCAGCGCCGGATCGTCGCGCTTCTCGATTGTGGCGTAGAAGGCGTCGCAATCGATGTGCGCAATGGTGAGCGTATCGAGCTCGAGGTGGCGCGCGAGCCGCGGCGAGCCGCATTGGGTGCAGCGTGTAACATTGTCCGACGCGTCCACAAGGCAATCGCGGCAGAAACTCATGGAATTTCGCGCTCCCAAGCCTCGCCGCCGAGCGCGACATAGGCGTGGGCAATGTCGTCTGGCCGGCATCGCAACTCGGCAACGAAGGAGGCAGCCAGCGGCTCCTCGGAGGCAAGGTATTGCAGCACCCCGGCCAGGAATCCGGGCTGGTGCGAGACTGCCCGAATCTCGGTGGGACCGATGCCCGTTGCCGAGAGGAAGCGTCCGAGCCGCTCGCCGTCACTGGCGATGAAGCTAAGCGCTTGAATCGCAATCTGTTCCGCCGCCTCTCGCGTCATGGTGCCGCGCGCTTTCATCGACCAAATTTGCCTTTCCGTAAGTTTACGGGATTGGTCACGCAAACAAATACTTGAACTGCCAAACCTCGGCACGATTGGCCATCGTTTTCCAACGCATTTTGAGCGTCGGTGCCAAACCTTTTTTTGAGCGCGCGCAGCAAATCGAAACCGGATGAAAACGAAACGCCCGCACCTCGGCGATAGTGGTTGCGCCCGCCACTGCATTACACAAACCTGATGACCTACAAAGAGCGCCAACGCCGCTATCACACACCGCCCTCTGTGTTGCATCGATCGGTTGAGCTGGCTACCCAAAGCGGACACTTGGCTCTAAGTCTTCGGTGGATCACGATTCTGTTCAGATATGGAGTCTACGAACTTGCGCCCAAGCCACCGATGAAACGGAACAGCGAGTAGACCGAACAGAAACAGAGGAACGAACACCGTTAAGGCAATCTCGGTCAAACCCTCGCCGAGGTCTACGACCTGCTTCTCGGCGTTGCGACCAAATCCGAGCCATGCAACACCCGCGATCAATACGAAAACTAGATAGAACGCCAAAATCCCACGCACGACGCGCAACGGCCAAGGCACTTCGGCCAACCATGTTGCCGACAGGAAGCGTCTTATAATCTGCCCAAATCTCACAGGAGGACACTCCTGAGCGGTCTGCGTTAGGATAATCCCGATGAAGGTCCGCCGCTACATGTCCGGCCCAAAGATGGGGTAATCGGCCGGCAGCTTGTGGATAGCTGAAGATTTTGGGTGCTGCGCTTCAGGCTGATGGTGAAA
>Ga0207780_1000469_pt1 | contig 11236 bp, 11 predicted proteins | sample LuqExpMetageno45_FD_187803 | JGI IMG/M metagenome (GOLD analysis project Ga0207780, IMG submission 187803) | Tropical forest soil microbial communities from Luquillo Experimental Forest, Puerto Rico - Sample 45 (SPAdes) | ecosystem: Environmental > Terrestrial > Soil > Tropical forest ...
GTCACGCTCGTGGTGCCTGCTGACATCGATGGTGGAGGTTCCACAAACGGTACGACTCGCAAGCGTCCGAAAAGTTACCTGTGTGGAGGAAGGAATACACACGGACGATCTGTGAGATGCATGCTTGGGAGGAACATCACCTTGAACGAATGACCAAGAAGAATGGGCGTGCGGCCAGCACGCCCGGGTTGGGATCAGTTCAGGTTGTTAGTGCGAGAGTCTCGCGTCCGCAACGATGGTCGTAACGTCGCTGCTCGAACCGTTCTTCGCCACTTCTTTGGCACGGTTGCTAAGCTGCACTTCCCGTCCACTGGTGCTGCCCAGCGTCCAGATCTGGCTCAGAAAATACTCGCTTCCAGAGTGCTGGAAGATGAGCTGAGTGCTGGGTGACGGGCCAAGCGCAAATGCCTGATGGGTATGCACAACAGCAGTGTGCTTGCCATCCGAGCTCTGCAGCCATACGGCAGTTTGTGCATGGAGGTCCCAGTCCGAGATGGTGTAATCGCCGGCGGGAAGAGTCTGGTTCTCAACTGTGAAGTCGAAGGGGATTGAGACTTTTATGAACGGCACGATTTCCGCCTGGCTATAAACCGAAACAGCGCCTAACACCAGGGCAATCGCGAGCAGCATACGGGTACCTTTGGCAATCATGTAAGTTTCTCCTTTGATTTGGGGGCGGACCATCAAGTGAGTGATTTCGGTCGCCCCGAAGCTCGCTCCCGCGTTGTCCAGCCTCTTGCTTTCATTCCGTGAGAGTCCTGAGGAGCCAAGAAGTTTCAGCGAGAACTTGAAACGCAAGGCTGGAACGGAGGGCTCTCCAGATCATCACAAAGAAGATGGACGATTGGCTCACTGAGTTAAGCCAACGACAAACGGGGCTGCCTAACTACAGATCACACGCACGTGCCCTCGGCTGAAACATTACCGGGCCGTAACTTTAATCGTTTTCGGAGCTCATATCTGTGTTGGAGCACCGATGTGCGCCTGAGAATACTGCTCTTGAACCTTGTTGTGTTGTCCGCGACCGTGGTCTCGTGTCAGCAAATGCCCGGCATCGAAGCCGGGAAGAACGCACCGGCGTTTCAGGCTCGCGATCAGTTCGGTAAAAAGCGGACGCTCTCTTCGCTGATGGAACCGAATGGATTGGTGCTCTTGTTCTTCCGGTCAGCTGACTGGTGACCCTTTTGCAAACAGCAACTGGTCCAGTTGCAAGAAGCGCGTGAGGAATTACATCGTCAGGGTCTTGGCTTGGCTGCCGTAAGTTATGACAGCGAGGCCATTCTGCGGGATTTCTCGGAGCGGCGCAGGATTCAGTATCCGCTGCTCGCCGACCCCGACTCCGATATCATCCGCAGCTACGGCGTATTGAACGAAGAAGCTACTGGGATAACCAAAGGAATGGCGCGCCCGGGCTACTTCTTTATTTCGCCCGCTTTCGTCGTCAAAGAAAAGTTTTTTGAAACCGCATACACCGACCGCGATACCCCCAATAACGTGTTGCTCAAGTTGTTTCCCCAGCTCGTTGAGGGCAATGGGCGTGATGTCCCAGCACCATATATAAAGCTGCGCCTTTACCAGTCGGACAAAGTTGTGAGCCCCGGCAGCCGATTCACTGTGACGGCTGAGATCGAGCTGCCGCCCGGCACCCACGTTTATGCTCCGGGCGCGAAAGGCTACAAACCTATCCAGTTGAGCCTGGACGGCCCCACCGAATTGAAACTACAGCCGGCGCGCTATCCCGAAGCGAAGGTGCTCTACCTCCCCGCCATCCAGGAATCGGTCCCGGTCTTCGAGGGGAAATTCCGGGTCTTTCAAGAGATTGTGATTCCCGCGAACCCGACATTCGTAAACTCGTTGGGTGTAGGGAAAACCCTAACCCTGCAAGGACACCTCTCGTACCAGGCCTGCGACAGCACGATATGCTACTTGCCTCAGACGTCGGCCGTGTCTTGGAAAGTTGAGGCTGCGCCACTGGATGGCGAGCGTTCGCCGAAAGCCATTCAGCACAGGTAGCAGGCCCCAACCAGCCTTCGTCAAGCTATCTGCGCCATTGGCCAGCCGCGAGCCAGCCTTCATCTTGTGCGGGATAGTGAGTCCTATCGATTGTACGGTGCCTGTGCCAGCGACCGCGGGCAGAACTGATCGAAGCTGTAACTTCCGTGATCGTCCGGAATCAGAATGCAAGGAGATCAATCATGATTTCATCCGAACATACTGCTCTGAGGCATGGGGATCAACTGTACCGCCGGTACGCGATAAGGGAGTGGTGTTGCGTGGATGGCGAATTGAAATGCTTGCGAGTTTACGTACCTTGTGATGGTCGAGAGATATCCGAAGGCTTTGAGCAACTGGATTTGCCAACGGCAGGCGCCGAGTTGGCCGAGCGACCAAATAAAACCGTCCAGGGGCGGCCTACTTTCTCTCATCTCACCGGGGACAGCACCTTGGTGAGCGCCGCCTACTGAAATTTAACAGTGAACCTGGAGTGAAAGACGACAGGACAGACTTCCGAGAACCCCTTTTCTGGACAGTATCTGCACTTGTACCCTGCCCACCTGGATTAATTCTCTAAGGCTCGCGTTCGAATCGATCTCGTCGCACAGAAATCCTACGAATAAGCATGTGAGCTGAAACCTTTACCGATTGAGACACTCTCAGTCCTTATAGAGACGGGTGCTTGGACCTGCCCAGACTTCTCTTTGGGGATTTACGATGCAACGACTTTTCCGTCGCGCAATACTCGGCGGCATTGCCGGGATTGCAGCTTCGCTCGCACTGCTACCTGCTCTCGGCCATCCTGTCCCGGTGTTACTGATGGGCGCGGTGCTCGGCGCGGGCTATGCAGTACTGACGGGCCCTACTCCCGAAGCCTATATCGACAATATGTTCACCGCCGGAGCCTATGGCGTTCCGCTGTGGGCGGTGATCAGCGTGATCGCGTTGCCGCTGTTCAGCGGGCAAATGCCGGAATGGAGCGCGGAGCAGATGCGCTCGCATTTTTCCGTGCTGGTCGGCTGGGTGCTGTTTGGGTTGACCTTGGGCCTGTTCACGCAATTGCTTAATGAGGTCGCGGCGAGGGTGTCTGGACCGGAGGTGGAGCCGGTGGCCGAGAACAACTCGCCCAAGAAGCGCATTGTGATTCTGGGCGGCGGCTTTGCCGGCATGACAGCGGCGGAGTGCTTGGAACGGGAACTGCAAAAAGATCCGTCCGTAGTGATCACGCTGGTGAGCGAAACCAACGCGCTGCTGTTTACGCCGATGCTGGCAGAGGTGGCGGGCAGCAGTCTGGAGCCCAGCCACATCAGTACACCGTTGAGGACGACGCTGCATCGTACGGAGTTTATTCGGGGCCGAGTGACCGCAGTTGATATGGAGAACAAGCGAGTCTTGTTAGACGCCAGCATCGGCGGCGCGGAAAGCTGCGAGAGCGTGCTCAGCTACGACCACCTGGTGTTCGCCTTGGGTGCGGTATCGAATTATCTCGGCCTAAGCAATGTGCAGAGGCTGGCGTTTGACTTCAAGAGCCTGATTGATGCCATCCGCATTCGTAACCACGTGATCGAGATGTTCGAGCGCGCCGACCGGGAGCGGGATCCGGAGGCACGGAAGACACTCCTGACCTTCGTGATTGCCGGCGGTGGATTTGCAGGCGTGGAGTTGGCCGGTGCGCTGAACGATTTTGCCCGTGGGATTTTGGCCGATTATCCCAACATCCGTCGCGAAGATGTGCGGGTTGTGCTGGTGCACGCGCGCGACCGCATTCTGCCCGAGCTCAGCGAGTCGCTCGGCCGCTACGCGCAACAACGAATGGAGGCGCGCGGGGTCGAGTTCCGGTTGAGCACGCGACTGGCGGATGCGCGAGAGGGTGTAGTGGTGCTGAGTGACGATGCGATTCCTGCGGAGACGCTGGTGTGGACTGCGGGAACCGCACCAAATCCGCTGACGAAAACCTTACCGCTGGAGAAGGACAAGCGTGGGGCCCTGATCGTGGACAAGACTTTGGCGGTGCCGAGTCACGCCGGTGTCTGGGCGCTGGGAGATTGCGCAGCGGTCGTGGATGCGAAGACCGGTAAACACTGTCCTCCGACAGCGCAGTTTGCGCTGCGGGAAGCGGCCACGCTGGCGAAAAATATTCGCGCGACTTTGGAGGGAAGACCGGCGCGCGGCTTCCACTTCGAGTCATTGGGAGCGCTGTGCGTGGTGGGACACCAGACCGCTTGCGCGGAATTGACGATCCCCTTCGTACGCGACAAGGCGATGCGATTCTCGGGACTGTTAGCGTGGTTCATGTGGCGGGGAATTTACCTCGGGAAGTTGCCCGGACTGGAGCGCAAGGTTCGCGTGCTGGTGGACTGGACAGTCGAGCTGTTCTTTCCCAAAGACATTGTGCAAACCATTGATTTGAAGTAGGAGCGAAGTAGTATGTCGGTCACACAGTCCTTACCAACGATCGAAGTAGAGTCAAGAGTGCGCAGCTTTGCCAAGACCGAAGTGATGCTTGGCCTTCTAGTGGGCATGGCCGGAGGCGCGGTGCAGAGCTTGGCACTGGGCACGCCGCTGACCCACGAACTGGCGGTCGGAGCCGCGTTCGGGCTTGCGTTCGCGCTGCTGTTTGATCGACGCGCGACCAGCGCGGGAGCGGGACTCATCTGGGGATTGGCTGCGGCATTCCTGATGTGGTTGGTGTTTTCTGCAGGTGTGGGACCGCTGTACAGCCGCAGCTTCCATTCGATGGCGGCGTTGGGCGACGCGCGAGACCAGTTTCCATTGCTGGTGGGATATCTGGTGTGCCTGGGAATGCCCGTGGGACTGGTGTCGGGGATTCGCAATGGAATGCGGACCGCCGGTGTGGAGAGCCACTTTAGCTGGACACGAGCGGTGGTTGCAGGCGGGCTGGCGGGTGTGCTGGGAGGGACGATCTTCGACCGGTGGATGTCGGCGGGCGAGTTCTTTCCCCTACTCTCGGGACTGAATCAAATGCCTTCGCGCGGCACCAGTCTATTGCTGCAGTTCGTGATTGCTGTGCTGATGGGAGTGATCTTCGGCGTGCTGTTCCAGCGCGATGTGCGTGGCTACGGATCGTGCATGGGCTGGGGCGTTGGATACGCGATCCTCTGGTGGTTCCTGGGCCCAATGACGCTGCTGCCACTGGTATCACGGGTGCCGCTGGACTGGTCGTCGGATGCGGGCAGCGCAATGTTCGGCTCGCTCGTGGGACATATTTTGTATGGGCTGATTCTAGGCGTGACTTACGCGACGATCGACAGAATGTGGGTGCGGCTGTTCATCCAGTCGGACCCGTTAAACCGAGAGCCGCACGGCCCAGGGCTCCGCGTGCTGCAGTCGCTGGGATGGGGCGCGGTCGCGGGATTCGCGGGTGGCTTGGTCGCGAGCCCGATTATGCTGAAGACCGGAGTGTTGACGAGGGTGGCGGGGCTGGATACGAGTTTTAGCAACTGGCATGGCTTGTTGGTGCATCTGCTGGTGAGCACAGCGATCGGGATGACGTTTGGGTTGCTGTTTCGTAATGAGTCCACCAATTTGAGCGCGGGCGTGGCCTGGGGATGGCTGTTTGGGCTGATCTGGTGGTATCTCGGGCCGATGACGCTGCTGCCGCTAGTGCTGACCGGTGTTTGTGACTGGAGCACGGATGCGGCATCGGCGCTGCTGCCGTCGCTCATTGGGCATCTGGTGTTTGGCGCGGTGACGGCCTGCGTGTTCCTCGTTCAACAGAATCGTTATTTGCGTTGGTTGCTGCTCGACCCGCGCATCGCGATGCGGGAGAAGTTGCGTGTGCGGCCGCTGGGAACTCCGGCGCCGGCGTTGTGGTTCCTGGTGTTGGGGCTGGGTGTGCTGCTGCCGATATTGCTGGGGTGAGTTGGAACCATTGACCGACGAATAACTCCGGCTCACATGGTTAACGAAGGTCGTCTGAATCGGTGCGGCTGCCGGGAGACAGAGGACCATCAAGGCCACTGCGATACGGATCAGTTTGCTCATCTTTAGTTGTTCCTTTAGCTATTCTTGAAGCGACCTGGCTCCGCTGTTTAGTGGGAGTGGCCAAGCCGCCAAAAGTGACGCAACGAGGGCTTAAGAAAACGACGATGCCGGCACTTAAAATGGCGGCCTGAACTCGGGAGGGTGTGTGGACGATACTTACTTAATTAATGTCGCCAAAACGGAGTACCGGGAAGGCTTCAATACTGGGGACGCTGACAGAGTCGTCTCGGTATTTGCTCCCGAGTTCACCGACAACTCAGATGGTCGGCCCAGCCGTTATGGCAAGGACGCGCCGGCAAAGCTGCGCCAATATCTGAAAGGCCTGTTCGCTGAGTATCAGGCGAATCTCAACCTCATCACGGTCGCGATTGTGACTTCTGGCAACCTGGCCTTCGACTACGGATGTCAGGAACTTACGCTTACCCCGAAGAACGGCGGCGAAGCTCGGTTCATTCGCAAACGGTTTTTGGAGCTCTGGGCAAAGCAGGCCGACGGGCAGTGGCGGATTATCCGTTACATCGATAATCAGGACTTGCCGGATGTGGTGGATTAGGATGACCAGCTCGGCTGCAACCGGCAAGCGCAAACTATGGAAACGGGCCATCGGTTGGGCCTTGGTGGTCAGACCGCTAGGACGCCGATCAGGCAGGCACGGACGAAGCTTGCAGCTTGGGTTCGTCGGAACTTTGTCGTCTAGACCTCAAATCCATCAACAAGACAGCTGAGATGACAATCTGAATGACTTGCAGGACTGCCCAGTTCTGGATTTCGTGGGTCGCGGGGAACATCAGTCCGGAGAACCCCCACAAGATATCTGCAAAAGCATGCGTGAAGGTCGGAACCCAGATGCTCCTGGACCGGATGTAGAGCCATGCCATCGGGACAACCGCCAGGATGTTGTCGATAGGAGTCATCACGAACGGCCCGAGAAACGGATGATCCGGATATATGTGCATAACGTAATAGATTGGCGTGTGCCACAGACCCCAGACAATGCCAAGTGCGAGCAAGCCAGCGATCAGTCCGAATTGCCGGATCAGCCGCGGTTGAGCGTAACCTCGCCACCCAAACTCCTCTCCGAAAGCCAGGGGTAGCGAAATCATCAGATAAATGAGCATGTTCTTCAGCAGTTTCACAGGTTGCACGATGAGGCTGCCGGCCGGCGTAGAGAGCGGCGCAGGGGTGGCATAGCCAAAGCGTAGGGAGACCCCGACCGCAATCAGTATCGCGAGGGTGGGCAGTAGAATCGCCGCAAGCCAATAAGACCAAGGTCCGACACCCCAGCCGATTGACCTGATGGACTCGCGCCGGCGAAAAAGAATGGCCGCTGCCACCAGTCCGGGTACGAACATCAACATGTTTGCGGCCCAATTGCTCGTAATGTGCAACAACGGAAAGCAGGCAACGATGAGCGCGGTGGCGAGGACGACCACTAGCGCAAAACAAAGCAAGTCCTTCTTTTCGAGATTCATGACCTTCAGTTATCCGGCTGAGTTTTCGGGCGGACAGGGACCGGGGAAAGACGCCCTGGTGAACAGGTACGCATCGGAAACTCAAAAGTTCCCTCGGCCACCTATTTTGAGACTTAAGACTTACCCATGCTGGTGTTCAGCTTGGCATACAGCCTCGCTCCAAAGCCGGCCGGAACCTCGAATTCGGCCTCGTCGGCAACGAGCTTGATGACGTTGCGGGTGCCATCCAGTACCGCAGTGCAGTGCTTGCACACCTTGAAGTGCGCTTCCATGCGCCCGCGCAGGTCGGGATCGACGATATCGTCGATGTAATTCGAGATCTCGCGCCAAACTTCGCTGCAGCTAATTTCGATCACCATAGATAGATGCCGTAACTGCAAGATTGTTACACGCCACTCAGGACCAAGGACGAATTTTCTTGAATTCGCTCCTTCCCGTGGTCCACGATCCGTCAATCCCGGGAGCGAGCGCGTCACGCATTTGCAGGCGCGCCCGCAAAAGGCGGGTTTTTACACTGGCCTCGGTAATACCCAAGACCTTGGCCGTTTCTGCGATGCTCACCTGCTGTACGTCGCGCAGTATCAATACCTCACGATACTTTGGCGCCAGGGCAGCCATGGCCCTTTGGAGCGCTTCCCGTAATTCCTTTCTTTGGAGCTCCTCTGAGGGAATTTCTCGCCAATCAGCGAAATCCCGAGGGCGATAATCGCCTTCTTCGTCCTCACGCTCCGGCTCAATGGACTCATAGAGATGGCGGCGGTCCCTGCGGAGCTTCATGCGCGACTCGTTTATGGCGATCTGGATGATCCAAGTGCTGAACTTGGCTTCGAAACGGAAATTCGGCAGAGCTTTAAAGGCCTTGAGGACTGTCTCTTGCGCGACCTCTTCGGCGTCGGCCGGATTATTCAGCACGCCCATGGCGGCAAAGTAGATGGCGCGCTCGTACGGGCGCACGAGTTCGTAGAAAGCCTCTTGCTCCCCGCGGCAAACGCGCTGGATTATCTCCACTTCGCGGTCATTGGTCTGCAAACTGGGCTCTACCATGTTCAGAAACGTCGAAAACCTAGGTCAAGCTGCGCTTCGAGAGGGTAGCAGGATTTTACGAGATTTTCGTCCCACCAAATCCAAGAAACGCGGTCTTGTCGAGCGCGTTCCCTCACTTATCAGCAACGAGCAGGAGCACTGTTTGGATTGGGGCCAGAAAAATCTTCTGAATCCGTAACCTTTCAAGAGTGGCCGAATCCCAACTGGCATGGGACGTGAAATCCAATGTACTCCAGCCGAAGCGGTGCAAATGTTTGCAGCACAACTGCTGTCAGAACCCGCGGCTGCCAGCGCCAGGACTGGACATTGGTCGAAGAACGCGAAACGGGCGTTCACGCAACATTGGCCGGAATACATGATCGAGGGCTCGTGTCTTGGCATGTTCATGATTTCGGCCTGCAGTTTTGCTGCCTTGCTGGAACATCCGGCATCGCCGGTGCGAATGGTCATTGGGAGTCCAGACCTGCGGCGCTTTCTTGCCGGAGTCGCCATGGGTCTGACGGCGATACTGCTGATCTACTCGCCTCTGGGACAGCGATCAGGAGCACACATGAATCCGGCGACCACGCTGACCTTTTTCCGGCTCGGCAAGCTCGAGAAATGGGATGCAGTGTTTTACGTGGTGTCCCAGTTTATGGGAGGCGTGGTGGGCACCTTGTTGGCATTCGCAGCGTTGGGACAAAGTTTAGTGCACAAAAATGTGAACTTCGCGATTACCCGTCCGGGTATGCAGGGAATTGCTGCTGCGTTCGTGGCTGAAGTTGTCATCACGTTTCTGCTGATGACGGTCATTCTGAATGTCTCGAACAGCCGCAATCATGCTCGGTTCACGGGCCTGGCGGCAGGCATGATGGTGATGCTGTTCATCACCTTTGAAGCGCCCTTGTCGGGGATGAGCATGAATCCGGCTCGAAGTTTTGCCAGCGACCTCGTAGGTATGCAATGGCAATCGCTCTGGATCTACTTCACGGCACCGCTCATCGGCATGTTGAGCGCCGCTGAAGCCTTCATTCGCACACGCGGATTACATTCGGTGATCTGCGCCAAACTGAACCATTCGGGACGTGCACGCTGCATCTTTCGTTGCGGGTATATGACGCAAGAAGCCATAAGCGTGCCGACCAAGTAAACTCACGGGCCGAGGCGCAACCAACACCAGAACCGGCCCACTCGCAGGCAAAGGAGAGGACTGCTGTGTCAAAAGACAATCGTTACGACGTCATCATCATCGGGACCGGCGCCGGAGGCGGCACGCTCGCCTACCACCTTGCGCTTTCGGGCCAACGCATCCTCATTCTGGAGCGCGGCGACTATGTGCCCCGCGAGAAGGCGAACTGGGACCCTAAGGTCGTCAACGTCGAGGCGCACTACAACACGAGGGAGACGTGGCTCGACAAAGACGGCAAGGAGCTGCATCCGCATACGAATTACTACGTGGGCGGGAACACGAAGTTCTACGGTGCGGCGCTATTCCGTTTGCGTGAGCGCGACTTTGGCGAACTGCATCATTATGGCGGAATTTCCCCGGCATGGCCCATCAGCTACAACGATCTGGAGCCGTACTACACCCGCGCGGAGCAGCTTTACCAGGTGCATGGCAATCGCCGAGAAGATCCTACCGAGCCGTGGGCATCGGGCGAGTATCCGTGGCCAGCGGTGAGCCATGAGCCGCGCATCCAGGAGCTTGCTGACAATTTCGCCGCGCAGGGGCTGAATCCGTTCCACGTCCCCGTCGGCGTGATGCTCGACGAGAAGAACCCGCACAAGAGTCGCTGCATCCGCTGCAACACCTGCGACGGCTTTCCTTGCCTAATGTACGCCAAGTCTGACGCACAGGTGCTTTGTGTCGATGAGGCCGTGAAGTACCCCAATGTCACGCTGCTGACGAATTCACTGGTGAAGCGGCTGGAGACCAGCGCTTCCGGTCGCGAAGCGACCGGCGTCGTGGTGGAGCGCAACGGTGCCGAAGAGCACTTCTCCGCGGATATTGTAGTGGTCTCGTGCGGAGCGATCAACTCGGCAGCTTTGCTCTTGCGCTCAGCGAATCACAAGCACCCTAACGGCCTTGCCAACAGCTCCGACGTTGTAGGACGCCATTACATGGGCCACACCAATTCGGTGCTGATGGCAATCTCGAAGTGCCCGAACCCCACGGTGTTCCAGAAGACGCTGGGCGTCAATGACTTCTACTTCGGCTCGGACGACTTCCCGTATCCGATGGGTCACATCTCGTTCGTGGGCAAGCTGGATGCGGTTACACTTCGCGCAGGCGCGCCGGCGATCGCCCCTACCTTCACGTTGGAGATGATGGCCAAACACTCGCTCGACTTCTGGCTGACCTCGGAAGACCTGCCGGACCCGAACAACCGTGTCACCATCGATCGCAGTGGCAAGATCGTGCTGAGTTTTACACCGAACAATCTCGAGGCGCACAGCCGGCTTCAGGCGAAGCTCAAGGAAGCCATGAAGCACCACACCTGCCCGGTGCATGGACATGACTGCCATGAGGGGCTCTTCAGCCGGAACCTGTACGTGGGTCAGCGGATTCCCCTGGCCGGCGTGGCGCACCAGAACGGAACTATCCGTTTCGGGCACGATCCCAAAACGTCAGCGCTTGACGTCAACTGCAAGGCACACGACCTCGACAACCTTTACGTGGTCGATGGCAGCTTCTTCCCGTCGAGTGCGGCGGTGAACCCGGCACTCACGATCATGGCGAA
>Ga0207780_1000470_pt1 | contig 11234 bp, 8 predicted proteins | sample LuqExpMetageno45_FD_187803 | JGI IMG/M metagenome (GOLD analysis project Ga0207780, IMG submission 187803) | Tropical forest soil microbial communities from Luquillo Experimental Forest, Puerto Rico - Sample 45 (SPAdes) | ecosystem: Environmental > Terrestrial > Soil > Tropical forest ...
TCAACGAAGGGTTACTAGTTCGAATCTTACTCGGGGATCCGAATCTTCCTTCTTCCCCAGTATTTAGCGACGGCCTCTTTTCCCTCCCTTTTCGAAATCGGCAAAAACGTCATGAAAACGTAATAACTGATTCTGATTCTGCAAGAACATCGGCTCCCTCGAGGTGTGCGACGGCCGCGAATACTTGCGACGATGTTTTCCAGCCGAGGTGATTTACCATGCTCAGAAGCTTGCTAGAAATCAACCGAGGCATGTGACCAATCCGTCCGACTTCGAAATCAAATAAGATACGGTTAGGCTGCGTACGTTGTTACATCGATGAATTCCGTTCGAACGACACCCAAGGCGTCCTTGACTTTTTGTTAGGAACAGCGTACGCGACTACTGTGGGTGCCTTCGCAATGGCTGGCGCCGCGAGCACAACGGCAATCTCGAGGATAGGAAAATCAATTCCACGGATGGTGTTTCTCTTTTCACTCGGATGTTGCACGCTGAATCACAAAGCACAGGGACAGCCGCTTTGTTCTGGTGCATCGCCCGAACAACGAGTCAGCAATGTTCGCGCGGAAAGCAACGGACTGGTTCCCGGTCCGCTATTTGTGATCATAGGCAAGTCCGAGTGTCGATTGTCAGAGAAAGCCCTGAAAGCCTGGATCGTCGCTGGTGGCAAGAAGGTTGTCTTTTCAACACCCGGGGGCGCTGGAGGCTATGAGAACGAGGGGATGTCCTTGCAGCTTTACGACCTTGCTTCGGATACGCAGCGAGTAGTTCTCTCGGAATATTTCGCTATCACCGGAGTCGAGGAAGTTCGAACCCGCGGCGGACGGGAAGCCTTGATTGTGGAAATGCGTGACGGGGGTTTGGGCGCCTCCCATATCGCCGTTGTCGACCCTAACCGCGGAGAAGTGTTTGTGGAGCACAAGGTCATGGTGGTGAGTCGCAGGGGCGATGTCTTCACGCTTGGCTACTTTCACGACAGTGAATGGGAGTTCATAGCACGCGGCGAAAGCGTACACCCCTACTACACCAAGTCCTACGACATCAACTCGCTTTTGAACAAAAAAACCATTGTCCGAGAACGAACTCCTCAGTAGCCCGTTCGAGGACCGCGCCAATCCAAAATAGGGAGAGAGAAATGGCTAACTGGAAGGGAATCATTGGGCAAAGCTTCACACCGTCGGCATTCCAACAATACGTCGATACCGTTGCGTTCGATACCTGGAGGCCTCAGTTTGTCGTCCTGCACAATACTGCGGCCCCTACGCTTGCCAATTGGCATTCGGTTCCGGGGGAAACGCGAATGAGAAATCTGGAAAGTTTTTACCGCGATGTTCAACAGTGGTCCGCAGGACCGCACATTTTCGTAGCGGACGATCTGATTTGGGTCTTCACACCACTTAACGTCAGCGGTGTCCACTCGCCGTCCTGGAACAGCATCTCCTGGGGAGTCGAGATGGTCGGTGATTATGAAGTGGAACCGTTTTCCCCCGCGGTCAAGAGCAATGCCGTGAGTGCACTGGCTACCCTACACGGCGCCGTTGGACTTGACCCAACGACCCTCAAGCTGCACAAGGAGGATCCACGTACGACCCACAACTGCCCCGGCAGTAACGTCGTAAAGGCAGATATAATCGCGCAAGTGGCTGACGCCCTGGCCACGCTACATCCCGGCGACCATGAACCGGGGGGCGCAGCTTAACTCGGCGAGCCAAATACGGAGCTGCAGACCAAGTGGACACAAATGTATCCTCGACTACGCTCTTGAGCGCTTACGAAATCAGCCGGAGCACCCCGCTGTCGGGTTACAGCTTCTTCCGCAAAAATTCACTCTAGGCGAGTACCCGGCGGTCTACGCTTCACCGGGAAGAGCAAGCCTCGCTGAGGTTGCGACCTGGCCTTGAGTTCCGGATTGCCGTGACCCGCCCACGGGTTCCGATTCGTTTCGCCTCTCAAGGCGTTCTCTGAGCTAGGCGTTTTCGACGCGCGCCTTTATGTCCAAGTACGCCGTATGGATAAGCCTGCTTAGCGCTGCGGCGTTTGTGGCCGCTCCCGGTCTGAACTTCACATGACGCATGAACTTGCCGGTGCCTTGCAACAAGCAGGCCGGATCCGGCAGCGCTGCGCCGTGAAAGAACCCCACGCTTACGTGCGAGGTGAATATATTGACGTAGCCGAAGGGCGCATCTCCCAAACATGCGACCGGACAGCCGTCATGCAAAAGCTCCCGGACTTCGTCCCCGCATTTTCGCATCACCTCAAACCACTGACGCGCGATGGCTCCCAATTCACCTGCATGCCCTTTCATCCAGGCATTGATGGCGGGATCCCGCTCGACGGCGCCGTTAAATCGCAGCAATTCCGTTCTCATCGTCGCTCCACTTTCTGCTAGCGCCGTCAGGTTTCGAGATTGTACCCGTATTGTTGGCAAACCTTCCCTTAACCGATTATGGGAAAGTTGCTCGTCACCCGACCGCAATCTCTACGGATGCGCGGCTTCCTTGGTAAACGCTCGACGACATTTAGAGCTTGATCCAGGTGAAATCTGCTCTCGACTTCTAGATTGCAGCCGAAGCGCCTCATTCACTTCGGCGCGGCGAGTTGGCCGTTGATGAGAAGCCTCGAATCCACGATGCCGATCTCGACCCGGCGGTTCGCTGCGCGTGCCTGTTCGCTGTTGCCCGGGACGCGCGGGTCGGACTTGCCAAAGCCCTTCGTGCTCATGATCGTCGGGGAGATTCCAGCCTGCACCAGGAAGTCGCGGACGGCTTCGGCGCGCCGCTGGGACAGTTGCAAATTGTACGTCTGCGTGCCGATATCGTCCGTGTATCCGTAGACAGCAATCGTATATCCGTTAAGCGTCATTAGGATTCCGGCAATGCGATTCAGCACGTCGCGGTATTCCGGCTTCACGTCGGCCTTGTCAAAGTCGAACCGGACCGATTTGCTGTCCAGCGTCATTACCAGTCCCATCGCCGTGCGGCGCGTTTCGGCGATCTGCGAGAGAGCCTCTTGCAGTTGTGCCAGTTCCGCCTCTCGCTGTTGGCGATATTCTTCAGCCTGGTGTGTGGCTTGATCCGCCCTTTGCTGCTCAGCGGCGGCCTGCTGCCGGGCAAGTTGCGCCTGGGCCTCCGAGTTCTCCTGGGACTGCTTCGCCAGGTCACGCTGTTGAGCGGCCGCCTGTGCGCTCGTTGCCGCTTGCGAAGCTTGCTGAGCCAGCGTCCGGGATTGGTCCTGGGCACGCTCGATCAGCTGGCGGAAAGCTTCCGACTCTTGGCTGAGCTGCGCCACCTGGCGCTCCAGGCGACGGACCGAGCTTAGATAAAGAAACCCAAGAACCAGGCTGAGCCCGATTGCAATGACTCCCAGAGCAAGCGCTAACCTCCCATGAGACTTGCCAGGCGCAACCGCAAGTCCAGATTCATTGGGCCCTGGTGCCTCGGGTGAAAAGCCCATAATTTCGTAATTTTAGCTTGGAATCGAAGATTGACGCAAAAACACAGACGCTGGTCATCCGATGACCAATATTGGCGGCTATGTGATTTGATTCATGGCGAAGCACGAGAGAGGGTTGTGCCCACCCAGTTGAGGTTCTGAAACTCAGATCGGAGCATGGTGCAAGAGCGGCTTGGCATTTATCCTCTCCGCATCGTCTTGCGGCGACGGTGAGTTTCGCCGTTTTCTTGACACTCCTGATATATCTAGTAGAGCGAAACTAACGAAGGACTCCGGCAAGATCAGCCCGGGAAGGTAGTCAGCCGGCTTCATGGCGTCTAGTTGGCTTAGCTCAGGATGTTGTTGTGAGTCTCTCCGGACCATTGCATTCGCCGCGGTAGTGGTGTTTTGTCCTGTTGCTGTAAGCGCGCAGTCGTCGAATGCGTCCTTAACAGGCCGAATCACCGATCCCAGCAAAGCGGTTATCCCCGCTGCAAAAGTCTCGGTCATCAATTCCGGTACGCGCATTCACTATGATACCGTCACCAACGGGACGGGGAGCTATTACGTAGCGAATTTATCTCCGGGAACATATCGAGTCGAGGTCGAAAAACTCGGGTTCAAGACGGTCATCAAGTCTGATCTGGTGCTCCATGTGCAGGACGCGCTGGAGGTCAATTTCGAGATGGCTTTCGGATCCGCGTCGGAGAGTGTCACCGTACGGGGAGGCACACCGCCGCTGGACACGGAATCCTCGACCGTGGGAACAGTGGTAGAGCAACGCAAAGCGAACGAGTTGCCATTAAACGGCCGCAACGTTTTCAACCTGATCGAATTGGCCCCGTCGGTCGTTCCGCAGGGGAGCGCCACGGGTACACCGGTCGGCGTGAACCCATTCGGGTGGGGCAATTACCAGGTCAACGGTTCCTTTGGCAACCAGAGCGCCGAATACCTGGACGGACAGCCGCTCAACATCGGTTACATCAATCTGCCAATACTGATTCCGACCCAAGATTCGATTCAAGAGTTTAAGGTGCAAACCAGCAATCTGGGCCCCGAGTGGGGCCGGTTCTCGGGCGGCGTCACCAACCTTAGCACCAAGGCGGGCGCGAGTTCGGTCCATGGAGAGGCCTACGAATACTTCCGCAACCGCATCTTTAACGCGAACGATTTCTTCCTGAACGTCGCCGGGAAAGCGAGACCGCCTTGGGTGCAAAACCAATTCGGGTCGAATGCCGGGGGACCCTTGCATCTTCCTTACCTGACTGGCCGCCGCAAAACGTTTTGGTTTCTCAGCTGGGAGGGATTCCGGCTGCGGACAGGTCAACCGTTCACCGCTACGGTACCCGATGCGAACGAGGCCGCCGGTGATTTTTCCGAGATCTGCAAAAGCGGGTTTACGGCAGGTATATGCAACGATCGCGGACTGGATGCCAATGGCAGACCGGTTGTCACCGACCAGATTTATGATCCTTGCGCGGGTCGGGTGAATGTCCAAGGCGCTTGTCCCGGGAGCTCCGTTACTCCTACCGCGTTCCGGAACAATATCATTCCCGCGGATCGCATCAATCTGACCTCCGAGAGACTGCTGAGTCTCTGGCCCGCGCCGAACAGCGGAGGGTTGACGAACAACTTCACAACCGTCGCGCCGTCCGGAGGCGACCACAATCAGCTGGTCGCGCGCATCGATCAAAACCTCACCGACAAACAGAGACTTTTTCTCAGATACAACTATTGGGACGTGATCGATGAGCCGATCGATCCGTTGGGGAGCGGCCTATGTGTGGACCGTTGTGACGAGCGTTACTACACCTATGCGCTCGCTGCCGGATACACCTATGGCGCAACCCCGACAACTGTGTTTGCTTTCAACGCCAACGTCAGTCGGTTCCGCTATAACCGCAGCCCGGAGAACTCCGGGTTCGATCTGACGAAGATTGGCTGGCCGGTTAGCTACAATGAAGCCGTGCCTGCGGTCATGCGGACGCCACCTACGCCATGCGTGGCGAACTTCGCCGACAGCATCATGTGTACCCAAGGCCAAAGCTATATCCAGGATCGCAATACCCAGTACAGCTTATCTCCGAGCGTCTCGATGCTCCGGGGGCATCATCAGTATCAGCTGGGTTTTCAATTGGAGATCGGCCGCGACAACTATACCCAATCGAATATTGCAAGCGGGGCTTTTAACTTCTGCAGTCCTGGCCAAGCGTGCTTCACGAGCCTCCCTGGAGTTTCCGGAACGGGATTTTCTTTCGCGGATTTCCTCTTAGGGTACGCGGGAAACTTCAACAATTTTGAGAATCATTTCTTTGCGCAGGCTGTTGTTCCTGCTTTCACGGCAGGCCAGCAGATTTACCGGGCATTTTATTTTGGCGATTTCTGGCATGCCACAAGCCGGTTGACGTTGAACCTGGGGCTGCGCTACGACCTGCAGGGACCGTGGTCGGAGCGGTTCAACCGGTTGTCCTACTTTGTTCCGACGGCGACGAACTTTCTGACGGCGTTTCTGCCAGCGGACTCGTCACCTGTCAAGGGAGACGTTTTCCTGGTCGATCCCGGCCATCGCAACAATCTGCCTCTGGACAAAACTAATTTTTCGCCGCGAGTTGGTTTTGCATACAGTCTGAACGGGAAAACAGTGGTACGCAGCGGCTATGGAATCTTTTGGATTCCGAGCTACGTCTCGTTTGCTCTCAATCCCTTGAACGATATGGTCAATGCCGGCACCACAACCTATTTCGGCACGGTGGACGGAACCCATCCGGTGAGCACAATAGCGCTCCCGTTCCCCGCGGGAATCGCACTGCCGCCCGGCCGCAGTCTAGGAGTTCAGGGAACGCAGCAATACCTCACACAAGTAGTGCAGTCCATTACGGAAGTGGATCCGCGTAACCACCCGAGTGGTTACGTCCAGCAATGGAACTTAAACATGGAACGCGAACTGCCCTTCGGATTTTTCGTGTCGGCTGCCTACGTGGGGGCCAAGGGAACGCATCTCGAGCAGTATTCGCAGCAAATCAACCAAATTTCTGATGCATTGCTGGCGCAGGCGGCGGGGGAAGTAAATCCTTCGCTGCCCAACCCGCGACAGAACGTTACCCTTGTTCAGCCGGCGCCAAACCCGTTTTTCATCAATGGCCAGGCTTTGGCGCTTACGGGGCCCACGACGACCGTCGGGCAGCTCCTCAGACCGTACCCGCAGTACACCAGCGTGCAGCTGGCGGGTCAGGGATCTTACGACAGCAACTACCACTCGTTGCAATTGACGGTTAACCGACGGTTCGCCAATGCCGGGTCATTGCTCCTGGCATACACGAATTCGAAGCTGATCAGCGACACGGACACGCTAACTTCCTGGTTGGAGCCTGCCGTCGGGGGAATTCAAGATAACAACCGTCTGAGCGGCGAACGCTCGCTCTCCTCGCAGGACGTTCCACAGCGCCTGGTTATCAGCTATGTTCTGGACCTCCCGATTGGCAAGGGCGGGAAGTATCTAACTAACGTCCGTGGTGCGATGGATAAGCTGGTCACCGGTTGGGGGGTTGATGGCGTGACTATTTTCCAACGAGGATTTCCTTTGGTGTTCACGAACGGCCAAGCCAACGGAACGACTCTATTTGGCGGAGGATCCCGACCCAACGTTGTGCCCGGCTGCAATCCGGTCGTGCAGGGGAGTGCTACCTCACGACTGGGTGATGCGAACAATAGCCACATGCCGAAATGGTTCAATACGGCGTGTTTTGAGGCGCCAGCCGATTTCACATTCGGTGATGAACCGCGAGTGGATGCGAGGCTGCGCGCGCAAGGGATTAACAACTTTGATTTTGCGGTGTTCAAGAGGACACGGTTCGCTGCAGATGAGCGCTTTGGTTTGGAGTTCCGTACGGAGTTCTTCAATATCTTTAATCGCACGCAATTTGCGCCGCCAAACACGATCTGTTGCAACGCAAACAACGTGAACTTCGGCGTCATAACCGCAACGGCGCCGGGCACAAACCCGAGACTCGTTCAGTTTGGCCTGAAGTTCCTGTTCTAGATCGATGAGCGGGCTGGCCGTCGGACTCTAGCGGCAACACGCGTACCGACGGGCGCGGGCTTCCGAGCCTTCGGGTAGTTACGTGGCTCATCTCGGTTTTGTACCAACGCGCACAAACTTTTTTTGAAAGCAAATTTGGCGCGACCGCATCGAAAAGTCTTCTCGCCGAAGGCGGAACTGGTGTATTTTGCTTTGAACCGCCGAAGGCTTGCGGGGAAAGTCCGGCGCAACGCGTCTTCTATGGCTGATTTCAGCCCTTCGCCGTGGAGTGGGGGACCAGGCATGAGTTCTACTTCGCCAGGACGTGCCCTGACCTTTCCGATCGCTTGGGAACGAACCGAGGGACGGGAAGGGGCCGCACCCCATCTTCCAAGCGATGAAGAACTCATGGCCCGTGTGCGATCCGATGACTCGACGGGTTTGGAGTTCCTTTTCCAGCGCTATTGCCGATTGGTGTTTACGGTTGCGCGAGGTATTTTGCGCGATCACGGCGAGGCGGAGGATGTGGTCCAGGAGGCTTTCTTTTATCTATATAAGAAATCGACCCTTTTTGATGGCGCCAAAGGCAGTCTGAAAAACTGGATTGTGCAGATTGCGCTTCACCGGGCCCTCGACCGCAAGGCCCACTTGGTTCGGAGAGGCTTCTACGTTGGTACAGATATCCGTTCACTCGGCGATACATTACTAGGAGCGACGGACCTTGATCGCGAGGTCGGCGCGAAGCTCGACTGGGAGCAGCTTCAAAAGGCTTTTGAGCAGCTTCCACAGATTCAGCGTTTAACCCTTGAGTTGTATTACTTTGAGGGTTTAGACTTGCGGGAAATCAGCGAGAAGTTGCAAGAGCCTCTTGGCAACACACGACACCATTTTTATCGCGGCCTGGAACGTCTGCGAAAAAATGCGTTCGTGCAGCACCTCCGGACTGCGAAAAAATGCTAAACGGTGACGGCGCCAACAATAAGCACGACAGGTATCGGGAGCTTTGCGCATTGGTGGACTCCGGGAGCCTCACGCCACTCGAGCGATCCGATCTGCAACTTCACCTCCAGCAGTGCAAAGAATGCGTTGAGGTCCTGCGGCAGTACCGATCCCTAACAGCCGAGGGGATAAGCACGCTGGCGGCAATCTACCTCGAACGACCCGCGCTAGAAACCTGGGATGACAAGGCTACGTTCGAGCGGCTGCTCGCGCGGGTGCGTGCGGAGCAACCAGAGAATGCGGAGAGGAGGATTCGGGCACGCGAAGGTGTCGAATCCAGTTTCCTCCGCCGGATCGCCGGCAATCCTTTCGTTCAGATTCCGCTGGCCGCTTGCGTCATTCTGGCGGCGGCCTACGCAGGCTATTGCCTAGGCACTCGGGTGACCGTGAACCCGGCCTTGGTGTCTAACGTCGAAGCGCCAATGCAAAAGCAACCGGACGAGCAAAACGCTGCGTTCAAGGAAGCTCAGAGTCGCCGGATTGCCGAACTCGAGCGGCAAAGCTCGGCAAAACAGCAGGAGCTCGACAAGCTTCGATCCGCACTGCGAGCGCTCGAGGACCGCTCAAACGATCTTACCGTGGTGAACAGCCAAACCGAGGGACGGCTCGAAGCTATTTCCGATCAAAGGGACACTTTGAATACCCAGCTGCAAACCGAGGCCCAAGCCTTCGAACGGGATCGCGCCGAGTTGACGAAGCTACGAGCGGAACGGGACCAGACCCTCCTTCGCACGGCCTCGCTTGAAGCACGAAACGAAGAACTCACCTTAGCGACTCGGGAACAGGAGCGCCGCCTGAAAGAAGTAGAACAATACCTGAGCTCCGACCGGGATATCCGGGAATTGATGGGTGCCCGGAAGCTGTACATTGCCGATGTATTTGATGTCGACGGCAGCAGCCGTACACAGAAACCGTTCGGACGCGTTTTTTATACGCAGGGGAAATCTCTAATTTTCTACGCTTTCGATCTCGATCGTCAGACCAAGGTCCTGAACGCCAGCAGTTTCCAGGTTTGGGGGCAGCGCGAGGCACCCGAAGGCGAGCAGGCATTGCCCATGAACTTGGGAATTTTGTACATGGACAGCGAGGCCAACCGCCGCTGGGTGATGCGATTTGACGATCCCCAGCAGTTAGCGGAGATCGACGCTGTGTTTGTCACCGTCGAGCCGCACGGGGGAAGTCAAAAGCCCACAAGCAAGCCCTTTCTCTACGCCTTGCTTCGCAAGGAAGCAAATCATCCTTAAAACCTGACAGATAAACCGGTTCCACGGCTGCGGCTCGCGGCACTTGAAACGGCGGAATCCGTTCGGCGCACCGCACCCGATGATCCGGAACGCGTCCTGCTTGGTACACCTGGTCACACAGCTTCGTATTCACTCGTAAAGCCAGGAAAAAGTGTCGAGGAATTTGCGGTCGAGTGGTGGGTTCCGCGAGGCCAGTGGTGTTGGTGTGTTTCATCGAAATCTCCGTGACTCGGTGAAACTTCGGCGATAGGAGCCAGATCATGAAAAAGCCGTATTTTCTGTTTGTTACGGTGATGAGCGTAGCGGTCTGCTTTCTTTCCCATGTCGTTTCTTGCCCGCGCCTGATGGCCCAAACCACTTATGGCGTAGTAACGGGCACGGTTACAGACCAGAGCGGAGCCGCCGTTGCCGAAGCGCAGGTTACTTTGACGAACAGCGGAACGGCCGAGAAACGCGTGCAATCCACCGGTCCCGACGGCCTCTACAATTTCGTCAATCTGATCCCCGGGAAGTACCGCATCGATGTGGAAAAGACCGGTTTCAAACGCACCAGCAACACGGAAGTCGTAGTGGAGGTGGCGCAAACAGCACGCATCGACATAACCTTGCAGCTTGGCGCGCAGACCGAGACCGTGGAGGTATCGGCGGCGACGCCCCTGTTGCAACCGGAAACGTCGTCGCTCGGTCAGGTGGTCGAGCAGCGCAAAGCAAATGAACTGCCGCTCAATGGCCGAAACGTTTTCAACCTCGTGACTCTCGCACCGTCCGTCGTGCCTCAGGGCAGTGCTGGCGGCACACCCGTGGGAGTTAATCCGTTTGGGTGGGGCAACTACCAGGTGAATGGCTCCTTCGGGAACGAAAGTGCCGAATACCTGGATGGGCAGCCGCTCAATATTGGATATATCAATTTGCCGGTCGTCATTCCCACGCAGGATTCGATCCAAGAGTTCAAAGTGCAAACCAGCAATACGGGCGCCGATTGGGGCAAATTTTCCGGCGGCGTCATGAACTTCAGCACGAAGTCAGGTACCAACGAACTTCACGGAGAGCTGTACGAGTATTTGCGAAACCGGGTTCTGAACGCCAATGACCCGTTCAACAAGGCGCACGAGATCGTGACCGGCCAGCCGAACAAGCAGCCGAGCTTCACACAGAACCAGTTTGGATTAAATGCCGGCGGCCCCATGTGGATCCCGCACGTTTACGACGGGCGGGACAAGACTTTCTGGTTCTTCAGTTGGGAAGCGTTCCGCCTTCGTCAGGGAGCTTCGCCGGTCGTCACCACGGTCCCCACGCCCGCCGAACAAACGGGCAATTTCTCGGCGCCTGGCATTTCCCCGATCCTCGATCCCTGCGGTGGAACCGTGACGACTGCGGTGGCCTGCCCGAACTATACCGGGCCGGCGACGCCATTTCCCGGCAACGTCATACCGACTTCGCGGCTCAATCCCACTTCGCTGGCCATGGAAAATCTATGGCCTGCCGGCAACGCGCCCTGTGTACCTGACCCGACGAACAAGATCGGGTGCACGAACAACTAT
>Ga0207780_1000472_pt1 | contig 11215 bp, 5 predicted proteins | sample LuqExpMetageno45_FD_187803 | JGI IMG/M metagenome (GOLD analysis project Ga0207780, IMG submission 187803) | Tropical forest soil microbial communities from Luquillo Experimental Forest, Puerto Rico - Sample 45 (SPAdes) | ecosystem: Environmental > Terrestrial > Soil > Tropical forest ...
GCCTTAACATTTCGGCCAAAAGAATAGTTGGGTTCGAATTTTGGTACTGCTCCTCGAGTTTTGGGCCCCAAAAAAGACTAGGGTTTTTCCTAGGTGCGCTGCGAATCGCATCTCCACAAAATCTTCGCGTCAGTTATTGAAGGCCACAAAACAGCCGCCCAGTCCCTCGTAAGAAAGTGAGGCCAGCAATGGCTACGACGGCCCAATCCCCACAGGCATTGAGTGCATATGGCAAAGCACGCTCAACGGTTCAAGGCACTCCCCTAAGTGCCGAAGAATTGCGGAAGACCGAAGCCTTTTGGCGAGCGTGCAACTATCTGATCCTGGGCATGCTCTACTTGCAGGACAACCCTCTCCTGCGCGAGCCGCTGAAGCCCGAACATATCAAGAATCGCCTCCTAGGCCACTGGGGATCCAGTACCGGACTCGCCTTCATTTACATTCACCTGATGCGTCAGATCAAGAAATATGATCTGGATATGATTTTTCTAGCCGGGCCAGGGCACGGCGCTCCCGGTGTTCTCGCTCCGGTCTATCTGGACGGGACTTACTCCGAGGTTTACCCGGAGAAGGGGGAGGACGAAGAAGGCCTTCGCGAGTTCTTCAAGCAGTTCTCCTTCCCAGGCGGAATAGGTAGCCATTGCACTCCGGAGACTCCTGGTTCCATTCACGAAGGCGGCGAACTGGGCTACGTACTCTCCCATGCTTGTGGTGCCGCGTTTGACAACCCGGAATTAATTGTAGCGGCTGTCGTGGGCGATGGGGAATCCGAAACCGGGCCGCTCGCGACCTCATGGCACATCAACAAGTTCCTGAGCCCGATTCGGGATGGCGCGGTTTTGCCGATCCTCCATTTGAACGGCTACAAAATCAACAATCCCACGTTGCTGGCCCGCATCACCCATGAGGAACTCGAGAGTCTGCTCAGCGGCTACGGGTGGACGCCGTACTTTGTTGAGGGCTCCGACCACGAAAGTATGCATCAGGCCATGGCGGCGACGACTGAGCACTGCGTCACGGAGATCAGAAAGATCCAGCAGCAGGCCCGCGCCACCGGCACTGCCGAACGCCCGCGCTGGCCCATGATCGTCTTGCGCTCGCCGAAGGGCTGGACCGCTCCCGGCAGCGTCGATGGCCACAAACTGGAAGGTTTCTGGCGCGCCCACCAGGTGCCCATGGCCGACGTCAAGAAAAACCCGGACCGCCTTCGCGAACTGGAAAACTGGATGCGCGACTACAGACCGGAAGAGCTCTTTGACCAGAACGGAAAGCTGCACGCCGAATTGAAGGCGATTGCGCCGGCCGGCAATCGCCGTATGGGCGCCAATCCGCACGCAAACGGCGGTGAATTGAAACGGGATCTGCGGTTGCCGGATTTTCGCCAGTATGCCATCAAACTGGAGAAACCCGGCGTGGTGCAGGTCGAAAACATGCGCCCGCTGGGCGCTTTCCTGCGCGACGTCATGAAGGTGAACATGAGCAATTTCCGGGTGTTCGGCCCCGATGAAAACACTTCGAACAAACTCGACGCCATTTACCAGACCAGTAAGAAATTTTGGATTGCGCAATATTTTCCCGAGGACATGGATGGCGGAGAACTGGCCCTAGATGGACGGGTGATGGAAATGCTCAGCGAGCACACCGTCGAGGGGATGCTCGAAGGCTACCTGCTCACCGGGCGCCACGGTTTCCTATCGACCTATGAGTCCTTCGTGCACGTAATCGATTCCATGTTCAATCAGCATGCCAAATGGCTTTCCATCTGCAATCACCTGCCGTGGAGAGAGAACATCGCCTCGCTGAATCTCCTGATTACTTCAACAGTGTGGCGCCAGGACCACAACGGTTTCACGCACCAGGACCCTGGCTTCCTCGACGTCGTAGTGAACAAGAGCGCCGCGGTGACGCGTATCTACCTTCCTCCAGACGTCAACTCGCTTCTCTCGGTTGCCGACCATTGCCTGCGCAGCGAGAACTACGTGAACGTGATCGTCTGCGACAAGCAGATGCACCTGCAGTACATGAATATGGACGAAGCGATTAAACATTGCACCAAGGGCATCGGTATCTGGGAGAAGGCCTGCAACGATCAGGGCAGTGAACCCGATGTCGTGTTCGCATCGGCCGGCGATATTCCCACGCAGGAAGCGTTGGCAGCGATCGTATTGCTTCGTGAGGAGTTTCCTGATCTCAAGATCCGCTACGTAAACGTTGTGGACCTTTTCAAACTACAGCCTAGCCACGACCATCCGCATGGGCTCTCTGACCGGGACTTCGACTCTCTGTTCACAGTGGATAAGCCCGTGATCTTCAACTTCCATGGGTATCCCTGGCTGATCCACCGCCTGACCTACCGCCGCAAGAACCACGAGAATCTCCACGTCCGCGGCTACAAGGAGAAGGGCAATATCAATACGCCGATGGAACTGGCGATCGAAAACGAGATCGACCGCTTCAGTCTGGCGATTGACGCCATCGACCGCGTACCAAAGCTGCAAAGGATTGGCGGACACGCCAAGGAGAAGTTCCGCAACCAGCAGCTTGACTGCCTGCAGTATTGCCACGAGTACGGCATCGACAAGCCGGATGTTGCAGCTTGGATCTGGCCATACTAACTACTGAACTCTTGTGCCTGACGCAGGTCGCGCCGAGGAAGATCACTCGAGGATCAGATTAATGGTGGTGTTTGAACAGCGCGACTAGGTCTTTGCAAATGAAAGTCCTTGTACTTACCCCGGGAAGTTCCAGCGTGAAATTCCAGGTGCTCGACAATGATCCTGACCAAATTAGTAAGACTAATGATGAGGTACCGCGGATTGATTGACCGGATCGGCGGGGACGCAATCACCACGCTGCAGACACGTAAGAGTCCAAGGCAGAAGTTCAACGCTTCACTCCCGGACATACCGGCCTCATTGGATTACCTCGTGCACCGGACAATTTCAGACCCATCGGGAATAGATGCTCGAGCCGAGGTGTTGAAAGGCATTGAGGACTGCATCGATTTAGCGCCGCTCCACAACCCAACAACATCAAGGGAATTCTCGTGGCGCGGCACGGATTCGGTTCTCCCCGGAGTTGCTCATCGGCCGCGATATAGTCCGTTGCATCTTTTCCGCCCTTGCGGAGCAGATATCGAAAGTCGAGGACGTGTGGAGTCAAAGTTGATCGCGGCCCGTTTTCTCCGGAGTTGCCGATATTCGATCTGGCTGGCATTTGCACTTCAGAAAGGACAACTGCAATGGGTACAAAGAGCGTCAGGGCGACAGGGAAAACTGCAGCGCGGGATGTATCGGAGCTGCTCAAGCAATACGAGTGCGGCCCTATCCAACTTATGGGGGACGATGGGTTGTACGAAAGGCACCTCCTTTTCGACAACCTAAAGCACGCTAGCGCGATTGTCGACAGGGAGCGTTACGAAGCGATCGCACGCTCCCTGCGAGATGTTCTCTCGCAGAGATGGATACTCACGGAGAAAACATACGAATACGAGAACCCGAAACGAATCTATTACCTTTCAATGGAGTTTCTTCTCGGCCGGTCAACGGCCAACAACTTCACCAACCTTCTCCTTGACTCGTATGTATCGCAGGAAGCGAGAGACAAGAACATTGACTTGTTCTCCGTGCTCGAACAAGAGCCGGATGCAGGCCTGGGAAACGGAGGACTTGGGCGGCTCGCAGCTTGCTTCCTTGACTCCATGGCTACCCTGCGGCTTCCAGCTATGGGCTACGGATTGCGATACGAGTACGGCATCTTCAAACAAACCATCCAGGACGGCTGGCAACACGAACAAGGGGACAACTGGTTGCGCCGTCCCGATCCCTGGGAAATAGCTCGGCCCGAGGACGCGGTGGAAGTAAAGCTGAATTGTGCGTTCGTATTGGACGGCGGGACGTTTCGAGCAATACCCGGCCAGCCATCCACGTTGCTTGGCATCCCTTATGACCGGCCGGTTGTGGGTTATGGCGGAAAAACCATCAATACACTCCGGCTGTGGGCTGCGGCCGCTTCCAATTATTTTGATTTTCAGGAATTCAGCAGTGGCGATTTCGCCGAGGCGATGGCTGAAACTCACGGGGCCGAGTCTCTAACCTGTGTTCTCTACCCCGATGACTCGACCAGTAAAGGTCAGGGACTGCGCTTTTTGCAAGAGTACTTCCTTGTCGCATGTTCGCTGGCCGATCTCGTCCGGCGATATCGCCGCAACAACACCGACTGGAGCGGTCTTGCAGACAAGGTCGCGATCCAGCTCAATGATACTCACCCAGCCATGGCGGTTCCCGAGCTGATGCGGATCCTGCTGGACGAACAGCATCTTGGATGGGACCAAGCTTGGGGTCTGACACAAAAGGCCCTGGCATATACAAATCACACCCTTTTGCCGGAAGCGCTGGAGAAATGGCCACTCGCGTGGTTCGAGATCATGGTACCGCGTAACCTTGAAATCATCTTCGAGATCAACAAGCGTTTCCTGGATACAGTTCGAAGGAAATTTCCGGGCGACGAGGGGCGCGTTGAGCGAGTCAGCCTGATCGAAGAGGGCGGTCAGCGAAAGATCCGCATGGCGAATCTTGCGATCGTGGGCTCGCACAGCACCAACGGAGTGGCCGCAATACATTCTGATCTTCTTCGGACGGTAACGGTCAAGGAACTGGCCGAACTGTTTCCGGAGCGATTCAATAACAAGACCAACGGGGTGACCCCGCGACGCTGGTTATGGCTCTGCAATCCGGCGTTGGCTAACACAATCACCGCGGCCATCGGTGATGCCTGGGTCAGCGACCTTGACCAGCTCCAGAACTTGAAGCCGCTTGCGGAGGACAGCAGCTTTCGCGACGCTTTCCGCCGAGCAAAGCGTGAGGCCAAATCACGATTTGCCAACTGGCTGAAGAGCACCTCAGGTCAGGTCGTTGATCCGGAAAGCATCTTCGATTCACAAATCAAACGCATTCACGAATACAAACGACAACTGCTCAATGCGCTGCGTGTCGTCGTGCTTTATAACCGCGTGCGAGAAAATCCGGATCTTGAGGTGACTCCCCGCACATTCTTCTTCGCCGGGAAGGCAGCACCGGCCTACCGGCTGGCTAAGCTGATCATCAAACTCATCGGCAACCTTGCCGGCACGATTGACGGTGACCCTGCCGTGCGCGGCCGTATCAAGGTGTTATTCCTGTCCGAATACTGTGTTTCTCTCGCGGAACGGTTGATCCCGGCTAGCGATGTGTCCAATCAAATCTCCACTGCCGGTTACGAGGCCAGCGGCACCAGCAACATGAAGTTCATGATGAATGGTGCCCTAACGATCGGTACGCGTGACGGCGCGACCATCGAAATGGCCGAAGCGGCAGGCGAAGAGAACTTTTTCCTATTCGGGCTGACAGCGGATCAGGTGGCAAACAGCCGCGGATGGTACAACCCGCGCTGGCACTATGAAAATGAGCCTGAAACGCGCGCGGCTTTGGACTTGATCGCCTCCGACTGCTTCAGCCGCAATGAACCGGGAGTCTTTACGCCACTCCTCGATACGCTCTTGACCCATGGAGACTACTACATGCACCTGGCGGACTTCCGATCTTACCGTGAGGCCGACCAACGCCTGTTGGATGCGTACGCCCACCCGGACGACTGGGCGCGCAAAGCCATGTTGAATATCGGGAGTTCGGGAAAGTTTTCTAGCGACCGGACGATCAAGGAGTACGCCGTCGACATATGGAAGGCGGAGCCCTGTCCAGTAGCGTGAGCGCAAGATCAGTAAAGGAGCGTTGTATCGAGTGGTGACTGGCTGAATGGGATTGGTGAGAAATACTAGAAACTCTCTGCAGCGAGTATGAGGTATGAAATGGAAAACAGAAATACACAGGAATCTCGGTCGATCTCTGCGGTGCTGACGGATGTGGATGGAACACTTCTGACAAAGGATAAAGTACTGACTGAGCGTGCTCTTCGAGCCGTCAAGTCTTTGCGCGAGGGGGGGATCATCTTCACCATTACCAGTGGACGTCCGCCCTTCGGGATGCGGGCGCTGGTCGAACCCCTCGACCTAACTATGCCCATGGCTGCCTTCAATGGCGCCGTGATCGCGTTGCCAGACCTCTCCATACTTGACGAGCGGCAACTGCCGGGCTATCTGGTGCCTGCCCTGATCGACATGATTCAGGCGCACGGCCTGGACATCTTTCTTTTTCGTTCAAACGATTGGTACGTTCGCTCTCTGGACGTTCCGCACGCCAGCCGCGAGGCGTCAATCATCCAGCGCCCGCCGGTGGTAGCGTCCAATTTCGAAAGTGTATTGACTGGCGTGGTGAAGGTCGTCGGTGTCAGCGACGATCACCCCCGTGTTACGGCGTGCGAAGCGGCAGTTCAGAAACAATTTGGAACACACGTATCCGCCGCCTGCTCACAGCCGTACTATCTCGATGTGACACATCCTTCTGCCAATAAGGGCGTAGTGATCGAGCGGCTGTCTCGGTACCTGAAGATTCCTATGGATCGCATTGCTGTGCTAGGCGACCAAGCAAGCGATGTGTTGATGTTTAGGAAAAGTGGCCTGAGCATTGCGATGGGCAATGCAAGCGACGAGGTCAAGCGGCAGGCCACCTTCGTGACAACCTCTTTTGGAGAGGAGGGATTTGCCAACGCCGTCGAGCAGTTTATCCTGCCCCGCGCAGAACCCGCGGGAGGACCGGCCGTCAAAGCCACCGGACAACTGCATCGCTTGGGTCAAAGTCTCTGGCTCGACAACATAACACGCGATTTGCTCGACAGCGGCACGCTCCAGCACTACATCGATGAGCTGTCGGTGACAGGACTGACCTCAAATCCCACGATTTTCGAGCATGCCATCAAGAACAGCAGCACGTACGACACAACAATTCGCAAGAAGCTTGCCGAAGGCAAATCTGGCGAGGCGCTCTTTTTTGAGGTGGCGCTGGAAGACCTGACACGAGCCGCCGACATGTTCCGCCCCATCTACGACCGGACCAACGGTGTGGACGGATGGGTCTCGGTGGAAGTCTCTCCGTTGCTCGCGTACAACACGGCGAGCACCTTGGCCGCGGCTAAGGAACTGCACGCGCGGGCAGATCGACCCAACCTATTTATCAAGATTCCTGGTACCCCAGAAGGCTTGCCTGCGATCGAAGAGGCCATCTTTGCTGGCGTGCCCATCAACATCACACTCTTGTTCTCCCGCGAGCAATACCTGGCGGCAGCGGAGGCCTTCTTGCGGGGCGTTGAACGCCGCGTTGATGCTGGGCTCAAGCCCAATGTCGGGTCGGTAGCATCGGTTTTTGTCAGCCGTTGGGACTCCGCGGTGGCAGCTAAGGTGCCCGCTGAGCTTCGCTCTCGCCTGGGCATTGCCATGGCTCAGCGCACCTACAAAGCGTACCGCAGCCTGCTGAGTTCGCCCCGCTGGCAGCGGATCTACAACACCGGGGCCTACCCTCAACGCTTACTGTGGGCTAGCACTGGGACCAAGGACCCGGCAGCTTCTGATGTGTTGTACATCAAATCTCTGGCCGCACCGTTTACAGTCAACACCATGCCCGAGGGTACTCTTAAGGCCTTGGCGGATCACGGCGCTATTACGACACTCTTGCAGGCGGATGGAGGCAATTGTGAAGAAGTATTGGCGCAGGTCGCGAGCGCAGGGGTCGATGTCTACGCTCTTGCTGTGGAGCTTCAGGACGAAGGGGCCAAGGCGTTTGTGAAGTCCTGGGATGGCTTGATGTCTCAGATCAACTCCAAGACCGCAGTCCTGAAGAAAGCTGCAGGTTGACGTGGGAAGGCGCGAGCACTCGAACGATCGCTTAAACGACAGTTGGATTGCTCGCTCTAGGTGAAGGAGGCCGGACTATGACAATCGGGTTTAACGCGGATCTGTACATTCTTCCCTTTGACCACCGAGGCTCATTCCAAACAAAGATGTTCGGTTGGACGGGAACGCTGACTCCGGAACAGACTGCACAGATCGCCGCGGCCAAGCAGGTGATCTATGAAGGGCTCAAAGCAGCCGTTTCTTCCGGTGTGCCACAGGAAAAGGCGGGCATTCTGGTGGACGAGCAGTTTGGCGCGGCGATCCTCCACGACGCGGCGAAAGAGGGATTCATGACCGCCTGTCCCGCCGAGAAAAGCGCCCAGGATGAGTTCGACTTCGAGAACGGCAAGGACTTTGCTGCGCATATTGAAAAATTCAATCCCACATTCTGCAAGGTCCTGGTGCGCTACAACCCGGAAGGCGATCGCGCACTGAATCAACGACAAACAGCACGTCTCAAGCTTTTGTCCGATTTCCTTCACGACAATAGTCGCAGCCTGCTGATGTTTGAACTGTTGGTCCCGGCGGAAAAAGAACAGCTAGAGCGGCTGAAGGGAGACAAAAATGCTTACGACCTTGAGATTCGTCCGAGGCTAATGGTCCAAGCCGTTCAGGAACTCCAGGATGGAGGTGTCGAGGCAGACGTCTGGAAAATTGAAGGGCTCGACCGCACGGAGGACTGCGAGAAAATCGTTGCAACCGCACATCAGGGCGGTCGGGACAAAGTTGGTTGCATCATCTTGGGCCGCGGCGAAGACCCACAAAAAGTGCGCCAATGGATGGAGACAGCTGCCCGAGTCACCGGGTTCATCGGGTTCGCTGTTGGCCGAACCGTATTTTGGGACCCGCTCATAGTTTGGCGCAGCCAGCGGATTACCCGAGACGCAGCCGTCGCCGAAATTGGTGAGCGCTACCGGTCGTTTGTGGACATTTTTGAAAACGCACGCCATTGGCGTAAGAAATCAGCGTAGCTGCCGGCTGCCACAAACATATTTGGAGGCTGATACTATTCAGGGCACGATGAGGAAGGAGAAGGTGATGAGTGCTACTCAAGTTTCTCAGTCGCTGGCGGAGAAGGACCTCGCGCAATTGTCGATTAATACCATCCGCACTCTTGCCATGGACGCAATTCAACAGGCCAATTCAGGCCATCCGGGAACGCCAATGGGAATGGCGCCGGTGGTCTATTGTCTGTGGCAACGATTCCTCCGCTTTGATCCTAACCACCCGATCTGGCCCAATCGTGACCGCTTCGTGCTTTCGGTTGGACACGCTTCGACCCTGTTATACGCGATGTTGCATTTAACTGGTGTGAAAGCCGTCAATCCCAAGTATGAAACTCTTGGACATTTGTCGGTCACACTGGAAGACATCAAGCAGTTTCGGCAGTTGGACAGCAAATGCCCTGGCCACCCGGAATACCGTTGGACCTCGGGCGTCGAGACCACTACTGGCCCGTTGGGACAAGGTGTTGCGACCAGTGTAGGGATGGCGATCGCCTCTCGATGGTTTGCGAGTTATTTCAATCGCCCGGGCTTCGAGCTATTCGATTACGACGTCTATGCCTTATGCGGTGATGGCTGCATGATGGAAGGGATTTCCGGAGAGGCCGCCTCACTGGCGGGGCACCTTAAGCTGTCCAATCTGTGCTGGATCTACGACAGCAACCGCATCACTATTGAAGGAAATACAGCACTTGCTTTCAGCGACGATGTGGCCACGCGATTCATCAGTTATGGCTGGAACGTGACGCGCGTGGGCGACGCCAACGACCTAGAAATGCTCGAGCGGGCCTTCCTCACCTTTAGGAATGAAAACGAGCGACCTACACTGATTATCGTTGATAGCCACATTGCCTACGGTGCGCCGAATAAGCAAGACACCAGCGCCGCCCACGGCGAGCCGCTGGGTGAACAGGAGATTCGTCTGGCAAAGCGTCATTACGGCTGGCCGGAAGACGCCAAATTTCTCGTGCCGAATGGCGTGCGCGAGCATTTCCAAGCTGGTATCGCAGCTCGGGGGCAGACACTGCATGACGCTTGGATGGCTAAGTTTGAGGCCTATCGACAGCATTACCCTGAGCTCGCCGACCAAGGGTATCGGATGCTTCGCCGCGAGCTTCCTGAGGGTTGGAACCGCGACTTGCCGACCTTCGCCCCGGATCCCAAGGGAATCGCTACACGGGATGCTTCAGGGAAAGTGTTGAACGTGCTTGCGAAGAATGTGCCATGGCTGCTCGGAGGCTCCGCGGATCTCAGTCCCTCTTGCAAGACGCGCCTCACGGTGGAAGACGCCGGTGACTTTAGCGCCGAAAACCCGGCCGGTCGAAACCTCCACTTCGGTATCCGCGAACATGCCATGGGCGCAATCCTTAACGGGCTATCACTATCCAAAATTCGCCCATTTGGGTCAGGGTTCTTGATCTTCAGCGATTACGAACGGGCGGCGATTCGCCTCAGTGCGTTGATGGAAATTCCGGTGATTCACATCTTCACGCATGATTCAATCGGGGTGGGCGAAGATGGCCCCACGCACCAACCGGTCGAGCAGCTCGCCTCGTTGCGTGCCATCCCCGGGCTGATCGTGCTACGCCCTGGGGATGCCAATGAGGTTGTCGAGGCTTACCGTTACATCATGCAACTGACTCATGAGCCTGCCGTGCTGATACTGTCTCGCCAGGCCCTACCCACGCTCGACCGGACTAAGTACGCGCCAGCGTCAGGCGTGGCGCGCGGGGGCTACGTGCTCGGCGACGCCCCAAATGGGAGTCCAGAGGTGATTCTCATCGCCTCGGGGAGCGAAGTCGGCTTGGCCGTGGAAGCTCACGAGGAATTACTGTCTGAGGATATCCGGTCGCGCGTGGTCTCGATGCCGTCCTGGGAGATCTTTGACCATCAGGATCAAGGGTACCGGGATAGTGTTCTCCCGCCACCAGTGAAGTCGCGCGTGGCGCTGGAGCAAGCCTCAACCTTTGGATGGGAGCGATTCACGGGTTTGGAGGGGCGCATCATTGGGATGAAAACATTTGGGGCCTCAGCGCCGCTCAAGGAACTCCAGAGAAAGTTCGGTTTCGAACCAAACTTGGTGGTCGAGGCCGCCAAGGATTTGCTTCAGAAGAACTGAACCACGTCACGTTTGCAAGGCCCAACAGAACCTTCTCGGGGCAACTGTGCTCATTGCCTTCGTGCAAGAGCAGCAACCCTTGGCCCTGACGTGGAGCCTGTAACGCGCAGCTGCTGACGTAGACACCCAGAACGCCGTTTTCCCAAGGGCTCGCAAACGAGGTTCGCACCCGAGCGATCTTTCGAACATCACGCCGCGACGGAAAGAGAGAAAGACACGGTGCGAACGGTGCGATCCGGTCCCCCGAATCGAACTGGCCCACCGCTCCTC
>Ga0207780_1000478_pt1 | contig 11133 bp, 12 predicted proteins | sample LuqExpMetageno45_FD_187803 | JGI IMG/M metagenome (GOLD analysis project Ga0207780, IMG submission 187803) | Tropical forest soil microbial communities from Luquillo Experimental Forest, Puerto Rico - Sample 45 (SPAdes) | ecosystem: Environmental > Terrestrial > Soil > Tropical forest ...
GATCAGTTGCGGCTGCAAACACAATCGGAATCGTGCGCGAAACCTTCCGCAACGCCCGTACGCTAGGTGGGGCCATCGCCATAACAACATCTGGCGCAAACCCTCGACGGTGTCTGCGAGCGTCTCCTCGTCCAAGGTCGGGTCCTCGGCGGCAAGCCGCTCCCGGACGGCTTTGTAGTGGATGGCTGAAAACGTGAGCTGGTCCATGCTCGTCTGCCCTGTAAGGTGGCCAATGAGAGTATCAACAAAAAATATTGATACGCGAGGGCGAGGCCGGTGTCAACAAAAAATGTTGACGAGAAAATGAGTGCTTCTCAGGCACGGGCCGGCCGCGCCCTGCTCGAAATGACCCAGAGCCAGCTAGCGCGCGCCGCCGGCCTTGGTTTGTCGACGGTTGTCGACTTTGAAAAAGACAGAAGATCCGTTTCAGGGCAGGCAATCTCAGCCATGAAGTCGGCGCTTGAGCGCGCCGGGGTTGAGTTCATCCACGAGAATGGCGGAGGACCCGGAGTACGGCTCCGAAAGCGCCAGTCACGTTGACTGGCAATGCGGTCACGACACAAGGCAAACGGTGGCACTTTTGAATCTGCTCGCAGGCTCAACCAAAGTTCGCGCGCGACGGCACGCCGCAGTCGGCGGGGTTCCTATGGCATCGACGAGGGCGTACCTGATTATCGATCCTGCTTAATCATTGTCGTGACTGAGCAAGCGGAAGAAACTGCGCTCGATCCATAACGCAAGCACAGGGATACTGGGTGTGAGCTCCCGCAGTAGCGAAACAGCCCCGGCGCTTGATCCTGTTCGCAGTAAGAGGCCGCCCCGTCGGCACCGATCCAGGGTTGCGGAAAGTAAGCCCGGCCTCTCCGGCGCAAGGTACTAAGCAGGCAAAATAGTCGCTGCGAGCCTCTGCTGAGGTTCCACATTCAAAATGTCCCGTCGATGATCCGCCGCAGCCAGGGTCGATGCGTCGTGACCGGCGCCGCACTGGCGCCGCCACGTCATTGTGATGTAGGCTCGGCTGCAGATTGGATCGGTGCAGTCCTGTGTGCGACCGCGGGTTTGGGATGAGCACGGCGCTTTGCGGCCTGCCAGTCCAAGAACTGTCTAAACAGCTCGGCTCTCTGCGACTCGGTTTCGAGAGCAGCTGGACTTGTCTGGCGGCTAGCTAGAAACTCATCAAAGCTACGACGCGCATCGGTCTGCGCGGAAGCGTTGTGTTTGTCGAGCCAGCTCTGGGCTGGCTGAAATCGTGTCCAACCAGCTAGCGGCGAGGTCAACGCAACTTCTTGCCACTTTGGATGAAACGGGGCTTTCTGAAACGCGGCGATGTGGTCGAAGAATTTGTCGACAAAAAGTTGAAGCTTCTTGTATCGCTCGGTTCCCGGAGCCCAATTGTAAACTGCCAAGATTGCCGGGACTGCGATGGTATCTACGTTGCCGTCATTCGGAATAAGATCCGGATAATCCTTTGCTGTTATTTGTGATGGCAAATAGTCCGATTGTAGGGCAGGTGCATAGTCGATAGGAACAAGATGCAGATTCGGATCGCTAATCTGCGCGATGAATTTCGATGGCTTGCCTTGCACCGCGACCATTGCGTCGATTTCTCCATTTCGGAGTTTTTCAAACGCCACCCTCTGTTCAATGAAAACGAACTTTGCATCAATCCCGAGTCTTTCAAACACTGTCATTGCAGTAATGAATGTTCCGCCATTCGGAAGGTCAACGCTGATGGTTCTTCCGCGCAAATCTGACAGATTGTGAATAGATTTTGGTGCTACAACGTGCATCTCTTCGTTATACAATTTTGTAACGTAGGCGAGCTGTTTTTGAAGATTTTTCGTATATCCCTTGCGCTCAAGATAATCGAGCGTATCCGATCGCATGATTCCCAGATCGACGCCGCGAAGATAGACGATATCGGCGAGACTCTGGACCGAACCTCGTCCAATGATCGGAAGCACTCTAAGCTTATCGCCGTCATCTAGAACTGAAGCGAGATCTGCTCCGAATTGAACGTAGGTGCCGCCGATGGTGCCCGTCATTACTGTGATTGTATTGGCATTGAGGCGAGCCCGGGTGGCGTCACTGGTATCTCCAAGCTTAAAAACTGCGCGCAAGCCCTCACTGACCTCGGCGGGATCCTGAGCTGCCGGTGCGGCTAACGCGGGCCCAATATTCAAGCCGCAGGCAAGCAAGCCGATGCAGGCGATGCGAGACTTTAAAGGATTCATTAGGCTTCCTCTTGAGCTGGAGCAGTTCGTATGGCTAGAGCTAGCCGAAGCTGCGGTTGGTCTTAACGTCGGCCCACAGTTGGTGAAGCGGATGACGCGAGCGTTTGCAGCCGCTCGGTGGCGGGGGCAAAGCCGAGGTCTCTGGCTTTTTCGTACCAACTGCGCGCCCGGGCAATATCACTAGTCAGACCAATGGAGCCGACTTGGCGCAGGAATGCAGGATCATAAGTCTGAGCAAGCTGGTATGCCGCCCGGCCGTTCCTCGTCTCCGCCAGCCTTTCGAGAATCAGGCGGGCAGCGCTCAGATCGCCGTTGGAAAGCATCAGATCAGCTCTCTTTTGCAGCATAACGGCATGCGCAGGATCAATTGATGGAGGATCTACACGATCTGCTTTCTGTAGAGGTGCATTCGACTGAGAGGTCTCTGATGCTTTGCTCCTCGGCCCGGGATGATTTAGGTCGGGACCGCTTAGGCCGGGACGGCTTAGGTCAGCAGGGCTCGGCGGCCGGGGCGCTGCGTCCGCACGTAACCCAAGCGCCTCTATAGAAGTGACCACCGGTGTCGTAGCGAATGTATTCGAAATAAATGCTTGATCTGGGCTACGTTCGCCCATCTGTTCGGTTATGGAGTGCAAGGCCGACTCGACGGTGGCAGACCCTTCCAGTTCAGCGGCATGCGAAGGTAGTGTTGAAGACGTCTCACCCGAGAAAACAATAACCAGACTTACAGCGGCGGCGGCCCCAAGCGACATCACGATAGGAACGATGGGGAACTTGCGGCGCCCTGGCGTTTTCGAATTTGCTTGGTGAATCAGGTTTTCAAGTTCGAGAAGGACATGATCAAGCTCCTCGCGTCCCTCCTCGCCGTACCCCCCATGTACGCTCATTGAGCGAAACTCCTACGCTGCCACACCAAGACGGCTCTCGGGACAGCCCCGAGAAGTATCTGGAGAGGTGAAATAGGAGTCGCTTGCGAGCAGGTCCCCCCCAAGCCCTTCGCGCGCAATATCAAAACAATGGATTCCGACTTACGGCTTTATTTGGGCCAGACTGTGAATTGCGGTATCTAACGCTTCGAGTTCCACGAGCGGAACTTTTAGAGCGCGCGTTGCTGGAGTGCCGAGGACCTTGCTCGAGCCAAGTCGTTAAGCGTGGCCACGATCCGAAGAGCCGAATTGAAGGAGGCAGAAACGTCGCTCAGCGAACGATTTGGCAATCCGCCCGGGCATTGGGAGCAGCTGGGGTCGAGTTCATCGACGAGAATGGCGGAGGACCCGGAGTGCGCCTCCGAAAGCGTCCGCGCTAGTTCAGCGGAAGCATTTTAGGCAAACCGCCGGGACTACTCGCGCAGCCGCTCAGTTTCTAATTTTACGACTGCAACACTTGATCCCCGAAAAGTTCCGTTCAGAGATTTATATTTATTATTCTGGGTGCTCTGCGCCGGCGCTTGCATCAAAAAAATCTGTCTATAGAGAATGCTCTACGCGTATCTGCCGAAGCAGATTTGAGCTTTTAGCGTAGCCTCCCACATCTGGACGTAGCGTAGCGTGCCCAAGTCCGGAGGCCATCGGCGTATCAATCAGGTCTGTCAAAAACCGAAAGAGCTCGGTTCACGGCCGTATCCAAAGGACACCGTTCTTCGTGCTGCTGGGCGACGCGAAACTATGTTGAACATTTGCTCACCCAGTTTGAACTATTTGCGAACTATTGCGACGTGCGGCGCCAGTTCGCTTGCGTTAATCTGTGCCTGTGCCGCACCACATGTGAGTGCGGACGTAACGGCATCTTGTTGATGCGAGCGCAATCGTGTGCGTAACAAAGGAGCACTAAAATGACCGATGTTGTGCATGTGCCCCTCCCGGAAAATGAATCCTCTGATGGCAGCGGGGAGAACACGCCGACCGAGGTTGTGCAGGAGCCCCTCCGGCAGAACGAATCTTCTGATGGCGGTGGGGAGAACACCCCGAAAAACGTTCGCGGCCGGCCATTCGAGCGCGGAAATTCTGGCCGTCCGCGTGGCGCAAGGAACAAGACGACCCGTCTTTTTGAGCAGTTGATGGTTGACGAAGGCGAAAGCCTCATCCGCAAGGCACTCGAGCTGGCGCAGGGCGGCAATGTCCGATGCATCCAGATATGTCTCAACCGCATCTTGCCGAGCCGCCCAGGCCGGCCGGTGGACATTTCAATGCCGGCGATTGAGGGCACGCGAGACCTCGTACCCGCGCTCGCCGCTATCACCAATGCCGTTGCTGACGGCAGCCTCACCCCTGAGGAAGCCAATCAGCTAATGAAGCTTGTTGAGGTTTGCGCGAGCGTGCTCAAGGTGACGGAGCTTAACGCCCGTGTCGAAGCACTTGAAGCATTGATGAAAATAGGAGATGAATATAATGACTCCTCTGGAACGCAGAATTAAACAGATTGAAGAACACGTATCGCTGCAGAGTGCTAAACTTCTAGAGCACTTTATGCACCTCGCCATCGCTCAGTATGTAGGAAATGCGCAGAAAGGAGAATCGCCAACCGAAGCCTTTGAGCGTGCGCTCGGGGTTAGGTCGATTTACCTCACCAATGCCAACAGTGAAGATTATAAAGAACGGTACTGCCTGGCTCGTGAGGCATTGAAGGAGAAATTTGGTGTAACCAAGTTAACAGAAGAAGCTTTTAAGCAGATGGAAGCTGGACTTTGTGATGACTTCAAGGAACGTTGGCGCGACCGCTTGCACCAAGTTTTTCCGCCAAAGCAGAATGCTCAATGACGCCCCGCGTAAATCTCGCGTATTTACGCGGGGCGCGCTTTTCACGATCCGGCGGCTGAACGACCTTCGAACAGCAACGCATTGAATGCGGGTAAGGAGCAAACCCCCTGGCCCCGGCTCGACGGGGCGTCCTGTAGCGACCAACTTCGGGCCAAGAACAGGCTCAGCGAGGTAGTCGAGGCTGCGCGCGCTAGACGCTCAGCACGGACCGAGACTAATTGTATCTAGCCTGGTCGGTTCAGCCCCGCGGATTCAATGAGCGAAGGCATCTAGAGATCATGTTCAAGCGAGTTCGGGCCTGTCCCCGAGCTCGCCGCATAGGCCAGCTGCGTTAGTTAAAAGCGGCGCTTCATGGAGCGATTTGATTCGAGCTGCGCAGCCGTTATGCCGAGCCGAAAAAAGAGCTGCGCGACTACTGCGATGTGACGTCGCTCTCGACTGTCTGGCAACAAGACAGATCAGCGGCGCAAGGTCGCCGAGCTGATGGATGTCATGGCGAGGGCGGGCCGATAGCGACGCGGCGTTAGCCGAACCTGTGCCGCGCCAGCTTCACGCCCGCGCCGAGCGCGTGCAGCTTGCAGAGCGCGATTTCGCGGTGCATCGGCGCCATGCCGCAATTGGTGCAGGCTATGATCCGCTCCTTCGGCACGTACTTCATGACCTCCGCGATCACGTCGGCAATTTCCTCGGCCGTCTCGATCTTGTCGTTGGCGACGTCGATCACGCCGACCAGCACGTCCTTGCCCTGCAGCAGCGACAACAGGTTGAGCGGCACGTGCGAATGGATGGCCTCGAGCGAGACCTGGCCGATGCGGCTCTGGGCCAGCGCCGGGAAGATCCTTTCATACTGGCGCCATTCCTCGCCGAGCGACTGCTTCCAATCAATGTTCGCCTTGATGCCATAGCCGTAACAAATGTGCACGGCGGTCTGACAGGTGAGGCCATCGATGGCGCGATGGAGCGCCTCGATGCCCCAGTCCTGAACCTCGGTCATGAATACGTTGAAGGCGGGCTCGTCGAACTGGATGACGTCTACGCCGTCCTGCTCCAGCGCGCGCGCTTCCTTGTTCAACAGGTCGGCGAAGGCGAAGGCCATCTTCACGCAGTCGCCGTAGTGGCGGTCGGCGATGGTGTCCGAAATCGTCATCGGGCCGGGCAAGGTCATCTTCAATTTGCGCGCCGTATGTGCGCGCGCGTGCCGCGCTTCCGCTGCGTGCACGCGGCCTCTCAGCGACAGTGCGCCGCGGACCACCGGGACCATCGCTTTGTAGCGGTCGGCTCGGATGCCCATTTCGACTTTGTTGGAAAAATCGATGCCGTCGACGAATTCGAGGAAGCCGTGCACGAAGTGCTGGCGCGACATTTCGCCGTCGCAGACGATGTCGAGGCCGGCGTCCTCCTGCCATTTCAGCGCGAGCAACGTCGCGTCGAGCTTGCCTTCCTTCAGTTCGTCGCCGGCGAGCTTCCATTGCGGCCAGAGCTTGTTCGGCTCGGCGAGCCAGGCGGGCTTCGGCAGGCTGCCGGCGATGCTGGCGGGAAACATCATCGTTTCTTGCTCCGTACGCCTTCGGGCGGCTGCCAAGTATAAATCCAATCGTAGCGCGCGCGCAGCCGTTCGCCACCCAACACGCGCATCCCAATGTTGCGGACCAGCGCTTCCGGCCCGCTCAAGCCATAGATGCTGCCCTGTCGGTGCGATACCTGCTGCGCCCGTGCCGTGCGCTTTTGCCGCCCCGCCTCATAGGCCCGCAGCGCGCCCTCGGGATCTTCGAGAGAGTCCTTCAGGTAATAGGCGAGCACAGCGGCATCTTCGATCGCCATGCCGGCGCCTTGCGCGAGGAATGGCAGCATCGGATGGGCGGCATCGCCGATCAGAGTGACCGGGCCTTCGCCGGTTTGGAGGGGCGATTTGCGTTCGTACAGTGCCCATTTCAGCCAGCGCTTCGGCGTCGCAATCAGGTCGCGCGCAGCATCGGCCCAGGTCCAGCGTGCGAAGTGGCGGAGAATCTCGTCGCGGTCGCCGGGCGCCGACCAGCCGGTCTCCTTCCACTCGTCGCGCACGATGCCGACGATGTTGATCAGTTGCCCGCCCTTGACCGGGTAATGCACGAGATGGCCGTCGAGGCCGAGCCAGAGATGCACCAAGGGCGTACGGAATTCGGGCGCGACATCGTCGGCAGGCACCAGCGCGCGCCAGGCGGTGCGATGCGAGAAGCGGGCAGCGCCGTGCTTCAGCCGCTGGGCGACATTCGACCAGATGCCGTCGGCGCCGATCAGCGCGATGCCGCGCTCGTCGAAGACCTGCTTTTGATTCCGGCCGAGCACCGACACGCCTTTCACATGCGCGGCGAAATCTTCGACCCGTATGCCGGACTTGATCGTGATATCGATCGAACCTTTAGCTACTGCGACGAGTGCGTTCTGCAAATCTGCGCGGTGGATCGTCCAGAATGGCGCTCCGTAAATTTCCTCGGCGCGGCCGAGCGGAATGCGCACAATCTCGCGCCCGCTGCCGCCGGACATCACGCGAATGGCGTGCGGCGCGACGATGCTTGGCAAGAGCCGCTCGCGCAGTCCCAGGGCGGTCAGCACGCGCGTAGCATTGGGCGAGAGCTGGAGCCCCGCGCCCGTCTCGAGCAGCCTTTCAGATTGTTCGAGCACTGTCACGCGCAGGCCGTTGCGCGCCAGGCTGAGCGCCGCGGTCAAACCGGCAATGCCAGCGCCAGCGACGATGACGTGACGCGCAGGCGCCAAGGCGTGGGCGCTCCGGGTTAGCGGATCAGGCGGCCTTTGCGGCTTCGAGCGCGCATTCGGCCGGACGCGCCGCGTGCGCGTCGAGAGCGGGATCGAACTTGTAGAGCGTCGAGCAGTACGAGCAGATGGCTTCGTTCTCATCGCCCATGTCGATGAACACGTGCGGATGATCGAACGGCGAAAGCGCGCCGACGCACATGAACTTCTTCGCGCCGATCTCGATCACCGGCACGCCCGGATTGTTATGGAAGTGCGGGACAACATGGTCCGTCATGGGCATCCTCTGGCGCGGCGAAGTTAAAGCGCGGGCACCATAGCGAGACCGCCGCCGCATGCCTAGGGCCTCGATTGCAAGGCAGATTAGCCCTCAGAACATCACCAAATTATCGGAAATTGACCATCCGGTAAGTTCCGGCGGCGGCATTAGGGTGCCTGCTTTGCGGCGCTGCCTGCTATGCCGTACCACCGGGCCTTGATGCCTATCATCAGTTCATCGCGACTGACGATCCGTCCGCGCCCATCAGGCGTTCGACAAGACTTTCGATGCCTCGGTCGCTCGTACCAGCATCGAGGACGCGCTCGCGGGGAAGGAAGACGTCGACCTTGCCAACAGCTTCGCGTCGCTTGCGCGCGAGCGTCAGGTCCCGCTCGATCCAGACTTGACCGCGCGCGTCGATGACGTCTTCGGCGACATCTGCGCTGGGCGCCGCTTACATGCGCCGACGGTAAGGTCGGCGCACAGCTGACGCCATTGCGGGTTCCCTCGTCACGGCTTATGTGACCGCCCGCGGCTGGGCCATGTCCCGGCTTCGTGTTCATTGGACCGCGGACGCATGCCGAGTTTCGACGATAACGGCGTCACCATCGACTACTTCGATCAGGGCAACAGCGCCGGCGAGCCGATCGTGCTCATCCACGGTTTCGCGTCGACGAAGGACGTGAACTGGGCCTGGACGGGCTGGGTCAACGCGCTCGGTACTGCGGGACGGCGCGTCATCGCGCTCGACAACCGCGGGCACGGCCGCTCGGCGAAGCTCTACGATCCCGCCGATTACGATACGTCATTGATGGCCGGAGACGTACGCGCGCTGCTCGATCATCTCGGCATCGAACGCGCCGACATCATGGGCTACTCGATGGGCGCGCGCATCACGGCCTTCCTCGCGCTCCAACATCCCGCGCTCGTGCGCTCGGCGATCCTCGGCGGCCTCGGCGTCCGCCTCGTCGACGGCGTCGGCCTTTCACCGACAATTGCCGGTGCGCTCGAAGCGCCGTCGCTCGCCGACGTCACCGATCCGACCGGCCGCGCGTTCCGCACATTCGCCGAGCAGACCAAATCCGATCTCCGTGCGCTTGCGGCGTGCATCCGCGGCTCGCGCCAGACGCTGACGCGCGAAGAAGTCGCGTCGATCCGCGTGCCGGTCCTGGTCGCGGTCGGAACGAATGACGATGTGGCCGGTTCCGCACACGAATTGGCCGCGCTCATTCCAGGAGCGCGCGCGCTCGATATTCCGGACCGCGATCACATGCTTGCGGTCGGCGACAAGGTGTTCAAGGCGGGCGTGGCCGAATTCCTGGCCGAGCGGCCGTAGGACGGGGTCTCTTCGCACCTGCAAAAATGTGTTAAACTAGCGCCAAGCAAGTTGGAGATGGACATGGCTCACCAGCAGACGCGGCAAGCCTCGGCGATCGATAAAGTCGATCCCGTATGGACGCGCATCCGCGGAGAGGCGGAAGAGGTGACGCGGCGCGAGCCCGAACTCACCACCTTCATGTATGAGAACATCCTGCATCACGATCGTCTCGAAGACGCGATCGTGCATCGCGTCGCGCAGCGGCTCGATCATGCCGACGTCTCCGCCGATCTGATCCGGCAGGCCTATCACGACGCGCTCGAGGATCAGCCGCAGCTCGGCGAAAGCTTTCGCGCCGATATAGTTGCGACCGTCGACCGTGACCCAGCAACGCAGCGTTTCTGCGAGCCGGTACTTTATTACAAAGGTTTTCACGCCATTCAGACGCACCGGCTGGCGCATTGGCTTTTGAGCAAGGGTCGCAAGGACTTTGCGATGTATCTGCAAAGCCGCGCGTCGGTCGTTTTCCAGTGCGACATCAATCCGGCCGCGCGCATCGGCCGCGGCATCTTCCTCGACCATGCGACCGGGCTCGTCGTCGGCGAGACGGCGGTGATCGACGACGACGTGTCGATCCTGCATGACGTGACGCTTGGCGGCACTGGCAAGGAGCATGAGGACCGGCATCCGAAAATCCGCCGCGGCGTGATGATCGGAGCCGGTGCAAAAATCCTCGGCAACATCGAGATCGGGCACTGCGCGCGCATTGCCGCCGGTTCGGTGGTGATCAAGCCGGTTCCGCACAACGTGACGGTTGCCGGCGTTCCCGCCAAGGTGGTCGGCGAGGCGGGCTGTCCCGAGCCGTCGCGCGCGATGGACCAGATGCTCTACGACGTGATGCTCGACGGCTGAGCGCGCTTGCGCGACATGGCCTGATCGGGCATACGCCTCGGGCATCACGACAAGGAGCGGCCGTGAACGTCCAGGAAATCCGACAGCTCACCGCTTATTTGAAAAAGGTGTTCGGCCAGTCCGAGATCCGGCTGGCGCCGAAAGCGGGCGACGCGGCCGACGTGTACATCGGCGAGGACGAGGTCGGCGAGATGACCGCCGACGAGGACGAGGGCGAGCGTTCCTACAATTTCCGCATGGTCATCCAGGTCGGCAGCGATCCGAGCATCCAGCCGGTGCCGACGCTGAACGCGTTCCTGCGCCGCCGCTTCGACAACGACAAGATCAGGGTCGTAACGCGGCCGAAGAAGATGGATTCGCTCGAGGCCTATATCGGTGAGGAATTCCTGGGCGTGCTCTTCGTCGAGAATGAAAAGGGCCGCCGCTCGTATATTTTCGAAATGCCGATTCTGGATTTCGATCTGGAAGGCTCGGAGTAAGCAGCCCCCCGAGTAGTCATGAACGCCTGAGGAATCTCAGGTAGAACGCTCCGAAAACCAGGACAATTCCAATATTCACCATCAGCCGTTCCCAGAACCGGTTTCTGAAGAACGCGAGATCGACGCCGACTATAACGGCTACCATCGCCACCACGTAAAGCACAACGGCGACCTGTCTGCCCATTTTAGTGCCCGTCGGGACGGCATTCTGATCCTGGCTGCCTTGCCAGCTTATCAAATACAGCGACGTCGCATTACTGGGGATGCAGCCGCTGCATCAGTGTGTCGACGGCATCCGCGACCTTGCCCCAGTCGTGCAGCCAATCGCGCGAGAAGCGGATCGTGATATCCGCCTCGCCGATGCGGCGGTCAAGCAAGCAATTGCCCGAGCCGACCGCGGCGCGCTTGCTGCAGCGCGCGAGGA
>Ga0207780_1000479_pt1 | contig 11132 bp, 8 predicted proteins | sample LuqExpMetageno45_FD_187803 | JGI IMG/M metagenome (GOLD analysis project Ga0207780, IMG submission 187803) | Tropical forest soil microbial communities from Luquillo Experimental Forest, Puerto Rico - Sample 45 (SPAdes) | ecosystem: Environmental > Terrestrial > Soil > Tropical forest ...
GCTCTACGATCTCCGCCGCGAACCTCGCCTCCGCGAAGCGCGCGCCTGGTTCGTGGACCATTTCCACGCGGGAACGCCCGAGGAAGTGATGCAGAAATATCCCCAGGGCAGCCAGGAAAATACTTATATCCGCATGGTCATCAGCTATTGGGAAATGGTCGCCAGCATCGTCAATCGCGGTTTGATCAACGACGAGCTCTTCTTTGAAAGCAACGGCGAAATCTGGGTTGTTTGGGACCGCATGCGCACCATCGTTCCCACTTGGCGTGCCGCCTTCAAAAATCCCTATCTCTTCTCCGGCATCGAGGAAACCTGCAAGCGCCTGGAATCCTGGCGCGAAAAACGTGCTCCTGGCTCGACCTCCGCGATGCGCCAGATGATGGAACAGAGCCGCGGTAAATCCAAATAAGACGAGTCTATTTCTCGAAGAGCGTCGTCTCGGCTTTGATCACCGTAGCCCCTTCCTCGGGAGCCTCCTCGTACCCCGTGCTTCGCGCCATGCGTACGCAGTTTCTGCCGCTTCGCTTCGCCTCGTAAAGGGCGGCGTCCGCTTCCTGGATAATCTGCTCCACCCCGCATCCCTCAAAATCGGTCGAACGCGCCAGCCCCACGCTGATCGTTACCGGCACGGTTTTCCCCGCCTTCTCCACGGGATGCCGCCCGATTGCTTTCGCAAGTTCTCCGCGCGTGCCAGAGCGCTTTCCGGTTTACACCGGTTCAACACCACCAGGAATTCCTCTCCTCCGTACCTCCCCACCATGTCGTACGACCGCACCGAACGCTGCAGCCTTTGCGCCACTTCACATAACACATCGTCGCCCGTGCTGTGCCCATAGCGGTCGTTCACCTGCTTGAAGTGGTCGATATCGCACATGATTACCGCGGTGCAGTTTTTTTCCCGCTTCGACCGCTCCACCTCCCGCGCTGTCAGTTCCATGATCGCGCTGCGGTTCCATAGCGAAGTCAGCAGGTTGTGCGTCGCTTGAAACCTCATGCTCTCCCGCGCCTCCACCAGCCGGTCCTCCAACTCCAGAATCCTTTCGCCCACTCGCAGCCGCGCCTTCAGCTCCTCAACGTCAAACGGCTTCGTCAAGTAGTCGTCCGCTCCCGCCTCGAGCCCCTGCACGATGTCTTGTTTCGATTCTTTCGACGAAAGCACAATCAGGTACGTGTACGCTCGACCTGGGCGGTTTCGCACTTCGCGGCACACATCGATGCCGGTTTTGTTGGGCATCACCCAGTCCAGCAGCGCCAGCCGCGCTGAATCTGGAGCGGCCAGTTCACGCAGCGCGTGCGCGCCACGCGCGGCAGTCCATGCCTCCATGCGCTAGGCATAAAATCGCAACGCCCGCTGCAAACCGCTGCGCGGCGAGGCCTTGACGCTTTGCTGGCTTGCCCGTTTTCATCCGCAAGGCCCGCCGTTTATGGGGCTTTTCACCCGCCGCTGTAGCGCGGGCGTGCCGCCCCCTCCCAACGACACGTGCAATGCTCCCGCCACAACACCCATGCCGCCGTGTCCCAAGTGTCGACGCGAGTTCTAGTTACAGATTTTGTTTGTGGGGAGACTCTCAGAGCGTTTCAGAACGAAACGTTTCCGGCCATGCAGATTCATTCCGGTCATATCCAGAGAATTACCGTCGGCAGGCGCTGGCGCTAGCCATTTTTCGTCGTGCGGCGTCGATCCGCGGCTCTTCGGATTTAGCCCGTTCTTTAAGATTGGCCTCGTTGTTTCTCAGCCATTCTGAGAAGCGCGCCGCGAGTTTTTCCTGCTCGGAAGTTTTTGTCGGATCATACGAAGTAGGCGCTCCCAACGGCGATTCACCGACCGCCCGCAACAGGATGTCCGCCTCGTACGCGCGATTAAAAGCACTGTCTTTCGACGAGGCTAGGTAGCGCGCCGCCGCCAGCACAAATGCATACGGCACCGGATGGAAGTTCTGAAGCGAGTCGATCGCGGGGTAAGTGATAGACGTGTCGTTCGTTCGCAGGGCCTCCAAACCGAGTACCTGAGCCATGGCCCAGTTGTCTTCGCGTCGTAAATCCAGATACCTCACGACACCGACCAAACCAACCGCCGCGCGATTTACATTCACATTCCCTCGCGTGATGTTCATCCACATTCCGAACACCTCCGGCCGCGCATACCCGCGTCTCCGTGCCGCATGGCTAGTGATCCAAACGATCTGGATCGCTGTCTGATAGTCGTTGCACGGAAGCGCCAGCGCCACCGAATCCAGGCGGTCTGGGTCAGCGTGATCCAGCAGCCCTGAATAGATAACATCCATTACGGCCGAAACCTGCGCAGGCCAGACGCGTTTGAGATCCTCGTCCGAAGGAGGGAACGGAATCCATTGCTCGGGCACGACGAACGGATAGCCCAGAATCGTCCGGTTAATCTCTCCCTTTACCGCGTCACGTGGCGATTTCAGCCGCGTCGAAGGTGGCACATACGCGCTCATCGGGTTGGCGGCAATGCCGAAATTGTAGGCGCCGCCTTCCCGGGAAAGCTCTTGCTTGGCCGCAAGAATTCTCGGCAGCCACTCCACCGGAATGATCTGCTCTGCCTTCGATGCCGCTACGCGTCGTTCCTTCACGCCGGTCGAGGGCGACGTCAGGAACTTCCACAAGGCCTCTGGCGAAGACCACGCCGCACGCACCAACGTCATGTCTGCGCCGCACGGCGTTCTCTCGGAGGGAATACAAGGATTTAAAGGTTGTTGTGCAACAGCAGGCGTTGGAAGGAAAGGAAGGCCAAGCGCCAGGCGAACGCAGGCCTGTTTGAGCGATCTCTGCGAACCGAAGGATCTCAACTTTGTCTGGAGGCGCGGGTGGGAATCGAACCCACGCATAAAGGTTTTGCAGACCTCTCCCTTACCACTTGGGTACCGCGCCTCAACCTTTCTAGTATAACGAACTTGAGCAACCCCGGTAAGCGCCTCCCCACCGAATCCAACGTAAATCGCACTGCGCCCAACCCGTTTTTCCGGCCGTCTACTTGTTCGCCGGTTCCTCGATCTGTGCTTCGCGCAAGAACCGCGCCGACTCCTCCGGCGGCGTCGGATTGATATAAAATCCCGTCCCCCATTCGAAGCCCGCCACCTTGGTCAGTTTCGGGATGATCTCAATGTGCCAGTGATAGTGATCGTTGATCTCTTCCCCGATGGGCGAAGTGTGAATCATGAAATTGAACGCCGGCCGGTCCAGCACCGCGTCCATTCGCATCAAGGTATCCTTCAACATCTGCGCCAGGCTCGCATACAGCGAGCTCTGATTGTTCTCGTACGCCGAACCGTGTGTCTTCGGCAGCAGCCACATCTCAAAGGGAAATCGCGGCGCGTACGGCGCCAGCGTAATGAAATGGTCGTTCTCGTTGATCACCCGTTCGCCCGTGTCGCGCTCCTGCCGGATGATGTCGCAGAAAATGCAACGTTCCTTCTCGTCGTAGTAGTGCCAGCAATTGTCGACTTCTTCGCGGACTCGCCGCGGCACAATCGGCAGTGCAATCAACTGCGAGTGCGGGTGCTCCATCGATGCTCCCGCCGCTTCCCCGTGGTTCTTGAAAATCAGCACGTACCGGAACCGCTTGTCGTTCTTCAGATCCAGCATCCGGTCGCGATACGCCCACAGCACATCTTCCACCGACTTCTGCGGCAATTGCGCCAGCGTCGTCTGGTGTTGCGGCGTCTCCACGATCACTTCATGTGCGCCGATCCCGTTCATTTTGTCGAACAGGCCCTCGCCCTCGCGATCCAGCTCGCCTTCAATTCCCAGCGCCGGAAAACGGTTCGGCACCACCCGCACATTCCATCCCGCTGTGTTCGCACCCGTTCCATTCCGGCCATACGCCAGAATTTCCGGCGGCGTTTTCATCTCATTTCCGGGACAGAACGGGCAATTTCTCGGCGGCCCGGGAAAAACGCTCTCTCGCAGAAAATCCATCGGGCGTTTCCCACGATCCGTGGAAATAATCACCCATCGCCCGGTAATTGGGTCTTTTCGTAACTCCGGCAAAGCACACCCTCCGACTCTCTTCAACCTATCGCAATGCCGACCATTCTTGCAAACCCGATTGTACCCTACTGGACCTGAAGGGATGGGCTTCTCCGCGAAACGAGGTGCAACCGCTGGACTTAAGGCGGCCCGGTGCAGGCGAACAACCGGCGGGTGCCCCGGCATGTTATCGATGGCAACCACATCAAACCGCAGCGGACAGTCTCCTAGGTGATACTCTCGGACAAAGTAATGCGCGGTCCGCACCAGCACTTCATGCTTCTCCCGCGTGATACTCAATTCGGGCTGCGCCGGTGATTCTCTTTCCGCCAGGCGTGTCCGCACTTCCACAATCGCCAGCGTTTCCCCGTCGAATCCAATCAGGTCCAGCTCGCCTTTTGCCCGCGACGGCATGTAATTCCGCGCAATAGAAATATAGCCGAGGCGCCGCAGGTACCAGTAAGCATACGTTTCCCCACGCACGCCAATCTGCAGCGCCTCCTGCTTTTTCGCTTGGGGGGGTGGCTTTGTCCGTGCCGCGCAATCCGTGCCGGGCTTTCCACTTCACCCACGCAAGCCCGATTCGCCCGATTATCCGGTGCATTATATTACTTCTTATATATAATATCGCTTTTGCCAACAAAAATCCCGCAGCCGCCATCATTCCAGCGCCACGGGATCCACTCTTCACTTTTTGTAGGGGCGTAGCACCGCTACGCCCCATGTCCGCACAACCTAAACTTCGTTCCGGAACTGCATGGCTGGCTTGATGAACCTTGAGGGTGCCCCATCCTTTGCGCCTTTTCCAAAGGTTGGGTCTTCTCTTCGGGTTGCTTCTGTTTGCTCGGGTGCCCCATGGGCCGTCCTTGCACGTAGGGAATTTCGCTCTTACACTCCCTTCTCCACTTCCCGGATCGCCTCCTCCATAATCCCAATCCCGCAGTCTGCCTGTTCCTCATCAATAATTAAGGGCGGCGACATGCGAATCGAGTTCTCTCCCGACCCGAGCGTCAGCAACCCTCGACGGAACGCAGCTTGCACCACCTTATCCCGCAAATCCGGCCCGCGTTCCTTGGTCTTCTGATCGCGCACAAACTCCACGCCAATCATCAACCCTTTCCCGCGCACATCGCCCACAATCCTGAACCGGTCCGGCCAATCGCCAATCTTGCCGAAGATGTACTCGCCCACCTTCTTGGCATTGGCCATCAACGCGCCCTCCACCAGGTCCAATGTCGCCAGCGCCGACGCCACGCACACCGGATTTCCGCCATACGTCGTTCCATGTGAGCCCGGCTTCCACTGCATTACGCTCTCCTTCGCGATGAACGCGCTGATCGGCATGCCGCTCGCGATTCCCTTTGCCGTCAGCACAATGTCCGGCGTAATTCCCGCGTGGTCATACGCCCACATCTTCCCGGTCCGCCCCACGCCTGCTTGCACTTCGTCCATGATCATCATGATCCCGTGCTTATTGCAGATTCGCTGCAATTCCTGCAGGAACGGCACCGGTGCTGGAATGAACCCGCCTTCACCTTGAATCGACTCCACGATAATCGCGGCCGTTTCTTCCGGCGCGAACAGCCGCTTGAAAATCTGGTTTTCCAGCAAATCAATGATCTCGCTGCCGCAGTTCTCCTTCGTATGCCCGAGCGCGCAGCGATATGCATATGGATATGGAATGTGCTCCACGCCGCCCAGCAGCGTCCCAAAATACTTCCGCTGCGTATTCTTCGAGGCCGTCAATGATAGCGAGCCCAGCGTCCGTCCATGGAAGCAGCCATAAAACGCAATCAGCTTGTCTCGCTTTGTCGCATACCGCGCCAGCTTGATCGCGCCTTCCACCGCCTCCGTACCCGAATTCCCAAAGAATACCTTCCACTGATGCGATTGCGGCATCGTTGCCACCAGCCGCTCTGCCAACTGCGGCATGTGCCGGTGATAAAAGTCTGTCCCAGCAATGTGGATCAGTTCCGCCGCCTGCTTCTGGATCGCCGCCACCACTTTCGGATGGCAGTGCCCCGTCGAGCACACCGCGATTCCCGCCGCAAAATCCAAAAATGTATTTCCATCCGGGTCTTCGACGATCGCTCCGCTTGCTCGCTCAGCCACCAGCGGATAATCCCGCGATAGCGACGGCGAAATATACTTCGCGTCGTACGCGATCACCTGTTGCCCCTTCGGTCCGGGCAACGCTGTCTTAATCTGCGGGAACTTGTTTTCTGTAGCCGTAACCATAGACGCCTCCAAGAATGTCGATCAGTTTCGCTTTGAGTGAATACAGCGGCGAGGAGAGAGCAGGCACAACGAGGGCGCAAGACACCCTAACCTGCTTAAATTAGAGGACTTAATCTACACTGAAGAGACTGGGACGCAAGTTGCACGGGCGAAATTTCCGCGGCACCCGCGGTCCGACCGCCACTCGATCGTGCTTCAAAAAGTGAAAATACTTCATTTGCGTTTCCAGCGGACACTGCCGTCTTTCGTATCTTCTAAAATTATACCACGCTCATCGAGTTCCTTACGCACCCGATCCGCCGCCGCAAAATCTCTCTTCTTCCGCGCCGCCTGCCGTTCCGCCACCAGTCTTTCGATCTCTGCGTCGTCCGGCCCGCCCGTCGCAGCCGCAAATCCGATCGCCTTCAACTTTTCCGCGTCATTATCCTCGACAACCGCAAGCACTTTGTCGAACGAATCCAGAAATTCTTGGGCCGCCTTCACTTCCCCACTCCGAAATTCGCCCTTATCCATCGCTATGTTCGCCTCCCGCACAAAATCGAACATCGCCGCCAGCCCCTGCGCCGTATTCAAGTCATCCGAGAGCCCCGCATCAAAATCATCCGCGGCCTTCGCGATTCCCGCCGCCATCGCCTCGTTCTTCCCGGCTGGAAATTTGTCGTTCTTCAGCCGTGCCGCAAAATTTCGCAGCCGTTCCACCGAACTCGTCGCCTGCTGCAATCCGTCAAACGTGAAATTCAGTTGTCTTCGATACGGCACACTCGCGAGCGCAAATCGCAGCGCCGAAGGCTTGTACCCCTTCCCAAACAGATCGCGCAGCGTATAAAAATTCCCCAACGACTTCGACATCTTCTCGCCTTCCACCAGCAAATGCTCTGCGTGGAGCCAGTACCGCACAAACTTCTTCCCCGTCGCCGCTTCACTCTGTGCGATTTCGTTTTCGTGATGCGGAAACGCCAGATCGATTCCTCCGGTGTGAATATCAATCGTCTCGCCCAGATACTTCATCGCCATCGCCGAGCACTCGATGTGCCACCCCGGCCGCCCTGGCCCGATCGCCGTGTCCCAAAAATGCTCTCCGGCCTTTGGCGCCTTCCACAAAGCAAAATCCCGCGCGCTCTCCTTCTCATACCGGTCGTTATCCACCCGCGCGCCAGCTTTGATCCCACTCAAATCGATCGTCGACAACTTTCCGTAGTCCGGAAACTTCGCGATCCGGTAATAGATCGATCCTTCCGAGTCATACGTGTACGTATTCTTCTGCAGTTTCTGGATCAGATCCACCATCGGCTCGATGTTGTCCGTCGCGCGAATCCAAAACTCTGGCGCCTCTATGCTCAGCGTCCGGCAATCCGCAAAAAATGCCTGCACATACTTTTCCGTGTACTCCCGAATCCCCACTCCCGCCGCCGCCGCATTCGCAATGATTCGGTCATCCACATCGGTTAGGTTCATCACATGGGTCAACTTGAACCCGCGCAACTTCAAGAACCGCCGCAAAATGTCCTGGAACACGAACGTCCGGAAATTCCCAATGTGCGCGTAGTCGTAGACCGTCGGGCCGCACGTGTACATGCGCACTTCCCCGGCCTTCAACGGATCAAACGGTTCAACTTTTCCCGAATAGGTATTGTGGACCTGGATCTCGTGCATGGACCGTCAGTTGTCCCTTTCCACTCCCCAGCAAACGAACGATTGTATCCGACGCCCAATACCGCCGCAATGAGACGCCTTTGTAGGGGCACAGGACTCCTGCGCCCATGCCCGCAAGGCCAGCCCTTTCCTGAGGGTGCCCCATCCTTTGCGCTTTCTGCAAAGGGTAGGTTCATTCCTTCGACTGCCGCTGCTACCGACCAATTGACAATTCGCCCCGCCGCCAAATACATTCCCCATGTCCTCGAATCGCCGATTCCACGGAGAAACTGGCCGATGCGCCATCCACTGGCACTCGCTCTCATTTGTGCGTCGCTCGTCATCTCGCACTCGGCGGCGCAGGAAACTCCAGCTTCATCCACGGCCACCACGGCTTCCAAGAAGACTCTCACGCCCGACAGTTTCCTCGACCTGCGCACCTTCCAGGATCCTCAGTTCTCTCCAGACGGCTCCCGCATCGTCTTCGCCGTCAGCGATCCTCTCAAGCGCGAAAAGCGCACCACCCATCTCTGGCTCTACGACCTGAGCGCCGCCTCGACCCGCCAACTCACCTTTTCGTTGAAATCCGAATCCTTTCCGCGTTGGTCGCCTGATGGAAAAACCATCGCCTTCCTTTCGAACCGTGGCGGCGATCAGCAACAAATCTATCTGCTGCGTATGGAAGGTGGCGAAGCTACACCCGTCACCAAAGCAAAAGCCAGTGTCAGCGCGCTCGCTTGGTCTCCCGACGGAAAGTCCATCGGCTATCTCTCCCCCGAACCCAAGTCCGATGCCGAAGAGAAAAAACAGAAGCTCAAGAACGACGCTCACGTCGTCGATAAAGAGGACAAGCAACCCCGCCTTCGCATTCTCGATCTCGCTAAAGCCGAATCGCGGGCCCTCACTCCCGCCGATTGGAAAATCGAAGAACTCGCCTGGATGCCCGACGGCCAATCCATCGTCGTTCGCGGCACCAACCGCCCTGCTTCGGATCAATTCGTTGACGGCATCTATTCCGTTCCGCTGAATGGCTCCCCAAAAGAACTTCGCGCTCCGCAAGGCCCGCTTGGCAACGTCCGGGTCTCGCCTTCCGGCAAATGGATCAGCTTCACCGCCGCTCGTGAAGATGGACCGGTCCCTCACGATCTCTGGGTGATGCCGACCGATGGCGGCGCCGCCCGTAATTTGACCGGCATCACCCTCGATCGCGCCGTCGAAGATTTCCGCTGGACCAACGACAACTCCCTCGCGCTCCTCTATGCTCATGACTTCCGTAACAAGATCGCCGTGTTTTCTCCCGAAGCCGAACAGAAACCCTCACTGGACCTTCCTGTCAACACCGGACCCTTGGCGGTCGCTCCATCCGGCGAAATCGCTTTTGTCGGCTATTCCAGTGTCACTCCGCAAGAGCTCTGGCTTCGCGATACGCAGGGCAACGTGCGGCAGCTCACGCATCTCAACCCTGGCTGGGAGAAATTCGGACTGGTTGCTCTCGAACACTTCAAATACAAATCTTTCGACGGCCTCGAAATCGAAGCCGCGCTCCTCAAGCCGCCCGCCTACGACAGCAAATCTAAACTCCCCACCATCGTTCTGGTCCACGGCGGCCCCACCGGCGCTTGGCAAGATTCCATCGAACCCTGGGGCCAACTCCTCGCCGCTCGTGGCTACGCCGTTCTCTATCCTAACGTTCGCGGCTCCATTGGCTACGGCGACGCTTTTGTCAAAATGAATCGCGCTGATTGGGGCGGCGCCGATTTCAAAGACGTCATGGCGGGCGTCAACGATTTGATCGCCAAAGGCATCGCCGACCCCGCTCGATTCGGCATTGGTGGGTGGTCCTATGGCGGCTACATGGCCGAATGGGCCGTCACGCAAACCAATATCTTCCGCGCAGCGGTTTCTGGTGCCGGCATGTCCAACCTCATCGCCGAATACGGCACCGAGCAGAGTCCCGCGTACGACGAATGGTTTTTCGGCGTTCCCTACGAGCACGCCGACCGCTTCTTGAACAGCTCACCCGTGGTCCAACTCAAAAATGCCAAAACCCCGACGTTGATCCTCCAAGGCGACGATGATCCTGTCGACCCCCTCGGCCAAAGCCAGGAACTCTATCGTGGCCTGAAACGCTACGGCGTCGAAACCGAGCTCGTCACCTACCCGCGCGAGCCCCACGGCTTTCAGGAACCCAAGCACCGCACCGATGTCCTCAACCGCATGCTAGCCTGGTTCCAGAAATACATTCCCGCCCCGTAGCGGCTTCACAGCTTGCGCAAGAACTAAAGCACCGTCATGACAAATCGTGCCCCTAGGACGCCACTCACCAGAGTAGCCAGATCGTGTAGTGGCCAATCCAATCTTTAGATTGGCCAGCGCGAGCAGGGAACTGCGAGCGGACCCCGGCACGCCAACCGCCGTGTTGGCGGTCGCCGTTAGGCTTCCCCAACAAAGATGCGTTGTCATCGTGAGCGAAGCGATGGATCTCAACCAAAGTCTTGTCATCCCGACCGGAGCGACGACGAAAGTCGTCGCGTAGCGGGGGATCAAGGCAACCAACCCTGACGTCGCAGGTTGCAGCATCTCTGGCTGACTGCCCATGACTCCCACGCTCCTGCCCTATACTGATCCTTCATGCCCAATCCCCACCTCAACGCCGTCTACTCCTCCCGCTCCATGACCCGCCGCTACGAGGTCTGGTTCCTCCGCTGCGGCCTCGCCGATGGCTCCGGCGCCTGGTGGTTCCGTTACCTGCTCATGAACCTCGGCCGTGATGGTGGCTCCACCGAGAACAAAAAAATGCCCGTTCAAATCTGGGCTACATTCTTCTCCCGCGACACCAAGCCGCAGACCTTCATCCAAGGTTTCCCCTCCGACAAACTAGAACTCAGCCAGCGCCACCAGCTTCCTTTTCAGTTTCGCGCCGCCGAAAACGCCATCGACGAAAACTCCTGTCGCGGCAATCTCTCCATCGACGGCCACTCCATCTCCTGGAATCTTCGCAACCGTTCCAACTTCGGCGTCACCCTCAGTAACAAGGGCTGGATCGGTTTCTCCAAATCCCCACACTCCGACGCCGTTTTCTCCGGCGAGATCAATTACGACGGCCGAGTTTTCTCCGGCGATCCGCTCGGCTTCGGCGTTCAGGGTCACAACTCGGGCTACCGTCACCGCACCTTCTGGCGCTGGATGCACGCGTATTTCCCGCATCCCGACGGCTCCGCCAGCACTTTCGAGGCCCTCGTCTACGATCTCCCGTTCGGTCTTCTCTTCCG
>Ga0207780_1000487_pt1 | contig 11052 bp, 10 predicted proteins | sample LuqExpMetageno45_FD_187803 | JGI IMG/M metagenome (GOLD analysis project Ga0207780, IMG submission 187803) | Tropical forest soil microbial communities from Luquillo Experimental Forest, Puerto Rico - Sample 45 (SPAdes) | ecosystem: Environmental > Terrestrial > Soil > Tropical forest ...
ATAGCGCTTGGGCATGGACTACCTCCTGGTAGCTCACGACCCAACTCTTATAACGCTGGCTCGAGCTTTGGGGTATAGCCCACCGAGAGCGGAACACGGGATTCGAACCCGCGACCCTCACCTTGGCAAGGTGGCTCGGTGTGTCTGTTCCTTTCCCCGTAGTCCTCTGGCGTGCTGCCATGTCCACGTCTTGTCCGCGCGATACGCCTCAATTCGCCCCTGTGATAGAGCGATCTACTACGGGTAATTGAGCCGCACTCCACTGAAGGCGCCGGGTCGCGTCACTCATCAGGTTGCCGCCTAACCTGCTTCGTTCCCGCCTAGGATCGCCACGTCGCGAGGCAGACCGTCGTGCTTCGCGGCCCGAGCGAGGTGAGAACCCGTGGCCGAGCCGGGCAGGCAGTGGCAGCGCAACGGCAAGGGAGAGTGGATCCGGCCGCCCGGTCGGCGGCAATGGCGGTTCGCTGCGTCGGCGCTCACCGTTTTGGCCAGTGCGTCCCTGCTTCAACCCGTTACGGCTGGCGCGAGGCTCCCGTCAGACGCCAATTCCCACGGGATTCTGAAATACGGCATCGACCTGAACGACGAGTTCGACAACACGTTCAATCCCGAACAATCCCTCAACCCTTGCGGTTTTGCCATCCTCTCGAACATCTACGCCTCGGGCCTCGGCATTACCAACACAGCGTTCACTCCGAACGCGATTCAGAGTTGGTCGACGACCGCGAACACGGTGACGCTGCACCTTCGCCCTGGTGTCACGTTTTCCAACGGTGACCCCGTCGATGCTAACGCGGTCAAAATGAGCCTGCTGTACAGCCGGCAGAGTCCGCTGCTGACCACATTGACCGCGATCTCGACGATCGATGTGGTGAATCGCCTCACGCTCGTGCTCAACCTCTCCAACCCAATTCCCGGAGATGTCGTCCAGGCGATGTACCACTCGGACGGCACCATCTACGACCCCAGGACGATCAAGACGGATGCCACCAAGCCCGTCGGGGCAGGCCCGTTCGTCTTGACGGGTTACAACATGGGTTCCGCCATCAAGCTCGCCGCGAACCCCAAGTACTGGAACAGAGGCCAGTATTTGCTCGGGGGTGTCAATTTCGTTCAGGCGTCGAATGGTCCGCAGATCGTTTCGGGTCTTGAGACCGGCGCCTTTGACATGACAACGCTCGAGCCGGACGAGGTCGCGGCAGTCAAGGGAGTGACCAAACTTGCCGTGGTCGTCGGCAAGTCTTATGACTACGTCGACCTGCAGATGCGGCAGAACGCAGCCCCGTTCAATAATCCAAGAGTGCGCACGGCACTGGAGTACGCAGTAGATCGAAACGTTCTCAACCGGGTTGTGTACGACGGCTTGGGCGAGCCGGCCTATCAGCCATTCCCGTCGTGGTCCCCTGGGTACAACCAGGCGCTGGGGACCAAGTACACCTACGACCCGACAAGAGCCAGGGCCATGCTGAAGGCTGCCGGCTTCCCGAACGGGATCTCGTTCACGCTGGTCGTTCCAAGCGGCGATCCCGGGTTCGGCCAAGCATCCCAGCTCCTCCAGCAGGAGGCGAACGGCGCAGGATTCAATATCAACCTGCAGGTGGTCACTCCTTCCGACCTCCTGACCGATGTGTACATCAAGGGGGAAGGCGACGCCATCCTGACCGAACAATTGTCGAACGGGCCCGACTTGGCCAACAACTTTGAGAACGAGTTCCTTCCGATCGGCTTCCTCACCCAGCACTACGGGACGGCCAACACGATGCTCGCCCCTTACATCAAGCAGGCCCTCCAATATGTGACCGCTCAGCAGCAAGGGCCGTTCATGCAAAAGGCCGGAACGCTCGCCATGGCGATCGGGGCCGAAGTCCCGCTGGTCTTTCAACCCTCGATCATCGGTTACAACAAGGCCGTGGTGGGTGGATCAGTCCAGGCGCCGATCGGCCAGTGTCACACCGATCTCGCGGGCATCTACATCAAGAAGTAGGGCCAGCCATGCTGGGACGCTGACGGGTCTGTCGAGAAGTTCGGACAGGTGAGACGATCAAGAGGCAGCACCGTCGACGAATGAATCGCGGTCCGGCAAGAAGAGAGGCTCCCGTGGAGCCGAAGATGGTTCGAACCCTGACGCTCACCTTGCTAAGTAGGGGGTGATCCGTCTCACTAGTCCTTAGCGCTCCACGCGCCTGCGTCTCCGTCGACAGGGATGTCCATGCTGTCCGTCAGTATCAGGCTCTATAGCAAAGGGTCGACTTCAGAGGAACGCCAGTGTGGCCGCCAGGTGCCACCACGAGATAAGAAGAGGTCGTGACGACAGGAGGACTGGCACTCGACCAATTGACGGATCAAGCGCAGCAGGCCTCGGGGCTCGCCGACTTCGGCGATGAGACCTGGAGGCAGGGGGCTGAGCGATTGATCTCCGAGTTGAATGATGGAGCAGCCCTGACCGAGATCGGCGCTGCCATCGCTGGATCCGATGTCCTCGAGTACCTCACGAGCCGGCTGCACGTCGTCGACTGGGTGACCCGCAACCCCTGGATCGCCGATGCTGATATCCGACCCCCCATCGTCGTCCTCGGTCAACCACGCACCGGGACGACCATCCTGTTCGACGTCCTCGCCCAGGACCCCGCCAACCGTGTCCCACTGACGTGGGAGGTCGATCGGCCGTGGCCGCCTCCAGAGACCGCAACGTACGAATCCGACCCTCGAATCCACGAAGTGGAGGCGAAGCTGGCCAACGTCGACCTGCTGATTCCCGGTTTCCGCGCGATGCACGACATGGGTGCCACACTCGGTCAGGAGTGCGTGAGGATTACTGCCGCTGACTTCCGCAGCATGATCTTCGCGACTCAGTATCGGGTACCGCAGTACCAACGATGGCTTCTTCATCAAGCCGACATGGCACCCGCGTATCGGTATCACAGATTGTTTTTGCAGTACCTGCAGTCGGCGCATGCCGCTGAGCGATGGGTGATCAAGTCGCCAGCGCATCTGTGGTCCCTTGGGGCCATGTTCAACGAGTATCCTGATGCTCTCATCGTTCAGACTCATCGGGATCCGCTGCGTGTTGTGTGCTCGCTTGCGTCGCTGGTCGATCTTCTTCGTCGTCTCGCAAGCGATGATGTGTCCATTTCCGCCGTCGCCGCAGAGTGGGTGGATGACATCGTCCTCGGGCTCGACAGAGCAGTCGAGGCGCGGAGAGACGGAATCGTGCCGGCCGATCGGGCCGTGGATGTCCTCTTCAGGGATTTCGTGAGTGATCCGATGGCCGTCGTCCGGACGATCTACGAACGGCTGGGCATCGAGCTGACACAATCGGCGGAGATGGCGATGCGATCCTTCCTGGCCGCCAATCCCCAGGAGAAACACGGCGGCCACAAGTATTCCTTCGCCGACACGGGCCTTGATGCAGGCCTACTGCGAGAGCGCACGCGTGCCTATCAACAGTTCTTCGATATTCCCGAGGAGGCGCTGCCGTAGAGTCGGGACCGATGTCGACAGCCGGTGAAATGCGAGCCTGGCGGACCCACGCGTACGGGCAGCCGCTCGAGGCGCTCAAGCTCGATGTGGTGCCGATTCCCGAACCCGGGCCGTCAGAGCTGCGCATCAAAGTCCAGGCGATCCCGCTCAACCTCAATGACCTCGAGCGGATCACCGGCGGAAACATGATGGTTCGGCCCGAGCTTCCGTACAGCCCGGGAATGGAAGTCATGGGGACGGTGGACGCGTGCGGTGACGGAGCCGAAGAGTGGGCGCGCCGCAGGGTTGTGGCGATCCCCAGCGGGGCGTACGGAGGCTTTGCCGAACATGCGATCTGTCCCGTTGCCTCGGTCTTCGAGATGCCAGAGTGGATTCCGCTGCCCGACGCCGCCGCGTTGTACTTTCCGTTCCACCTGGCCTGGCTGGGTCTCATCGACAGAGCCGGGCTCCAAGAGGGCGAGACCGTCCTCATCCATGCCGCCGCCGGTGGATCAGGTTCGGCGGCCGTACAACTCGCCGTCGATCGTGGTGCGAGAGTGTTCACAACTGCCGGAACCGATGAGAAGGTTCGCCTCTGCGAAGAACTCGGCGCTCATGTGGCTATGAACTACAACACGAGCGATTTCGCCGAAATCGTGCTGCGGGAGACTGCCAATCAGGGCGTCGACGTCGTCTTCGACAATGTCGGCGAGTCGGTTATGGAGAAGTCGTTGCAGTGCACCAAATACAACGGCCGATACCTGATGATGGGATTCGCTTCCAACAAATTGGTCGCTGACGAGAAATTCCTCGTGCCCAGGCGGATCGCCCTGGGGAACCTCAAGTTGTGCGGAGTCTTGCTCTCATACCAAGACCCGGACGCGCTGACCTTCCTCAAGACAGGCATGGGCTGGAATTTTCTTCCACGTGAGTTGGGTTCCCGGATTATGGACGAGATCATTTCGCTCGTGCGTTCCGAGAGGATCAAACCTGTCATCGGGCGCGTGGTCGATTTCGAAGACATACCGTCCGCCGTCGACGCGATGGCGCGTCGGGAAACCGTTGGCCGAACGATCGCAATCATCGCGGAGTCTTGACAAGCCCATTCACGGCTCAGAGTGAGACGCGGTCTTCCGAGAGCGGAAGACGGGATTCGAACCCGCGACCCCTCACCTTGGCAGGGTGACCGGTACAGAGCGTCTGGCAGGCGAATCGAGCGATGACCTGAACATTCACCCTTCGTTAGTACCCGTCGTTTGCACCGTTTTTGAACCTCACACAGGTGCGATTCGACCGGCGCCCGTTTCGGGGGGTGGGGGAGAACGAGCGCCGGTCTCGAATCGCCTAGACGAGCGTAGGTGGCTCATCTGTGCACCGGCTGACGGAACCGTGACGATCCGGTTTCCTCTCGTTGGTCGTTGCGCGAACCGGACACCGGGTCCTCGAGGCGAGCAGCCCCCGGGGTGCGCATTTGAGAAACCCCCGGGAGCTGTTGCCCCACCCCCAGCCCGGCTCAAGGCATCTACGGCCGGGCTTGACACACTCTTTTCCCAGAGGGGCTGCACGCGAAACGACACGGCCCGGCACGAGGGTTCGGTCGCTCCTCGCTCAGGTGTGGCGCTTGGCGGATCAGGTATGGCACTCGGTCTCATTCCCGGCGGTGGCCCCGATTGGTCCCCGGGGTTCTCCTGGTGGGGGCAGGCTCGCCGCGCTCGGCGGGGTGGTACACCGAACCGGGGTTATGGGACTCGTTCACCTAGAGGCAAAGAAGCTCAGCCTCGGAATCAGCCGTGGGCTTGCTGAGTACATGGGCACAAACGCCACAACGCGTCGCGAGCGCCGTCCAGTCGAACAACATGCCTCCCACCGGGCCTTCTACTGGCTTTCCGCAGACGGTGATCTGTGCACATACTCCATCAGTCATCGCGACGGCATGGGCACAGTGCGCCTCGGTTCCCAGCTTCGTCACGCCCAATCCCCACCACGTCACATAGGGCTGTTCGGTAGTCATCGTGTGTAGTGCATACCCTGCGTAAGCACACGCGAAAAGCGCCGAGTTCAGGCTGCATTGAGCCGTACGAGATCGGGTCTCGTGCCTGAGTTGCACCTGAGCAACGAATAGTTGTTTTCACACCTCAGTCGGCACAATGACGTTTGACGCCTTTTCCGCTGGGTAGCCCAGTTGCCGCAACCCAACTTCTCTAGAAGGGAGAAGAACTCATGGTTGGAGCTGGAGGACTCGTTGTCAGCATCATCGCCTTTGCCGTAGGAGCGATCCTCGACTGGGCGGTTACCGTGTCGCCGTATCAGCACGGTTTCAACGTGAACAAGGTCGGCGTGATCTTGATGATCGTCGGCGCCGTTGGGGCCGTCGCATCACTCATCGTGATGCTCGCGGGCAACACTCGCCGTCAGCGGACGGTCGTCGATGACGGCCAGGGCAACGTGGTGCGCCGCGTCGATTCGACGTACTAGGTCGCGGCGATGCTTTTGATACTCGCATTGTTGGTCGTATTGCTGTTATTCGGACTGGGATTCGCCGTCCATCTGTTGTGGATTCTGGCGCTCATCCTTGCGATTCTCTGGGTGGTCGGGTTTGCCGTGGGCCGGGGTGAAAACGCCGGCGCCCATCGGTTCTATCGGTGGTGAAGGCGCGCTGCGAGCGGCCGACGCCGGCATCGAGCCCTCTCCTCGGTGCCGGCCGGCGCTCGCACTCTTTAGCACCAAGGTTCCCCCTGTCCCCGAACCGGCAGCGAGCATCGTTAGGGGGCAGTACCTCAGGGCCTCAAGAATGGCTGCCTACTAGGGAAAGGCCCCGGCTGTGAGGTGACGTGACACATCTTCCGCTGAGCTGTCATATACAGAGTGTGAGCGCCTGGAGGGAGCAGTCGGACGCCGAGTTATTGGTCCTGGGCGATCCTGATGCCTTTGCCGAGCTCTACGACCGACATGTGGGCCAGATTCTCGCCTGGTCGAGTGCCCGGGTCGGTGACTATGGCGCCGATCTAACGGCCGAGGTCTTTGCGACGGCGTGGCATTGCCGAAAGCGGTTCCGAGACGAGCACGATGGCTCCGCTCTGCCGTGGCTCTATGGCATCGCTCGCAACGTGTTTCGGTCATCCCTGCGCAAGCGACGGGTCGAGTACGGCGCTCGGGAGCGTCTGGGCCTGCCGGTCACAGTCATGCACGCCGACTTCGAGTCCGTCGACGACCGCTTGTCGTTTCCCTCGGCAGTCCTTCGAGCGTTCGCGGGACTCCCTGACTCAGAGCGCGAACTGCTCGTTCTGCGCTTGGTCGAAGAACGGCCGTATCGGGAGATCGCCCAACGCCTCGAGTGCACTCCTGTCGCCGCTCGCCTGCGCGTCTCTCGATCGCTCCGTCGTCTCCATCTGGCAATAGGAGGGTTCTGACATGACCATGCTTCAACCTGAGCTCGAGTCATTCCGCCACGAGCTGCGTGCGGCCGTCGAGGCCGATCTGACTCGCCACCGAGGCAACCGGCGCCACCTCAGGCGAGCGGTTGCGCTCGGCACGCCGGCGGGGCTGGCCGCCTTGGGCCTCAGCCTCGCTCTTGTGCTGGGAGCGGGAAGTACCCCGAGTCCGGCGGACGCAGCGATCCTCGCTTCTGCTCAGGGCGCTCTCACCCCGCCGCCCGATTCCGTGTTTCATGTCGCCGCCACGATCGCTGTGGGGTCGAGTCCTGCGCAGCCCTACGAGCTGTGGAGCGCCGGATCCTCGTATCGGTTTATCAAGTTCGGCTACGAGGCTGCGTCGAACGGAACGTCGTCGTCGAGCTATGACGCCACTTCCAACACGCTCTACGTCGACATTTACAACCCTCAGAACCATCCGCCGGTCGACACGGCCGCCACCATCCGCTCCCTCATCTCGTCGGGCCAGGCGCAAGTCACCGGTTCGGCCGTCGTGGACGGGATCCCGGCCTACGTCTTGTCACTGTCGGGTCTGCCCGTGGGTGACGGGCTCGCCAATGGCACCTATGACGTGGCCAAGAGCGACTACCACCCCCTGCTCCTGCAGGGGACGATCGCGTGTCAGCAGGGACAGTGTTCGGAGACCGTGCACTTCCTGACCTACGAGTACCTGCCCGAGACTTCTGCCAATCTCTCCCTGCTCGATCTGAGCGCACAACACCCTGGCGCCACCGTGGTGAACGCGGGCGGAGTCCCCGGCATTGGCACCTCGTTCGGTAACGATTGATTCGCCGACAGATCCGGGTTGGCTGGTTCGCTACAGGCGGCCCAGGCGGCCCAGGCGGCTCCCAGATCCGGCAGCGAGGATCGGTAGGGGATGCCGCGCGAACGACATCGGAATGATCGTTGGGGACACGTGACTCGCCATCGTCATCACCATGGTGGAGGTGAGCGGTCGCTAACGGATCTCGGGCGTCGCCTGGGCCGCGGGCGGCCGGGTCAGGCCAGGCCTCGGGCTTCTTCGACCCGGTGTTTCCAGACTATGGCCAGGCCGAGAACCACGACGTAGCCGGCCAGGACGAGCCAATTGCTCAGCGCCAACGTCCTGCCGTCGATGGCGGCCACGGCCAGGGCGGTCTGGTGGTAGCTCGGCATGATGTGCGCGATGAACTGGAGGACGCCCGGCATCCGGTCGACCGGGACGAAAAGTCCCCCGAAGTAGCCAAGGATGAACATGAGCGCCATGACGACCGGAAATGCGGCTTCGGTCGTGACCATGAAGCCGACGAAGACGCCGAGGACCACGTACCCCAGTGAGGTGACCCAGAGCAGCACCGTCAGGCCGACCCACGATCCGGCGTTCAGGCTCACGCCGCCGAAGCCCGCGCCGACCACTTCGACCAACGCGATCACCGGGAGCACCACGACCATACCGGCGGCGATCTTGGTGCCGACGTACGACCAAGACGGGATGGGGGTGATCCTGAGCTGACGCGCCCAACCCGACGCTCGTTCCATCGAGAGCCTGGTCCCGCCTGCGAGGAGAGCGGCCACCAGGGCGCCGAATGAACACATCGAGACCATGAGGTAGACGCGCCAGGTCACGTTGCCGTCCACGATCTGTCCCGCCGGTCGATCACCGAGGAAGAGGAGGTAAAAGAGGACGGGGAAGCCGATGGTGATGGTGAGAAACTTCCAGCTCCGCACCAGACGCCCCAACTCGAAGCTCCCGTAAGCCACGAGGGGGGCCAAGCGGCTGCGCCCGGTGTCCGCGTTCGGCGGAGTCGGGTCCCGCGGGGAGATCGCAAGGTCCGTCACAGGTGCGCCCTGCGCGTCGTGGCGACGGACACGGCCTCCGCTGGAAAGGCCGACGCGGCAGCGGCGAGGGTGCCCTTGGCCTTGGCCTCCGCACAGCCAGTCAGCGCCACGAAGGCCTGCTCCAGTCCAGCCCCGGTGACCTCGAGGTCGCGGAACAGAACGCCGTGACCGACCAAGGCGCGAATGGTTGCGTCGGCGTCGAGCGAGTCGAGCGAGACGCTGGTGCCGCAGACCTGTGCCTCCGTGACGCCCTCGAGCTCGTCGAGCATGGCGAGGTCCGGGCTGTCCACGACGAACCGCAGGCGACGGGTGGCGACAGCCGCCTTGAGCGTGGCGCCCGGCCCGTCGGCAACCACTTGGCCGTGGTTGAGCACCACGACGCGATCCGCGATCTCGTCCGCCTCGGCAAGGTGGTGGGTGGCGAAGAGTACGGTGCGGCCCTCGTTGCCGAAGTTGCGCATCATCCGCCAGAAACCCTGGCGCGACTCCACATCCATCGCGGACGTGGGCTCGTCGAGGAACACCACGTCGGGGTCGCCTGCGATCGCAATGGCGAAGCGGACCCGCTGGGCCTGCCCAGCCGAGAGCCGGTCGGTGCGCTGGCGCAGGAGCAGAGCGATGTCCGCCCGCTCGATGATGCTGTCCAGCGACGCTGGCTGCGGATAGAGCCGCCGTACCAGTCGGAGGGCCTGCTCGACCCGCACCCCGGGGGGCAGCCCGACCCCCGAGCCGGACTGGAGCATGGCGCCGACCTTGCCGTCGGCGACAGCGCGGCGCGGATCGCGTCCGAGGACCTCGACCCGTCCGTCCTGCGGTCGGACGAGGCCTAGCAGCACCGAGATGGTGGTCGACTTGCCGGCCCCGTTGGGCCCGAGCAGCGCCACGACCTCCCCTTGGCCCACCTGAAGGTTGAGCTGATGGAGGGCCACTCGCGTCCCGTAGCGGTGGGTGACGTCGCGGAACGACAGCGCGGCTGGTCTGTGGGGATCGGAGCAGCTCGGCGCCGGGACGCCTGACGGTGCTGCTGAAGGGGTCGACAAAAGAAGTTCTCCGACGCTCGGCCCGCGTACACCGAGGGCCGGCGAAGTCTACCGGCGGCGAGGTGGGGACATCAGGTCGGGCTGCTCGTGCTGGCCGCGCTGTTTTTGTTGCTCGTGCTGCGGGCCTGGTGGACCGGTTTACAACTATGTCGAATGGGACGTCCGGAGTTGCTCGAACGCCTGGGATAGTTCCTGGGCTTGGGATCGCCTTAATGTGCCGTGCGGGGACATTCGCGAATGCCACCGATCGGGTGTGGCGTTCTGGGGCAGGCGACCCGGTCAGGTCATCCCGAGACCCGATTGGAGCACAACCTTCCTGCCTCGATATGACCGTCCGTTCTTCGTCAGAGTCCATCGAGTCCAGTGCTTTGAGGAAAGCCGTATAGGTAGCGCGGCTTGCAGCCAAGGCACGAAGTCGGTGAGGTCAGCATCTGTCGCCTCGGGAATACTCAGGCTCAGTCCGATTGATCGTTTCGCTTGCAGGATCAGCCGTGCCGATGACGTCCCCAACTTCACCCCGCCCGGAGTCTCAAAGTGCCCAAACAAGGTCGGGTCCTGCGCCGGCCATAAGCCCGGACTTCTCGGGGATTTCAGCCGCAGGTTGGCCGAGCACCACAACCACAGGGGTGCCATACCCCATTGGTTGGTCGGCAGCGGTTCGAGTGATTCCAACATGGACACCGCGTCCTCGATTCGGGCCGATGGAACTGACCAGCGCCATGGACGGTCGGAACCTCTCGGAAACTCGCTTTCTATGCGTCGAACGACGGCCGTGTCGACGGTGAGCCTTGGCGTGGACGGGAAGTCGAACCACGACTCGATGGGCGATACCTCCGTTCGGGTGTCCAAGAACCGAAACCAAGACACCAGAGCGTCTCTCGATGAGACGCGACCAAGGGAGTGGGCTCCGCCGCTCGCTATTGGAAGTCCGTTATACGCCACGGCCGACTCAATCACGAGCACAGTTTGGCTTCACGTGCTGCCGAATGTCCCGATGGGGAGGGTTAAACAAGATTTGGATATCGCTACAGGTTCGCGTTCGGGACACCTCCGCCACAGGGCCTGCGAGACGCCGCCGAGCAAGTCCCCGCTGGTACCCTGGGCTTCGGCCAGCGGGGACTGCGCCCAGCGCACGGTTCGCGACACATCAGCAGTGTGAAGGAATGATCCACGCGCCGCTTCCGCCCTACAAACTCTACGGGCTCGCAATCGCTCCCGAAGGGTGTTCGCGATGTCGTCACATCGCAGTCGCGAAATGGCCACGGACTCGCTGACAGAGATGGTGTCGAACGATTCGGGGCCTG
>Ga0207780_1000488_pt1 | contig 11040 bp, 9 predicted proteins | sample LuqExpMetageno45_FD_187803 | JGI IMG/M metagenome (GOLD analysis project Ga0207780, IMG submission 187803) | Tropical forest soil microbial communities from Luquillo Experimental Forest, Puerto Rico - Sample 45 (SPAdes) | ecosystem: Environmental > Terrestrial > Soil > Tropical forest ...
CTGAACGCAACCTCTCTCGACCCGGCCTTGATGTCGTGCCACCAGCGCTGAGTTTCCGCGGTGCACGTCCCCCGGCTTCAATCGAGTGATGTTGCGTCCAATGTCCGGCGCGTTGGCGAGACGTTCCGCCATGCCGATCAACCGAGTTCGGTCAACCAAACAATCGATAGAGATAATAAAATGTCGAACGCGGAACAGGGCGGATGGTCACGAGTGCGCGGGCGTCTGCGCGCCGAGGTCGGCGACGATGTCTATTCGAGTTGGTTCGCACGCATGGACTTGGAAACCGTCGAGGATGGTACCGTGCGTCTGTCTGTGCCGACCCGCTTCCTGAAGAGCTGGATCCAATCTCATTATGCTGAGCGCGTATTGGCTTGCTGGCAGGCGGAGGATGCGAACGTCAACCGGATTGAGTTGATCGTGCGTTCGGCGGTGCTCAAGTCAGTCGTGCCGCCCAACCTGAAGCCCGAGATCGCGCCGGCCAGCGCGAACGGCCACCGTTTCCCTGGCGCTAATGGTGGCCTCCGACCGCTCGCGATCGATGCGAACGGACATGAATCGCTTGGCGGCTCGCCGCTCGATATACGACTGACCTTCGAGACTTTCGTAGTCGGCCGCTCCAACACGCTCGCCCATGCCGCGGCCAAGCAGGTGGCGGCCGCTCGGCGCAATGATCCGGTGATGTTCAATCCACTTTACATTCATGCCGGCGTGGGCCTCGGCAAGACGCATCTGCTGCAAGCCATTACCTGGGCCGGCAATGCCACAGGCGAGCGCAAAATCCTCTATCTCACTGCCGAGAAATTCATGTACGGCTTCGTATCAGCGCTGCGCACGCAGACTGCGCTCGCCTTCAAGGAGGCGCTGCGGGGTATCGGCGTGCTGGTAATTGACGATCTGCAATTCCTGCAAGGCAAATCGACGCAGGCCGAGTTCTGTCACACCCTCAACGCCCTGATCGATGCCGGGCGTCAAGTAGTGATCGCCTCTGACCGGCCGCCCTCCGAGCTTGAGAGCCTCGACGACCGTGTCCGTTCGCGCTTAGCCGGCGGCCTGGTGGTGGAGATGGCCAGCCTCGGCGAGGAGTTGCGTTTCGAAATCCTGAAGGCGCGCGTGATGGCTGCGCGCGCGCACCATCCCAGTTTTGACGTGCCGATGCCGGTACTGGGCTATATCGCCAAGACCGTTACGCATAACGGCCGCGACCTGGAGGGCGCGCTCAACCGTCTGCTCGCGCATAACAAGCTGACCGGCCAGCCCGTCACATTGGAAATGGCCGAGCGCGAGGTGCGCGACCTGATCCGCCCGCAGGAGCCCAAGCGCGTCAAGATCGAGGACATACAGCGGGTGGTGGCGCGCCAGTACAATGTCAGCCGGTCAGACCTGTTGTCGTCGCGCCGTACGGCCAATGTGGTGCGGCCACGCCAAGTGGCGATGTATCTGGCCAAGACCCTAACGTTGCGCTCGCTGCCGGAGATTGGCCGGCGCTTTGGCGGCCGCGATCACACCACCGTGCTGCATGCGGTGCGCAAAATCGAGGGATTGGTCAGCAACGACATGGCGCTGGCCGAGGAGATCGAGATCCTAAAGCGGCAGCTGCAAGAATAGTTGCATGCCCCCTACCGTCGTCATGGCCGGGCATTTGTCCCGGCCATCGCGTTTTCGGCGGACCGTCTGTGGACGCTTGGGGAAATACCACCGCCCCTGCCCGTCGCCCTTGCTTAAATGCCTCCGGCTTGTCACCTTTCACCCTCGGCCTCGCAATCGCGCGAGTTGCCGGACTTGCCGTTGTGCCTCAATTCAGGGTCCCTTGCAAATGCGCCGGAGCGGGTCTTCACATGAAGGTTACTGTCGAGCGTGCCGAACTCTTAAAGTCGCTGGGCCACGTGCATCGCGTTGTCGAACGGCGTAATACCATCCCGATCCTCGCCAACGTGTTGATCAGGGCCGATCGCGGCAGGCTCAGCCTGAAGGCGACCGACCTCGATCTCGAGATCACCGACTCGATCGCCGCCGAGGTGTCGCCGGCCGGCGCCACCACCGTACCGGCCCATATGTTCTATGAGATCGTCCGCAAGCTGCCGGAGGGTGCGCAGATTGTCATCGAGGGTTCCGGCGATCGCGCCGTGTTGTCGATCCGCGCCGGACGCTCGCGCTTCACGCTTCAGACGCTTCCGGAGAGCGACTTCCCAGATCTTGCCGCCGGCGAGATGACGCATTCGTTCAAGCTCGCTGCAAGTGACCTCAAGCGGCTGATCGACAAGACGCAGTTCGCCATTTCGACCGAAGAGACGCGGTATTACCTCAACGGCATTTATCTGCACACAGCCGGCACCGCCAAGGCCACCACATTGCGAGCGGTGGCGACCGATGGGCATCGGCTGGCGCAGGTTGAACTGCCGCTGCCTGCAGGCGCCGCCGGCATGCCAGGCATCATCGTGCCGCGCAAGACCGTCGCCGAAGTGCAACGCCTGATCGAAACCGGCGAAGGAGAAGTGGCGATCGAATTGTCGGCCGGCAAAATCCGCTTCACCGTCGGCAATGCGGTGCTGACCTCCAAGCTGATCGACGGCACCTTCCCGGATTATGGGCGCGTAATCCCAGTCAACAACGACAAGAGCCTCACCGTCGACAAGAAGGATTTCGAAGCGGCGGTTGATCGCGTCTCCACCGTCTCTAGCGAGCGCGGGCGCGCGGTCAAGCTGTCGATTTCCGGAGGCAAGCTGGTTCTGTCGGTGACAAATCCCGATTCAGGCAGCGCGACCGAGGAGATCGAGGTCGACTACAACGCCGATCCGCTCGATATCGGCTTCAACTCGCGCTACCTGCTCGACATCGCCGCGCAGATCGAGGGCGAGGTGGCGGTGCTTAAGCTCGCCGACCCCGGTTCGCCGACACTGATTCAGGACAAGGACGCCAAGGGCGCGCTCTACGTGTTGATGCCAATGAGGGTGTGATAGCTTGCCGGTGTAATGACAGCTGCCTGCATCCGCCGCCTGACACTAACTAATTTCCGCAGCTATCACGCCGCGCAGGTCGCGCTTGAGCGCGCAGGACTGGTGGTTGTGACCGGGGCCAACGGCGCCGGGAAGACCAATCTGATCGAGGCGATCTCACTCCTGGCGCCCGGCCGCGGCCTGCGCCGCGCCACCATCGAGGAACTGGCGTTTTCGGAAGGCGACGGCTCCTGGGCGGTATCGGCGGAGATCGAGGGTATGCTCGGCTTGGCCACGCTCGGCACCGGCATCGATCCGCCGGCGGGAGAGGATTCCGCACCGACGCGCAAATACCATATCGACCGCGAGGGTGTGGGCTCGGCCGCGATCTTCGCCGATCATCTGCGCGTGGTATGGCTGACGCCCTCGATGGATCCGCTGTTCAACGGCCCGGCCTCTGAACGCCGGCGTTTCCTCGATCGACTTGTGCTGGCGGTCGATGCGCAGCATTCCAGCCGTGTCGCCGCGCTCGAGCGCTCCTTGCGCTCGCGCAACCGCTTGCTAGAGGGCCCGCATAGCGATCCGTATTGGCTCGACGCGGTTGAGCACGAGACCGCAGAGATCGCCGTGGCGGTGGCGGCCGCGCGAGCTGAGACCGTGCATCGTCTCGCCGGGGCATTGGCGGCAGGACGTGATTCCGCGCCAGAATTTCCACAGGCCGAGATAGCGCTCGACGGCTGGATGGAAACGCTGCTGCCGATGCATCCGGCGCGCGAGATCGAGGATCGCTACCGCGCTTTGCTGCGCGACAGCCGCACGCGCGATGCCGCCGCCGGTCGCACGCTTGAAGGTCCGCATCTGTCCGATCTTGCCATTCGCCACGCCGGCAAGAGCATCCCTGCGGCCGACGCCTCGACCGGCGAGCAGAAGGCACTCCTCATCCGGCTTGTCCTCGCTCATGCCCGGCTGATCAAGGTAATGACCGGCTTTGCGCCGCTGTTGCTGCTCGACGAGGTGGTCGCCCATCTCGATCCGAGCCGGCGCGCGGCCCTGTACACCGCGCTTGCGGCCTTGGGCGCGCAGGTCTGGATGACCGGCGCGGATCCGGCGGCATTCGGCGACATCATCGGCCGCGCACAAATGTTTGAAATATCACCAGGTCGAGTCATGCCGCGAATGTGCCCGCTCGCGAGTTCCTCGAAGCGGGCGGGCTAAGATCGACACCGGTGATCCTTATATTCAGCGATGGCCATTGGTGAAGGTTCATCGCATTCGATGATTTCGCTGAGTGCGAACGAGTACCCCTCATCGATACCATCAGGGCGCTAGCCGAAGTATTCGGTGCAACGTGCTTCGCCGAACGCTGTCTACAGCTCGCCGAGCAATTCCCGCCGCTGCCGCTCGGAGGCGTCCGAATAGCGCCGCAGCGCATGCGCCTCGCTGAGCAGGCCAATTACCTGCCGGCGTTCGGCGGTATCGACCACCGCCAATGCTTCCGCGTCAAAGCGATCGAAACTCACAATTGCCTCCCGAGCGGTGCAAGCCGCCGTCGGGTGCAAGTGCAATGATGCAATGATATTGGACACGCGTTTGCGTTAGAGACGGCCGCCGAGCGCGGCCCATAGCACCCCGATTTCGGATCCGTAACGGCGTTGGAAAAAGCGTGTTTTTTGCCCCGCCAGATCTTTAAAAATATTTATGAATCAACATATTACGAGCTGAGAGATTGCCCTGTACGGGCCACTGTTTTCATGTCAGACAGATCATCCAATCCGACTCATTTTTGCCGTTCTCGAGGTTGCCCTGATGGCTGAACCGGCCCGCAATATCCCGTCCGATTCCTCCGCCTATGACGCCGAGTCGATCAAGGTCCTCAAGGGTCTCGAAGCCGTCCGCAAACGGCCGGGCATGTATATCGGCGACACCGACGACGGCTCCGGTCTGCACCACATGGTCTACGAAGTGGTTGACAACGCCATCGACGAGGCGTTGGCCGGCTTCGCCAACGAAGTGATGGTGATACTTAATCCGGACGGCTCCTGCACTGCGCGCGATAATGGCCGCGGCATCCCGACCGACATCCACAAAGGTGAAGGCGTGTCGGCGGCCGAAGTCATCATGACCCAGCTGCATGCGGGCGGAAAATTCGACCAGAACGCCTACAAGGTGTCGGGCGGACTACACGGAGTCGGCGTGTCGGTGGTCAACGCACTGTCGACCTCGCTCAAGCTCACGATTTGGCGCGACGGCAAGGAGCATTTTATGGAGTTCCGCGACGGCGTCGCGGTGGCTCCGCTGAAGGTCATCGGCGATGCGCGGGACAGGCGTGGCACGCAGGTGACGTTCTTCCCCTCGCCGAAGACTTTCACCATGGTCGAGTTCGACTTCGCGACGCTTGAGCATCGTCTACGCGAGCTGGCGTTCCTCAATTCCGGCGTCAGCATCGTGCTGTCCGACATGCGTCACGCAGTCGAGAAGCGCGAGGAGATGAAATACGAAGGCGGCGTCGAGGCCTTCGTGAAATATCTCGACCGTAACAAGTCGCCTCTGATCCCTACGCCGATCATGATCAAGGCCGAGCGCGAGGGCATCACCGTGGAATGCGCACTGTTGTGGAACGACGGCTATCACGAGAACGTGCTCTGCTTCACTAATAACATCCCTCAGCGCGACGGCGGAACGCATTTGGCCGGCTTCCGCGGCGCGCTCACGCGTCAAATCACGACTTACGCCGAGACAGCCGGCAGCTCGCGTAAGGAGAAGATCGCGCTCACCGGCGACGACTGCCGCGAAGGGCTGACCGCGGTACTCTCCTGCAAGGTGCCAGACCCGAAATTCTCCTCGCAGACTAAAGACAAGCTAGTTTCGTCGGAAGTGCGGCCGGTGGTCGAGAATGTCATCAACGAGGCCATCCGGGACTGGTTCGAGATCCATCCGCGGGAAGCGCGCGTGATCGTCGGTAAGGTGGTGGAAGCCGCCGCTGCACGCGAGGCTGCGCGCAAAGCGCGCGAACTCACCCGCCGCAAGGGCGCGCTCGATGTCTCCTCGCTGCCAGGCAAGCTCGCGGATTGCCAGGAACGCGATCCGACTAAGTCCGAACTGTTCATTGTAGAGGGCGACTCGGCCGGCGGCTCGGCCAAGCAGGGGCGCAACCGCGAATTTCAGGCGGTGCTACCGCTGCGTGGCAAGATCCTCAATGTCGAGCGCGCGCGCTTCGACAAGATGCTTGCGAGCCAGGAGATCGGCACGCTGATCACCGCGCTCGGCACCAGCATCGGGCGCGACGAGTTCAATCCTGAGAAGCTGCGCTACCACAAGATCATCATCATGACCGACGCCGACGTCGACGGCGCGCACATCCGCACGCTGCTGCTCACCTTCTTTTATCGGCAGATGCCGGAGCTGATCGAGCGCGGCAATCTGTTCATTGCACAACCGCCGCTCTACAAGGTCACACGCGGCAAGTCCGAGCAATATCTCAAGGACGAGCGCGCACTTGAGGATTACCTGATCGCGACCGGTGTCGAGGAAGCGGTGCTGCGGCTCGCTTCCGGGGAAGAGCGCGCTGGCGAAGACCTGCGCAAACTGGTTGAGCAGGCGCGCACGATCCGCAATCTGCTCAACGGCCTACACAGCCGTTATAATCGGCAGGTGGTCGAGCAGGCGTCCATTCTCGGCGTGCTCAACTCCGACATCTTTGGCGATCCAGCGAAAGCCAAAGCGGCCGCGCCTTATATCGCGAGACGTCTCAATGCGCTGTCGGAGGAAACCGAGCGCGGCTGGGAAGGCGAATTTAGCGAAGAGGCCGGCTTCACCTTCGCCCGCACGTTGCGCGGCGTGAAGACGGTCGCCATCATCGACCATGCGTTGCTGGGCTCGGCTGACGCCCGTAAGCTCGACGAATATGCCGGCTCCCTGCAGAAAGTCTATGAGAAGCCCGGCTCATTGCGCCGCAAGGACGAAACCTGGGCGATTCACGGGCCGGTCGGTCTGTTCGAGACGATCACTGGCGCCGGACGCAGGGGCGTCACCATGCAACGCTACAAAGGCCTCGGCGAAATGAATCCCGAGCAACTGTGGGAGACCACGCTCGACACTAATGCCCGCTCACTGCTGCAGGTGCGCGTGAAAGAGGTCGATGAGGCCAATGTGCTGTTCGACCAACTGATGGGTGACCTGGTCGAGCCGCGCCGACAATTCATCCAGGACAACGCGCTGGCCGCAAGCGTTGACGTATAGGTGTCACGAAAACAGCTTGGCGCCGATCGCCAGGCCGATCACCAGTGCGCCGATAAACAACACGAGGAAGATGCCAAACAGCCACTGCGCGATGGTGGCGGAGGCTTGCTCAACGCCCGTGAAGCCAAAAATGCCGACGATGATGGGCAATAATCAGAAAGACAAAAGCCCAATTCAACATCGCGTGATCCTAAAGCTAAGCCGCAACCCGATAATGTTCCGAGCCTCGCCTGGTTTCATGCCGGTCATTCCCGCGCAGGCGCGAACAGCTTGCCGCCGCGGCTGCGCGGATCGCGCGCTGGCCAATGCCCGGCGTCCACCCGGCTGAGGAAGTCGCCGACTACCCGGTTAAACAGGTCAGGCTCCTCCAGGTTCACCACGTGGCCGGTCTTTGGAATCATCACGAGTCCGGAGTGGGCGAGCGCATCCTTCAGGAACAGGCTCGGCTCGACGCAGCGATCATCCTCGTCGCCGACCACGATCAGCGACGGCGTCGTCAGGTTACGGATGCCAACTTCGAAGTCATAGAGTGACGGCCGCCCGCCCTGGAAGCCGCGCGCGGTATTCGCGGAGCCCTGCGCGTCGTGCTCGGACAGCATGCGGACGAAATCGGCATAGCCGCGCGCGTCCTTGACCTCGAACGGAATGCGACTGAGGCTGCTGCCGTAAGTCAACGCGACTTTCGCCGAGCCGTCACGCTCGAACTGATCGGCGAGCTCGCGTGACTGCTGATGGAATTGGTCGGTGTACCAGCGCTCGCTGCCCGAGCCAGTGCCGGCGAGCACCATCGAGCGCACGCGGCTAGGATGATTGAGCGCGACCTGCAGAGTTGTATAGCCGCCCATCGACAGGCCGCAGATGTGTGCGCGTTCAATCTTGAGGTAATCGAGCACAGCGACACAATCGCGCATAACGTGTTGGTAGCTGTAGGCCCCCCGGTCGGACGGTACGTCCGACGGCAGGTAACCACGCGCGGCATAGGCGATGCAACGATAGCGCTTGCCGAATTCACGCAGCTGTGGCTCCCAGCTGCGATGGTCGCCAGCGAATTCGTGCAGGAGCAAGAACGGCGTGCCCTGCCCCACCTCTTCGTAATAGAGCCGCACGTTGTCAGGCGTGATAGCGTAAGGCATTCGAGACTGCTCCGTTCAATATTGAAGCGGAGCTATGCCTAGCACTTCGCCAAGGTGCACGCCAAAACGAAGCGGCCAGCTGCAAGGCGGGCCGCGGCATCGAATTACTGCAAAAAACTCAGCGGCCCCGCCCAGCCCAGATCCAGGCGCCGGCGCCAAGCGGTCTGCCGCAGCCCAAGTAGGCGACTGGCGGTGGTCCTGGCCTCGGCGCGGGTAGTAGCGGCGCATGTGCGGATTCCAATTCGGAGACGCGCGCCGCCAGCGGCTGGCGGCGGAACAGACGGCTCAAGATGCTGCCGCCGCCGTTGAGCTTCAGATGATTGAGCGCATTCGCGACATCGCCAGTATGGCCGAAAGCGATCACGCGGCCGGTCAGCGTATGGTGCACCTCGTAGACCCCCGGGCCGACCGGCGCGTCGAGTTGACCGCCGGTGCGCACGTCGGGAAACCGCTTCCAGCTGTTCCAGGTCTGAATCATGAAACCCTCGAATCGGTCTGAAAACTAGCTAAGCGAGAGCACAAGACCAAAGCTCTGATTCCGTTCGGTCAACTCCCTCTGTTGATAAATTTCATAAGATGCCTGGCAAAGCCGCGATGCGGCGACACAATGTCGTGCGCCAACGGCCGCACATCAGTGCCCAGGTAGCACCAGTACCTTTGGCTTGCCCGGCAGGCTCGCTTTGGACACGACCAGCGACGGCACCTCGGCCATCTCCACGTCCCAATCCTGGCGGGCGCGTTGCAGGAAACGCTCGAGGGTATAGGCGCTGAAATAGTGCATCGGAATGATCAGAGGCGCCTTTAGCAAATGAAGCACTTCGAACATGCCGTCGAGGTCGAGTGTGAAGTTACCATCCACCGGCACCAGTACCACGTCGACGCGACCGATCTCATTGAGCTGCTGCTGCGTGAGCGTGTGATGCAGATGGCCGAGGTGCGCGATGCACAGGTTGCCGACCTCGAAGATAAAGATCGAATTGCCGTGCCGCTCGGTGCCGCCGGCCCAGGTGCGAATATTGGTGGGTACATTGCGCACACGGACGTCCTTGTATTGCACATCGATGCGCGCCGGCTTCTCGTCCTCGGCCCAGCCGCGCAGTACGTGCTTGATGCCCGGAGCGGGAGCGTCGGTGAAATGCGTCGAGTGCGCGTGGTTCATCGTCACGATGTCGGGCAGCACTGGTGGCCTGACATAGTCGTTGTAGTCGGTGGCAATGCGCACTAGCTGAGGACTCTCGATCAGGAAGGTCGAGTGGCCGATATAAGTGATGCGCACCTGATCGTGTTCGAGCGCGGCAAGCCGGAAGGCGGCGGGGATCGCATATGGCGGCCGCGTCGCCACTAGTCCCGGACAGCTATCGGTCATTGCTGGCCTGACCGTTGGCGGCGTCGCGCCTTGCGCGGCAGCCTCGCCGGCAAAAGCCAGCACGCTCACCACCATTGCGGCCAGGGTTTTCAATGTGGCGCCGCGCATGATCCCACCCGCACGATCGAGCGGGCGCAAATTTGGCACGGTTCGGCAGAGCCCGCCACCGTCCTCACGCATAAATGAAAAGCGCCGCCGCTGCGGCGCCCTCTTCGAAGTCAGCTTGGATCGCTGACTCGAAACGATTCGAAATAGCGACGGTCGCGCAGCGAGACGATGATGCCTTTCCGCGTTACCACTATCCAGCGGCCGTCCTGGCGCTTGATCTGCTCGACCGCGCCGAGCCCAGGCAAGGGCGCGCCGAGTGCAACTCGATAGATGTCGCCGTGACCTTGCACGTAGACGTAGCCGTCGCGCACGTCGCGAATGATCCAGTCCAAGACCACTGGCGGTCGCGCCGGCGCGTTCGGCTCGACGGCGGCGACGCGCTGCGCCGGCTTCGGCAGCGGTGCCGGCGACACCATCTTCGGCGCCGAAATCGAACCGGTAATGTCCGCGGCTTCGCGACTAAAACGCTCGGCGAGCGCGTCGGTGATCTTGACGATCTGCGCATACGTAGTCTCGTTGGCGGCCTCGACAGTGGTCTTCAGCGTCGCGAGGTCTTTCGAGAGCCGCGCGATGGTCTGCCGCATCGCCTTGCTTTCCTCGACGCGCGCGACCTCGCTCTGCGCCGGCGGCGCGAACACTCCGCGGGCTGCCACCGCGCCGACTACCGCACCGAAAGCAGCAGCCAATGTCACCGAAGCAGCCAGCAATGCATTGCGCTTATGGCGCGCGTTGAGCCTGAAGCGCGGCGCGGGCGACGCACCATCTTTCGCCGGTGGGGGGAACGCGATCACGGTTTCGCTCGCGGGCTTCGGCTCGGCTACGGGTTCGACCACCGGTTTAGTTGCTGGCGTGATCGACGGCGATTCGACAGCGGGCAATTCGTTGTCGGGTTTCGACTTGGCTGCGATTTTGCTCTGCGCCGGGTCTGGCTCCTGAGCCGCCGGTTCGCCGTTGCCCGATTCTTGCTCGTTGGCCATGGAGCGATCCCCTCGGTTGGGTCGTTCACCAATCGGTAACCATGTCTGGTTACCAATCGGTTACCAATCGAGAAGCCCCGCGCCGCGCTATACCGGCAGGCCGTTCTCGGCGGCCAAAGCTTTAAGCGAGACCGCCGGACGCGCGCCTATATGCTGGATCACTTCCGCCGCCGCCAGTGCGCCGAGCCGCGCGGATGTGCGGTGATCCTTGCCTTGCGCATGCCCGACCAGGAAGCCAGCTGCGAACAGGTCGCCCGCGCCCGTGGCGTCGGCTACCTGCT
>Ga0207780_1000490_pt1 | contig 11001 bp, 7 predicted proteins | sample LuqExpMetageno45_FD_187803 | JGI IMG/M metagenome (GOLD analysis project Ga0207780, IMG submission 187803) | Tropical forest soil microbial communities from Luquillo Experimental Forest, Puerto Rico - Sample 45 (SPAdes) | ecosystem: Environmental > Terrestrial > Soil > Tropical forest ...
CTCCGCCGATCTCGTGCAGCGCTTCGAACACGTGTACCGCGTGTCCCTTTTGGATTAGATCCCCCGCTGCGCTCAGTCCTGCCGGCCCGCTGCCTACGATCGCCACCTTCTTTCCGGTCGAAGGCGCGTTCGGCGCGGGCGACACGTTCATCCTTTGCTCGTAGTCCGCCACGAATCGCTCCAGATATCCGATTCCGAGGGAATCCACCTTCTTGTGCAGCAGGCACTCGCCCTCGCAGTGGTCTTCCTGCGGGCATACGCGCCCGGTAATCGCCGGCAGCACGTTGTCCTCACGAATTTTGGCAGCTGCCCCAAGGAAGTCTCCCTCTATAATCAACTGCACAAACGCTTTCACCTGCACGCCCACCGGACAGGACTCCACGCAGGTCGGTTTCGCGCATTCCAAACAGCGCAACGCCTCTTGCCGCGCCAGTTCCGTCGAGTACCCCAGGTTGACTTCCTTGAAATTCAGGATGCGCAGATCCGCCGCCTGCTCCGGCATGTGTTGCCGCGGCACTTTGATTCGTTCTTTCAACGTGAGTGGGTTCGCCGTTGGCTGCTTGGTCGCGCTCATGGCTTCACCCCTTCAACCAGGCACGCCGCCTCATCCCGTTTCCGCTCTTCGCTCGCCAAGTGCTGCTTGTACTCTTCGAGTGAGCGCTGTTCCGCCTCCCGGTACATGCGGTTCCTCTGAATCAACACATTGAAATCCACGTCGTGCGCGTCAAATTCCGGCCCGTCCACGCACGCAAACTGGCTCTTTCCCCCTACCAGGACGCGGCAGCCGCCGCACATTCCCGTTCCGTCGATCATGATCGGGTTTAGACTCACCACCGTGTGAATCCCACGTTCCCGCGTCAGGTCTGCCACTGCCTTCATCATTGGAATCGGCCCGACCGCCAGTACTAACCCGACCTGTTTCTCCGCATTCAGCAGTTGCCGCAGCTTGTCCGTCACCAGACCCTTTTCGCCGTAACTTCCATCGTCGGTGGTCACATAAAGCTCATCGCTTACTGCGCGCATCTCTCTTTCCAGAATCACCAGGTCCCGATTCCGTCCGCCCACGATCGACAGCACTCGGTTTCCTGCCTTCTTCAACGCTGCCGTCGTCGGATACGCCAGCGCCGTCCCCACGCCGCCACCCACAATTACCACCGTTCCAAAATCCTTAATCTCGGAAGCTTTGCCGAGTGGCCCCACCACATCCAGAATCGAATCGCCTGCTTCTAGCGCGTTCAGTTGATATGTGGTCTTGCCTACCGATTGCACCACGATCGTGACCACTCCGTTCCCGGGTTCCGCGCTCTCGATCGTCAGAGGAATCCGCTCTCCGTGTTCGTCCAGCCGCAGAATCAAAAACTGTCCCGCCTGATGCTTTTTCGCAATCCGAGGCGCTTCGATCACGAAGCGCTTGATTCCCGGTGCGATAAAATTCGCTCCCCTGATCTTGAACATGCGCTCACTTGCTCCTTGGGCTCGCCACGTGCTTCAACCGCGGGTACGCCGGTAACCGAGTTTCCTCGGTAGACTCGCACACCTCGGCAATGCCGTATCTCTATGGTCCTAAGACCAACCTGCTTCCGTCAGTGAGTTAGCTCACAGGTTCTCCGGCAGGACCGCAACAACTTCCTTTTCTCCAGTAACTTGTAGCTGATGCCTTAAGCGACCACCGGCTCCCGCTCAATCCGCTTTGGCGCCAGAATTCTGGGTTTCCGCGCCGCCTCGCGCCGCAGCTCTTCGGATGCAACGCCAGTTTGGCGCCGACTTCGTACTCTTTTTTCCTGGTTGGTGATGCCCCATGCAGGGTGTGAACACCTAGGGGTATCACGTCAAAGTGAAGGTTCTTCGTGAAGCTCCCTTGCTTCGGCCGGACTCAGCGCCTAAGGAGTTTTCGAATCATCGAACGCGGTTTTCCGACGGCAGGAACCGCAGAAGTATCTCAACAACCCGCTGCGCGGCGTGACCATCCCAAAACTGAGGCATTTTTCCGGCCTTACCCTTACCGGCCAAGATCTCTTGTGCCGCTGCAACGATTTTCTGCGGATCCGTGCCAACCAGTTGATTTGTTCCACAGAGAATCGTAATCGGTCGTTCAGTGTTTTCGCGGACGGTTAAACAAGGCACTCCAAGCGCGGTCGTTTCTTCTTGGATGCCTCCCGAATCTGTCAAGACCAGTGTGGCCCGACTAAGAAGGCAAAGAAAATCGAGGTAGCCCAACGGAGGGAGAATCCGCAGGTTTGTGTGAGGCACAATGCTGGCTGCGGCGAGCTTAGGCTGGGTTCGGGGATGGACCGGGAAGATGACTGGCAATTCTTTGACTATTGGTTCAATGCCGGCAAGTATCTGCTCGAGTTGCTCTGGCGAATCGACATTGGAAGGACGATGTAGGGTCAGAATGGCGAAGCGTCGCCAATGATCCCCCGTTTTCAATTCGAGTTCCTGACCAATGCTGGAGTTCTGTGCTAGAGGTAGAAACATCCTCAGCGAATCGATCATCACGTTACCAACAAAATGGATGGCATCTCGCGGGCGGCCTTCTCTTAGAAGATTATCGACAGCATCCTCCTCGGTGACGAATAGGTAGTCAGCAAGGGCGTCGGTGAGAATGCGATTAATCTCTTCGGGCATCGAGCGGTCAAAGCTGCGGAGGCCAGCCTCAACATGCGCGACGGCGATACCCAACTTAGCGGCTGCCAATGATGCTGCGATTGTCGAATTAACATCGCCGACAACTAGAACCAATGCTGGGTTCTGTTCGATCAGGTGTGGCTCGATCCGTTTTAGGATTTCTGCGGTTTGCACCGCATGAGAACCCGAACCAACCTCCAGATTGATATGCGGCGCCGGAATACCCATTTGGCGGAAGAAAACCTCAGAGAGCCTTTCGTCATAGTGTTGGCCGGTATGAACGAGGACGGCCTCAATGTTCGAATGGCGCTGCATTTCGCGCATTAATGGAGCAATTTTGGGCAAATTCGGACGGGCGCCTACGATGCTGAAAATCTTTAGAGGTGTGCTCATGCGCTCTTAAAAACGATTTTGAAACTGATTATACCAGTTGGGCACTTTTTCCCGGGGCCAAGTACGCCAGCAAATGGACACCTTGAAGGAGTGGCCGAAATCGGGCCTGACTGCTAAAAGGGGAATTGCGATGCGAGCACGGCAATCTCGTGTTGGCTCCCAGTCCTCTCGGTACTGTGGATTTCTCAGATTGTGTTCGCCGCACTTGCCCCGCGATCATTCTTCATATAAAGCGAAAAACCTTGCACATGCCGCGTGTCGCTGGATCGCAAGTTATTTATACATCAGTGTTTAGGCCTAGCCTTCAACGGCATCCGGCGTGCTCTATTCATCCAATCGCGCCGTCGTGGTGTGTGCCTCGCCAGCAATCGTCGATGCGAATGTGAGCTGACATACGCAATCTCGTAGCGTTTTGGTTTGCTACCTGGGTTCAAGTTAGGCAGGATTCCAAACGAGCGACGGGGCAGCGTCCCAGCAAGCCTTGACGCTCGGGGGTTGTTCTCGGATGGCAAAGCATCCTCTAATCGATCCGTGGAAACGGTATAGCGGGCAGGATTATCGCCGCAGTTCCCGGGTCAAGTGCGATGTACCTCTCCTGGTCTATGGCCAAGACACCAGCGGGCAGAAGTTTGTGGAGAGGACCCAGGCCATCGACTTCAGCCTCCACGGTTGTGGCTTCCTTTCTCACCATGCGTGTCAGCCCGGGTCCTACGTGACCCTTCGCTTCGGTGGTGAGCGCTATGAAGGCAAAGACAAGGTCGTCCGTGCGCAGGTTAAACGGAGCGACTTTGAGGCCGATTCCCGCAAGACATCGCGGGTCGGCGTCGAGCTTGGTATCCCCGGGAACGTCTGGTCCTACTCTCCGATTCCTCCGGATTGGCGGCGTCTCCTCACCCCGGTTCCCATGCCGGAGCCCCCGGCGGCCCAAGCCCCTACCGAAATGCCAGCCGTGGAGCTCGCCCCCCCTGCGCCCACCCCTGCTCTTCGAGACAATGAGCCTGTAGAAATCCGGTTCGAACTCGCCCCCGCCGCTCTTCCTGAACCGTTCGAGCTGGAACCGCAGCCCAAGGTCAGCGCCCGGGATCAAATCCAATCTGCCGTCGCTGCTGCCATCTCGGAGCAAATCGAGGTGGCTCTTTCTCGCGCCCTTTCTACGCTGGAACTGCAGACTCGAGCTTCCATGCGTCAACTGCGTGAAAGCGCGGCTCAGCGACATCCAGTACACTCCGATCCCCTAAACAAAGAACTGGAAACTCTCTTTGACGAACGGCTGGCGGACATCCGCGTCCATTGGGACCACCAACTCGATGGTTATTTGCTGCGGATGGAAGAAACTGCCCGGCGGATGGAGCGTTTCGCGGCAGCGGCTGAAGAAAAGCTTGCAATGACTCGCCAGATCATCGACAAAGCATTGTTCAGTTTTTCTCAACAGCTTGAAGAGCAGGTCAATTACGCAGTGGCGCGGGCCGGACAGGTTATCGGACAGAAAGCCGCGCTCTCGGTCGATCATCAGCTGGTGCGCCTCACGGAAGACGCTCATTTTGTCGCTCGTGAGCTTAACTCAACCGTCGAAGCGGACGCTGCCGCCGCCCGCGTCGAAATGCGCAATGCCTTGCACTCCATTCTTGAGGAGCTTCGCGCACACTCCGAAACCCATGCCAAGCTGCTCGCCGCCGATGCCAAACAGAAGGTCGCCGCCACTTTTGCGGCTATGGACGCCGAACATCAAGCGCTGGTCAAGGCCCGCAAAAGGTCCATGGATGAAGAGATTCTTCAAGCCGGCGCAAAAGTCAGCAACGAGTTTCGCCACAGCTTGAAAGCCTTCTTCTACTCTTGCCTGGTGGCCGCGGTCGGCGCCGTGGAAGAACATTCCAAAACCACTCTGGACGGCCTGGCCCTCGATGCGGATTTGAAACCGCCGCTACCCGAGCCTTGATTGACTTGCCGCTCTTCCAAACCTAACATCGTGCTCGCCAAGGCTATACCCCGCCTCGGTTGATTCTCGGAGGGTGGCCGGTTTGCGATTGTACGTTCCAGTTCCTGCCATTCGGCGTTGTGTTTCCCTCAGCGTAATCCTCTCGCTCCTGCTCCTGCCCGCGTCTTTCAGTGCCGCCGAATCTGGTCAGGTTGTCATCGCTATTGGCGATGTCCACGGGAACTTCGACGGCTTCTGCGACATTCTCAAACGCGTCGGCCTGATTGATGACAGCCGGCACTGGGCTGGCGGCCAGGCGGTCCTCGTTCAGACAGGCGATCTTGTGGATCGCGGCGCTAAGGAGCGCGCCGTTCTAGATTTAATGATGAATCTCGAATCGGAAGCACCCGAGGTCGGTGGGCAGGTCGAATTTCTTCTCGGCAATCACGAGGTCATGAATCTCATGGGTGACGTCCGCTATGTTACCCCCGAGATCTTCGCCACGTTTGCCTCCCCCGATTCCGACGCTCTGCGCAAATCCTCTTATGCGGGGTACCTTAACTGGAGAACCGAAAACGCCGCACTCCTCACGCAGGCTCACGACCCCCAACTCTCCCTGTCAGAGCAGCAATGGCTCGAGCAACATCCCCTCGGCTTCATCGAACAACGCGCGGCCTTCAGCCGCAACGGAACTTACGGGCAGTGGATTCGCGAACACCACGCCGTTGAGAAGTTTGATTCCATCGTTTACCTCCATGGAGGCATCGCTCCTGAACAGGCCCGAAATAACATATCGCAAATCAATTCGCGTGTTCGTTCCGAAATTCGTCAATGGGACGACATGTTCCAATATCTCGTGGACCGCAAACTGATCCTCCCGTTCTTTACGCTTCAGGAAACCTCGGCGGTTGTGAAAGCTGCGCTTGCGCCCGGGGCCAAACTGCGCAAGGTGCCCGCTCAAGAGGTGAAGCAAAAACTCGCTCCCTTTCAGGACCTGGGTAGTTGGCTCATTCTCGCGGACAATGGTCCGCTCTGGTTCCGCGGTTATGACGAGTGGTCCGATCAGGACGGCGTTGCTCGCGCTGATTCCGTGCTCCGCGCCTACAACGCCTCTGCCATCGTCGTCGGCCATACCGTCCAAAAAACCCTTAACATCCGCACCCGTTTCGGAGGTAAGGTCTTTCTCATCGATACCGGTATGGTCGCTAGCGCCTCTCGCGCCGGTCGGGCTTCCGCTCTTCAGATTCGCGACAACGCCAGATTCTCGGCCATTTACCTCGATAGCGAATCGGTTTTATTTGAAAAGGGAAGTGCCGCGGCCACGAAAGCGCCTTAAGTTGCAATCTGCTCCGGTTCGGGTCCAGGGGATCGCGTTGGAATTGCGGAGGTTCGCCAGGTCATGAAAGGATGGCTCGCGCGTGCTTTGAATGTTGATGCCGACCTCGTCGACCGCGCTCTTCTTTTGTGTTTTTGTTTGTTCCTCACCATCAGCTGTGTTGTCATCGGCAAAGTCGCTCGCGACGCGCTTTTCCTCGCTCGCTTCCGGGCCGTCCAGTTGCCTTACGCTGATATTGCCTCTTGTGTATTGGTAGGTGTTGTTGTTGCCGCTTACCTGAGAATCGGCAGGCGTGTCGTTCTGCGCAGCCTACTCGTCGGCAGCCAGGTCTTCTTCGCCACAAACTGCCTCGTGTTCTGGCTGTTTGCCCATTACTACCATCCAGCGTGGCTGTTTCCGGTTTTTTACGTTTGGGTAGGCACCTTCGCCGTTCTCGCTCCCACTCAGGTTTGGACGCTTGCCAACTACCTTCTCACCAGTCGTGAAGCGAAGCGCGCCTTCGGCGTAGTCGCCGCTGGCGGTATCCTCGGGTGGATCTTCGCGGGGTTTGTCTCGAAATCCGCCGCGAACGCTTTTGGTACCGAGAGCCTGATCTTCGGAATGACCATTCTCTTGGTGGTTTCAGCCGGGTTGATGCGCCTCGCCTGGCGCGGCGCAAAAGTTCAGCTGAGCGATTCCGATGAGTCGACGGAAGGGGTGGCGGGCGCCGGCCAGAAAAATATGCTCGCGAGCGTCCGTCTGGTGTGGTCCTCTCCCTACCTGCGTGCTGTTGCCGCCGTCATCTGCATCTCCTCGTTTGTCTCTACCTTCACCGGCTGGCAGTTCAAGGCCATCGCCAAGGAGTCCTTCGCCAACAAGGATCTGCTTGCCAGCTTCTTCGGGGAATTCTATTTTTATGCCGGCCTGCTGGCTCTCGCCTTTCAACTCGTGCTCACTACCCGCCTCCTCCGGCGGTTCGGCATCGGCACCATGTTGTTCATTCTCCCCACTGTGGTGCTGGCCGGTTCGGCGGGACTCCTTGCCGTCGGCACTCTCGCTGCTGTGTCCCTCCTCAAGGGGAGTGACCAGGTTCTTCGCTACTCCATCGATCGCGCCACCGTTGAACTCCTCTATCTGCCACTTTCGGCCCAAGTCAAACTTCAAGCCAAGTGGTTCATCGACACAGTCATCTGGCGCTTCGGCGACGGCCTGGCCGGAATCATCGTTCTGGTTTTCGCCACTTATCTGCACTGGCTGCCCCAGCGGCTCAGCTGGATCTCTCTCTTGCTCGTCAGCCTGTGGCTCATCGCTGTTGCCGTATCTGGGAAGCAGTATTTACTCGTGCTGCGCGATTCCATCTCTCAGCACCACCTCGATGCTGGACAGGCCACCGCCCAGACTCTCGACCGTTCCACCTCGGACCTGCTCGCCTCCAAAATCCGCGCTTCTGATGCAAAGGAAATCCTTTATGCCCTGAGTCTTTTTGAAATCGAGCGCACTCGCACCACTCATCCGGTCATTCCGCTCCTGCTCCATCATCCCTCCGCGGAGGTTCGCCGCAGGGCGATCAGCCTGCTGTCCGATTCCGCGGACACCTCGGTCATCCCTCAAATGCGAGACTTGCTCACAGACCCCGATCCCAACGTCCGCACCGAAGCTATGCTCTTTTTGGTGCACCACGCTCACGTCGACCCTTTGATTCTTCTGGACGAACTTACTGACGTAGAAGACTTCTCCGTTCAATCTGCCGTCGCCGCTTATCTGGCGCGCCCCGGGGATTCTCAGAACCTCGACGTTGCTCGTAACATTTTCGAGCAATTGTTAGCGGAACCGGCTACCTCCAATCAGCGTGGCCGCGAGGAAGTGGCGAAGCTGCTCGGCGGCCTCCCCGATTCTTTCGATCCTTTATTGGCTCGCCTCATTGCTGACCCCGCCCCCTCCGTCGCCCGCCTGGCAATTGCCTCTGCAGGCAAGCTGCACAAGGATTCGCTGGTTCCCGAGCTGGTTTCGCTCCTGGCGATGCCGGACTTCGCCAAAGACAGCGCCGAATCCCTGGCTCAGATCGGGAACGCGGCGGTCACTCGCCTGAGTGACAGCATTGCTAACCCCGATTTGCCTATCGAAATTCGCCGCGAAATCCCTCAGATCCTCGCCACAATCGGCACGCCGGAGGCCGCGCAAGCCTTGCACGAGAATCTGCTCGAGCCCGATGCATCCCTGCGCTTCAAAATCATCAGTGCACTGAACAAACTGCAGCGTTCCCACCCCGACATCAAACTCGATCAGCAGTTGCTCGAAACCGTACTGGCCGCGGAGATCCTCGGCCATTACCGGTCGTATCAGATTCTGGAGGCTCTGGATTGGGAACCTTCGTCGAAGGATCCTGTCCATTCTGCGTTGAATGAGTCTTTGCAGCAGGAGCTCGAACGCATTTTCCGCCTGCTCGGCCTGCTTTTCCCGCAACTGGAACTCCACTCTGTTTATCTCGGGCTCCAGTCACAGAACAAGACCGTCCACGACAACGCGCTCGAGTTTCTTGAGAACGTCTTGAAATCCCGCCTGCGTTCGGTATTGGTTCCGCTGTTGGACGGAAGAGTTTCAGCCCGGGAGCGCGCCGAGCTCGCGAATCGTCTTGTGCACACGAAAATCGAGAACCGCCAACAGGCCGTTGCGGCGTTGGTTTTAAGCGATGACCCGTGGCTGAAGTCTTGCGGCGCCTATGCGATCGGCTCCTTGGGGTTGGTTGACCTGGAAGAGGAACTCGACCGCTGCCTGGACCACCAGGACCCTCTGCTCCGCGAAACCGCTCGCGCCGCAAAGCTTCGCTTGGCTGCGCAGCGCAGATTCGCCGCCCGCGCTTCTTTTTGAATTATCTCGGGAGTCGCAGGTCGATGCGCGTTGCCTGCAACACTCCCTTGTCATCGACGGTCCCGACCGCAATCACGAACGACCCTTCTTTTATGTCCGCCAAATCCCCGCCGGGCTTGTTGCCTTTTGTCCACTGCGTCGAACTGCTAAAGGCGATTTTTCTTGTGTCCGCCGCATTGGGCGTGTCGCCGCCACGGATGTCCATCGTCGATTGGTCTTTCGAGATTCGCAGGACCGTCCCCTGCCATTTCGTCTCTTTTTGCGCCGCTTTCTTCTCCTGCCGCGCATCCGCTGAAATTGGGTGACTTGCCATCACGATCCCGGCAAAAATCAAACTGACCACCACCAAAGCGATTTTCATGATTCCTCTCCTGAACAGGGCTAGCTCTAGGGCCGGTACGACCGAGGAAGGTACTCCTAAGTTCCGAGAGCATATTCCCGGAACCTCAGCGAGTAAAGACATTTCTTCAGCAGTAAGATGTTCCCAGGATATTCAAGTTCTGAATGTTTGCGATTTCTCTTGCCGCCTTGCCTCGCGCGGGGGTAGATTCTCTCAATTTCCAAGCGGGAGGCCTCCGCCGTGCCTTCTTTCCCCTTCACAACCCGACGCGTGGTGCACCTGGCTCCTCTGCTGTTCGTCTCACTGTGCGCTCCGCTCTGCGCGCAGGAAACTCCGCTCAGTAAGGATCAAATCAAACAGTTCCTGCTCACCGCCGACGTGGTCGCGAATAAGGCCTCCAGCAAGGGTGAAACTCATCCCTCCAGACTCACTCTAAGCAACGGCACGATTACTCACGATGCGTCGTTCCAGACCGTCGACATCCACAAGTCCGAGATGAAGCTTGCGAGCGGCACCACGATCATCAACTTCGTGGACTCCTACAAATTCAACATCGCCGCCTACAATCTCGCTGAATTAATCGGCATGGACGACATGCTTCCCGTCTATGTTGAGCGTCGCTGGCAGGGGCATCTTGGTTCTCTCAGCTGGTGGCTGCCCGTGAAAATGGATGAACAGGATCGCGTCGCGAAGAAAATCAATCCCCCCGATCCAGAGTCCTGGAACCGCCAAATGTACAAGGTCCGCGTGTTCGACGAACTCATCTATGACACTGACGCCAACCTCACCAATATCCTGATCGGACCGGACTGGCAAATCTGGCGCATCGATTTCACCCGCGCCTTCCGCAACGAAAAGAATCTCCGCGCTCCCAACGACCTTGTCATGTGCGAGCGCCAGCTTCTGGAGCGCCTCAAAGGATTAAAAGCGGACGAACTTGCTGCGAAGACCAAGGGGTATTTGACGAAGGAGGAGGTCCAGGGCGTGATGGCCCGTCGCGACAAAATCGTCGAACGATTCGATCAACTGGTGAAAGAAAAGGGCGAAAAAACGGTGTTGTACTGACTGTCTACTTGGAGCCCGCCGGTGCTCCCGCCGCGCTCGTCTCGGTGTTGGGCTTCACCAGGATTGGCCATCGCGGAAACGCATAGTTGCCCGCCACGTCGTCGATGATGTTCACCTGGCAGGTGTAAAACCCGGGCTTCAAGCCCTCCAGAGGGATCTCCATTTGGAAAACCACTGCCTTGCGGTCCGGCGCGGTGATTTCTTGCGCCACAATCGGCTTGGTCTCGTAAACCTTCATGCCGCCTTGCAGGAATTCGATGCTCGTCAACACTCGCACGGAAGGATGACCGCCGTTCTTCGTGTCGCCGGCGCCTTTTGTCTCCGCAGCTTTTGCCTTGGCGGCGTCGTACACTTCGTACTGCAAATACAGCTTCTGATCCTGACGGAACACGTGCGTCACACTCGGCACCAGTTGGGTCTGCTCCGTAATCAGCGGCTGGAATCCCTTGGTCTTTTGTGCGGCCGGGACGCGCTGGC
>Ga0207780_1000491_pt1 | contig 10999 bp, 9 predicted proteins | sample LuqExpMetageno45_FD_187803 | JGI IMG/M metagenome (GOLD analysis project Ga0207780, IMG submission 187803) | Tropical forest soil microbial communities from Luquillo Experimental Forest, Puerto Rico - Sample 45 (SPAdes) | ecosystem: Environmental > Terrestrial > Soil > Tropical forest ...
CGAAGACGCGCGCGAACACTTCATGGCCGCCCTCGCGCTCGCCCGCAATCCCATGGAGCGCCATTTTCCCGAACAGCGCATAAGCGCATGTGAATTGTGATCCTGATCGGTTACTTCCGCATGTTTTGTCCCCTTACGGCGTCAGTACGGTTCGAGGTCGACCCATCGTCCGCCATCGATCCTGGAAATGGCGCGGGTGTGGCCTGAACAGGTTCACCGTATTTCTACAACTTACTTCGGGCGGCAGACATCGCGCATGCGACCGCAGCGCTGCTCAATGCCGTTTCGCGCGTGTCGAAATGCCCAAGCGAGCAGAGGTTGGGAGTGTATGCGAATGCCAGTTCCAGTTCCGGATTCGCCCACGCTCTGGAGCCTCCAAATCCAGCCGTGCCGAACGAGCCCGCGCCGCCGAGCGGACACCATTCAGTCGGCAGAAGAAAGCCAAGGCCCACAGCGTTTTCAACTCCCATGACCACGTCGAGTCCGCGCCATCGCTCCAGGCGCGCTTGATTCATGGCCTCCCAACTCAACAACCGCACGCCGTCTATGGGCCCGATCATCGCAGCAAACATCTTGGCCAAAGATCGGGCGCTGGCAATTCCGTTTATCGCAGGGAGTTCGGCCGCCTGTACCTCGGGACGGTTTGCATCGGTGGGACGGAGCGGCGGTAAAATCCAGTTCAAAGCGCGAGCTGCGTAGGGGCCTGAATCAGGGAGTCGCAGGTGCTGCAGATCCACTTCCGGCAAGTGGATTGGCGCAACTCTCACTTCGATTCCCTTGGGCAAGCCGATGAAGAGGTCTGCTTGAAGCGGGCGGGCTATCTCTTGGGCCACATAGGTTCCGACACTCAGTCCGGTTATACGCCGTATGACCTCTCCAACAAGAAAGCCGAAGGTCATGCTGTGATAACCGTGCATGGCGCAAGAGTCCCAGTCGGGCCGCTGTTTGGCGAGCGCCTCAACTACTACATACCAGTCGAGCAACTGCTCAAGGGAAATCGTCTCATCCAGCCCCAACACCCCTGATTGGTGGTTGAGTAAACAGCGAACCGGGATCCAGAACTTGCCTGCCTGCGCGAACTCCGGCCAATAATCCACGACAGGGGCCTCCAAGTCGAGCAGGCCGCGATCTGAGAGCATGTTTGCGGCGAGCGCTGTAATGCCTTTAGTGGCGGAGAAGATCGGCTGCAGTGTCTCCCGCGAATACTTGATTTCGGATCCGCGAGCGAATAACCCGCCAGCCAGGTCAACAACTAACTTGCCACGGTGGTAGACCGCGACTGCGGCGCCGAGTTCCAGGTTCTGCTCAAAGTTCGCGACGAACGTTTCGCGAACCGGTGCGAACTGCAGTTCAACAAAGCCGTCGAAGACAAGGGCGGACTTTTCAGTATGCTGCATCGGCATTACCTAAAACGGCGCGCAATCTAATCAGAACTTGCTTCGATAAGCTTCTCTGCCAATTCCGCTGGGCGAGTAAACATAACCTCGTGGCTGCCGTCCATCTCAACGACTTTGCATGCTCCAAGACGCGACGACATTCCAGGATGAAAGTACCCCGGCGGCATCGCCCGGTCCTGGCGGCAATAGATGTAACTCCTGGGGATGGCGAGTGTATAAAACCGTTTCAGATCCAGGGCGTCCAGGTTGACCTGGGCAGGCTCTGGCGTAAGCTGCTCCCACATTAACCAGGCATGTTCTTCGACCGCGTCTTGCATGAAATTATCGCGCCAGGTTTCCCATGGAGCGGGAGCGAGGGTATGCACCGCTTCGTCCGAACCCGCTGCCGCAGGATGACTGCCATTCTTCGGCTTCAGCGCTTCCAGAAACACATCCGGCAACAAATCGAAGACACATTGATTGTCTTTGAGGATCAGGGCATCCAAGAAAACGGTCCGGGCGATTCTGCCGGGAAGCTCTTCTACCACCTTTTGGACAACTGTACCGCCAAAACTATGCCCAACCAAAACGACGTCTTGCAACTGGTGTTCCTCAATGTAAGTAACAACCGAGGCCACACAGTCTCGATGTGTAATGCCGACGCGTGTCGCCCCTGGGCCATGGCCGGCGAGCGTGGGCGCGTATGCACGCTGACCCTTTGTGGAAAGTTGGCCAATGACTTCTTTCCAAGCCCATCCGCCGTGCCATGTTCCGTGAATCAAAACAAACGTTTTATTCATAGTGCGTTCCTTCTTCCCGGCTCTGACCCGGGATCCTCAAGCCCGCGACCGCTAGATGTTCCAATTTGAGCAGCCGTTCGGCATTGCCGTGATAGATCAATTCACGATCCGATGCCCGACAATTCAGCTGCTCGACAAGTTCTGCGGCGACGTCAGAGCAACCAAAGGGATGATCCGTTCCATATAGCAAATGCTCGCCTCCCATAACGTCGTAACAGCATTGAAGTGCTTCAACGCGATAAGAGACGGTGTCAACATATAGTTTGCTGAGGTAATGATCGATGGGATGCCGCAGACGAGGAGAGTCATGAATCGTTGATGATGCAGCGCTGAAAGTTGCAAGACGCCCCCAAAGATAGGGAATCGCGCCACCCACGTGGGCCATGATCAATTTCAAATCAGGTGTCTCATCGAACAGGCCACTCTGGATAAGGCGAACGGCGCTCAGGCTGGTATCAAGAGGAAAGCCAAGCCCGAGAAATTGGCTTGGCGAGTCCATGCCGATTCGGTTTGAGGGAACGGCAGGATGCAGATGAACCGGCATTCCAAGCCTGGCAATGTGCTTGAGGACCACCATGAACTCGGGGGAGTCGAGCAACCTGTTCGAGATATTCGAAAAGATTTGAAATCCACTGAATCCCAGCTGCCCGGCGCAGCGGTTGACCTCCGCAATCGACCGCTGCGGGTCGCCAAACCCAATGCTGCCGAGCGCGACAAATTTGTCTGGATAGTCAGCAATGATTCGCGCCAGATTGTCATTGATGCGCGTCGCCCATTCATCTGCCTCCCGGCCCCCGAGCACTTCGGGACCGAAAGGAACCCCGTGGCTCAGAGCAGCGACATTCACTTTCATGTCCTCCATGTCGCGCAGCTTTTGCTCCATGTCGATGATCTTGGGCAACGCGGGCAGGTCTAGCCCCGTCGCGCACTGGATCACATAAGTGCCGCCATCGAGGACGCCTTTGGGGAAGTTACTGCGACCCTGCAGATACTTAAGAAAATCGAGGCACTGAAAGTGAGTGTGAATGTCAATACGCACAATATCTCCTCGTTCAGACTTGCCACTGGTCGGTCGCTGGCCGGCTTTCAGCCCGCACTCCCATCACCAGTAGTGTCATGTCATCCTTTTGGGGCGCACCATCCGTAAATGCCGAGACCTCATTCAAAATACGGTCAAGAACCTGCTGGGGCATTTGCCGTCCGCAGGAGGAAAAGAGGTTTTCGAGTCGTTGTTGTCCCCACAATTCACCATTACGACTCTCCGCTTCGATGATTCCGTCGGTGCAGGCCACCAGGATGTCGCCATCTTCCAGGCGGAATAGCTTTGAGTTGTAGCCAGAGTCCTCGAACATTCCAACGGGTGCACCTCCAGGCTGCAAGCGGAAGACTCTGCTTCGGCCGTCCTGGCAGCGGACAACGAACGGTGGATTCAGCCCAGCGTTGACATAGGTCAACGTCCGAGCGGCGGGATCATACTCCGCGTAAAAGAGCGAGGCATAAAATTGGACCGGCGATGATTCATGAACCAGGCGGTTCACATGGTTAATCAGTGCCGCGGGGTCGGAATGGGGCTGCAGGGCCTGCGCACGCACTGAGGCCTGGAGGCTGGCCATGATCAGGGCGGCTCCGATTCCCTTCCCGGAGACATCCCCAATTGCGACCCCCCATGTGCCACCGCTCAGGGGAAAGAAATCGTAATAATCGCCGCCAATGCTATGGGCCGGCTTGTAGAAAGTCTTGCAACTCAAGCCTGGTATCGACGGAACTTCTTGTGGAATGAAAGCCTTCTGCACGTCTCGCGCGATCTCCAGGTCGTGATGGAAGAACACCGAATCCATCTCCGCCTTTTTGAGGAACTGCAGAAAGGTTTCGACGTGATTGCGGAGCAGCAAGCCCGCTTCTCTTCCCTGACCCCTCTCCAGCGCATCAACGATAGGCTGATGCGATTCCACAACTTCGGGAAGATCGCTGGCAACCTTCCCAATCGCCGCCCGAATTCGTATGTCGAAAATCATGGAGTCCCACACCCGCAGCAACACATCGTTCTGCGAGGCTTCGAGGATCGATCGGTGGAAGATCACGTCGTGTTCGGCATATGCATCGAGATCATGATTGCGCACCGCCACACGCATGTTGTCAACTGCGCGTTGTTGCACGGCGGTATTCCCTTTGAGTGAAGCCTCGGCGGAGCGTCCGCCAATCTCTTCCAGGGCGGCCCGGATCGCGTACGCCTCATACATTTCCTTGGGACGTGCTGAACGAACGAAGGCCGAAGTCGGTCCTGAGAGTGTCACCATACCGAGCGCATGCAGGTCAGCAAGGACACTTACAGCTGAGGAACAGTCAAAGTCATATTCCTTAGCGATTCTTGCCGCCAGCAACCGCTCTCCCTCTTGATAGCGCCCGCTCACAAAGTCTCGCGCCAGGCGAATTCTCGCGAGTCGCGAGTTTCCGTCACCATTGGCATCTGTGGTAATAGGTGGAAACGCTTCGCGATCCGACCATGTCATTTTGGGTGGCCTCCAGGAATACTTTTCATTTGATGGCCGCGCGATATCAGTGAAAACAGGATGTTCAACGTGTCCTTGCCCGGTGCTCATAAGCGAAACATCCTCCGCAACTCATAAACTTGCGCATCCTCGGACGCCGGAACAACGAATTCAAAACCTTCATCGCGAAGGTCTTCCATCGCCGTTCGAAAAGGGTCCCCGGCCTGCTTTCCAGCGCTCCTCATAGCAACAACGTATCGGCAAAAGGGACACTCCAGGCTGTCCTCACAGGTACAGCCTTCGGGAAAGGCTCCAGAAGCCTCTCGCAGGCGGCGTACGTGCAGATCATCTTCAAACATTGGCGTACTCCGTAGTCAAAGTGAACATAGCGGCATCCAGCCCGACCTCGGAAGGGCACTCAATTAGCCGGAATTGGGGCGATAATTCGACTGATTGACCTTGTGCAGACATTTCTTCACCTCTTAAAAGCGGCATGCTCCGCCGGTTGAGTCTTGCTGTAGCGGCAAAACCAGCCCAGCGTTGGAAAGAATCCGCTGCTGGTTCTCCGGATTGAAGAACTCCTCGGGCGGGACCATGCCTTCGCGCGCCATGATGAAACGATTCGTATCCTCTTGATTGACGTCCCATAGGAAGCTATCGACCAGGAAATTCGGACGAAGCTCCACACCAGCCTCGACGGCAGCCTCCACCAGAACCTGATCTAATTGGCGGCGTCGAGGGGCATAGCCCCAAGCCACGTTTTCCACTTGAACATCTCTCCCGATGAGCGGGAAATCGCCAAAGTCTGTGAGGTGTGCGGTAATTGGAGGGCAGTTCGTAGCAACCACTCTCTCCAAGAGACCCCACTCGGCAAGCCGCTTCGGGCCGTGCTTGTGTATGAAGTGTCCTTGATGAATATCGCTGGGGATATCGCCTCGCTCAAGAAGCAGGACTTTGTGGCCTCGGCGGGCAAGCAGCATCGCGGTGGCCGCACCCGCACAACGCGCGCCAATCACAATCGCGTCGTACATATCACCTCCTGCGCTGAATCGACGACCTGATGTTGGACAGTCAGACCTTCGACACCTGGGACGCGGACGGGCCCCGGAACCTGTCCCCAGGCCGTCCACATCATCGGAGACAGCATGCGAAAGTCCAGTTCGTCGAGTCGCTTCAGGTCAGCTTCGAACTCGGTCTCACTGACTAAGCCCGCGCGAATGATCGGGTCAGCCAGCTCTTCAAAGCTGCGCTTGAACAAGCTCGTTCCCACAGATCGTCCTCTCCACAGCGACAGGCTGGCTTCGGCCCCTATGTTCACAAGTCCCTGCGCACGGAGCTGCTGCGGCAGCCAACGGCCGTATCGCATCTCAACGCCGCGGGCCATCAGAACCTGGTAGCAAGCACGCATTAGTTTCAGCTCTTCCTCAAGCGGATTGATGTTTGAGCTCGACAGAATCGACAACCCGTCGAAGTCTTCAATCACAATCCAGCCTCCCGGTTTTAAAGACGTGACCATGCGTTGCAGCGCAAGTTCACGTCCCGGAAGGTGCATCAGCACGAGGCGTGCATGGGCGAGGTCAAATTGACGTTCCGGAAGTCCCTCGTAGCGAATGTCATGGCGACGCACTTCGAGGTTTGAAAAGGCAAGGGTCTTAAGAAAGCATGGCTCGATGTCAGTAGCGAGCACCCGGCCAGTAGGACCAACCCGCATACATAACCACGAGGCGATCGATCCGCCTCCGCCACCGACTTCGAGGCAAGACCATCCGTCTTCGATACCTCGGTGTTCGATATGACGGATCGTCTGTGCATCGTAGAGTGCCGACAATTCGCGATAACGCTTTTCTCCTGACTGCTTGCGGTTATCGAACACGTATTCGACTGATGGTTCACGTCCGATTTCGTTCCGAGGTGTTGCCTGCATTTCATCCTTCCTTGATCGCGCTTTGTCACTGGACGCGACGGAAGCCCCGGGGCGCCACTTAGCGCGAATCTTTGAAGTCATGCGGACTATCTAACCGAGTGAAGATCTGAATGTCTTTGGGCCTCGTTTGGAATTTCTTTTAAGAAGTTTTGGAAACTCCAATGTCCCTGACGGAAAAGGAGATCTACAGGTTCGGCCATTTCACCCTCGATGCGACCGAACGCGCGCTGTTGTGTGAGGGAACGCCTGTTTCGCTCACACCAAAGGCGTTCGACACTCTGCTCTGCTTGGTGCGCAATCACGGGCACGTGCTCACCAAAGACGAACTGCTGAAACAAGTCTGGCCGGACACTTTCGTAGAAGAAGTCAATCTGGCCGTTAATATCTCAACTTTGCGGAAGATACTTGGGGAAAACTCACAAGAGGCCCGCTATATTGCGACGATTTCCGGGCGTGGCTACAAGTTCGTTGCTGAGGTCAGAGAAGTCGAGAACGAGGATAGGAGCGGGGCCAGCGCGAAGGACTTCGTGCTCCGTCAGGCCACCAGCGACAACGCCAAAACATCGGTCCTCCCAAAAGGCACGTTGTTTTCGACGACCCCTGGGACGCGTGCCCTCCCGGCAGCAACAGCAATTCTCGCCATCGGAGTCTTGCTGGTCGGCGGATTGTTATGGCGCTGGCGCGAGGCACCCCGGCTGACCGCCAAAGACACGATTGTGCTCGCAGATTTCACCAACACAACTGGCGATGCGGTGTTTGATGGCGCGCTTCGTGAAGGACTTGCGGCGCAACTGGAGCAGTCGCCGTTTTTGAACCTGCTGTCGGATACTCGCATCGCGCAAACCCTCGCGTTGATGGCCCAGCCCAGGGACACGCAGCTCAGCCCCCCGCTCGCCCGAGAGGTCTGCCAGCGGACTGGCAGCGCGGCCAGCATCGAAGGATCCATCGCGAGCCTCGGCCGCCAGTATGTGCTGGGTTTGAAGGCGGTGGACTGCCACAGCGGCGACTTGCTGGCTGAGGAACAGGTGACGGCCAACGGCAAGGAACACGTGCTCAAGGGATTGGGGGAAGCAGCGACAAAACTGCGGCAGAAACTGGGCGAGTCCCTAGCGTCGGTCGAGAAATATGATACGCCATTGGCGAGCGTCACCACTCCTTCGCTCGAAGCGCTCCAAGCCTACAGCCTCGGCTACCGGACGCAGACCGTAAAGAACGATTCGGCTGCCGCCATCCCGTTGTACCAGCGCGCTATCAGCTTGGACCCGAACTTTGCCGTGGCCTACGCACGGCTAGGAACCACCTATTTCAATATGGGCCAAACAGCCCGTGCCGCCGAAAGCACGCGCAAGGCGTACGAACTGCGCGAGCGGGTGAGCGAGCGAGAAAGGTTTTACATCGCCTCGCACCACGAGGAGTACGTGAACGGAGATCTGGAGGCAGCCAGAAAGATCTACGAGTCGTGGGCCCAGACCTATCCACGCGACGACCTTCCGCCCGGCAACCTCGCCGGCAACTACTTCACTCTGGGCGAATATGACAAAGCCCTTTCTGCTGCGCAGGAGGCCTTGAAACTCGACCCTGGGCACGGTTCCGCCTACGCTGCCCTTGTCGTCTTGTACATTTTTCTCGACCGCTTGGATGAGGCCAAAGCGACGGCGCAAGATGCGCAGGCGCACAATCTCGCCTCCCCTTCCATGCACTTATATCTCTATATGGTTGATTTCTTACAGCATGATGCGGCGGGAATGGAGCGCGAGGCCGCTGGGCTGACGGGGAAGCCGGGATACGAAGACGTTATGCTCTACACCGAATCGGACACCGCTGCCTACACCGGTCAGTTTGTCAAGGCGCGAGAACTGACGCGGCGTGCGGTCGATTCTGCCCAGCGCGCCGATGAGAAAGAAACGGCGGCAGGCTACGACGCCGAAGCCGCAGTCCGCGAGGCGCTGATCGGCAACGCCAGCCTGGCAAGGCAGCAGGCGCAGACTGCGGTCGCGCTCTCAGACGGCAGAGATGTGGAAGCGATTTCGGCCCTTGCGCTGGGTCTGGCGGGCGATTCCGTTCAAGCCATGCGCCTCGCCAATGATCTCTCCCGGCGGTTCCCGAAGGACACGATGGTGCAGTCCGAATACCTGCCCATGATTCGCGCTGTCAGCATCCTCGGCAGCGGCAGTGCTTCCAATGATGCTGGCAAAGCAATCGAAGCGCTGGCGGTCGCTGCGCCTTACGAGTTGGGAAATCCTGTCCAGACCGTGGACTTTAACCTCTACCCGGTTTACCTGCGTGGCCAGGCGTACTTGGCGGCGCGTCGAGGTGCTGAGGCAGTCGCCGAATTCCAGAAAATTCTCGACCACCCCGGCGTCGTCCTAAACGAGCCCCTTGGAGCGCTTGCCTATCTTGGTCTCAGTCGCGCTTATGCCATGCAAGGTGACACCACCAAGGCCCACATAAACTATCAGATCTTCCTCAACGTTTGGAAAGACGCTGACTCCGACATTCCCATCTACAAACAATCCAAAGCCGAATACGCGGTGCTACAATGAGGCCAATCTCTCGGTCCTTTCAATGCCTGACTGCCATGCTTGACCAATAACGGGCAATGCAGAACTTAGCCACGTTTCTCGTATTAGTCCTGATTACGAGGCAGTGTTTACGAACACCACTTTGACAGTTTGTCGGCATGTCGGACACGTGGATCGTGAGACACTCAAATCTCCGCGTAAGGCGTTATACGTCAACTTGACGCCGAACAGACCAACCTCCGGGTTGTCACTCGACCGGTACGCTGACTTGCCAATTTCGGTGGTGAGTGAAATCGCTGTTATTGACAGTAGTCGGTCCCGAGAAAAACAACGTATATGGAAGAAGTGGATCTACGGGCGGCGCATGACTCCGCCTCGTGGGCCGGCCAGCAGCATGCCGTCGAGGGTTCCAGTTGAGAGGCGGAATGAGACGAAATGGCTTGTTTCTCCTCGTGAAGGAGCGCACAATTGTCACTCGCTGGGACAAAATGGAAATCCCGCATGAAACTGCTCAGCACATTTCTGGCAGCTTGCGCACTCGGCGCCCCGGCCCAAACATCGGTTACTACGGTAATCACCAAGAGTGAAGGATGTGTCGCCTACGCCTTCCTCCAATTCTCACCTGACGGTGGCGAACTCGCGCGGGCCTGTGGATTTGCCCCCATCCAATTGTTCGATACCGCTACTTACAATAAGTGCCGCACCTTTCGTTCCGAAATCGACTACACCCCGAGACTGATGGGTTTCGACTACAGCCCGGACGGAAAGACTATGGCCACTGCCCAAAACGACGGCGGTGCGCTAATTTGGAAAGCCGATGACCCGGGTAAGCCGGTGCCGCCCAACGGCAAACCCCTGAAACCCTTCTTTGGCGTGGATGAAGTCTACGCGTTAGACAAGCCTCTCCATGTTCTTCAGCCCCCGAATGCACCCGGCGATGACTTCGCCTCGGTCCTCTCCATTAGCTACTCTCCCGACGGCAAGCTCATTCTCACCCGGCACCAGAGCGGACACCTCAAGATTTGGAACGCATCCACCTGGGCATTGCAAAGCGATCTGACTGTGAGCGAGAAGGGAAACAAAGCCTTGTTTTCTGCACTAGCGATCGCACCCGACAGTAAATCATTTGTCATTGCTGACATGGACGGACTGCTGCATCTCTGGAGTCTCGACCGCAAATCCGAAATTCGCGCCATTCGCTCGCCTGACGGTGCGGGCAGACCTCCTTTAGATCTCGCTTTCTCGCCTGACGGCAAAACCCTGGCAGTGGTCTATGTGGGTCAGAGATTCTTCGACGGGCCGGTGGTGCTTTGGAATACCGCCGACTGGACAGCGCAGACGATGAGTGGTTACGAAGTGGCGGCATTTTCCCGCGACGGCAAGCTGCTGGCTCTCGGTCGGCGCGACGACGTAAGGCTCCTAGATCTCGCTTCACGCACAGAACTTCGCTTCATCGATATTCCCGCGTTAAAAACTCAGGTTGAGGTCTTCGGTCCCAACAACAGCCCCCATCCTGGCGAAAAAGTCCCCTGCGGAGTCTCTGGTCTAGCCTTCTCCCCTGACGGTGCTACCCTCGCCGTCAATTGCTCCGAAGGTTCTCTACGCATTGTGAAATTGAGGCCTTAAGATCCAAACCTGCCTCCGCATCGGGGATGCCCCACCCAAGCCGGGTACCCCACTTGCTTGAGTGGGGGTTTCAGTTGGATCACCAACAAGGCGCTTGATCCCCGTTACAACGGATATGGCGATGAAGAGTAAGCGTCCGGCCAGTACCGCGGTAAGGGGGCAGACTAGCTATAGCTAGAGTGTGGGCATGAGTGTCCACTTGCGAATAAATGGACACTTAACTGCCAAGCTGACCGTTCTGTCTGGATATGGACGAAGCGGA
>Ga0207780_1000492_pt1 | contig 10994 bp, 11 predicted proteins | sample LuqExpMetageno45_FD_187803 | JGI IMG/M metagenome (GOLD analysis project Ga0207780, IMG submission 187803) | Tropical forest soil microbial communities from Luquillo Experimental Forest, Puerto Rico - Sample 45 (SPAdes) | ecosystem: Environmental > Terrestrial > Soil > Tropical forest ...
TGTTCCCTGCTGAGCTTGTGATCGATCATTCCGTGCAGGTCGACAGCTTCGGCAACAACCAGGCGTTCGGCTTGAACGCCGAACTGGAATTTCAACGCAACATCGAGCGCTACGAATTTCTGCGCTGGGGCCAGAATGCCTTTCGCAATTTCAAAGTGGTTCCGCCGGACACCGGCATCTGTCATCAAGTAAACATCGAGTACCTCGCACGAGTAGTTTGCGCCATGCCCAATGGCAATCGCGTCGAGGCATATCCCGATTCGCTGGTCGGTACGGACTCTCACACCACGATGGTGAACGCGCTCGGCGTCTTTGGCTGGGGAGTTGGAGGGATTGAAGCCGAGGCTGCGATGCTCGGCCAACCCCTCTCGATGCTGGTTCCCGAAGTTGTTGGGTTTAAGCTGCACGGGCGGCTGAGTGAAGGTTCGACCGCGACCGATCTTGTGCTAACCGTAACGGAAATGTTGCGCAAGAAAGGAGTGGTCGGGAAATTTGTGGAGTTCTACGGCTCCGGCTTGTCCAGTTTGAGCGTTCCCGACCGCGCCACCATCGCGAACATGGCACCCGAGTACGGCGCCACCATGGGCTTTTTTCCTGTCGACAACGAGACGCTTGCGTATCTCCATTTCACCGCGCGCGGTCACGAACAAATTGCGCTGGTCGAGGCTTACTGCAAGGAGCAGATGCTTTTCCGCACGGACAACACGCCCGATCCGCAATTCAGCGACAAACTGGAACTCGATTTGGGGACCGTGGAGCCGACGGTGGCGGGCCCGAAGCGTCCGCAGGATCGCGTGTCTCTGAAGAACGCCAAATCTTCGTTCATCAAGGTTGTGGAAGGCGCGCCGTGCAAAGAGGTCGCTGTCAAGAATAACGGCGACAATTTTCCACTCTCGAGCGGTGCTGTGGTCATCGCCGCGATCACGAGTTGCACGAACACTTCTAATCCTTCATTGATGCTTGGGGCGGGTTTGCTGGCGAAAAAAGCTGTCGAACGCGGCCTTCGGGTGAAGCCCTGGGTGAAAACCAGCCTCGCGCCCGGCTCGAAGGTCGTCACCGACTACCTGCAAGCCTCGGGGCTCATCAACTATCTTGAACAGCTAAAGTTCCATCTCGTCGGTTATGGCTGCACTACTTGCATCGGCAATAGCGGCCCGCTGCCCGAGCCGATTGGTGCGGCGATCAAGGAAAACAACATGGTCGCTGTCGCGGTGCTTAGCGGCAACCGCAATTTTGAAGGGCGCGTCCATCCGCTGGTTCGCGCCAATTATCTCGCTTCGCCACCGCTGGTCGTCGCTTACGCGTTGGCCGGACGCATGGATCTCGACCTCACGACCGAACCCATCGGTAATGATTCCGCGGGAAAGCCTGTTTACTTGCGTGAAATTTGGCCGACGCCGCAAGAAGTGGAAAGCACGGTGCGCGCTGCGGTTTCCACCGAGCAATACCGCAAAGAGTACAGCGAGGTTTTCGAAGGCGATGCCCGCTGGAAAGGCATGAAGGTGTCCGAGGGCGATCTTTATCAGTGGGAAGACAAGTCCACCTACATCAAGTTGCCGCCCTACTTCGAAAACATGCCGAAGACGCCGCCGGCCCTCACCGATATTCATGGCGCGCGCGTCCTCGCTGTTTTGGGCGACAGTGTTACCACCGATCACATCTCTCCTGCTGGCTCGATTGCTCTCGAATCGCCAGCGGGAAAATACCTCGTCGCTCATGGTGTCAAGCCGCACGAGTTCAATTCCTACGGCGCGCGTCGGGGCAATCACGAAGTGATGATGCGCGGGACGTTCGCAAACATTCGCTTGCGCAATCAACTCGCGCCCGGGACGGAAGGCAGTTGGACCCTGCACCTGCCGGACGGCGAGAAGATGTTCATCTACGACGCTTCGGTGAAGTATCGCGAAGAAGGCGTTCCCCTGCTCGTGATTGCCGGGAAGGAATACGGTTCCGGCTCCTCGCGCGACTGGGCCGCCAAAGGCACGCGACTGCTCGGCATCCGCGCGGTGATTGCCGAAAGCTTTGAAAGAATCCACCGCAGCAATCTTGTGGGAATGGGTGTGCTGCCGCTGGAATTCAAGCCCGGCGAGAATCGGGAATCTCTCGGGCTGACCGGGCACGAAGTCTTCGACATTGAGGGTATTGCCACACTGACGCCGCGCAAGGAAGCCACGGTTCACGCGCAAACGAAGGACGGGGACGTGAAGACCTTCAAGGCGCTGATCCGCGTGGATACGCCGGAGGAAGTCAGCTACTACAAGCATGGCGGCATCTTGCAGTACGTGCTGCGCCAAATGCTGGAGTAGGATTGACTCATTATGATGAGTCAAATATACTCATCACATGCCTAAGCGATTGCAAGTAATCCTCCAAGACCCGGAATACCGTGAAATACAGCGCATGGCCCGTGCACGGCGCATGTCCTTAGCCGAGTGGGTCCGCCAGGCTCTCGATGTAGCGCGCCGCCGGGAGCCGGTAGGCGATGTCGGCAAGAAACTGGAGGCAATACGTGCCGCCGCGAAACACGAGTTCCCAACAGGCGATATTGAAGACCTGCTCGCCGAAATCGAGCAGGGATATCTCGGCGGCAACAAGTCGTGATTCTTATTGATTCGAACGTCCCCATGTACCTCATTGGTGCACCGCACCCTCACAAGACGGATGCTCAACGCCTGCTTGAAAAAGCGGTCGCGGCACGTGAGAAGCTCCTGACGGACGCCGAGGTGTTGCAAGAGATCTTGCACCGATACATTGCGGTGAATCGGAGGGAGGCCATTCAGCCCGCGTTCGATGCTTTGCTCGCTTTCGCGGACGAAGTGCTGCCTATTGAACAAAGTACCGTAGAGGATGCTAAACAGATTGTGCTGGGTTATCGACAGTTGTCAGCGCGTGACGCCATACACTTGGCCGTCATGAGGCAACACGCTATCGGTCAAATTCTCAGCTTTGACACCGGATTCGACAGTTTTCCTGGGATCAATCGCATCTCCTAGGTAGAGTATTCGCTCAGGGCGCTCTAAACCTGAGGTGCCAGAGTAGCAATACGCCCGCAAGGACCGACACGAGGCTGACGACCTGTGCGTTGGACATCCCGAGAATCCACGGTGAATTGATGCGGATAATCTCCACCAGGAATCGCGCGAGGCCGGTGAGGATAAGGTAAGCGCAGAACACCCGTCCGGACGTTTTGTGTGCTCGGAAGTTTTTCCCGCCGAGATACCACAGCAGCGCGCCAATCGCGCACCAGACAATGAATTCATAGAGTGGCGTAGGGTGCACTCGCTCCGTCGTGGGTACAACCCCATTCGGGAAACTCATTCCCCATGGCAGCGAAGTCGGCTGGCCGTAGTCCCCATCACCCGATAGGAAACAGCCGATTCGGCCGATCGCATAGCCAAAGGAGGCCGCCGGTGAGCACGCGTCCAGAAATTCCAACACGGGCAATCTTGCCTGCCAGCCCATCACCAACATCGTTCCGAAGCCGCCAAGAAACCCGCCGAACCACGCGAATCCGTAACGGCTGAGGAGCATCCAACGATCTGCGGGACTGTCTACCAAGTGGTACAGCTTGGCGCCGATAATTCCAGCGATTCCCGCAAAGGTGATCATCAGAAACGCGTCGGCTTTCATTCGCCGGCGATCGAAGTCGGCTTGGAGGATATACGCCGAGGTGATCAGCGCAAGAGCAACCATCAATCCGAAAGTGGGCAGTGACAGCGGCCCCAAGTGTAGGTAAGGAATCATTCGATGATCAGATGAGCCAACAAAAAGTATACACGACGCCTAAGTCGCGCCCGGTTGCGCCCGCCAATGCAGCGCAAATCCCAATGCCAGCCAAATCGCCAGTGCCAGCCATTCCGCGCGCGAGAAATGCCCCGGGATGCCGGGCAGGAGTTTCATCAGCACGAGCAACAACGCCACAGTGGTTCCCACGGCTGAAACCACCCGCAATCTAATGCTTCGCTCCACCACAAAAAAGGACGCGCAAGCCGCTAGCCATCCAAACGCCGAAGCCATCGAGCCGACTTCCGTCACCGGCACCAGGAGAGCATCTCCGAGTAGCAGTCCCAACAACGTCGCGAACGTCACCGCGACAATCGCTACCTTTGGCGTCTGAAATCGCTCGTGAACCGCTCCAAATACTCCTGGAATTGTCCGGCGTCTCCCGAAGGCAAACAATAGCCGAGTCGAGGCAACGAAATTTCCATTAAAGACTTGCAGAAGCGCCACCAGGGCGATCCCGAGGATCAGTCGCGGAACCCACACGGCGTGGGTTCCTTGTTCGAAGGCAATGGCGGTAGCGAACCGCATCCCCAGCAGGCCTTGCCACGGCGCGACATAGCTTACGGCACCAACCGCCAGCGCCAGAAAACCCGCGCCGACGAGCAACGCCAGCGAAATCGCGGTGAAGAACCTCTCCGGAGGAAAGCCCGGATGCGATTCCTCCGCGAGCTTCGGTATGGATTCGAATCCCGTGACGAAGTACGGCACAATCTGCAACATCAATAGAATCGACAAAAACGGCGTCCGACTGAAATGCGGCTGGAAGTTCGCTGCGGAACCTGAACTTGCGCTGATCAGGAGCAATAACAAGAAAACGCCAATCACCGCGGATGTCACCCAGTTTTGAAACATTGCGCTGCCACGCACCCCTTGATAATTCAGCCAGCACAAAAACCCGGTGACTGCCAATCCAACCAAAAGCCGCGGAAGGAATACCGGTTCTCCGGCAACACGATACAGCTCCATCGTGTCCAGCCTCGGGAACAGATAGGCGGCAATCTTGCCGACCGCCACGGCCTCCCACGGGCACACAATCAAGTACGCCAAGAACATGATCCAGCCCGTCACGTTGCTGACCACCCGCGGGAATACCTGTGCGGTGTACGCAGCTTCCCCCGCAGCGTCCGGCAGCCGCTTCACCCATTGCCCGTAAATGTAGCCGACCGGCAGCAACAAAACTCCGCCCAGAGCAAAGGCCAGCATCGCGCCGAACGGCCCGCCACGGCCGAGCCAATCATCCATCAGTACGACCCAGCCCGTGCCAATCATCGTGCCGAAGCCCAGGGCAAAGTAATTCCACAGACTCAGTCTTCGCGCGAGTGTGGTCATTAGAAGAGGCAGAGCATCTCGAAGAGCAGATTCGCGGCCAACAACGAAGTAATCTCGCCATTGTCGTAGGGCGGCGAAACTTCCACCAAATCACAGGCTACGATTTGCAATCCCTGCAGGGCGCGCACTAACTCGATGATCTGGTAACTTGTGAAGCCCGCGACCTGAGGCGTTCCCGTACCCGGCGCGAACGCCGGGTCGACGCAATCGATGTCCAGCGTCACATAGACAGGCTTCCCCCGAAACGCGGCTAGTTCGTTGCGCACCGGGGCAAGCCCGCCGGCGTGAAACTCCTCCGCTGTAATCATTCGCACCTGGTGTTGCTTCGCGAACTCGAAATCATCCTCGCCATAGACCTGCCCGCGCAAGCCGACTTGCAGAAACTCGCCTTCGCGAATCAGCCCTTCTTCAATGGCGCGGCGAAACGGCGTGCCATGCGAATAGCGGCAGCCGAAATACTGGTCCCACAAATCGTTGTGGGCATCGAATTGAATCAGCGCCACCGGCCCATGCTTTTTCGCCGCCGCGCGCAGCAGCGGCAAGCTGATGGAGTGGTCCCCACCGACCGAAATCGGCCGCACCTCAGCCGCCAGTAACGGCGCCATCTGCTTTTCGATTCGCTGGAAAGTGTCCTCAATCGAAAGTGGGTTCACCGAGAAATCGCCGAAATCCGCCACGCGGCATTTCTGAAATGGATTCACATGCAGGACCGGGTTCCACGGCCGAATCTGCACCGACTGCTCTCGAATACGCCGCGGGCCGAACCGCGTTCCCGGACGGTAAGTTGTGCCGCCGTCGAAGGGAATTCCCAGCAGCGCAACGTCAAGCTCTGAGGGATCAGGGATATGGGGCAGTCGCATGAACGTGGCGATTCCACCGGAACGCGCATGGACCAGCGCATCGACCGGTTCGGGGTGCGGCAGTTTGAATGTGCGGGAAGATTTGGGCATTGAGCCCGTATGCTACGAGGGGCGGGAGTGCAAGTCAACGAGGCGGCGGTCGGCCGGAGAATCCACGCCGCTCTCCGAAGTGGCCTCGTCGAGATAGTCATCGTTGAACTGATTGCGCTTCTTGTAGGCCATCCAGGTAATGCCGATGCAAATCAGCATCGGCGGCAAGATCAGAATGAGTATCCCACTACGGAGCGCCGCAATCATACGCGAACCCGCGCTAGCCGCTTGCGTGTAGCACAAAGCACAATTCTGCGCATACGCTGCGGCAGGCACCGCCAGGCCCGCCAACAATCCACTAAACAAGACCGGCTTCCTGCTCATGACATCCATCCTATTGCGGAAATGGCCGCATATGCAGCAGCCGCACGCTGTCGCTCCAGATCATGTTCATCATCAGCAACACGAAAATCGTCACGGGAATCAGTGTGAGAAACAAGCTGCGCCGTTCCTGGGCCAGATGCATGAAATACATCAGCCCCAAGGAAGCGCTGCCGATCGCCAGGAAGAGCAAAATCACGACCAAGGTGCCCGTGGAGAAATTGCGGAACGACAGAAACACTTCCACGAAGAAAATCGCGAGCAGCACAACGTAGACTGGAAGATATTTGGCAATCCCAGGATTTGGCGCCGAACTCATGGTCTCGTCTCCCTCTCGCCTATTTTGCGAAATTCGTCAGATACACCAGCGGTACAACGAACATCCACACCAAGTCGACGAAATGCCAGTACAAGCCGGTGGTCTCGACATGACTCGGCGTGAGCCGGCCGCTGGAGTACTTCGTGCCCACCACCTGCAGCGCAATCACGCCGCTGATCACGTGCAGGAGGTGCAAGCCGGTAATCGTGAAAAACGTTTGGCCGAACAACCCGGAACCGATGGTGATACCGCGGTGGATCAACTCGACCCACTCGCGAATGTGCAACAACGCGAACACGGCGCCCAAGGCCATCGTCAAGTACAGAAATTTCATCGACTTCGCTTTGTCGCCGGCTTTGGAATAGTCCACCGCGCCAAGCATCGTCAAGCTGCTGGTGATCAGCACCACGGTCATTAGAATGACGTTGATCACGCTGCCCGACTCAAAGGGCCGCGTCCAATTCGGCGTCGCCACGCGCAGGTAGCCATAGGCAAACAGGCAAGCCCCGAAGGTCACGGCATCCGAAATAATGAACAGCCACATCGTGAACTTGCGCGATGGGATTGCATACGGCGACTCTTCCATGAATGGGCCGTGCCCGGATTCGACTGCCATGTGCGCTTCGCTCACCTTGTTCTCCTGTTCCGTTAGAGTTCCGCTCGGCACAGCAACAGCAGATAAACCCACAAGAGCGCTATGAAATGCCAGTAGATTGCAGTGTTGTCGAAGATCCCGTGTCGAAACGCTTTTCGGCGACTCCCACTCAGCCAGTATGCCAGGTACGCCAGTGCCAGCAATCCCGCCAGGACGTGCAGAGCGTGCATAAAGGTCAGTACATAAAAGAACGAGCTATTCGGATTCGTCGCCAGATAAATTCCCTGCGCCCGCAGGTCCAGCCAGCCGCGGTACTGGCCAACGCAAAACGCCACACCCAGCAGCAGAGTCAACCCAATCCACGCTCCGGCTCGCTGCGTTGCGGCGGCTCCGCGCAACATCCGTCGTGACACTTCCAGCGTTGCGCTGCTTGCCAGTATGAAAGCGGTGTTTACATATAGAATCGACGGCAGAACCAGATGGCCCCAATCTGTGTTTCCTTCCCGCACCACCAGCGCGCTGGTGAAGGCCGCAAAGCTCATGGTTATCGCAAACACTGCTACCCAGATGCCGCTGGAGGATGTGCGCCGGGCGGCCAGCGCGACTTGGGCGGAAGCGTGCTTCTTAGGAAATGCATTCGTCTGCGAACTCACCGGTGTGGCAATCGTCGACGACATAGTCTCCTCTGCTAGCAACGGGATTGCGGCGCGACTGTCAGCTTTCGCGCCGCGTCCGTATTTCTAGTCACCGCTCGCGGGTACCACCTGCTCTGGAGAATCCTGCATCACGAAATCGCCCTTCGATCCATTGACTCCGTATTGATATGGATCGTGATAAACAACCGGATGTCTGCCGCCAAAGTTATTCCAAGGTGGCGGCGAGGGAATCGACCACTCGAGCGAGGTGGCGTTCCAGGGATTTTCCGGGGCGGGCTTGCCCTTAAACCGGCTGTAGATCAGATTGAACAGGAAAATGAACTGCCCCGCGCCGGTGATCAGCGCCGCGATAGTTACGAACTTGTGCCAGCCCATGTACGGCGCCATGAAATCATCGACAAACGACTGGTAGCGCCGTACGTTTCCGATCAGCCCCAGGTAATGGAATGGCATGAAGATGCAGTACGCACCGATGAAGGTAATCCAGAAGTGTAATTTGCCAAGCGTTTCGCTCATCATGCGGCCGGTCATCTTGGGGAACCAGAAGTACGTGCCCGCGAAAACACCAAAGAGCGAAGCTACTCCCATTACGAGGTGGAAATGGCCGACCACGAAGTAGGTCGCATGTAGATAGATATCGATCGATGGCTGCGCCAGGAAGAATCCGCTGACTCCCCCGGCGACGAACATCGAGATGAAGCCCAGCGCGAACAGCGATGCTGAATTGATTTGGATGTTCGAGCCATACAGGCTTCCCAACCAGATCAGCGTGAGGATCGTCGCCGGGATCGTGATGGTCAGCGTGGGGAACGAAAACGCCAGCGACGACATCGGGTTCATTCCGCTGACGAACATGTGGTGTCCCCAGACCATGTAGCTCAGGAACCCGATGGACATCATCGAGTAAATCACCACTTTCGCGCTCAGCAGCGGCTTGCGCATGCTGTTGATCAGGATGTGCGACACGATGCCCATGGAGGGCAGAATCGCGATGTACACCTCTGGATGGCCAAAGAACCAGAACAGGTGCTGCCACAAGAGCGGCGAACCGCCGGCGTGGGGCTGCACGCGATCGCTAATCACCAGCCCGCTCGGGATGAAGAAACTGGTCCCCGCGTGACGATCCAGAATCAACAGGATGCAAGCCGGAAACAACACCGCGAAGGCCAGCAAGGCGATGCACGAAGTAACGAACCATGCCCACGTACATAGCGGCATACGCATCAGCGTCATGCCCCTGGCGCGCAGATCGAGAGTCGTGGCGATGAAGTTCAAGGCCCCCAGCAGCGACGCCACGCAGAAAATCGCAATCGAAATCCCCCAGAGGCTCGCGCCCCATGCCATGCCGGGCCCGGCGTCCTTCCCTACTGCGCTCAGCGGGGTGTATTCCGTCCAACCCGCGATGGGCGGGCCGTCCGGAATGAAGAACGCCAGCATTAGAACAACCCAGGCCGCAAAGGTCGTCCAGAACGACATCATGTTGAATCGCGGAAACGCCATATCCTCCGCGCCAATCTGGATCGGCAGGAAATAATTTCCGAATGCCGCGAATGGCGCGTTTGTCAGGACAAAGAACACCATCAGGGTCCCGTGCATGGTCAGCAACGAAAGGTAGTATTCGGGCGTCATGACTCCGCCCGGAGCGCCGTTCTTCGACAGCATCTCGAGCAGTGGAATCTTCGCGTTCGGCCAGACCATGTGCAGGCGCATCAGCCACGACAAAATCATTCCGGTGAATACCGCGACCAGCGCCAGCGCGTAGTACTGCTTCCCGATTACCTTGTGATCCAGGCTGAAGACGTACTTCCGGAGAAACCCTTCTGGCGGAGCATGTACGTGCGCTTCCTGTACCGAACCTTCCTGCATCGCCTCACCTCGCTCGAATCGAATACCTCAACCGGCCTACTGGCTCGCTTGCTCCTTCAACCACTTCTCGTAGTTTTCCTGCGACATCACGTTCAGATACGCTTTCATGTTGTAGTGGCCCAGCCCGCAAAGCTGCGTACACACGATTTCGTATTTGCCAATTTTCGTGGCCGTGAAGTGGACGGATAGATCGAGACCCGGAACAAAGTCCTGCTGAATCCGGAGTTCGCGCACATAGAAGGAATGCCCCACATCTTTCGCGTGCATCAGCAGTTGGACCTCGCGATTCACCGGGACAACCAACTCGCCGCTCACGATGTCATCGCGCGCTTCCACTTCATTGGCAGGATCGAGGCCGAAGTAGTTCTGGTTTCCCTCGTCGATCTTGTCGGGATGGATAGCGCCGAATTTTCCGTCGGGCCCCGGATAGCGGAAATAAAACGCAAACTGTTCCGCCTGCGCCTGAATTTGAAGGGCGTCCGGCTTGGGCGGGGTGAAATAGACCTGCGCCCACGCCTGCTGGCCCATTACGCCGAGGGCGAGCACCTCACTGCCGACCAGTACGAATGCGGCGATCACCGCCACTTTGGCTCCACCAGGGAAATTTTTGAGCGGGCTCCCCGCTTTTCGGTTGCTGAAGCCCCACACAAAAATCGCCAAAACGATTTGCGCGCCGATGAAGGAGAGGCCCGCCTCGAGCATGGTGTCGTTGAGTTGATCGTCGATCGCATGGCCGTGCGTCGAGATGTCCTCGGGCAGCACGAACATGTGGGTCACGATCGGGTACGCCGAGAGAACGGCAATAAGGACAAGCACGATCGCCAGCAATTTTCCCATTCGTCTTCGCCTCCGCTCCGCGGTACGGGAGCGCCATCCTGATGGAACTCTTTTGAGCTAGACCGTGATTAGTACGGCTTGGCCTTGAACACGAAGCTGATCGTCTTGGTTTCGCTGCCGGAAATCGTCACGTCCTGCGACTGGTCCCCGTACGATTCCTGCCACGCCGTCACCGTGTACTTCCCCGGCGGCAGGTTCGGCAGTGTAAACGTCCCGTTTTCTCCGGTCACCGAGTAGTGCGAGTTCTTCAGCACCGCGAAGTTCCCGTGCATCCACGGGTGTACGTTGCACTTCACCGGGATAAACTCCGCCTTGTCGTACTTCTCGCTGATCGGCGG
>Ga0207780_1000494_pt1 | contig 10987 bp, 14 predicted proteins | sample LuqExpMetageno45_FD_187803 | JGI IMG/M metagenome (GOLD analysis project Ga0207780, IMG submission 187803) | Tropical forest soil microbial communities from Luquillo Experimental Forest, Puerto Rico - Sample 45 (SPAdes) | ecosystem: Environmental > Terrestrial > Soil > Tropical forest ...
TCTTTGATCCCACCGATGAAGCCGGTGTGGTAATGATAGACCTTCTTCTCCTTCTTACGGCCGGTGAACACCGCCTTGGTGGCGTTGATGATAATGACATTGTCGCCGTCGTCGACGTGCGGGGTGTAGGTTGCCTTGTGCTTGCCGCGTAGCCGCATCGCAACGATCGAGGCGAGCCGACCGATCACCAGCCCGGTGGCATCGATCATCACCCATTTCTTTTCGATTTCGGCGGACTTGGCCGAATAGGTCGTCATGACAGATCCCTTGCAGCTGAAGGTGCGGCTATGTAGCCGAACGGGATATTGGGGTCAACGCCCTCTTGCAACTATTATGCATGTAATAACAAAAGCTTATTATAATGGTACTTTAGCACCAGTAGCTAATCAGCGGACCGGTATCGAATAGGTGGCGGTCACATGGGCCACCGGTTCTTCCGCTCCTTCTGAGCGAATTGTCACCTCACCGACCGCCAGCCGCTTGCCAACCTTCATCAAGCGGGCATCCGCGATCAGGTCTGCGCGCGTCGGCTTGCGCAGAAAATTGATATTCAGATTGGTGGTGACCGCCAGCGGCTGCGGTCCGATCGCCGAGAAAACCGCGACATACATCGCGAAGTCGGCGAGCTCCATTATCGTCGGACCGGAAACGGTTCCGCCCGGGCGCAGGCTGCTTTCATCGAACTTCCAACGCACGCATACGTCTCCGTACGCGACGCGCTCGATTGTATGGCCGCAGCCCGGGAAAAACGCCTGCGGAAATTCCGCGTGCAGCAGCTTGGCAATTTCGTCGGCCGAAAGAGCCGGTGCCGGCATGCCCTTCCCCCTGCCGGAAATCCGGCGCTCCGTCATAGACGGTGCGGCCCGTGCGTCAACCACTGCTTGCAAGGACCTCGCTTCAGGTTAACTATCCACTGGCAGCGAGACGAGTGTCATGAATGAACATATCGCCCCCGCCGTCGACACCTCGGCGCCGGTGCTCTTGCGCGAGCGCGACGGGGAGATCGCTATTCTGGTGCTCAACCGCCCCAGGGTTCGCAACAGCCTCTCGGAAGCTCTGCTGACGGCACTGACGAGCGCGTTCACCGACATCGCGGGAGACAAATCGATCCGAGCCGTAGTATTGGCGGCGAACGGCACGGCATTTTGTGCCGGCCATGATCTAAAAGAACTCACTGCGCGACGCAGCGATTCCGACGGCGGCCGCGGCTATTTCCGTCATATCATGACGACCTGCAGCGCGATGATGCAACAGATCGTAAACCTGCCCCAACCGGTAATCGCTGCCGTGCAGGGCGTGGCCAGTGCAGCAGGCTGTCAACTGGTCGCCACGTGCGATCTGGCCGTCGCTTCATCGGCCGCCAAGTTCGCCACGCCTGGTGTCGCCATCGGATTGTTCTGCTCGACGCCCATGGTCGCGCTGTCGCGCAATGTAGCGCCCAAGCACGCCATGGAGATGCTGCTCACCGGCGACATGGTGACCGCCGAGCACGCCGCCGTCATTGGGCTTATCAACCGCGTTGTGGCGCCGGGTGAAGCGCGCAAGGCGGCCACTGCGCTCGCCAAGCAGATCGCAGCAAAATCCTCGCACGTGCTTGGTATCGGCAAGGAAGCGTTTTATCGACAACTTGAGCTCGGACTAGCCGAAGCCTATGCCTACGCTTCTGAGGTGATGGCCGAAAACATGATGGCGCATGACGCTGCGGAAGGGATCTGCGCTTTTATCGAAAAGCGCGATCCCACTTGGCAAGACCGCTAATCCTAGGTCGCCGTTAGGCGCTGACCAACTGCCTGTCTTGTCTCTGCGTCTCCCTCTTGCTCGCCGCATTCGGCAGCTGCAGCACTGTCGCGCGCTGACCTTCGGTGAGATTGGTCACCAGCACAATCTGACCATCCGGTAACTCCAACGCATCGTGATGGGCGGCCGGACGATCGAGGTTGACCTGCCGGAACCGCGCGATCTTGTGCTCTGATTTCCATTTCGGCAAGAACCGAAGTGCGGCATCGCACTGGACTTCGTTCTCGAAGGCGAGCTCCGTTCCCGGCATCAGGCACACGGCGACGCGCGGTTCGCTTGGGTCGGCGAAGCCACGGGTGATTGTGGTGGTGAAGTGTGTCGATATCAGCTTGTCGCCGGTTTTCGCCGGCCGGGATGCAATATCATGAAGACTATAGTCACACATCGAGTGCCTCCTGTTTGTGCAGACCAAGGCGGCGCCCCTCAGCACCCCAATCCGGGCACATAACATTGACGATCTTGTGTCGAGGGGTTCCGCAATCGCGCCGTATTCTCACCAAGCGCGCTGGAACAGCACAGTTTGGCCACCGCGACATGTGTCTTTCGTTAGCGCGAAGTCGTGATTAAGTTTGCTGGATCAGCCGGCGCGCCCTATGAATCACGACCGCTATCCCGACAGCTACATCCGGGGCATCCTCAACAGGGTTAAGACCATTGCGATGGTCGGAATTTCGCCGAAGGATAACCGGCCAAGCTATTTCGCCTTCAAATACCTATTAGAGCGTGGCTACCGCATGATCCCGGTTAATCCGGGCCATGCCGGCGAACGAATCCTCAGCCAGAAAGTTTACGCCAAACTGGCCGACATCCCAGAACCGGTCGACATGGTCGACATCTTCCGCGCTTCGAAAGATGTGCTGCCGATCGCGCGCGAGGCGCTCGCGCTCAATCCGAAGCCGCAGGTGATTTGGATGCAGCTTTCCATCCGCAACGACGAGGCCGCGGCGCTTGCCGAAGCGGCTGGCGTAAAAGTCGTGATGAACCGATGCCCGAAGATCGAATATGGCCGCCTCTCCTCGGAGATTTCATGGATGGGCATAAATTCGCGCACGCTCTCATCGAAGCGTGCGCAGCGGCTGGGTACCGGTGTGCAGCGTATGGGTCTGGGCCACAGCGAAGAAGATGGCGGCTGAATGGCGCCTTCAAGCCGGAATGAATTTTCCCCGGATCTGCAACCGACTACCAATTTCTGATTACGTCGCCAGCAAATAGTCCCGCCTTGACGCCGCGCCTGCCAGGCCCGTTAAATCAATTTCCGGTCAATAACGGCCGGCACATAATAGGGTACGGGAAACCATGGCCGAGGCCGAACGCATTCCGGGTTTTTCGACGCTTTCCATTCACGCCGGCGCCAAGCCCGATCCGACTACCGGCGCGCGCGCGACGCCGATCTACCAGACTACCTCTTTCGTATTCGACGACGTCGAACACGCCGCCTCGCTGTTCGGCCTACAAGCCTTCGGCAATATCTATTCGCGCATTGGCAATCCAACCTGCGCCGTTTTGGAGGAACGCGTAGCGGCGCTCGAGGGTGGCACCGCCGGCCTCGCCGTCGCTTCCGGCCACGCCGCGCAGGTGATTGTGATGCACGCGCTGCTTGCGCCCGGCGATGAATTCGTCGCTTCCAAGAAGCTCTACGGTGGCTCGATCAACCAGTTCAACCACTCGTTCAAGAATTTTGGCTGGCAGGTTGTTTGGGCCGATCCGGATGACATAGCTTCATTTGAAAAGGCAGTCACGCTGAAGACCAAAGCGATATTCGTCGAGTCGATCGCCAACCCCGGCGGCGTCATCACCGACATCGAGGCAGTTGCCAGGATCGCGCGCAATGCCAAGGTGCCGCTGATCGTCGACAACACGCTGGCGACGCCCTACCTGTGCAAACCGATCGATTTCGGCGCTGACATCATCGTTCATTCGCTTACCAAATTCCTTGGTGGCCACGGCAACTCCATCGGCGGCCTGATCGTCGATGGCGGCACGTTCAATTGGCTGCAGGACAAGCGCTACCCGATGCTGTCGGAGCCACGCCCCGAATATGCCGGCATAGTACTGGGCGAGACCTTTGGCAATTTCGCTTTCGCCATTGCCTGTCGCGTGCTCGGCTTGCGCGATCTTGGGCCGGCGCTGTCGCCATTCAATGCCTTCTTGATCCTCACCGGCATCGAAACCCTGTCGCTGCGCATGCAACGACATTGCGACAACACACTGGTGGTTGCCGAGTGGCTGTCGAAGCGCCCGGAGGTCGCCTGGGTCAGCTATCCAGGCCTGCCGGGTGACAAATATCATTCGTTGGCGAAGAGATATACGCCGAAAGGAGCCGGCGCTGTGTTCACCTTCGGTCTCGGGGGCGGCTACGACGCGGGTGTCAAGCTGGTGTCTAACGTGAAGTTATTTTCGCACCTCGCCAACATCGGTGACACCCGGTCGCTGATTATCCATCCGGCGTCTACCACGCATCGGCAATTGTCCGACGCGCAGAAGGTGCAGGCCGGCGCCGGACCCGATGTCGTTCGGCTGTCGATCGGGCTTGAGGATACCGCCGACATCATCGCGGACCTCGAACAAGGCCTAAAGTCGGCGTGAGCACAACCCGGTCCTCGGCACCGCCGTGTAACGGAAAGCCGCCGCCCGGAGTCGCGCCCCGCTGCCGAGTGCGTCAACGAGACTGATGCAACGATAGCGGAAAAAGGCGCCTGCTTCATCGCGCCGATTCCTGAGGAATTCACCCGCATTCGCACCAAGCACAGTTGCCTGGAAGACACGATACTGCCCGCCGGCAGCTATGTCGGTCGGAATGCGGCGGTCCATTCGATCGGCTCCTAGAGTTTCATGCCCGGCCGGGCGGATTTATCGGATGATGCCGCTTGTGCGGTCTGCCCCCGCGCGCTGGACAAGGGTCATGCGGCTTTCGTCAATCGTCTTGCGCAAGCGCGCGAAACCACCCCGCAGAACACCGTCCGCGGCGGCACTGCCCGGCCTCATGGGTGTAGAAATATCTGCGCGAGATCGGGCTTTAATTTTTCTTGAGCGTGCGTGCGACGTAGTTACGTATACAGCGCAACGTATCGGACGCGGCCCAGATTTCAGTCACCACCTTGTCAGTAGCCTCTCTGCTCCGCGCCATTCGTTCGGTGACCGCCGCACGCAGTTGCAGCTTGGTTTGCGCAAACGCCGGAGGCGATAACAGAGCGAGCTCCCGCGCTACCGCGATTGCGTCTTCCACAAGCTCATTTGGCTCAGCCAGTTCGTTGACCCAACCGCGATGTACGGCGGCCTCTGGCAGAAACGTCGCGCCGCTGAGGATGGTCTCGGTGAGAAAATAGGGCGGCGTTGCGTGCCGCATGATCTCGAAGGCGAGCGCCGGAAACGGTACGCCTACCAACAATTCCGTTACGCCTATCCTCCCCCCGTCATTGGCCATGATGCGGTGGTCAGCGCATAAAGCCAGGACGCAGCCGCCGGCAATAGCATGGCCGTTAATCGCGGCCACCACTGGCTTCGGCCAAAAGAAGACTTCATCGTAAAGCTTGTGAAGCGTCGGCAGGAATTCGCGGACATAGTCGGCGCCGCCTTCGCTCACTCGTTTGAGATCGACGCCGGCGGAAAAGATCTTGCCCTGCCCGATCAGCACCACCGCTTTAGCGTCGGTGCGCCGCAACTCGGCAAGGCGCCCAGTCAAGGCCTCGCAAAATTCGATGTCGAGCGCGTTAGCCTTGCCGTGCGCAAACGTCAGCACGGCGATTCCGGCCTCTGTCGCAATGTCGATCATGGCGTGATCCTGGCCACGCCACGGGGCCAGAATCGCTCTGCATGCGCGATCGCGATTGTGAAGACAACGATGGCTAAGATCTGATGTGCAAGAGCCAAACCCAGCGGCGCCTCATAAAGCAAAGTGACGATGCCCAGTGCGGCCTGTATTGTGACAGCGCCAACCAGGAACAGCGCGCTCTCAAGCTCGTAGCGCCAGCGCCAGGTGCCATAGACATGCAGCAGTGTCAGGAGCCATATCCCGTCGGCCAATATACGATGGTTGAACTGCACCATGAGGTCATTTTCGAACCAATTGCGCCATAGCGGATGGATGAAGAATAGCCGGTCGACGGACGGCAGCAGGCCACCTTCGATCAACGGCCAAGTGTTGTATTTCAGTCCGGCGTCGAGGCCCGCCACCAGCGCACCCAGATAAATCTGCAGCAACAGCAGCCCGGCAATCGCCAAGCTGGACATGCGCAGCCAGCGCGGCGCTGAGCGCCGCGGATACAACGCTAGCTGCTGCGCGGTCCAGACGATAGCGGCATAGACGGCGCAGGCGAGCGTCAGATGGAAAGCCAGCCGGTATTGCGAGACCCTAACCAAAGTACTACCGGCAATACCGGACGACACCATCCACCAGCCGACCACTCCAAGCGCGGCGCCGCTGCCGAAAATGAGCCACAGCCGCGTGAGTAGCGACCGCGGAATGGCGTTGCGCCAAAGAAAATAAAGGAACGGTAGCAAAAAGACCGCGCCGGTCGCGCGCGCCAGCAGCCGGTGCATCCACTCCCAGTAGTAGATCACCCTGAACTGGCTGAGGCTCATGCCGCGGTTGAGTTTGTGGTATTGCGGGATCTGCTTGTATTTTTCGAATTCCGTTTGCCAGGCGCTCTCGCTCAACGGCGGTAGCACGCCGGTGACCGGTTGCCACTCCACGATCGACAGGCCGGAGACGGTGAGTCGCGTCGCCCCGCCGACTACCAGAGTCAGGAAGATCATCGCCGCGGCGGCCACGAGCCACAGCCGCACCGCGTGCACACGGAATTCCAGAACCGTTCGCCGATCGTGCATCAGGCTTGCTTTTCAGGAACCGCGCGGACCATATAATCTGCCGTGCCCTCCCGCAAATAAACTCAAAGTAGAGCTGGCATGCCCCTCCGAATCCGCAAACTGATCGGCACTATCGCGCTGCTGGTGTTGCTGTCGGCATGGGCCTTTCTGGCGATGGCCCTGGCGCAGTCGGTGCTCACGGATATTAATGGCGTCGTGGCAGCAATCTTTTACGTCGTTGCCGGGTTGGGCTGGGTGTTGCCGGCAATGCCGCTGGTCGCCTGGATGTCAAGGCCCGACAAAGCTATGCCTCCTTGACGCGACGGAAGTCGTTCCACATCGGTGTGGCGGCGTTTGATATCAATACTTTTAAATAGCGCTACTACTGGAATCCGCCGTTGACCGAGATGCTCCTGCAATGCGATCACGTGGCCGCGGAGCGCCCTGATCAGCACGCCGCGTCCTGACCGTGGTCTTAATAACCCGGCGAAGATGCGGAAATCGACGCGGTGGATGGGCTAAATGCACTGGTCGTGTTATGAGGACATTGCGCCGCGGATCTCTATACCTAGCGTTGGGTGCCGTCTTCGCGGTCTTGGCTACGCTTGCGGACGCCGCCATAGCGCAATCCGGCCCACTGGTCCGGATCATCGTTCCATTTCCGCCAGGCGGCAGCGCCGACGTTTTGGCGCGCGTTCTAAGCCAACAAATCGAAAAAACTACCAAGCAAACCATTATCGTCGAGAACCGTCCTGGTGCTGGCGCCTCCATCGCCTATGAAATCACCGCCCGCGCGGTTCCCGATGGGAATACAATCGTGGTGGCCTCCAATTCTGTCGTGATTAACCCACTCCTGCGAAAGGTAAACTTCGACCCCGTTAACAGCTTCGCGCCGATCTGTAACTTAGTCGCATCGCCCCTCGTCTTCGTCGTCAGTAGTGCATCACCCTACAAAACAATCGGCGATTTGATCGGTACTGCAAAGGCCAAGCCTGGCACGATGACAGTTGCCGCACTCGGCCCCGCAACAACGCAGCACATTGCATTTGAAAGCTTTAAGCGCGCGACCATGACCGACATGATCTTCGTGCCTTATTCAGGCGGCGCACCCGCGGTGAATGCACTGCTCGGCCAACATGTGGATGCGGCACTGGTGAATTACTCCGAAACTGTCGAGCAGATCAAAGCCGGTAAGCTGCGTGCGCTCGCGACCGCCTCCGCCAACCGTCTCAAACCTGCGCCGGAATTGCCAACCGTCGCAGAGAGCGGCTACCCCGGGTACGCCGCTGAGGTTTGGCTAGGCCTGCTCGCGCCGGCAGCTACTCCGGGGGATAGACTTACGCAACTTGCCGAATGGTTCGTCGTGGCCATGAAGTCGCCGGAAGTAGACGCCAAACTGGAGAGCGTCGGCCTTTATCCGGCGGTCCGTTGCGGCAATGATTTTGCGAATTTCATTAAAGCTCGAGCGGACGACTATGCTCGCATCATTCGGGATGCGAACATCAAAGTGGATTGATCGTCAGAGCAAATGAGAGAGGCCGCCTAATTGGGTGGCCTCTCGAGCAGCAGTGCACCATTCGGATTTTTGACGACGGCCAGATAACCGTCCATCTCCGCTGTATCGATTGTCTTGCGAACCTGTTCGATATAGTGGTCTACGAAGTCGGGCCAGTTTTTCGCCGCGAAATCCGGCTCAGAGATAACCAAAGCGCCGAGAACAGCGACGGCGGCCTTAAATCTCCCGCTTGGCACCGAAAGCCTCTTCGCTTCCGTAATGATGGGCCAATATTGCGCGCCCGGCACGTTTATTATTACCAGGAGATCAGACCGAGTCGACGGAGTTGGCCGACCCAACGATTATATTCAACGTTCGGGCCAAATACTTCTTCGAAAGCTGAATTCCACGCCCGATCGAACTCACTCGGCCCGTCAATCGGACATTGAAAATGAGCGTGAGTACGCAATTTCGGGTCTGAAAATATCTGAAAGAGCGCCTTAAAAGCTTCGTCAGAAGCGCGGTCGGCAGCGCTTTCGATGACTTTAGGTTCCTTATCGTTCACGTCGTTCACGGCCCCCCTCTGAAAGCCGGCTGAGTTCACGTGATCTCGGTCATTTTTTGGTCCGCCGGCTAAGCGGTACTCGCACCGCAATCAAACTATCACATACCTGTCCGGGCTCGCCATCTTCACCGTGCCAAAATAACGCATCTTCTCGCAGCGTGGCGACACGGTCGCGACACAGGCCATGATGCCTTATTTGTCGAAAACAGTTTAGCCGAAAATAGTTCGTGAGTTCAGTTATTTAACTGGTCGGGGCGGCGGGATTTGAACCCACGACCCCCAGTCCCCCAGACTGGTGCGCTAACCGGGCTGCGCCACGCCCCGACCAGAACGGCGCGGACTATAGGACCGTCCGCGTTCGTTGTTTTGATTAGCGTTTCCGCTCGCATGTCGCAACCTTGTCGCAAGGCCTCAAGCGGCCCGCACCACAGCCTCGATCTTTGCCATGTCGGCGCGATCAGCTTCGATGTTCTCGGCCCCCGAGTGGGGCCTTTCTTTTTGGATTTCTCCATGGACGCCTCGCTGCCCTGCACTCGTGAATTTCAAAACCCCAGAACCACGGGGCTTCGCGCGGCGCGTGGGAAATGGCCTTGTAGATGCGGCCGACATGCCGCCCCTCAAAGAGGACGTTGTAGCGTTCCGTGCAGCGGGCGTCGGGATTGCGCTTCAGGATGAGCATTGTTTCAGTTTAGCAAACGCGAGAGCTGAAAGGCGAAGCCGGAAAATGAAAGAGGCCGCCAATTTGAGGCGGCCTCTGCAGTCCAACTTAGCAGTACCTTTATCTTCCGCATTTGTTGTGTTTTGGGTCGCAGTTCCCTTCGCAACAATCTTTGTTACTGCTGCACGAGCTGCCGCGAGGCATGCAGGCCGCTATTTGAGTAGTGGGGCGCTGAATTTTTTGGATACGCTGGCTGCTGAGGATGCCGCCGTAACGGTATCATTGGCCAATGAGAATGAAGGTGACAGAACAAGCATTCCGATTACCAACACCGTTCCTGCGAGATATTTCTGCATTTGTTTCTCCCCTAATGGTTTCTGATTGCATATGAAGCGTACCGTAATCTTCTGGGGCAAACACTTTGAATCGGAAATGCGACTGAAAAAGCCCGATATTTACACCCTATTTATGTGGCGCGGCTGACGCAATCCGAGCCACCAGGACAAGCCGCCCTTTAGGGAATCGCCTCGATCAGCTTCGGATCATTTTCGTTGCCAGCCCAATTGACCCTCCGCGACACCGGCCACAGTTGCAGCAAAGGTCACTCAAAATAACCGCTTCGTTGGCTTACATTGCAGATTGTAAAACGCCACACTTCTATTCCCATTCTGTAAGAGCGTGGTACCGCTTGCCTGGACTGTTCCGGTAATACGATCGATTGAACCGGTAATCGAGGAAATGACGAGGTCAGACTTATTGATCCCGTAAAAGTCTATGCTGATAGCGTCGATCGTTGTGATCGGTATTGGCCTGTGAAATCCATTTAGGTCTACCCAAAAAAATCCAGATACCGTTTGGCGATCGAAATCGATGACGATTGATAAATCTGTGATCTTTGTATTGGCGTGACCGTTTAAGGCGGTACCCGAGCACCCCAATGTCAGGGGGAGTGTCGATTGAACTTCACCAGTTGCCATGACGGGCAATAGCTGCAAGAGCGCAACGATTATTCGGTTAGTCATTGATTTTTGAATTCGTCGCGATGCTGCCGTACCAACCCTGGTGTGTTCATCGTCTCGATCAGGTCGAGCAGGTGGTAGAGCCGCTCCGGGCTTTCTAAATGCGACACCGCCGCGCTTACCGAGATCAGCAAATGCCTCGCCGCTGTATCGAAAGCATCAATGCCGCCGACGTCCCTTATCGCGTTGAGCACGTCGAGCACCGTGTGCGTCATGTCGCGGCCGGCGGCTTCGGCGCGTTGTCGCGCTGGACAAGCAAGGACTTTCGCTTTTGCCATGTCGGCAGCGTGGCAGCTTTATGTTTTGTCAAGCAAGGCATGTCGCTTGCCTGTGGATTTCCTGTGGACAGTCAAGCGCAGCCAGGTCTAATCGTCGGTGGCCGGCGATTCCGAATTCCCCCAACCCATCCGTCCACGTCGCCGGCATTAGTTGTTACGATGTCCCGCGCGGGAAGAATTGAGATAATCGAGGATTGAAACAGGGTGGGGGACTCGTGCGCCTCAAGAAGATGCGGGTTTCGGTGGAATCCAAAAAAACGCCCGTTGACTCACCCTCCGGACGAACGTTCCCATAAGCGGTGGTCTGGGTACGAAGAGGGGGGCAGGAAGCGTGACCAAAGCCGCTATTATTGGTTGGGTCATCCAGTC
>Ga0207780_1000496_pt1 | contig 10938 bp, 10 predicted proteins | sample LuqExpMetageno45_FD_187803 | JGI IMG/M metagenome (GOLD analysis project Ga0207780, IMG submission 187803) | Tropical forest soil microbial communities from Luquillo Experimental Forest, Puerto Rico - Sample 45 (SPAdes) | ecosystem: Environmental > Terrestrial > Soil > Tropical forest ...
CGCTCGTATCGAATACGAGCGCAGCAATCAGATCTGGACGCTCGATGACAGAAACAATATCACAACCCAACGATTCGCCGATTTGAATAGACAGCTGGCCGAAGCTCAGAACGACCGCCTGAAAAAGCAGGCTCTTTACGAATATGCGAAGGCCGGAGACGTCGATGCCGTGCCGGAAATCCGGGATAACGCCGTTTTGCAGGACATGCAGAAGAAGCGCGCCGATCTTTCCGTGCAGTATACCGACGCGGTGAATCAATATGGCCCGAACTTCCCCAAAGTGCAGCGCCTGCAGGCTCAGATGAAAGAGCTGGATGATCAAATCGTCCGCGAGCGCAAGGGCATCGTCGGGCAACTGGAAAGCGATTATCGTGAGGCCAAGCAGCACGAGGAATTGTTGTCGCGGGCCCTCGATCAGCAAAAGGCCGAAGTTGCGTTGATGTCCGAGAAAATGATCGAGTACAACGTGCTGAAGCGCGAAGCGGAGGCGAATAAGTCTCTCTACGACAGCCTGCAGACAAAACTGAAAGAAGCGCAGATCTCCTCCGGACTGCGTTCTTCCAACATCCGGATCATGGACCCCGCCATGGTGCCGTCGACTCCGGCGCGCCCGGCAAAAACCAGAAACATCGCCCTTGCGATTGTTGTCGGATTAGTAGGCGGAATCGGCTTGGCGCTTCTCCGCGAGTATTTGGATAACACTGTCAAAACCCCTGATGACGTCGAAACTCTCGCGCGGTTGCCTTCCCTCGCGGTGGTTCCGGCCTTTGGCGAGGGAACCAGCGCGGCCAAACGAGCGGCCCTAAAAGGGAGTTCGCCGAACGGCCACGAGAAACGAATTGAACTGGTGGCGCAACATTTGCCGAAGTCGCAAATGTCGGAAGCCTTCCGTGCCTTGCGCACGGCCTTGTTGCTTTCGCAGCCGGATCGGCCGCCCCAGGTCATTCTGGTGACCAGCGCGCTCCCACGCGAAGGCAAGACTACCGCTGCCGCGAACCTCGCCGTCACCCTGGCGCAACTGGGGGATAAGACAGTCCTGGTGGATGCGGACTTGCGAAAGCCTGGCGTCGGACGGCTCTTGAATCTCGGCACTGGCAAGTACGCCGGTTTGAGTTCTTATTTGGCGGGCGTCTCGTCGCTGGACCTGGTCACCGTGCCCCATCCGCAAATTCCGAATCTGGCTGCCATTCCCACAGGCCCGTTGCCACCGAACCCCGCCGACCTTCTCTCGTCGCACAAATTGTCGGAAGGGATCGTCGAACTTCGGAAAAGATACAAATTCATCGTCATTGACTCGCCACCGATCATGGCGGCGACGGATGCGGTGATCCTCTCCGTGCAGACCGACGGCGTGCTGCTCGTCGTTCGCAGCGGTGAGACGCCCAAGGAGGCGTTCACCAGAACTCGCGACCTGTTGACGAGCGTGAAGTGCCACCTGCTCGGCGTCGTGCTCAATGCCGTGGATGCGAGCGCGCCCGATTATTACTACTCATACCGGTATTATCCCTATTCGTACGGCTATGGTCCGCAGGAAGCGTTGGACACGACCCGCGATGAAGCGGCGGCTCGCCCGCGCACGCAAATCCCGTCCTCGGATTCGGACCTGGACGATTCGGACTCGGACAAACTCTAGGAGGACGCGGTGCGCTATTTAATCACGGGCGGTGCGGGTTTCATTGGTTCCCATCTTTGTGAGCGGCTGCTGGCCAACGGCGACCATGTTGTGTTGCTGGACAATCTCTCGACTGGCAGCATGGAGAATATCCGTCACCTGAAAGGTTCGACCAATCTCCAATACCATCTAGATGGAATCGAAAACAAGCAGCTCCTGGCGGAACTCGTGGACGATGCCGACGTGATCGTGCACTTCGCGGCCGCCGTCGGCGTGAAGCTGATTGTCGAGAGCCCGGTGCGCACCATCGAAACCAACGTTAACGGCACACAATTGGTTTTCGAAGCCGCATCGAAGAAAAAGAAACTCGTACTGCTTGCTTCCACCTCCGAAGTCTACGGCAAAAATACACAGGTGCCCTTCCGCGAAGATGCCGACCTCGTCTTGGGACCGACCACCAAGGGGCGCTGGAGCTATGCCGCGTCCAAGGCGCTGGACGAGTTTCTGGCGCTTTCGTACTGGAAGGAAAAGAAGCAGCCCGTCATTGTGGCGCGCTTCTTCAACACCGTGGGACCCCGGCAGACCGGTCGTTACGGCATGGTGTTGCCGAATTTTGTGAAGCGCGCTTTGGACAACGCGCCGATCGAGGTTTACGGCGACGGGCAGCAGTCCCGCTGCTTCTGCGATGTTCGAGATACCGTAGAGGCATTGCTACGGTTGCTCCCTCTGCAAAAGGTGGTCGGTGAAGTGGTGAACATCGGAAACACCGAAGAGATCACCATCGAGAATCTCGCTCGGACCGTGAAGCAACGCACCAACAGTTCTTCTTCCATTCAATATGTGCCGTACGACAAGGCGTATGAGCCGGGATTTGAAGACATGATGCGCCGCGTGCCCTCCATTGACAAACTGGAAGCGCTCACCGGCTTCCGGCCACGGACGAGCCTTGTCGAGATCATCGACCGGGTTTCCGCCCATTTCCGCCAAAAAGAGGCGCCGCTCGGGTCCGTGGTGATTGCCAAACACTCCATCGCGTAATGCCGTGTAAGCAAAGAAAGCAATATCTTTCTTGTGACTTTATAGGCACTTTTTTGTAGAATCCCCGGTAAACATAAGGTCGGCGTTTGTAATGGGGTGGCTTAAGGTGTGTGCGGCGGCGGACAAAATCCAAAGTGGTTTTACACCCGAGCAGCTTGCGTCTCTTGCCGCATCAGATGCCCAACCGCGTCGTTTCGACCTGGCTCTGCTGCTGTTGTTTCTCCTGACCCTTCCGTTCATCAATCCCTGGGTTCGCGGCGACGGTGTTGGCTATTACGCCTACGCTCGCGCACCGCTTATTAACCACAACCTGGATTTCACTTACGATTATCAATCCGCAAACGAAAGCTTCCGCGGGCTTCGTTGCGAACCCGACGGCACACCAAAGGAGCAATTTCGTACCGTCACCCGCCACCTGGACAATCACTTTACCGTCGGGCCGGCCATCCTCTGGGCTCCTTTTTTGTTGGTTGCCCACGGCGGAGTCCTGCTGGCCCGCGCGTTTGGCGCGCAAGTCCCTGCCGACGGATATTCAGCGCCATATCGACTCGCGATGGCATTGGCGACCTGTCTATACGGTTTCCTCGGCTTGCTGATTTCCTTTCGCCTAGCCCGCAAATATGTCTCGCCGCTGTGGTCGTTTGTGGCCACGCTGGGGATTTGGGGAGCCAGTTCTCTCCCGGTCTACATGTATTTCAATCCGTCATGGTCACACGCCCATTCAGCTTTCGTCTGCGCTTTGTTTCTCTGCTATTGGGATCACACGCGCGAGCGGAGGAGCCTGCGGCAATGGCTGCTGATGGGCCTGATCGTCGGGCTCATGCTGGATGTTTACTACGCCAACCTCATGCTGGTCAGCGTCCTGGTGATCGAGGCGCTCCGGCAATACACCAGGCTTCTTCTCGCTCGTCCCGTAGCCTGGCCGGAGGTTTTTCGGCTAATCGGGCGCCACCTGCTTTTTAGCCTCATCGTGGTCTTCGTGATGATTCCAACCTTTGCCTCGCGCTGGGTGGTTTATGGTGGCCCCTTCAAGACGGGCTACCTGTCCTTACGGGACTTTCTTTGGAACTCCCCAGTGTTTTTCTCGATTCTGTTTTCGTCGAACCATGGGCTGCTTTCGTGGACACCCCTGATCCTGTTTTCGATTGCCGGTCTCGCCCTCTTTGCCTTGCGTGTTCCGAAAGTCGGTGTGCCTTTCTTCATTGGTTTCGTGGCCTTTTACACATTTATGGCGTTTTATCCCGACTGGGCGGGAATCTCGTCCTTTGGCAACCGATTCTTCACTTCGCTGACGGCGCTGTTTATTCTCGGCCTCGGGTACCTGCTTCGGCGTTTTGCCGGGTTCTTTGCGCGGCAGCGAACGGCTCTCGTCCTCGCCACTGCCGTGCTGCTTTGTTTCGTGCTCTGGAACTTGGGTTTGATCTATCAGTGGGGCACGCACCTGGTTCCTGCCCGCGGCCCGATTTCGTTTCAAGAGGCCGCTGCCAATCAGTTCACTGTTGTTCCGCGGCAGCTCACCTCCCATCTCCGGTCGTATTTCTTCCGTCGTAGCGACCTGATGCGGCAGATCGAAGAACGCGACCTCGAACAAATCAAGAAGAATGCCGAACCATAGTTTTCCAGGTAAAATATGGGTCCTGCCCTGAGACAGCCCGCCTGGATTTTCTGTACCATAGGAATGATGACTCTGATCATTGCCCGGCTCATTTTTGCGCCGATTGCTTCCTGATGGCTTCGGTAACCTCCAAACCGGCCGTGGCCACACCAATCGCTGGGCACGGCGCGCCCCCGGTTGTCATCCGGATTGAGCCGCCCCGCGGCTGGTTCAACCTGCGCCTCAAAGAGCTGTGGGACTATCGCGAACTCCTCTATTTCTTCGCGTGGCGCGATGTCAAGATCCGCTACAAACAGACGGCCATCGGCGTCGTCTGGGTCGTGCTGCAGCCGTTGCTGACCATGCTGGTCTTTACCCTGTTCTTCGGTAAGCTCGCCAAACTGCCTTCATTGGGCCTCCCGTATCAGGTTTCCTACTTCGCTGCCGTGGTGCCCTGGATGTACTTTTCCTATTCGCTGGTGAACGCCGCAAATATCGTCGTCGAGAATCAGCGCGTCATTACCAAGGTGTTTTTTCCGCGACTGATTCTGCCGATCTCCGCGGTACTTTCCGGCCTGGTGGATTTCGCGATCGGTTTCGAAGTGCTCATCTTCTTTACCCTTTCCTACGGCATCCGGCCCGGCCCAACGGTGCTTTTGTTGCCACTGTTCTTGTTGCTCGCCATTCTGACCGCCTTGGGCGTCGGGCTCTGGCTTTCGGCACTGAACGCGCTCTATCGCGATGTGAAGTATGTCATCCCTTTTCTGACACAGTTCTGGATGCTGGCCTCCCCCGTGGCCTATCCCAGCTCGATGGTTCCGGAACGCTATCGCTGGATCTACGGTTTGAATCCGATGGCTGGAGTGATTGATGGGTTCCGCTGGGGATTGACCGGCGTGGCCAGGCGCCAGGCTCAGTGTTGATCACATCGACCGCCATGGTGGTATTGCTCGTCTTCGGCGGCCTTATCTTTTTCAATCGCATGGAAGGGAGCATCGCAGACCGCGTCTAGACGATGTCCGTTGCAATTCAAGCCGACGGGTTGAGCAAACGCTATCATTAGTTGGTCGGAGCTTTCCCCACGGCCAGAAATCTATCTCTTTGGCAACGAGCCCGGAACCCGGGAAATAGCCGCCGAACTTGGGCTACATCACCTCGATGATGTCGCCCGCAATGAATTCGGCACCCCCTTGTTGAATGATTTGCTGAACCGCGCGCGCGGTTTTGCCACCACCTCGTTAGTGTGTTACGCCAACAGTGACATCATCCTGCTGCAGGAGCTTCTCGATGCCGTCCATGCGGTCCAATTGAGATTTCCACGGTTCCTCGCTGTGGCGCACCGGCAAAATGTCGATGTGGACCATCTCCTCGACCTCGGGCCGGGCCGTGATCTCGAACCGCGCAACCGGATTATCCCGGCAGGCTTCCCCGGGGACCACACTTCGATCGATGTTTTTGTCTTTTCCCGCGACACCTACTCGCAGGTTCCGCCGCTGGCCATCGGTCGCGCCTGGTTTGACCAGTGGCTTATCAAAGAGGCCCACAGGCTGGGAGTTCCTGTCGTCGCCCTAACTCCTGTCGCCTGGGCTATTCATCAGAACCATGCATATGCGCACATAGCGGGGGGCTATCGCACAACCGTCGCTGGCGAAGAGGCGAACCGCAACCTCGCGATCTACGGTGGAAAGCCTCACGCCTATACCCTTCTCGATGTTACACACGAACTACGCATCGGCGGCGGACTCCACCGCGTGCGCTTCCGCCGAAAAAGATTTGCAGTGCGACAGTGGATCTGGAAGAACTTCGTGTTGAAGACTGCGCCTCTCCGGGCCAAGTTGGGCCTCCGTCGGTCCGGCACGTAGCGCAGTGGGTTGCCTCGAAACACGAATATCGCGCAAATTCTCCATGCGCCCGCCCGATTCACCATAAAATGGGAGTTTGCAAGGACAGCGCTGCCCGAATACTCTCTATGACCTCAAAAACAATTCTGGTTACCGGCTCGAGTGGATTGATCGGTTCTGAAGCCGTTGAACATTTTGATCGCCAGGGCCACAAAGTCCACGGCGTCGACAACAATATGCGCCAGGTTTTCTTTGGCGCGCCCGGTGACACCACCTGGAATCTGAATCGTCTTCGCTCTGTCACCAGGAATTTCGTTCATCATGAACTCGACGTGCGCGATCGCATCGGTCTTGAAACCCTCTTTCGTGCCAATCGCTTTGATCTGATTGTTCACTGCGCCGCCCAGCCTTCCCACGACAAGGCGCGCGATATCCCCATCCTCGATTTCGAAGTCAACGCCCTCGGCACGGTCAATCTTCTCGAGGCTACCCGCCTCCATTGCCCCGAAGCGGTGTTCATTCTGCTCAGCACCAACAAAGTCTACGGCGACTCGCCCAACGAACTTCCTTTCAAGGAACTGGAAACCCGCTGGGAGTACGCGCGTCCGGAAAACTACAACGGCATCGCCGAGGAGTGCCGCATCGACCGTACCCTGCATTCTCTCTTCGGCGCTTCTAAGGCTTCCGCGGATTTGATGGCCCAGGAATACGGCCGCTACTTTGGCATGAAGGTTTGTATTTTTCGCGGCGGCTGCCTCACTGGCCCGTCGCATTCAGGAGTCGAATTGCACGGATTTCTGTCCTACCTCGTCAAAGTGGCGATTTCCGGCGGCACCTATTCCGTGTTTGGCTACAAAGCCAAGCAGGTCCGCGACAACATTCACAGCCACGACGTCGTCCGCGCCATCGAAGAATTCGCCGAAAATCCCCGGCCCGGCGAGGTCTATAACCTGGGCGGCGGCCGCGAAAACAGCATTTCCATGCTGGAAGCCATCGCCAAAGTCGACGAAATGGCCGGCAAAAAACTCAATTGGAAGTATGTCGATCAGAACCGCATCGGCGACCACATCTGCTACATCTCGGACTTAAGCAAATTCAAATCCCACTACCCTAAATGGGGCATCACCGTCGGCCTCAACGAAATCTTCCAGCAAATCATCGCCGATCACTCCCGCCGCCTCGCTGTTTCCTAGGGTCAATGAACTCCGAGCCCGCTGGCTGCAATCATGACTCGTTATTCAGCGTGACAAAATTCTATCGATCATCACTTTGTGATGGAACGGCGGGAATAAAGAGAAGTACGGGACGTCGCCGAATTCTGTGGGCGCGGTCTCATTGCGAACCGGTACGTACTCCAGCCGATAGCTTGGTATCACGTCGGGAGCAATTCCGAATCCAGGGCGGTAGGCTCCTGGTGGGTTCTTCACAAAACGCCAATTCAGTTGACCGTTGACCAAAAGTTGCGTCCAGTAGTTGTACTCCATACCTGCGTCAATCGCGGTGCGGGGAATTGCGGCGGCTTCGAGTTTTCGAGTGGCCACCGCTCTCGCCCGCGCCAGAGACCAGTAATCTTGAGTGTTTACGACCGCCCAGAAAGCGAGGATCGACAGCGCCGCCCAGCTCAACCGCATGACGAGGCGGCGCGATCGCTGGACTTCTCCATCTCGACGCGCGAATTCCAACAGCAGCGCGATGGAAGCGCATGGCATAAGCGGCAATAGATAGCGATCAAAAGGACTGAATTCTATTGCGCGAACGACCATCACAGCAAAATACACTGCGCTGACCAGCAACATGGAAGCGGTCGCAAATCCCTCCCTGCTCGGATTCACAAGCGCGCGCCAGGACCGCTTCATAATGTCGGGAAGTCTACAGATCTCACCGGCGAAGATGCATGCCGCTGCGTAGACAGTGAGAGCCGCGGCACCGCGAATCGGCCACGTTAGAACGACTGGCCTTCCGGGAAGTGGGGCATCCCCATTCAAGCCCTCCCGATTTAGCGTGCTGAACATCCAGGGAATCGAACCCAGAGATGGGTGAATCAGAACCGCACCGACAACGATCAACAGGAGCGTCCCCACAATAACCTTCCGACCCTTTCCGTCATTCCGCGTCTCCTAAGCCAATCTGACGGCCAATGGCACTGCTGTTGGCAAGCACATCAGGAGGAGCATTAGAAGTATCCGGCTGAAAATCTCGGTTTCTGCCGCGGGGCGACTGGCCGCCATTCTGAGTTCCGAAAACAACGAGGGCAGCGGCACAACATAGTTCTGATGGTTGAACCAAAATGTGACCCCAGCCACACATGAGACAGAGAGTGCCCATGCTGCTAAACAACTTGCTGCGAACCGAACGTTCCGCCGCCGCACCCAACCCAAATAGGGCAACACCAGCAGCGGAACAAACCACACCATCTGGCGCCCCGTGCCCCCCACCAGCCCCGCGCTGGTGCCGGCGGCCATCCAGACATACCCCTGCCATCCATCTGGCGATTCGAAGGCGCGGCTCAGCGCATAGAGCGATACGAGAAAGAAGAACAACCCAGGCACGTCAGTCATATAGGAAAGAGCAAAAGGCACAAAGATGGGACTGAGGCCGAGTGTGAGTGCCACCAGAGCCGCAGCAGAGTTCTTCAAGCCGGCATTTCGCCCCAACAGATAACTCAGGGCGACCGCGCCCAGAGCAAAGGGGATGGTGCTAACCCGCAGATAGAAAGGAGAAAAACCGAAGAGCTTAATGACCAAAGCGCCCCAGTACGCATGCTGTAAGTTCATCGCGGCTTCCCACCCGTTGAGCATCAAATGACCGGTCTCGGCCAAGCGCAATGCCATACGTGAATAGGCGACGTCATCGCCGAAAGCAATATCACCAGCTGGCCACACAAGGAGGAATGCCCCTGCCACGATGGCCAAGCAAATCGCTATGTAAATTGCATCTTTCTTGGGAGGCAAGCTGTTGGTTTTTGCTGCCCCAATTGAAGCAAATTCACTCTGCTTTTCCATGTGTTTATGTAGGACCCGAGTTGATCTCGCATCTGACAATTTGTTTGCGAAGAGCGGGGCCGCCTCTGTTGGCACGCAGGGCTGTCATCAGCTTAAGATCCTCTGCAATCGGGGCTTCCATCTTTTGGCGAACGCGGTCTTGCCAATCCGCGTTCGAGATACTTCCAACAACCTGAAGCTCTATCGAGCGGATATTCTCAAGAAGGTGGAAATCGAAGACGACCATTTCGCGGCGAATGCTGAAACCGGTTTGAAACCGCTCTTGGCGGGTTACGACATCAAAGAAGTCCCGATTTCGTGGATCAATCGCACCATCGACATGGGCAGTTCTTCGTTTCGCATCGTCAACGTGGCCCCCAATTATTTCCGGTCGTTACTCCGCCTGCTTGCGCTGCGAAATCACAAACAAGTAGACAGAACTGCCCAAGGGGCAACTTAGTGACGCAGTCGCAGGCGTCCCTCGCGACGTGTCCCGTCTGCGCATCGACCTCCACTTATGTTTATTTCGATCTGGAAGAAGACTCGTTTGACGCTTCTGCAATCGGGTCATCTCGAGACCGTGTTTCTCCCGGTCGAATTCTCCGCTGCCGTACTTGCCGGTTTGCATTCCGACAGTTGCGCTCCTCGCCGGAACAGCTTCACGAGTTGTATCGGCAGATGGATCCAAAAGTCTATGACTCGGAGCTTGAAGGCCGAAACCGTACCGCAAGGAAACACCTCCAAATCGTTCAGAGATTCCTACGCTCCGGGCGGATGTTGGACGTAGGCTGCGCTTCGGGGCTCTTTTTGTCACACGCTCTGTCTGCTGGATGGGACGTTACTGGCATCGAGCCAAACGAAAAACTCTGCGAACAGGCTCGCAGTAGCATTGATGGCCGTGGCAACGTGCAGTGTGCCACACTCGAGACAGCGCAGCTCGACCAATCATTCGATGTGATCACTCTCTGGGATGTTTTGGAGCATGTCCCCGACCCTCGCGGTTTCCTCCAGTTGTGCTGTGGGTTGCTCCGGCCCGGCGGCTTCGCCTTTCTGAATGTTCCGGACCTCGACAGCCCGGAGGCACGCCTTTTGGGACGCCGCTGGCCGTTGTTGCTCCCGGAGCATCTCAACTACTTCAATCGTCAAAGCCTCCAGATCTGCGCCAACCGAGCGGAACTTACGCCAGTCGAATTTGGAAGGCGGCGCGCCTGGTTTTCCGGGAAATACGTTGCTTATCGGGTTGCACAGCATCAAATTCCCGCGTCACGCCTGCTGCAAAAGGCGGCGGAAACTTCCCTGGGGCGCGTTTTGATCCCGATTGCCTTAGGTGAGACGTTCGGCGTGTTAAGGGCGACCAGTCGCCCCTGACGGCGCCCCGTTTCTGTCAATGCCCGGTTTCGTTGACAAACGCCGCCATGGCCCTCAAAATTGGAATTGCCTCGTTTTTTTGCACCTTGTGCCCGGATGGCGGAACTGGCAGACGCGCTAGCTTCAGGAGCTAGTGGCCTCACGGTCGTGGAGGTTCGAGTCCTCTTCCGGGCACCATTCCTTACGAATCCAGCCATCGTCTTCGACTCTCGCGGTTACTATTCCGTCGCCATATAGGCATACCGCGCGACAAACAAAACCGTCAGGATCCACAGCAGCACGCTCACTTCGCGACGTTTTCCCGCAGCTACTTTCGCGACGGTGTAGGAGATCACTCCGAGTCCCAGCCCGTTCGCGATGCTGAACGTCAGCGGCGTGCCAATTAACGTGACAAACGCCGGAAACGCCTCGCTGAACTCCTTCCACTCCACCTGCGCCATCGATTCGGTCATCAACGCGCCCACCAGGATCAGTGCGGGCGCCGTTGCGAAAGCCGGAATCCAC
>Ga0207780_1000497_pt1 | contig 10908 bp, 8 predicted proteins | sample LuqExpMetageno45_FD_187803 | JGI IMG/M metagenome (GOLD analysis project Ga0207780, IMG submission 187803) | Tropical forest soil microbial communities from Luquillo Experimental Forest, Puerto Rico - Sample 45 (SPAdes) | ecosystem: Environmental > Terrestrial > Soil > Tropical forest ...
ACAAGAAGAAGATTCCGGTGATCCCGCGGGCGGAAATGCTGGCGGAGTTGATGCGGCTGAAATACGGAATCGCAGTGGCTGGTGCGCACGGAAAAACAACCACTACGTCCATGGTGGCGTCGATTCTGGCCGCGGCGCATTTGGATCCAACGTTCGTGGTGGGCGGTCGCGTGAATCAGGCGGGAACGACGGCCCGCGTGGGCAAAGGCGAATTTTTCGTCGTGGAGGCCGACGAGAGCGATCGCAGTTTCTTGATGTTCGCGCCGGTGGTGGCCGTTGTTACGACCATAGACCGCGAGCACCTGGACCAGTATTCGTCGCTGGAGGATATTCAGGGTGCCTTCATTCAGTTTGTGAATCGCGTGCCGTTTTACGGGGCGGCCGTGTTGTGCCTGGATGAACCGAATGTGCAGGCGATTATTCCAGACGTGAAGCGACCGATTATTACCTACGGAGTTTCGAATCAGGCGGACCTCGTAATTAGCGACATTGACTTGAAGGGGCTCGGAAGCGAGTTCCGTTTGACCTATAAGGGCGACGACCTGGGAATCTTTCACCTGCCGCATCCGCCGGGAATTCATAACGTGAGGAACGCCGCGGCCGCCGCAGCCGTCGCTCTCTACCTGAATGTAGGTGCCGATCTGATTCGCGAGGGGTTGGCGAAATTCGCAGGAGTGGGTCGACGCTTCGACATCAAAGGCGAAGTGAACGGGATCACCGTGGTGGACGATTACGGCCACCATCCGGCAGAAATCAAAGCAACTTTGGAAGCTGCGAAGGGTTGCAAATTCAATCGATTGCTAGTGCTCTTCCAGCCCCACCGCTACACACGCACGCAGCATTTGTGGAATGAGTTTGTGTCGGCATTCAATCTTGCAGATGTGTTGGTGCTGCTGGACATCTATGCGGCAAGTGAAAATCCGATTGCGGGCGTCACGAGCGAAGCCCTGGCCGACAGCATCCGCGACGCGGGGCACAAAAATGTTTATTACTACCGCTCGATGCAGGGCGCGATCGAGTTTTTATTGAACGAGGCGCGGGCAGGCGACGCGATCATGACGATTGGCGCGGGGAACGTGAGCCGGGCGAGCAACGAGCTTGCAGTACTGCTGGGATCGGAGCTACGTGTTCACGAGCGGCCCGCCTCAGAAGGCGGTCCCTACAAAAGCGAACGGAACAACAATGCGCATTGAGAACCAACGGGTGTTGAAGACGCTTCCCGGGTTGGGCGTGATGAGGGAGGTGGGTGTGTCTCTAGCGGATATGACTTCGCTTGGAATCGGCGGGACCACGGATTTGCTGCGCATTCAGCGGCACGAATCAATTCCAGATTTGCTGCGCCTGCTCGACGACGAGGGAATCGCCCACAAATTTCTGGGCGGCGGGTCGAACCTTCTGGTGATCGATGGAGAACTTCCGTTTGTCGTGCTGCAGCTTGGGCGGAAAGAGCCGGACGTGGTGATTGAAGGAAATATCGCCCTGGTAGACGCTGCCGCGGACTTGGGAAGAACCGTGACCTTCTGCGCAAAGCAGAACCTCGGCGGGATGGAGGGTTTGATCGGCGTTCCTGGAACGATTGGCGGTGCGTTACGGATGAATGCCGGGGCGTACGGAACCGAGATTGGGTCATACGTTCGGGAGGTTCAGGTGTATCGAGCGGCGGCACGCAGGATTGAAACCGTGCGCGGCGACCAAATTTCGTTCGAATACCGGCACACATCGTTTGCGCCGGATGATATGATGCTCGCAGTGAAGCTCGAACTTCCCTCCAAGCCATACGCGGAAATCCTCCAAGGCATTCGTATCTGCAACGAAAAAAGGCGCGCCAGCCAGCCACTAGGGCAGAAAAGCGCAGGGTGCATCTTCCGAAACCCTCCCGGAGGCTCGGCCGGCCGCATGATCGATGAACTTGGCCTCAAAGGACACTCCGTGGGAGACGCAAAGGTAAGCGACCGCCATGCCAATTTCTTTGTGAACGCGGGCGAAGCGAGCGCCACCGACATGCTGGCGCTGATTAGCGACGTGCGGGACCGTGTGCAGAAGAGTTTTGAGGTAACTCTCGAAAACGAGGTGGTGGTGTGGAACGCGTAAAGCCCATACAGCGGAACGCCTCGGCCGCCACGGCGGGAGAGCAGGAAACCTACCGGCCAGAGTTGGTGACCGACGACGAGCCACGGTACCTGCGTCGCCAGAAGCCCGTCGAAATTCGCCGGAAGAAATTTAGCGGGAAGACTTGGCCGTTCTACCGGCGCGTGCTGGTCGGAACGGTGATCGGCGGAGTTTTCGTGGCGACCGTTGGATTTGCGGCGCGCTACCTGCTGTACTCGCCGCAAATGCTGTTGCTCAAGCCCGACCAGATCGATGTACAAGGCAATCACTTTGTGGGCAGGGAAGACGTGCAGAAATTGTTTATCCACGACAGGAACCGAAGTGTGTTGAGGATACCCCTGGACGCACGGCGCGCGCAGATTGAAGAGTTGCCGTGGGTGGAGCAAGCCAGTTTGCAGCGCGTGCTACCGAGTCAGTTGAGGGTTTTCATCACCGAACGGACGCCAATCGCGTTTTTCCGCAATGGTGCTGAGCTGGTGCTTATCGACGCACATGGCGTGCTGCTTGATCGCCCTGAGGGCGAAGACTTTCATTTTCCGATCGTGACCGGCTTAAGCGACAACCTACCGCGGGAAGAACGCGAAAAGCGCATGAAGACTTACCAGGAGTTCATCAAAAGCATCGACCTGGTGAAGGCGGGCTCGTCGGATAATCTCAGTGAACTGGATTTGGCAGACGCTCGCGATCTGCGGGCGGTTTTGACAGGGCTGGGCAGCGGGAGTAGCGCCGGCGGTGTCACCGTCCACTTTGGCCAGGGTGAGTTCACGCGGAAATATCAGACGCTGCGCGACAATTTTGCCCAGTGGCAGGCGAATTTTGGGCAGGTTCGGTCAATCGACTTGCGGTACGCGAAGCAGGTGGTAGTGAACCCCGACACCAGCACCGTGGCTTCGCGGGGGAAATAGCAATTCGGCAGGAGAGCGACTTGGCGAAGAAAGACAAATATCTGGTCGGGTTGGATATCGGAAGCACGAAGACGTGCGTGCTCCTTGCGGAGTTGGACGGCGAGCAGGTGCGGTTTCTCGCGCTGGGAGCGGCGGAGTCAAAAGGTCTGCGCAAAGGGCTGATCGTGAATCTGGATTCGACGGTCAGCTCGATTCGGCGTGCGGTAGAAGAAGCGGAGGGAGTCGCGAACGTACCCGTGGAGTCGGCCGTGATTGGCGTTGCGGGCGGGCACGTGCGCGGAGTGAACAGCCGGGGCGGAGTTTCGCTCGGGCCACGCCCGCGCGACATTGAGCGCGAAGATGTGAAGCGTGCCATCGACGCGGCACGGAACATTGCTTTACCCGAAGATCGCGAAGTATTGCACGTCTTGCCGCACGAATTTCTGGTGGATGCGCAAGCCGGGATTCACGACCCGATTGGAATGGTCGGGCAGCGGCTCGAAGCGAATGTGCACATCGTGACGTCGTCGAGTTCGGCCACACAGAATCTCGTGACTGCCGCGAATAAGGCGGGAATCCTCATCAGCGATACGGTGCTGGAGCCGCTGGCTTCGGCGGAAGCCTGCCTCACGCAGGATGAGAAGGATCTGGGCTGCTGCCTGCTCGATATCGGTGGAGGGACCACGGAATTGGTGGTTTATGGTGGAGGAGTGGTGCGGCACACCGGCGCGGTAGCGATTGGCGGAGACCACTTCACCAATGACCTGGCGGTTGGGCTACGCACACCAATTCCAGAGGCGGAACGGATCAAGAAGCATCACGGAGTGGCTGCAGCAACGCTCATGCGCACCGACGACGCGATCGAAATCGCAAGCGTGGGAGACCGTCCACCGAGGACTATCTTCACGCACATGCTGACGGAAATCATCGAGCCGCGCTCGCAAGAGTTGCTGGGGCTGATTGCCGACGATTTGCAACGCGCGGGGCTGACGCAGCAGATTCCGGCAGGATTCGTGTTGGCAGGAGGCGGTGCGCAACTGAACGGGTTGCTGGAGATGATGGAGGATGGTTTCCATCTGCCGGCGCGGATTGCGGAACCGCGAGGAATCTTGGACCTGCCGGAGCAGGTAGCGGTGCCAGAATATGCAACCGCGGTCGGCCTAGTGCTTTACGCCGCCAAAGCCCGGAGGTCGGTTCCGGTGAAGGGGAATTTGGTTTCGAAGCTGCGTTCGATGTTTGCAGGAGCTTAGACACGGCCTGCCGTGGGCAGTGAAGCACGGGGAAGGCCGTGAAGAGGGCGTTTTTCCACAGGGTGAAAAACTGGCTGTGGAAAGCCATTTACCTGCGATTTATAAAAGAATTTCACCAGCCGGAAAGGGGCAAGCATGACAGCAAAAGACGCAGGAATCCGGATGAGCTTCAGCGAGGAGCTTTCGCCGGCGAAGCTCAAGGTGATTGGTGTCGGTGGGGGTGGGTGCAACGCCGTCAATCGAATGATCCGGGCGAAAGTGGAAGGCGTGGAGTTTATCACGGCGAATACCGACCTCCAGGCACTCAAGCTGTCGCAGGCCCCCGTGAAGTTGCAGTTGGGCGCGAAGCTGACGAAAGGCTTAGGGGCGGGCGCGAATCCCGAGGTGGGGCGCAAGGCGGCCCTTGAAGATACCGACAAGATCATCGAGGCGCTGGAAGGCGCGGACATGATCTTCATTACTTCGGGTCTTGGAGGCGGCACGGGAAGCGGCGCTGCCCCGGTGGTGGCTTCGCTGGCGAGCGAGCTCGGCGCGCTGAGCGTGGCGGTGGTGACAAAGCCGTTTGCCTTCGAGGGCAAGCGACGGATGTTGCAGGCAGAGCAGGCGCTGCAAGAGTTGGTGGGCGTCGTCGACACGGTCATCGTGATCCCGAACGAGCGGCTGATGGAAACCGTGGAACCCGGGACGAGTTTCTTCGACGCGTTTCGAATTGCCGACGATATTTTGCGCCAGGCCGTGCAAGGAATCTCGGACATCATCACGGTGCCGGGAATCATCAACCGGGACTTTGCGGACGTGAAAGCCATCATGCACGGACAGGGCTACGCCGTGATGGGCACAGCGATGGCCAGCGGGGCGAACCGCGCGATCGACGCGGCCAACCGCGCGATTTCCAGCCCGTTATTGGAAGACAATTCGATCCAGGGCGCGCAGGGAATATTGATCAACATTTGCGGGAGCTCGTCGCTGTCGCTCCAGGAAGTGCATGAGGCTTCGAGTGTCATTCAAAAAGCCGCGCATGAGAATGCGAATATTATTTTTGGCGCGGTGATGGACGACAACATGAAAGACATGGTCAAGATCACAGTGATCGCCGCCGGCTTTAAAGACGCGGGCAAGAAGCAGGCCGTGCAGAAACCGTCCTTTATGCCGAAGACGTGGAAGGCTGGGCGCGACGTGCCAACGCAAACGGAATTGCCGGTGCAGGCGCCTCCGAACGTGGTACACCAGGTCGCGCAGAACGTGCGCGAGGTACAACCCGAGGTACAGAAGGACGATTTGGATGTGCCAACCTTTCTCAGGCGGCAGGCGCAGAAAGCCTGAGCGACCAGTTCCTGAAAAATTGAATGAAGTCAGGGCACGCGGCGAGCGTGCCCTTTTTGTTTACGAGAACAATCGCTGGCGAGCCGATTTTTGTCGTGACATTTATAAGCTCGGGGCCTAATCTTGCGGAACCTCGAGGAGCGCAGAATTGACCACACCATCGGTGGTGCTTGAACCCCGCCGAGGAATCGGACACGAACTGGTTCAGCTGCCGCGCGAACGCCGCCTCAATCTGGTGTCCCTTCTCTGGCTGATCTTCTTCACAACGTGTGGTGGCGCTTTCGGCCTGGAGCCGCTCGTCGGAGCGGTGGGGCCGGCCTTGGCTCTTCTTTTGATTGTTGTTGTGCCCTTCGTTTGGAGCCTGCCGACGGCGCTAATGACCGCGGAACTCACCGCGCTCATCCCGGAAGAGGGCGGGTACTACGTGTGGATCCGGGAAGCGTTCGGCTCATTCTGGGCAGTGCAGCAAGCTGTCTGGATCATGACGACGGCAGTGGTATGGCTGGCGATGTTTCCAGTGCTGTTCGTGAGTTACTTGAGCTACTTTTTCCCGGCAATTGTCCCGGTACCGGGTTCGCCTCATCAACAGATGAACGCGGTGATTTGCTGGGCTTTGGCCGCTCTGGTGATTGCCTGCGGCGCGATTCTGAACCTGCGCGGCGCGCGCGACGTTGGGCGTTCCGCGAATGTGAGCGCCTATTTCGTGCTTGGCGCGTTCCTGATTCTCTTGTTGGTGTGGATGAAGCGAAGTCCAACGCCGGAACCTGTTCTCGGCGTTTTGCGCAACGATCCCGGGCTGAGCAACAAGGGAGCGCTGCTACTCGGCCTTTCCTACATCACATTCAATACCTCGGGCTGGGATAACGCGTCGACCTACGCCGGCGAGGTCAATGAACCCCAGCGCAATTACCCTCGTGCGCTGATCGGCGCTGTATTTGTTTTGATCCTGTGCTACGTCTTTCCCGTAATTGCGGGCGTGACCGTCACCACGGATCCTTCCTTATGGAGCGCCGACGCGGGCTGGCCGGCGGTTGCTGCGACCATAGGGGGCCGTTGGCTGGGGAATTTGTTGGCGGCAGCGGGACTGGTGTCAACATTTGGACTATTTAGCTCGCAGTTGCTTTATGTTTCACGGTTGCCGCTGGTTCTGGCCTGCGACGGCTGGTTGCCAAGAATTTTCGCGAGAACATCGCCGGATGCTGCCGCCCCGCGCGTTTCGATCGTGACCTTCGCGCTGATCGCTATGATCTTCGCGGCACTATCGTTTGGAAGTCTGGCGATTATTCAGTGCGTGTTGTACGCCGCCTGCCTGACTTTTGAGTTTTTGGCGTTACTGTTTCTAAGAGTTCGATATCCGAACGCAGCACGAAGCTTCAGAGTGCCCGGAGGTTGGCTGGGCTTGGGTTATGTCTGTCTGGCGCCCTTTGCGTTTGCTGTCGTTTTGCTTTGCGCGACGCTGCGCGAGTGGCGTAGCTTTCCAGGTCAATTGGGCGTGGTTGCAGGCGTAGTGGCCGGTGGTGTAATGCTGTACTCGGTTCGCCGCCGAACCGCGGCCATCCATGCGAATAGACCTGGCTATGACGCGAGTGAGTGAGCGTTCAGGCAGCGCTTCATGACGTGAATTTCCGATTCGAATTTGGTGAGATTAGTGCTGCCGTAGGGCAGAACTGTGCCTAGACCGGAGTGAAATTCCCGGGCCCCGGTTTCCGCAGCAATTTTCGCGATGTTGGCGGAATGAAGGCCTGCGCCCGGCATTACGATGATGCGATCTCTAGCGGCGGCAACGAGCGTACGAAGAATGGAGGCACCTTCAGGGGCCCCGGCGGCTCCGCCGGACGTCAGGATGCGCGAAGCGCCGGTCTCGAGTACGTCGTCGAGGGCTCGAAGGAAATCCGGAGTGTGATCGAACGCGCGGTGGAAGGTCACTTCGAGCGGGCGAGCAGCCTCGACGAGTTCACGGGTGCGTTCGACGTCTACAGTGCCGTCCTGCTGGAGGACCCCGAGCGCGACGCCGTCGAGACCCAGGTCCCGGACCGTGGCAATGGAGCGAAGCATAACCGCGAATTCCGCGTCGGTATAAACGAAATTGCCGGCGCGGGGACGGATGATCGTAAAAACGGGTATTTCGAGCTCTTCGTGAAGCTTGCGAATGGTGGCGATGGGTGGAGTGATGCCACCATGAGTCAGTTCGGCACAGAGCTCGAGCCGATCGGCACCGCCGCGTTCGGCGGCCAGAGCGGTGTCCAAGGATTCGACGGTGATTTCTAGCAGACGTTCGGAAGGCATCTTGGGCCTCGGCGGGGCGAGGGAGTTATATACTCCGGAGCGTTGCGAGATGCAACGGGTAAGACGACACCAAACCGGGGTTCAGTCTTTTGAATGCTGCATCGCCATCGGCTGGTTGGAAAGCCCTGGGGCTGCTTTTACGAGTTCCAAGAAACGCGACTGAGCTGCTTTTTACGAGATTCCCATTCGTTGCCGGAGAGAACACGCGGCGCAACCTCGATGAGGCGGGGTGTTAGCTTGAAGACGCTGGCGGCATTCCAAGGACGTCCGTCGCGTGTGCGGTACTCTCTTACATTAAGCGCGTCGGCCATGCTCTTGAAAGAAACGTCTTGCACGATCATTTCGGTGAGGAACCGAAGAGTTTCCATTTCCTGCGGATCATCTTCGAGATGGCGGCAATCGGAAGCGATGCGAAGGCCGAAGGGGATTTCTTCCGACCCCAGTGTGTCGAGTTCGCCCGGGAGTTCCGACTGAGCATCTCCCGGTACTTCAATCTCGCGCTCCCATTCCAGCGCGACGAGCTTCCAACCGGCGTCATGCATGCGGGAGAGGTAGGTGGCGGTTGGAAGAATGGTGATTTTCTCGCGAATGCGGTCCACTTTCTTCATGGAGCCTCCGAGGCGGGTTGATGAAGCCCGGTCTAGACACCGAACTGAGCAATTCCGCGACCAGCCATTGAGCGAACGTAAATAAAAGAAAACACTGGACCCTGTGTGCCTCGCCCTGTGGAGTCGCTACTTTCGGTCTGTCCGATTGCGGGAAGCGGATGTAGCGCCGGTGGGAAGTTGCTTACCGGGGAGGCAGCACCACATAACGTGCGATAACGAAGCCCATAGCGCCACCGAACACAACATCGCCCGGAAAGTGGTTACTTGTCGTGATACGAGAGAAGCTGATCGCGCCAGCCAACCCGTAGGCGACGAACGGAACCCATCGATGCCGGCCATACCGATGGGCGATGACCGTGGCGACAGCCATCGCGCCAACGGCATGTGCGGAGTAAAAACCGCCTGACTTGAATGGATTGTGTGTGCCGTTGAAGAAGCTATCCGTGTAGGGGCCGTTGCCGGAGTAGGAGAGTGGCTGGCGACGCGCGGTGACGGCCTTCATCGGAAGGTCGAGGAGGTAGGCGTCCGCGAACGCTTCTGCCGCGAGCAGCGCGGAACTTTGAGCATAGGCGTCCTTGCGCAACAAACCCACTGCATACATTGCCGCGGGAGCCCCGGCGACCATCGCAGCCGTGTTTGTGCCGCTAAATGCGTTGTTGAAGCCGTGGAAATTGGTCGTTGTGCGAAAGGGAGGAGCCGAATGCGCGTCGGTAGCGATGAACGCGGCGGTGGCGCCGGCGAGGCAGATCACGGGCAGGATGTGCTCTCCATGGATGAGCGACACCGGGAAGAGCCAAATGGATTTTTGGTCAGCCAGCAAGTTATCCGGCAAGCCTTTGATGGAAACCGCTCGATCGGGATCGTTGGAAGTTTGAGAATTGGACGGCGTATTCGATTGAGCGGTCGCGAGCGAGCACAAGAGCGACCCCGAAAGCACTGCTCCCAGGATCGCGATGTGAAGGCGGCTCACGCTCAAGATAAGCATCTATCGCAGTTTATCGCAAAGTTGATGTTGTCGCGGCTAAGATGGGCGGAGGCTAATTCATGGCCATTCTGACCTGGCTGCTGAAGACACGATAGTTCACGAACTCGCCGCGACACCAATAGACTTTACCCCCATATTCGGCCCGGCTCGTGATCGAGAGCGGAATCAGGCGACGCAAATCATCACGGCGCTCGAGCCAGCCGTACGTCATCACCGCTTGATAGTCCTTCCATTTTCCGGGCAGTTCGTAGTGTTCCGACATGCGGAGGATGTTGGTGTCCTGGTCGGTCCAAACCTCGCCATAGCATCCGACGGTGACGTCCTTGTTAAGAGAGAAGAAGCCAAGGTCAAGGCTGGAACGCCACCGGCAAAGGTTGTCTTCCACGACGGCGCGGTAACGAAAGATTTTGATTTCACGCCCACCTACAACAGCGTCAGGCAATTGCTCGACGTGCAGCCGCAGTTGCGTGCCGATCAGTTGAGGAAGTTCGGACCATTCGCCTCCCGGAACGATCGTCGTGTTCAGCGGTGGAAACGGTATGCTTTCCAGATCTTTGGTGCCTTCGGGATACTTGCGAAACCTCTGATAGCCGCCAAGAACGCGAATTTCATAAGCGGCTGAAGCGGCCGGACGTTTTCCCTGAGAACCCCATTCCAGTGTTTCGACGGCGATGAAATTCCGCATGCTGTCCGCCAGTAGTTGCGCTCTTTCGCGAAGGAGCTGTACGGCTGGAGTTTCGCTAGGGCGAAAGTGTAGGAAAGAATCGCCGGGAGTTGGCGCTGGCTGGGGATAAAGGTCGTCAGAATCCAGTGCGGCCGAGGGTTGCTCGATTGTGAAGACGTTCTGCGCCAAATCGGGGCGAACTCTACTGATGAAATCGAAAAGAGATTGCGTAGGTACGGCAAAAACCATCGGCTGCAAGTGATCGGCTATAGCGCTGACAATACCAACGATCTTCTGAGACTCGCGATCGACAACAATGCCACCGCTCGAACCGGGACGAATCCGGTGACCGTCCGAAAGTTCATATTGGAAAGCATGGAGGCCAAACTCAGTGTCGCCCTCATAGTGGCCCTCGAATTTGCGGAGCTTACGGTCGCGGAGAATGCGCTCCAAAGGGAAAACATAAATGTCTACCGGCTGACCCAGTTGGAGCGGCTCAAGGCTGAACGCAGCTCCATGGTGATCACGAAGCGGTTGTTTCAACTCAAACATGGCCAGATCTCGAGAATAGTTGAACCGGACCGATGAGCCGGACGGAAGCCGCAGGGAGGCCGCTTCTCGATCGAGCGGGCCAGTGGCCAGATATCTCTTGGTTATTTCTTCCCCGACAATTTTGTGAGGGTGGGCCATTGCTGCTACGTGGTAGTTCGTGATCACCCGTTGACAGTCGGAATCCAGGCAGAAGGCAGTTCCATAGTCGAGCTCGGTGCCAACGCCGAGTCCGTTCAGAGCGCTGTTG
>Ga0207780_1000500_pt1 | contig 10847 bp, 9 predicted proteins | sample LuqExpMetageno45_FD_187803 | JGI IMG/M metagenome (GOLD analysis project Ga0207780, IMG submission 187803) | Tropical forest soil microbial communities from Luquillo Experimental Forest, Puerto Rico - Sample 45 (SPAdes) | ecosystem: Environmental > Terrestrial > Soil > Tropical forest ...
CGCGGCCGCGAGGACCGCCGAGTCGGCAGCGTTCTGCATTGAACGTGTCTGCATATACCAGTCTGTTATCTCAAATCCGAGACCCATGGCGCCACAGAGAACGGGAAGCAAAAAGGCCATCATTACGGCGACATTGCCGCGTTGGTCGGCCCGCAGGCTACCCAAAGCGAGAGCTATCTTCGCGCGACTGTTCCGGGATAAAGACAGGTTGGTCGACATACTATACTGCCTTGATTGTGCCCTATCCATTTCTGTCATTACGATTTTAAAAATTTTGAAATATCGACCGACAAAATACGTACACAAAATTTACGCTTTGCTTACTACAACCGCCGTTTAAGGTCGTCCGCCTGCGCAGATCATAGATGTGGGTTCCGCAAGCGTCGGTCAAAGTATTGCGTGCGACTAGCTGATGAGTTGCCATTCAGGTGGAAATTCCACCGTCAGCCGGGGAACGTTTTGCGGTTCCCTAAGTTGGCCATCGCACAGAACGAGACAGCCGCTGCGGCCGTCTGTTTTTGCGCGGGGCAACATATGCAAGGAACTTCCCCAGAAGCGGCCGGGCAGCCGCGCTGCACGGATTGTGGTGGCGATACGCGGCTGCTCGTCAATCTCTCAGGCGTGACCGGCGACGCAGGTTACGAGCTTTGGTATTGCGACGCCTGCGGCTTGCGCGAGCGGCTCGGCCAACGCAAGGACGCTGCCGCCCTTCCGCGGTTCGGACGAGTGCGACAGAAGCGCGCATGCACCCGGCACTGATTTGGACCTTGCGCCTAATCAAAACGACGCTTCGCTCGGCACGGACTGGACAGCCATGTGCTCGCTGCGCGCTCGCTGTATCACGCGGTCGAAGAACGCTTCCGTATCCGGCTCGACCATTCTGATCACGGCTTCGTGGTAAGCGCGCAGACGTTCGGATATTTGCCGTCGCGCCCGCTTTCCTGGCCCTTTGTCATTCATCGGACCCATGCGACAGAAACGTTGGTAATGACCTTCCGTTCCTGAACGTTGCCGCAGAAACGAGTGGGTTCCGAGCCAAAATCGTGTGGCGCTGGATGAACCTATCTCAACCCGCGGCGGCGAGCAGCGCCGCAACGCTCTCGGCGCCGGGTGCACTATGCGCGCGGAGGAAAAGATCGAGATTCCTGCCCAATGCCTCGCGCGGCGCTGCACTACCGCGTTCAGGCCAGCGTTGCATCGCGAATGAGTAGAGCCACTCCTGCTCCAGCCTTTCCGCCGTTAACTCCAGCATTTTAACTTGGGCGCGCATATCCTCCGCGCCGGCAAGCCCTTTCATGGCCCGACGAGCGGCACGCAACGTCCGCACGGCACGATCGTGCCACTCGGATGTCGCGCGATCACAGTCCCGGAGATCGTCCGCGCTGAGGGTTATGCCGCGTTCCACGGCAAGCCAGGCGCAAAACAGGAGCAAATTGACGTCGATCCCGAACTTGTCTTGCAGCGCGAGGCATTCGTCTGCGACATCCGACGCGGCATAGACCCGCAGTGAAAAGCGCCAGAACTCGTTATCGGCTGACATGCCAGCGTTAGGTGGCCCGCTCCGGTCGCGTGCGTGCGCCGGTCCAGCGGCCGGCGAGGCCGAGATCGATGTCAAATAGGTCGAGCACGCGTCCGAGCGTATAGTCGATCACGTCGTCGAGCGACTTGGGCCGAGCATAAAGAGCCGGCACCGGCGGATAGATGATCGCGCCCGCTTCGGTCACCGCCGCCATGCTGCGGATGTGACCGAGATGCAGCGGCGTCTCGCGCAGCATCAGGACCACGCGACGGCGCTCCTTCATCGCAACGTCGGCAGAGCGCGCAATCAGGCTCGCGGTCGCTCCGGTCGCGATCTCGCCCATGGTCTTGATTGAGCACGGCGCCACCACCATGCCGAGCGTGCGGAACGAGCCGCTTGAGCACGCAGCGCCCAGGTCGTTGTTCGAGTGCACGACGCTCGCAAGCTTTTCGACGTCGGCAACCTTGAGGTCGGTCTCGTGCGCGAGCGTGACCTGCGCATTACGCGACATGATCAGGTGGGTTTCGATGCCGCTGCCCTTGAGCTTCTGCAGGAGGCGCACACCGTAGATCGCACCGGATGCACCGCTCATCCCTACAATCAGCCGCGGCTTCGGCTGCCGTTCCGGATCGTGCTTCATGCGCTTGTCCTGCTTTTTCGGCATCTACCGTAAGTATGGCACGGGCCGAACGAAAACGCCGCCCCAGTGGGCGGCGTTTGTTAATCGCTCTAGCTGCGCTCAGGCGACCTTTTCGGCCTGTTTTTTCTGGATCGCACGCTTGAGCTCCAGCATGCGCGGCGCCAATTCGCCGTCCTTCGCCTTCAGCAGGAAGGCGTCCAGCCCGCCGCGGTGATCGACCGACTTCAGCGCATTGGCGGAGATGCGGGCGCGAATGCTGCGGCCGAGGATGTCGGAGGTCAGCGTGACGTTGCACAGGTTCGGCATGAACCGGCGCTTGGTCTTGATGTTGGAGTGGCTGACCTTGTGACCGACGAGCGGCCCCTTGCCGGTCAGTTCGCAACGGCGCGACATGGTATTGTCCTCAAAGCTAAAAGCCCGTGGGCCGCGCGAATCCGCGCCCGTCCGGGCCCGTCTGTCCAAGAAGGCGGACGTATAGAGACGGGCGCCGCAACGGTCAACCCCGCCTGTCTGCTTGCCGGCGGAACAAAGATTTGACCAAATCCGGGCCGATCAGCCGGGTTTGTCCGCCAAGGCCCGCGGGAAAGGTATGCAATGCAGCGGCAAGCCGGTTTCGCACTCGCGGCCGCCCTCGTCCTTTCGGGCCTCCCGCTGTCATCCGCGAGCGCCGACGGCCGGCTTGAGGCTCGCTACGTCGCGAGCATCGCCAGTATTCCGATTGGCAGCGGCACTTGGATGATCGACGTCGGCGAGAACCGCTATGTCGCGGCCGCCAGTGGTTCGACCACTGGGCTCCTCCGCATCTTCGTCGGCGGCCAGGGAACAAGCGCCGCGCGCGGCACCATCTTCGGCGGCAAGCTGATGAGCTCGAGCTACGCCGCGACGATCAGCACGCTCGATTCCTCCAGCGCGGTCCGGCTGACGTTCGCGGACGGGAACGTGAAGGACTCCAAGGTCGAACCGCCGATCGATCAGGATCCCGAGCGCGTTCCGCTGACCCGCGCGCACGAGCAGGGCGTGCTCGATCCGATGACCGCCACCCTGCTGCGCATGCCCGACAGCGGCAATCCGCTCAGGGCGGAAGCCTGCGACCGCACCCTGTCGATCTTCGACGGGCGTCTCCGCTACGATCTGGCCCTCGCCTATAAGCGAATGGATACAGTTCAGGCCGAAAAGGGCTATTCCGGTCCGGCGGTCGTGTGCTCGGTCCGCTTTTCGCCGCTCGCCGGCTACATCCCTTCGCGCACGGCCATCAAATACCTCATCAAGCAAAACGATATCGAGATTTGGCTGGTTCCGATCGCCGGCACACGCGTATTGGTGCCCTTCCGCGCCGAAGGACCGACCCCGATCGGTAAGGCGGTGCTGCAGGCCACGCAGTTCGTGGCGGCATCAAGCCCCACGCACGCAGCGGCCGAGAAGGCAAAATAGAGCTGAGTGGAATCCGCTTGACTCCTTGAGCGCGGACCGACTCGCAACGCCATTAAGATCTGCGCCGGAATTAACGCCTTCGCCGAGAGCCCAACCCGCCGATCTGGTGTGAGTCGCGGAATCAAACCCAACATATCGCCGTGAACGAATCCATACGCATGGCGAGTCAGCGATTCGGGCCCGGTTCGTTCGAGACTCGTTCCGAATGCTTAAAATGCGCGGCAATGCTGTCGCAGATTGGTACAAGCCAGTCATGACAGCGCCGCCCGGCACAGAGGTAGCATCACGGCACCTGCATCCTGCTGTCGTTAACAAACTCGCCTTCACTCGCTCCGGATCGGGTTGCGACGCGGGGTAATTTTGGTGGCGGCTGCGCCGTTGCACACTACATATCGGCGTGAACGAAGCCGCATTGCCGGGTTTCCAGCGATTCGGACGCCGTTTGTTCCAGCGCCGTTCCAAAGCTTAACGATGGACGCCTGCGCCGTCGCAATGTGATACAGGAGCGCCGCGGCCGGCCCTGCCGGCCGTCAGTCTGGACCACGAATGACCCTCAGTTTTTCTCCGCAGCAGCAGCGTGTCGGTCGCGCCCGCGGCGCCGGCGTCACCGCCGTGCTCGGGCCAACCAACACCGGCAAGACGCATCTCGCGATCGAGCGGATGCTTGCGCATTCATCGGGCATGATCGGGCTGCCGCTGCGCCTGCTGGCGCGCGAGGTCTACAACAAGGTCGCCGACCGCGCGGGCGTCGGTGCCGTAGCGCTGATCACCGGCGAGGAGAAGATCAAGCCGCCGAATGCGCGTTACTGGGTCTCCACCGTCGAGGCGATGCCGCGGGACCTCGACGTCGCCTTCCTCGCAATCGACGAGATCCAACTCGGCGCCGATTTCGAGCGCGGACACGTCTTCACCGACCGTATCCTCAATCGCCGCGCGCGCGAGGAAACGCTCGTGCTCGGCGCGGCAACGATGCGGCCGATGGTCGAGAAGCTCCTGCCCGGCGCGCACATCATCAGCCGCCCGCGGCTGTCGACGCTCACTTATGCCGGCGAGAAAAAGATCACGCGCCTACCGCGCCGCTCGGCCGTGGTCGCGTTTTCAGCCGACGAAGTCTACGCCATCGCCGAGTTGATCCGGCGCCAGCGCGGCGGCGCGGCCGTGGTGCTCGGCGCGCTCTCGCCCCGCACGCGCAACGCGCAGGTCGCGCTCTATCAGAATGGCGACGTCGATTATCTCGTCGCGACCGACGCGATCGGCATGGGGCTCAACCTGGACGTCGACCACGTCGCCTTCGCCTCCGACCGCAAATTCGACGGCTATCAATTCCGCAAGCTCACGCCTGCTGAACTCGGGCAGGTCGCCGGGCGTGCCGGACGCGCGACCCGCGACGGCAGCTTCGGCGTGACCGGCCGCTGCGATCCGTTTGAGACGGAGCTCGTGCAGGCGCTGGAGAGCCACAACTTCGAGCCGGTGCGCATGCTGCAATGGCGCAACTCGGCCCTCGATTTCTCCTCGCTCGGCGCGTTGCAGGCCTCGCTTGCCGCCGTTCCGCAGGAGCAGGGCCTCACCCGCGCGCCGATCGGCGAGGACATCCTCGTGCTCGAACATGCCGCGCGCGACGTAGATGTGCGCGGCATGGCGCGCAACGCCGCTGCGATCGAGCGTCTGTGGGACGCATGCCAAGTTCCCGATTACCGCAAGATCGCACCGGCGACTCATGCGGAATTGGTCGTGACCCTCTATGGATTTCTGATGCGGGAGGGTAACATCCCGACCGATTGGTTCGCTCGTCAGGTCGCTCAAGCCGACAGGACCGATGGCGACATCGATACTCTCTCCAACCGGATCGCGCATGTCAGAACCTGGACTTTCGTTGCCAACCGCCCCGATTGGCTTTCCGACCCGGAGCATTGGCAGGCGACGACGCGCGCGGTCGAAGACAAATTGTCGGATGCGTTGCACGAGCGGCTCGCGGAGCGCTTCGTCGACCGTCGCACCAGCGTTTTGATTCGGCGGCTGCGAGAGAACGCGATGCTCGAAACGGAAATTGCAAAAACAGGCGAGGTCAGCGTCGAGGGCCACGTCATCGGCCGCCTGGACGGATTCATGTTCGCTCCGGATGCGTCCGCCGCGGGCTCGGAAGCGAAGGCGTTGAACGCGGCCGCCCAGAAGGTGCTCTCGGGCGAAATCGAGTCGCGCGCGACACGGCTCTCGCATGCGCCAAACGATCAGATCGTGCTGGCTAACGACGGCGCGATCCGCTGGCTCGGCGCAGTGGTCGGCAAGCTCGTCGCCGGCGACGACACCCTGCGGCCGCGCATACGCATCATCGCTGATGAGCATCTGACCGGCCCCGCGCGCGAACTCGTGCAGACGCGGCTCGATCTCTGGATCAAGTCACAGGTGGAACGGCTACTCGCGCCGCTGTTCACGCTCACCGCCGCAGAGGACGTCACCGGCATGGCGCGCGGCATCGCGTTCCAGCTAGTTGAGGCTCTGGGCGTGCTGGAGCGGCAGAAGGTCGCCGAGGAGGTCAAAGGCCTCGACCAGCCCTCGCGCGCGACGCTGCGCAAATACGGCGTGCGCTTCGGCGCTTACCACATCTATATCCCCGGGCTGACGAAACCCGCGCCGCGCGCGCTCGCCACGCAGCTGTGGGCGCTCAAGCACGAAACGCCGGATGCGCACGGCGTCACCGAGCTGCTGCATTTGGCAGCAAGCGGCCGCACTTCGATCCCGGTCGACAAAGACACACCAAAGCCGCTCTACCGCACTGCCGGTTATCGCGTTGCCGGCGACCGTGCGGTGCGTGTCGACATTCTGGAACGGCTCGCCGACCTGATCCGTCCTGCGCTCTCGTGGCGCGAAGGCTCGCTGCAAGCAAAGCCGGAGGGCGCGGTCGATGGCCGCGGCTTCACCGTAACGGGCGCGATGACCTCTCTCACCGGCGCCACGGGCGAAGACTTCGCCTCCATCCTCCGCGCACTCGGCTATCGCATGGAGCGCCGGCCGAAACCGCCGGAACCGGAAAAACCTGCGGACGCTGCGCTTGAAGGAGCGGCACCGGTACAAGCCGCGCCTGATGCAGTGACAAAGACTGAAGCTAGTGCTGAGCTTATTGCGTCTGACGCCGCGCCCGACGGCGCTGCTGCCGACACCGCGCAGAGCGAAGCCGCGTCCGTTGAGCCGGCCGAAGCTGCCGCACCGGTTTCAGATTCCGAAGTGATCCCGCAGCTCGCGCCCGATGAGATCACGGCAGCGCCCGCCGAACAACCGGCTGCGGAAACTTCGGCCGACCAGAGCGTCTCAGCCGAACCTACACAACCTGCAGAACCGGACATGATCGAAGTCTGGCGGCCGGCGGGACGCGCCGAGCGCAGGCCGAAGCCGCAGCAGCACCGCCGTCCTCATCATCGACCGCTGGAAGCCGCCGCTCCGGCGGAAGGCACACCGGCCGAAGCGAATGCCGCTCACGCCGATGCTTCACAGCGACCGCAGCGGCGCGACCGTCCCGAGCGGAGCGATCGCCAGGATCGCAGGGACCGGCACGATCGCCAGCAGCGCATGGAGCGGCAGGATGCCCGTCCGCAGCGCGGGGAGCGCGATGACCGCGGCCCCCGCCGTCCGCGCCGCGGCCGCGACGAAGGTCCGGGCCGCGCCGAGCGCGAGCAATATTATGCGCGTCCGCAGGGCGGCGATCGGCGCAGTAAAGAACCCGATCCGAATTCGCCCTTCGCCAAGCTCGCAGCCCTCAAGCAGCAGCTCGAGCAGAACAAGGAGCGCAGCTAGAATTTGGACGCCGGCCGCCAGCGCATCGACAAATGGCTGTGGCACGCGCGCATGGTGCGCACGCGCAGCAACGCGGCGGCGCTAGTCGAAGCCGGACATGTGCGGCTCAACGGCAAGCGCGTCGATGCTCCGAGCCAGCTTGTGCGCATGGGGGACGTTGTGACGATCGCGCTCGACCGCTCGGTGCGCGTCATCGAAGTCGCCGGATTTTGCGAACGGCGTGGCGGCGCGCCGGAAGCTCGCGCGCTTTATCGTGAATTGACCGGCGCGCTGCACTGACATGTCTGCTCCGCGCCTCCTCGTCATCGAAGGCAATTCGCGTGAGACCATGGCCGAGCATGTCGCGGCCGGCGGCGTCCCCGCAAGCGACGGCTACGCGGCGCTCTTGCGCGAACTGCTGCCGAACACGCAAATCGACATCTGCTATCCGGCGCACCCTGGCGCCGCATTGCCGCAAGGTGATGCGCTCGAAGGCTATGATGGCATCACGATCACCGGCTCGGGGCTGCACGTCTATTCCGGCGCGCCGGGAGTGACGCGTCAGATCGAACTCGTGCGCGCTGCGCTGCAATCCGGCACACCGATCTTCGGGTCCTGCTGGGGCCTGCAGGTGCTCACGGTCGCGGCGGGCGGCAGCGTGCGCAAAAATCCGCAAGGGCGCGAGATCGGTTTTGGCCGGCGTATCCGGCTCAGCGAAGCAGGCCGTAAGCATCCAATGTATGTCGGCAAAGCCGACGTGTTCAACGCGCCGACGGTGCACCTCGATGAGGTCGAGACGATTGCGCAGGGGACGAGCGTACTGGCCTCGAACGACGTGTCGAAAGTGCAGAGCGCGGAAATACGCACCGCGCGTTCGGTCGCCTGGGGCGTACAGTACCATCCCGAATATCCACTGCGCGAGCTGGCGGCCATCGTGCGCCGCATCGGCACGCGGCTGATCGAGGAGTGCTTCTTTGCCGACGAGATTGAGATGCGCGATTTCGCGCGTGATCTCGACGCGCTCGACCGCGATCCTTCGAGCAAGCGGCTTGGCTGGCGACACGGCGTGAGCAGAAACGTCTTGGACAAGACACTGCGGACCAGCGAGATCGCGAACTGGATCGAATTTCAGGTGCTGCCCACGCGCGCCAAGCGCGGGCGGGGATAACGCGAGATCGTCATGGCCGGGCTTGTCCTGGCCATCCACGACTTGCTTAAGTCAAGGCGTGGATGCCCGGCACAAGACCGGGCATGACGGAAGAGAGGCATTCCCAATGTTCTTCTCAAACAAACACGTCGTCATCACCGGCGGCACCGGCGCACTCGGCACTGCCGTTGTCGGCGCGCTGCTCGAAGACGGGGCGCAGTGCACGGTCCCTTGCGTTCACGAGCGCGAAGCGCAGGCCTTTCCGCATCGCGACCAGGCGAACGTCAACCTGATCGCGGTGCGCGATCTTGCCGACGAGGCGGACGTCGCGCGCGTTTACGCCGCGGCGCGAGCGCCGCTGTGGGCGTCGATCCACATCGCGGGCGGATTTGCGACGGGCAAGGTCGCCGAGACCGACAAGTCCGCGCTGACGGCGCAACTCGAGACGAATTTGATTTCGTGTTTCCTCTGCTGTCGCGCGGCTGTGCGCGCCATGAACGGCGGTGGGCGCATCGTGAATGTCGCCGCGCGGCCCGCGCTTGAATGGCGCTCAGGCGCCGGCATGAGCGCGTACGCGATCGCCAAGGCCGGCGTCGCGGCGCTCACGGTCGCGCTCGCCGAAGAGGTTGCGAAGGATGGCATCCTGGTGAACGCGGTCGCGCCGTCAATCATGAACACGCCGGCCAACCGCGCTGCCATGCCGAAAGCCGATCACACTGCCTGGCCGAAAGTGGACGAAGTGGCGGCCACTATCTTATTTCTCGCCTCACCCGATAACAGCGTCACCCGCGGCGCCATCGTGCCGGTGTATGGGAAGGCGTGAGTCGAACTAGCCGGCGCTCGGCACCAGTTCGACCGTGCGCACCAGGCGCTGCACGGCGCTCGAGACGACGACCGTGCGGTTCTCGGCAAAGGCTTCGTGGTTCTTCTCGATGTCGTCGAGATCGTAGAGGTAGTTCACCATCAGCCCGTGCGCCTGCTTGAGCGCGCGTTCGGAGGTATCGCCGAGGAAATCGATGCGTTCGAGCCGCGCGCCATTGCCGAGATGGAAACGCGCGACGGAATCGACCGGCATGCTGCGCCCGTTCTTTGCGCGCAGGAAATACCAGGCCGCCGCGTGCATCAGCGGGTCGCGCACCTGCTCGGCGATCTCTTCGTTTCGCCACCAGTCCGGCGACTCCATCAGCGCCAGCGCCGCCTTGTCCTCGTCCGACAGCACGATCGAATTCTCGGCCGCACGCTCGCGCGCCAGCCAGCCGGCGAAATTCGGCACCGGCGACAACGTCACGAACGTATTGAGCTTCGGCAAATCGCGGCAAATCTCCTCGACCACCTGCTTGATCAGGAAATTGCCGAACGATACGCCAGCAAGCCCACGCTGGCAGTTGGAAATCGAATAGAACACCGCCGTACGGGCGCGCTCGAGTTCGACCTTCTCACGCTCGGGCGCGAGGATCGGTGCGATCGCCGGCGGAATTTCGCGCGTGAGCGCGACCTCGACGAAGATCAGTGGATCGTCGACCAAGGCCGGATGGAAGAAGGCGTAGCAGCGCCGGTCCGGCGGATCAATGCGCCGGCGCAGATCCTCCCAGTCGCGGATCGCGTGCACGGCTTCATAGCGGATGATCTTTTCTAGCACGATCGCCGGCGTCGACCAGTCGATCCGGCGCAGCACCAGGAAGCCGCGGTTGAACCAGGACGAGAACAGATGCACGAAGTCGTCATCAAGCGGGCGCAGGTCCTCGCGACGCGGGAGCACATCGAGCAATTGCTCGCGCATGCGCACCAGCGCGGCGGTCCCGCCGGGCGCGAGATTGAGCCGGCGGAAAAGCTCCTGGCGGCGAGGCTCAGACGCGGCATGCACTTCCGCCGCGGTCGTGTCGTTCGGATTGTCGCGCCAAACGGCGATCGCGCGCTCCATGCGCTCGTGATCGGTGCCGAAGCGCTGCGCCAGCACCTCGAAAAAGGCGACGCGCGGGCCTGTACGCAGTTCGGCATAGCGGCTCAGGATTTCGCGCGCGAGAGCGACGCCAGAGGCTTCGCCGCGGCCTGAGAGAAGGTCCTCGCACAGTTCGAGCAGGCCTTCCGAACGCACGGGGTCCTGCCCGCGGCGTTCGCGCTTGAGCAGGTTACGCCCGCGGTCGGAAATCGTCTGCAGCAATTCCCCGAAAAACGACGTGTTCATGTGCGCCTTCGTATGAACCGTGGAGCGGACCGCCGATAAAGGCGGCGCCAGTTCGGGCCGACAGTCTAGCTCATAACATGGTCGGGAAACCACGTCGCGATTTCCGGCACAAAGCACATGATGATGACGGCCATGATCATCAAGGCCACGAACGGCA
>Ga0207780_1000502_pt1 | contig 10840 bp, 13 predicted proteins | sample LuqExpMetageno45_FD_187803 | JGI IMG/M metagenome (GOLD analysis project Ga0207780, IMG submission 187803) | Tropical forest soil microbial communities from Luquillo Experimental Forest, Puerto Rico - Sample 45 (SPAdes) | ecosystem: Environmental > Terrestrial > Soil > Tropical forest ...
GCGGTCGCCCATGTGCTTCCATTGGCCAAAGGCGACCTACGCACGCGCCTGTTGCCCACGGCCACGGCTGCTGTATTTGTCTCGAAATCTAATGATCCGCCGCCGACCGACATGAATGCAATTGGACATGCTTTCGCGTTGACCCCTGCGGAAACTCATTTGTTGGAACAGTTAGCGCAAGGTGCGACGCTGACGGACGTTTCCCGCGTACTCGGGATTTCTTTGGCAACAGCCAAGACCCATCTGTCGCATATCTTCTCCAAAACCGGCGTCACGCGGCAGGCCGATCTCATCGCGCTAGTCAATCGGCTGACGCCGCAGGTAAGGCGTCCGATTGTTTCGTGAAGTAGAGCCCGCCCCATTCATGCATTTACAAACGCCAAAGGTTTGCTGGCTTACAAAATTAATATGGGTCCCGCTATGATCATTGAAGAGCAGCAGGCTACGTTACTCTGCTTCCACCTCAGGTCGCTCTAGCCGCAGCTCTAATAAAGGGCTGAACTCGGCTGACTGCGGTTTTGTGCGCAGTGCGATGCGTAAGGAGCAACTATGGATAAGGTAGAACAAGTCTCTGGTCTGATCGGCAACATCTACGACGCGGCGCTCGACAGGTCATTGTGGCCGCTCGTGCTTGAGCAAACCTGCGAGTATATTGGAGGTTGTGCGTCATCATTAATGTCGCAGGATTTCGTCCGCCGGAGTGGCCAGTTCTATTACTCATGGGGAGACGACCCCTTCTACACAAAACTCTATTTTGAGAAATATCAAAAAATCAATCCGTTCGTTGTGCCGATGGCAGCAACTGCACAGGTTGGAGCCGTTGCATCGACATTTGATTTCATTCCCCCGGAGGAGTTTCTTGCTTCACGATTTTACAAGGAGTGGGCGGAGCCGCAGGGATATGGCGATGCCCTCTATGCGATCCTTGATAAATCTATAACTAGCTCTGCTGCCGTCGTCGTGGCCCGGTACCATCGCAATGGCATGGTCGACGACGAGACGCGCCGATGCATGGGGCTGTTGGTGCCGCATTTCAGGCGCGCCGTAAACATTAGCAAGATTATTGATCTGCACAAGGTTGAGGCGGCGGCGCTGGCTGATACGCTCGACGGACTTGCGGCGTCTATGTTTCTGGTCGACGCAAATGCGCGCATCGTCCACGCCAATCTCAGTGCGCATGTGATGCTGACCGAAAGCGCGGTGTTGCGCGGCCTCAATGGCAAGCTCGCCGGAACCGATCCGCAGGTCGACCGAATGTTGCGGGATTGTTTTGCCGCCGCCGCAAATGGTGACGAGACTGTCGGCGCCAAAGGCATCGCCGTGCCGCTGATCGCACACGACGGTGTGCGCTTTGTCGCCCATGTATTGCCGCTCACCTCGGGTGCGCGCCGCAGCGCAGGAACGTCGTATTCCGCAGTCGCCGCGGTGTTCGTGTGCAAGGCCGCGCTCGACCTGCCGCATCCGCTGGAGACGATCGCAAGCACCTTCAAGCTCACCCCAGCCGAACTGCGCGTTCTGATGGCGATCGTCGAGATCGGCGGGGTGTCGGAGGTTGCGCTCGTACTCGGCATTTCGGAACCAACGGTGAAGACGCATCTGCAGCACATTTTCAGCAAGACCGACACTAACCGTCAGGCCGATTTGGTTAAGCTCGTGGCCGGCTACATGAGCCCCTTCGCCCGCTAACGAACACCTTTCAGCGGATTTTCTGGACCCATACAAAGTCAATCCCCTGCGACCTTACGGTGTTTGCAGCTAAGACCGTGGCTAATGCCTTGACCTTCAGGAAGGCGCCTAATTCTGGAATGCCATAGGCAACAACGGCGCCGAGTTCGAGGACCTCGGCCCGCCGCCCATCGGGCGGGATCGTCACTCCGAACTGTTTGTCGTCTGCAACTTGAAATGCATAGAAGCCGGCCGCCCCGATCTGTAATCGTCCGATCCGTTCCGAAATCGCGAAATCCAAATCGAGCAGAGAACCAGTCGAATATTGGGTTGCCGGATTTGTCAGATAGTTGTTCCAATACAGCTTCGCGCTAATTTCTGTTCCATCGGCGATGATGGGTGGCGTCATATAGGTGAAGGCGACAGACGGCGCGAAGTCGTAGATATTGTTGCCCACTGTCAGACCTTGAATGGCCGCGAGCTGGGCGTCGTATTTCCCGGTCGGGAACACCACTCCGAAGCCAAACATGATCGTCAGACCCTGAAAGATTGGATATGCACCAGGGAATTTCGATGGCCGTAACGTCCCGAAGGAGCGCGACCAGTCGACTTCAACGTAAGCGTCGCCAAATCCGGTCTGACAACGGCTGGGCGTCGTGATGAACAGGCGTCCGCACTCGGTCCCATAGGGAATGGTGCCAATCAAACCGATGGAGCCACCGAGGACCTGCACATCGGGGACATAGCCGAAAAACGGCGCCACAAGCTTGCGTTCTAAATGCGCCTCACTCAGAGCAGGGATAGTCTTTCCGCTACCATCGACGAAGTCGAACGCGGTGGCACCGAATAGAACGCCGCCGGCGTAAAGTCCGGGCGGCGGAAGTTGTGCGGATCGAATGTCGGTCCCACCGATCGGACCAGCCGCCGTCGATCCTTCCACGGCGAACACTGAAGAAGAAATGCAGCAGATGAAAGCTGCAGCCAGAAGAAATCGTATACTCCACATATTCGCCCCCAATACGAATATGCCAGTTTCATATTATGAAGTCGACGCTCGGCCTCGTCACTTCGTGCGGGTTGGGACAACCTCGCCATACGCGCAATGAAGTATCGACGGTCGTTTAACCCGGTGGCCGCCAGAACCTGAGCTCGATCTATTGGCTATGCGTCGATCGAACGCCGGAACGCCCCGCGGCATTCGCTTGATTTCTTCCACACATCGCCAGATCGCTGCGAAATGGTGCTCGACCCGGGATCCGAGCTTGGTCAAGACGGCCCCCTCGGGAAGCCTCTCAAAGAGCGGCCCGCCCAACTCTTTTTCAAGCGTCTTGATCGCCCGCGTCAGCGACGGTTGCGCCACGCTGCAGCGGCGTGCGGCCCGGGTGAAGTTCCGTTCCTCGCGGAGCGCGAGGAAGTATCGCACATGCGCCATTTCCATGACCGGCTCGGATCTAACGACTATCTACGGCCTGTACACGGCTTGCGGGCCTCGGCCATCAGCGCACCACTCATATTGGGTCAGCAACCTCTTGGACCGGAAGGCTATTCACGTCGACCCGCAGTTGCAGCTCGTAGATCGATATTCCCTTAATTGGCTCTGTGAGCGCTGCCGTCCGACCGGTGACGGCAGTCGGTTTCACCCAAATTGCCGCGACTGTTAATGCAGCCGCGATAATAATGCTGACGCTTGCCATTTTGCGCATGTGGAGATCCGCCCTTTGTTAAGGCATGTAGGCAATCTCCCAGTGAGGGATAAGCATTTCATCATCCGTTCGGATGATGCATGTGCTGAACTTCTATTGGTATCAGCAGCCATGGATCTGCTTGAGGAAGAACGGCAGTGCACGGACGACAGCCGGGAGCAGAAAGATCATGGTAACGATCACTAACGAAGTTGCTGGCTTCACCAAGGCCGAAAAAGAGAAGCCCTATCAGGGTAAAGGCCTTTTTCGGAATATTTTGCAGGCGCTGCAGAAATCTCGGCAACACGCCGCCCGCCGCGTGATCATCAATTACGCGCATCTACTTCCAGAAGGGATAAAGCCAGTGGACTTACTGCCTTTCATTTCTTCTGATTGCACGCAGTCGGGTGACGGAGAAGCTCACGGTCTTGGAAATCCATCAACAATATCGCCACGCTCATAAAGTGTCCGGCTTGCATCAATAACTTGCCGTGCGATTGAGGTCGCCTCCATGCAGAAACAGGCGCTCAAAGCTGCGGGTTTGGTAGCGATGTTTCCGGTATTAGTCGGAACAATATTCTTCTTACGAGATGTTGTCTATTTTCCGCCGATCGATTTTTCACTGGCAGTGAAATTACTCTCTGTATTTGTCGGCGCATTAGCGGCAGGACTTGCTGGGTTTGCGTTTTCCGCGGTTGCTGGAGCCATTCTGTTGCATTGGGTGCAGCCGACGACGGCAGTGCCGCTGCTCCTTGCGTGTAGCATTACCACGCAATTTCTGAGCATCACCCAGCTGTGGCGTACCATGGAATGGCGCCAATGCATTCCTTTTCTTATCGGTGGCATCATCGGCATTCCGGTTGGAACCGCACTGCTAGAGGACCTTGACGCACATACCTTTGCAAGCGTGTTTGGCATTTTTCTTGTCTGCTACGGTGCCTACATGCTGCTGAAAACCACAGTCGTCATTCGACGTAGTAGTCGCCTGGTCGACGTCGCAATCGGCTTCGCTGGCGGAATTACTGGTGGAAGTATTGCATTCCCTGGTGCTATTCCAACTATCTGGTGCAACATCCGGGGGTTGGCAAAGAACGAACAGCGCGGAATTGTTCAACCTTTCATTCTGCTCATGCAGATTGCTACACTCATCTATTTTTCCAAGCTCGGCATAATCGCTTCTGGTCTTACTGCGACATATTTGTTTTGCGTACCTGCCGTACTCGGTGGCACGTGGGTAGGCTTGTATCTCTTCGACTGCATCGACGACGCGATGTTCCGGCGCATTGTGTTGATTTTTTTGGTCGTGTCCGGCGTGTTTCTGATTTTCTGATCACCCGATCTCGCGCCGAAATCCACCAATGATCGGTATTCCCCAACGGCGGACATTGCTCGGGGTTCGTAAACATCAGCGTTTTGCGTTTGGAACTTCCCGGTTTGACAGCGCTGAAAAATGCCTTTAGCGCCCGGGAGCGCCGTTAGAGAAGTTTGACACTCTAAGTCATTGAAATCGTTATGCGGTGGCACTTCTCCCGGGCCCACCAATATTTCCAACAGGTTGGGTGAAAGCTGAATGGCCGCCGCCTCAGCTTATTTTGTGCGATGTAACAATCGGTTGGCCGGCGTTACACCATATGTCGGCTACTAATGAGCCACGTTGGCAGCGGCAGCGGACGTAAGAATCGGGTTCCAACGCGCGATCTCGCTCTTGACGTAGTTTCCGAAGAAGGCCGGTGAGCGCTCGTTCTTCGGCGGAACCGCCCCCCCGAGGTCGGACATCTTCTTCTGCACAGCGGGATCATCGAGCGCCTTGTCGAGGGCCTGCGAGAGCTTGGCGACGACGTCCTTCGGGGTGCGCTTGGGCGCCCACAGGCCGCTCCAGATGCTCATTTCAAATTGCGGAAATCTGGCTTCGGCCATGGTCGGCACGTTAGGCATACTCACTGCGCGCGCTTTCCCGGTCACACCGTAAGCCTTTATCAACCCGCCCGAAACTTGGGGCGCGACGCTGACGACCTGCTCGCACAAGAAATCGACGTGCCCGCCGGCAAGATCGTTCACGGCCGGGCCGGTGCCGCGATAGGGGACAAGCTTTGGATTCAGGCCGAATTGCGAGGTAAACAGGAGACAGGCCATGTGCGAGGACGAACCGACGCCGCCATGCGCCTGCTTCACCTGATCACCATTCGCCTTCACATAATCGATGAATGTGCGCATATCCTTCGCAGGAAAGTCTTTACGCGCCACGATCGCGACGGGCGCTATCGCTGTAAGTCCGATTGGGACGAAGTCGCGTGTCGAGTCGTAACGTAGATTAGTGTAAAGCGCGGGCGCGGCGACATGCGAGCCCATGCTGCCTGCAAGCAACGTATAGCCGTCGCCGGCTGCCTGGGCCACGCGAGCGCTACCGATGGTACCGCCGGCGCCGCCCAGATTCTCGATGATGATCGTCTGTCCGAGTGTCTCCGACATGTGGCCTGCAACGATGCGGGCAATGACGTCGCTCGGGCCACCCGCCGGGAACGGGACTACCATAGTGATGCTCCTGGACGGATAGGTGTCCGCATGCGCCGATAGGGTGCCGAGCAACAGGAGCGATGCCAAAACGATTTTCGCACAGGATTTCGAGTCCATCATCGGTTCCTTCCGCTCGATACGATATCTACATCTACGCCGGTATTAAGATCGACCAGGCTGCCACCAGGTCGAGTGCGTGGACGTCATGCCAACGCAAACACTTCGCTGTCTTGCAGTTCACTTCTGATCTAGGTGCGGCATGTACTCTGCCATCTACGCACCGCCGTACCCGAGAGTTCGCGGATACCGTGTCGTTTGCTTCCCTTGTTTCTACTGCGTGCTCTTCGCCAGGACCTCCAACCGCGCGACTGCGTCGGGCGAGCCGAGGTCTCTCGCCATTCCGTACCATTCACGCGCCTTAGCGACGTCCGGGGTCGCACCTTTGGCGCGGATTTTGGCAAGCATGATCGGATCATAGGTCGCGGCGAACGCCAACGCACCGCGCGCGTCGTGCGCTTCCGCCACCCGCCTGAAAATTACTCGAGCACCGGCGAAGTCGCCGTTGGCGACGAAATCATCGCCTTGCTTAAGCAGCGTTTCGATTTGGTCGGGATCGAGTGGGCGCGCCGGCTTCTCCGGCTGGACGGATATAGTCTTCACTCTGGTTACGGGAACTAACGGCGCGCTCGGCGCCATGTTGGCCGCTGGCGGCGCAACCGCTATTGGGGCGGGATTTGCACGCGCCGACATCGTTGGCATGGGACTCGACGGCGTGAGAACTGCAGTGGCAGGTGGCGTCGGCGCTACCGCAGCAGGCGCGGGATTTGCAGGCGCCGGTATTGCTGGTGCGAGATTCTCCGGCCCGCGAGTCGCAACAGCAGGCGATGAGGGTGCAACCGGCGACGGACGCGTGACGGGCGCGACAGCGGGATTGACCCCGGCGACCCACGGGTCCGCGCCGGACGGCGCGCTAGCGCGCGTTGCACTTCCGCGTGGCAGCTCACTCGCCGTGATCCACGGCGCGGCCGGCGATCCCGGCGCGTCGGCGCCGAAGCGCTCCCCAAATGAATCGGCGACTGGGCGCGGTGCACCCCCGGGGCTCCAGAGTTTCGGTAATTCCAAGGCGACAACGGATGCGATCAAGGTTGCGAGGAAGATGGTAAAAAAAATTGGCAGGAATGCACGAATGCTAACAACACCGCGCAGCAGAGCTCGCGCGTTGCTGCGTAGCCAAGGATCTGGACGCGACGGTTCGGGCATTATGCTCGGTGCAGGCAAGTCGGGGGATTGGGAGCGCTCGGTAGCGGGGCCTTCTGCGGGCACTATGCTGACGATCTGGGCGCCGCGTATCAAGTGCAGGGACGGCTCCGCCGCGTGCTGTCTGGATGCACTATGCAGATCGCGCATCCATTTTGGTGCATAGTCAGAGACACCCTCCAGGTCGGACGATCGATCAATGGGACTACTCATGACATCCCCCACATCTTCGATAAACACAAGCGACCACGAGACTAACCTTCGACCTGCGCTACCTCCCTAACTATTTGAAGCGGCGCGAGTAGCGCTTCACTCGTATTAGACCGCCGTGGCGTTCCACTGAAACGAAATACGCTCAATGGCCGGCGCCTCCTTGCTTCTGACGCCACGCCATGAAGTCACGGAATAGCGCCTCGCGTTCAGAATCATCCCGTGGGTGTTGGTCAGACCCGACCTGGCTCAAGAACGCTTGGAAGTCGCTTTTGATACTTTGCTTCGACTTGTCGTCGGCCTTCACCAGGCGTTGCAACATCTCCTCCGCAATGCTGAAGCGATTCCAGCCGGGAACGGTCGCCGCAAGATTGACGTCGCGCCATTTTGGGTGGAACGGGGGGCGTTGGAATTTGTCCCAATTTTGGAACAGTCGCTCAACGAAGCGCTGCACCCGCCGGTATCGATCCGTCGTGCTTTTCCAATTATAGACTGCTATCACCGCCGGCACTGCGATTGTGTCGATCTGCTGTCCCGGCGGGAGCAACGCCGGGTAGTCCTGGCTCGACAGCTCACCCACCGTGTAATAGTCCGCAAACTTTTTTGAAAACGGAATAGATATGAGATGCAAGCCTGAGTTTGGTGGAATTTGCTTGAGTGCTTCAACTGGCTTGCCCACCACACGAACGAGCGCGGACAACTCTCCCGATTTAAGCTTTTCAAACGCCGTCGCTTCGTTGATGTTGGATTGCTCTATCTGGATTCCGAGACGCTGAAAGATGATCGCGCCAGTCAGACTCGAGGCGCTACCGTTGGGTCCCAGATTGACCTTCTTGCCGCGCAGGTCCTCGATGCTATGGATATCGTCGCGCGCGAGAAGATGCACTTCGGAAACAGGCAGGCGAATAATGTAGTTAATCTGCCGGTCGAGGTTGGCTATCTTGCGGACAGTGCGGAAATATTCGAAGACGTCTGATTGCGTGACCGCGACGTCAATTCCGCGTAGGTAAAGCAAATCGTCGAGGTTTGAAGCGGCTCCGAACGAGACGATCGGCAGCACACGGAGATTGTCGCCGTCGTCGAGCGCCCTCGCTAAATCAACGGCGAAACGCATGTAAGTCCCGTCGGCAAGCCCGCCAACGATGCCGACTGTCCAAGCGTTCTTGACAACCTTTATGTCGTTCCCGGAACCGCTCTGCTGCAGAGATTTCGGAATGTCCTGCGCCGCGGCCGGCCGCACGGCGCCAGTCGCAAACAGGGTCAGCGCGACGACGGCCGCGATCGCGCACACTGCGCGCGCCGTCGGTGCCAAACGACCCGCACATTCCTTGTGTTCGCAAAGAGAGCCAGCGCCAGGGTCGCGACTTGCAGCAATCTGCTTACAAGGTATCGATATCATCATGCCCTCCGCACAAAACTCCAGTGAACCGCAATGGCAGGAAAAGTCCAATTAGAAAACTGGACATCCCTTGCAACGGCCAGTTGATCCGTTCAGGCAACTGCTGTCTTGTGAATGGAGAATGCGTTCGGACAAGAGTACGTAAAGTCACCTAATACCTCTCCTCGGCACAGTCCCGTCGAAGGTGACCCGCTAATTTTCGGCTACGCACGTCAACCACCACTTGTTCAATTAGTTCAATCAAAAACTCCCTATGCCTCTCTAGATATGAACATAGCTTTTATCGGAAACCCTCAATAGGGCAACATTATTGACCCAATTAAGGGCCAACCCGACATAACAAGCTCGGCCTTGCGGCATCCCTTTGTCAAGACGCCAGCGTTTTGAGATTTTGCACGATGGAGGCGAGATGGAACTCATCGCGCGCACCGGAGAGCCCGCGCAGGCGCAATGTTGCCGGATGATCGGCCGGCCTTCCCGTCGCTGCGGGTCAGCGGAACAAATGCCGCGCGCTTGAGTGCAAACCGCTGATTAGAAAAGCTGCTCTACGAACCTGCATAGCGCCCCGCCGACGAGCAGTATTGACCATTCTGAAGGCGTCAGCGCAAACAGCCTGCCTTCGCTCACTACATACGCTAACGTCGCAGATGCTCACGACTGGACCGCCTCGTCCCTCACACCATAGCTATACCGGCAGCAACGGCTGTTGCACACCGGTCACACGCCGGCACTAAATCTCGCGGCCATAGTTTTGTCCCCAGATGAGGTTGATACGCATGCCCAATCTAATATTTTCGAAAATCACATGAGCAAAGTCCTCGAACCAGCAAACCGACATCAATCAGGCGTGGGTCTTCTTGCTTCGTTCACGCAATAGCACCTTGATGATCAACGCCGCCCAAGACACTTTCTTGCACTCTATTCTTTATTTTGGCGAAAATAGAAATGCTTAAGAAGAAAGGTCCTTAAGCGCTCCCGTCGCACTTTTAGTAATCGTCTCGCTGAGGTCCTTTGTTTGCTCACCAAAGGCCTTCAGTTGGGCTTGCATGTACTCGGTCTGGAGACGCCAGAAATCTTGGAAATCCTTAACTTGGGTTAGCTTCTTTGCGAACTCGGACGCAGCAGCAATATTTTGTTCGCCATAATTTTGCATCTTTTTAGCTAGATCGGATGATGTAAACAAAGGCGAAGCGGTCATATTTATTTTGAACAAATCAAAATATTTTTCCATTGCCTTGCGAGTTTGCTCAAAACTCTGCGTCATTATTCCACTCAAGTTTTCATAAGGGCTTTTGCTATCTGCCATGACCATCTCCTTAGGATTAAACAAACTATCCATTACACTAGTTCATCATAATGTTTTTTGAAATAGATCAGCAATGCCGTCGCAATTCGCAGTGAGCAATCGCCACTTGCGATAGCAATCTCTTAACTGTGCCATGGTTTTGAAGCGGGTATTTTTCTGCTTCGCAATTCTGATTTGAATGCTTGGCAGATACGCCTTGTTCGCTACTGCCTATGGTAAAATCCAAACAATAACAAATGCAATGAATATAAAGCCGTTCACGAGTTCATCGCAAATGGTTGCTCTTTCCGTTAGGCTCATTTACGTGCCCCTAACTGTTCGAAACGTCCCTATGTGCGCAATATGAATCGGACAATCTCACTCACATCAATATGCACCTTTCGGCAATGGTAATGGTCAGCATTACTGTCATATACAGACGACAATTCGATCCATCGAAAAACTGAAGCAAGGTGCGTTATTCTCGTAACCAGCTATTACGCTGCGTCTTTATTGCGCGGAATAACCGCGACAGCGGCATACCGCATAAAAATGGAAAAACTTGTATTACGCGTTGCGCACTCATGGCGGATCATCGATTCCAAGGTTTCGCTGACTCGAAATGATTTTATTTTTTGGTCGCCATTTACTAGGGTCTGGACTCACAATTTGATCCAGTAAAGCACGCCGACGAGCGTAGTGGCAGCCAGGAAGTTGCGGGCGAGCTTGTCATAGCGAGTAGCGATACGCCGCCAATCTTTGATCCGACAGAAGAAGTTCTCGATTTTGTGCCGCTGTCGGTAAAAGCGCTTGGGACAATAAGCTTTC
>Ga0207780_1000507_pt1 | contig 10738 bp, 10 predicted proteins | sample LuqExpMetageno45_FD_187803 | JGI IMG/M metagenome (GOLD analysis project Ga0207780, IMG submission 187803) | Tropical forest soil microbial communities from Luquillo Experimental Forest, Puerto Rico - Sample 45 (SPAdes) | ecosystem: Environmental > Terrestrial > Soil > Tropical forest ...
TCTCGACCATTTGGCTGACCGGCAGCAGATCGCCGAGGGCTTCCGCGATCACGTGTGTGGGCAGCGGCGCGTATTGGCCGCGCATGATCAAGACGGGGAACCGCAGCCGTTCGTACGCGCTCACCGGAATTTTGTCTTCGATCAGGGCCCTGAAATCGAGCGGCCCCTTGGGTGCCCACCGGATGAGACTCTTCTGGGAGGCTGGGCGCATCGCGTCCCATGCGCCCGTGCCGTTCCAGTAATCGACAAAGCGAGCAACAGCCCCGCGATAGTCGCCGGTGATCACGCCTTCGGAAAACCGTTGCGCGACATCAGTGATTTCCGCGAACCCCCGGCGGCCCAGCTCGCCCAATTGGCGCAAGAGATGGAATGCCGACGGCTCATACAGCGCCATGCTTGCGATCCTGTGCGGCCGCGCAAGGGCGACATGCAGCGCGACGCCGCCGCCATAGGAATGGCCGACGAGGTGAACGCGACCGTTGCTGTTGTCGATCAGCTCGATTGTCCTCGCAGCCTCGTCGGCGATCGAGAAGGCGTGCTCTCCCGTCCACGGTCCGGTGATCTCGGAGCCGTAGTGTTCGGGTGTCAGCACCTCGTAGTTGTCGCCGGCGGCCACGGCGAAGTGAGCCCACTGGCTCCCGCTGGCGCCCGAGCAGTGCAACGCGATGACTCGGGCGGGGCTTTCCGCGACTTTTTTGTGAAATGGCGAATGCATGGTCGATATCTTTCCAGATTGCGGTCAGGCCGCACGGCCGCGTATGTGCGCCAGCTCGCCCTTCACGGCGAAGCCGATCTCGGACCGATTGAGTCCGATGTCCCTGAGCTCGCGGTCGCTCATCGATGAAAGCTGGGCGATCGCAGCCTGCTCGATCTGCCAATTCCGGAATGCCTGCCAGCATCGCCGGATAAGGTGTCCGATCCAGACGGCATCGGTGCCGGCCAATCCCCGCAAGTCGGTCGCAGGTTCGAAAATCGTGCTCATATGCGCCTCCTCCAGGCGTGCGTGTTGGAAAGATTTCTCAATTCGCGCGGCCTCGGCCGGCAGGATTTTGATGCCGGAAGCGACCGTGTCTTGCAGCGATGGATTTAGAGGTGTTCGGCGCAGGAATGAATCACGCGGAAGTACTGCCGATGGTTTCCGCTTCAAACGCGGCCCATGCTGTAAGTGTCTGAATGCGAATGGAAATGCCGGTGCGACATCATGCCGTGCATTCAGTACTTACGTACTGGTTGCCGTTTTCTTGTATACTGCGCCGGCGGTTAGCATCTCTGCAGCGGCCACTTGGCCGTCGGTCGGCTTCTTCCGTTTGCCGGGAGTGAGACTCAATGAAAGTTTTATTTCTCGACGATCACGTGCTCGTTCGCGAGGCGATGCGTGGCGTGATCGCCGAGCTGCAGCCGGACGCTGTCGTCATCGAGGCGGCGACATGCGCCACTGGTTTGTCGCTGATGCAGCAGCATGCGGACGTCGACCTCGTGATGCTCGACCTCGGCCTTCCCGACCGCAACGGCTTTGAAGTCCTGGAGGAGCTGCGGGACCGCTATCCGGCGACCTCGGTCGTGATGCTCTCGGGCTCGAACGATCGCGACAGCGTCGCGACGGCGCTCGCCAAAGGCGCGCTCGGCTTCATCCCCAAATCGGCGTCTCGCGACGTGCTGGTCAATGCCCTCAGGCTTATTCTCGCCGGCGGAATTTATATTCCTCCCGAGATCCTGATCGACAGCCAGCCAGTCAGCAGTCCAGCATCGTCTGCTGACCGGCGCTCGCCGGCTGATCTCGGGCTCACGCCGAGGCAGGTCGAAGTGCTTGCGCTCATGATGCAGGGCAAGAGCAACAAATTGATCTGCCGGACGCTCCATCTCGCGGAGCCGACGGTCAAGAATCACGTGTCGGCCATCCTCAAGGCGCTCGGCGCCGTGAACCGGACCGAGGCCGCTTTGGCCGCGGCGAAACTGAATTGGGATGTCGCGAAGGCAGCCAGCTGATCGCGTTCGCCGCTATCCCCCGGATTGCAGAAGCTTCGACATCACGGCGCGCAGGGACATCGGCGCGATCGGCTTGTGCAGGAGCTGGTAACCGCGCTTTTGCGCATCCTGAAGCCGCTCGGGGAGGATATCGCCGCTGATCAGGAACGCCGGAATGTCAGCGCCGAGAGCATCGCGCAATTGCGCAATGGCATCGATGCCGGTACGTCCGTTCTTCAGGCGATAGTCCGAAATGATCAAATCCGGTCGCTCATCGATTTGCGCAACCACATCCTGGTCCGACAAGGCGGTGATCACGCGGCACCCCCAGCTCCGGAGCAAGCCGCCTGTACCGTCCAGCACCAGCGCGTCGTCATCGATCACGACGATGAGCTTGCCAAGGAGCGAATCATACTGGGCCGCGGCAGATGCGGTCTTTTGGAAGCTCACGCGTTTGGGCGCCATCGGGACGGTGACATAGAAGCGCGAGCCTTTGCCGACCGTGCTCGCCACGCCGACTGAGTGCTTGAGCAGATTGCATAGCCGTTCGACGATCGCGAGACCGAGGCCCAGGCCTTCGCGGCCGGCCCGGTCCAGGGTCGGAATCTGGTAGAATTCGCCGAAGATGCTTCGCCGCTGATCGTCCGGAATGCCGATCCCCGTGTCGCAGACTTCGATTCTCAATTGGCTGCGGGCGCGCCGACAGCCCAGCACGATGCCGCCCGCGTTTGTGTAACGGATGGCGTTGGAGACGAGATTGAGCAGGATGCGCTCGAGAAGGATCGCGTCGCTCCTGATCCAGGCGCTGCATGGCACCATGCGCAGGTGCAGTCCCTTCTCGCGCGCGGCCGCGGCGAAGACGCTCTCGATTCGCTTCAGCACACTGTTCACGGGAAATTCCGAGATGCTGGCGCTCAGCGCGCCGGCATCGAGCTTCGAGATGTCGAGCAGCGCGTTGAACAGCTCGTTCATGTTGGCGACCGCCGCATCGATTCTTGCGGCGAGCCTTTTCCTTTCGGCCGGATCGGTCTCCGAGCGCAACTGCGCGACGAAAAGATTGAGAGCGTGCAGAGGTTGCCGCAAGTCGTGGCTGGCGGCGGCGAGAAAGCGGGATTTCGACTGGTTGGCGATTTGCAGTTGCTGCGTGCGCTCCTCGACCTTGCGCTCCAGCGTCGCATACGAGCCTTGCAGCTTCGACGCCATGTCATTGAGCTGCTTGCCGAGGGTCTCCAGCTCGTCTCCCGTCGTGATGTTGATGCGGTGCTCGAGCGTGCCGGCACCGATGCGGGAAGCACCCGCGGTCAGCAGCCGGATCGGAACGATGATCCGGCGCGCCAGCAACAGTGCGGCAAGCAGGGCCAATAAGAGCCCGCCGATCACGATTAGCAACGAACGCTGAATGGCGGCATAGAGCGGTTGATTTGCCTCCTGCTCCGGAAGTTCGACGAAGACGAACCAATTGAGCGGTGCGGCCTTAGCATAGGCGGTGAGCACACGCTGGCCGGAGACATCGAACGCGGTGCGTGCGAGCTCGGGATCGCCGGTTTCGCTATATGTGCGCGCCATTTGAACTTGAGCCAGAGCCGACAGATCCGTATTGCGCAGAACGAGGCTGATGTCGGGATGGGCAATGAGCCGCCCGCCGCCGTCGATGACATAAGCCTTGCCGGACCGGCCGACACGGATCTGCGTGACGACATCCCAGATGCGGGTCAAATTGACGTCGGCGACGCTCACGCCCGCATCCCGGCGCGGGCCTGCGACCGCAAGCGTCATGAACGGCTCGCTGCCGTTCCGGAATGTGACGGGACCGTAATACACTCTGTTGGCGAGCGCCGACGTGAATCGCTCGTCGGCGGAAAAATCCATATTGCCGCCGATGCGGTCCATGGCCTGGCGCGACACGTGCAGTTGCTCGCGGCCTTTGTCGTCCCAGAGTGCCAGCTCCGTGATGGCCGGCACCTGGCGCAACAGCCTGATCGCGTCGAGCTCGCGCTGCTCCATCGATGCGACGGACCAAGAGAGGTGAGTCGTCCAGCCGAGCTGCGCCTCGATGTCCGTCACAAAATCCGAGATCTTCGCGGCGGCCGAAGTGGCCTGTTGTTTCTGAGCGCGAATGAGCACCGCGCGATGCTCTTGATAGATGAACCAGATATCGATGAGGCTAGTGGTGATGAGCGCCACGCTCATCACGACGACGAACAAAAGCACATATTTCCAGAACAGCGTGCCCTTCGGCAGCGGCTCCGGGTCCGACCTGTTTCCATCCACATTCAGCTGTTGTGGAGAGTGCATAGCCAAGCCAGCATTGCTTCCGCCGTTGACAGCTCCGCGATCGGCCGGAGCATCGGATTACATTACATGCGACAGAGGCTATTGCGCGCCGGTGGTGCTCTATCGCGCGCTGCTGTAAACTGCGAAGCGTTAGGCTCCCCGCGCGTTTTGCATTATGGAGCGCACTTTGGACCGACGCCAGCTTATCATATCCCTCGGCACGGGAGTAGTTTTCGGACCGCAGATGACTCTGGCTCAGGTATCGTCCGACCGGCCGAAGCGGGTCGGGCTGATGATAGCCATTGGAGAAGCCGATCCCGAAGGCCAGGAACGCGTCGGGTCATTCGTCCGTTCGCTCGAGAAGACGGGATGGGTGCGGGGTCAGAACGTGACCGTCGACGTTGACTGGTATAGCGGCAATTTCCAATGGGCTCAGACGGCAGCCAAGAAGTACGTCGACGGTCAGGTCGACGTCATCGTTGTGAATGGCACACCGGGCATGGATGCGCTTCGCACGCTGCGCACGAGCATACCGATCGTGTTCGTCGTCGTGAGCGATCCGGTGGGGGCGGGTTATGTCCCGAATTTGTCGCGGCCCGGCGCGAACGTCACCGGATTCAGCACTTTCGAGCCGGAGATCGCCGGCAAGTGGCTGCAGTTCCTCATCCGAATGGCGCCTGATCTGAAGAACGTTAGCGTGCTCCTCGACCCGAAATACACCGCGTTCAACTCGCTTTGGCTCGAAATCGAGAATACCGCGCCGAAGCAGGGGATTACTCCGCACGCTGCCTTCGCGAGCAGTCTGTCCGAGATCGAGCGTGCGCTCGACGTTGTATCGAAGCAAGAGCAACCGGGCTTGATCGTCAGCCCGAGCCCCGTGAACACGGTCAACCGCAAACGCATCATTTCGATCGTCAACGAGAGCCGGGTGCCGGCGATCTTTCCGTTCCGCTTCTATGTGCGCGACGGTGCGCTGATGGCGTACGGGTTCAACGCCGCCGATCAATTCAGGCGAGCCGCCGCATATGTCGACCGGATACTCAAGGGTGAGAAACCGGGAGATCTACCTGTACAGGGGCCAATTTCATTCGAATTCGGCATCAACCTGAAAACGGCTCAGTCAATGGGGTTGACGGTGCCGCAGTCGCTACTCATTGCGGCGGACGAGATTGTGCAATGATTCGGTCCATGTCCGGCCGGGAGGAGCTGCCCAGTACGTAAGTATTGGTTCGGTCAAGTGGCCATACCGCATCGGCTGCAGAGCTTTCACGTTTAGTTTCAATCCATTCTTTCACCTGCTGCGCTTCGCGCCCCGAACATCCGGAGGTGCTTCCGGATGATTTTCAGGCAGTCACATTCATGGATGAATCATGCGAGCGATAGGAGCTCAGCATGTTCAGGATTCAATTGGCGCATCGCCAGCCGCCCCGTCGGCCGTCGCAGCGCAGCCACGAAGCGGCCGGCAGCGGCAGGTTTCGGAGCAGCCAGGACTTTTCCGTCAGGGCCTATCAGCATTTAAATGCGGACCGCGCCGGCGCATTCGGACGGTTTCCGAAAGCGTTCCGCAAGCTCGGCCGCATCGCCGGAGGCTTCATGTGGAGTCTGCTGGAGGCGATGTACGAGAGTCGGCGCAAGCAGGCGATGGCGGTGCTTCGCGGTCGTTGCGGTCCGATGGATGCAGAGGGTCAGGTTCGCGCGCCCGTTTCTCGAAACTCGGCATGCGCCGGCGACGCAATGTCTTTCCGCACCGCGGAGGCCATCGCCCCGGCAGTCTACGGGATGAAGATACGATGTTCCATCACCGGGACGCCGTGTGAAGGCGATCGCGCCTATTTGTGCGACGAATGGGGCTGCGCGCGCAAAGGCGGCCTTTCGCCTATCTCGCATGAGAACGCCTGACAGGCGTTCGAATTGGCGCACTCTCAAAACGGACATTTGCAATGTCGACCTCCGACATCGTCATCGCGCACGAGCCGCCACAAGAGCAGGCGAGCGTATCTCTTTACGCATGGGTCATCGTTGCCATTGCGACGGTATGCCTCGCTTTGGGCTTCGGCGCGAACATCGTCATCTCGGTGTTCATGAAGCCTTTCGAGGACGAGTTCGGCTGGCTGCGCGCGGACACGTCCATGGCCTATACGATGAACGCGATCGGCGCAGGCGCCGGCGGGATCCTGTGGGGCGGCCTGTCGGACGTGGTCGGCCCGAAGCGCATCGGCGTGTTCGGCGCGATCGCGCTGTCGCTCGGTCTCATCGCGATGCGTTGGCAAAGCGAGCTCTGGTCGCTCTATCTCGTGTCGTTCCTGATCGGCGCGTTCGGATTTGCAAGCCTCTTCACGCCGATGGTCGCGCTAGCGGGACGCTGGTTCAGCACGCGCAAAGGTCTCGCGATCGGTATCGTCACCGCGGGCGGCGCGCTCGGGCAGGGTGCCGTGCCCTATGTCGCCGGATTGATCATCACGGCGGTCGGTTGGCGTGACGCGGCGGTGTGGCTCGGCGCCGCTTACCTCGCGTTTCTCTTGCCGCTCGTCGTGCTGCTGCGCGCGCCGGCGGACGCCGCAAACGCCGCCTCGGATGCGCGCGCCTCCGACGCAAACCTGTGGGGCATATCGCACAGGATCAGTATCCCCTGGCTCGCGTTTGCGAGCGTGTTCTGCTGCATCTGTATGGCCGTTCCGCTTGTGCATTTGGTGCCGCTCGGCATGGCGGCTGGCTGCAGCGCGCAAACGGCGGCGGGGCTCCTCTTCTCCGCGATGATCGCCGCGGTGTTCGGACGTCTGTTCTTCGGATGGCTGGCCGACCGCGTCGGTGGCCTGACCGCCTATGCGCTCTCCTGCTTCGCGCAGACCGCCGTCGTGTTCTGGTTCACGCAGACGAGCAGCATGGCCGCGCTGTTCGCGCTCTCGATCCTATTCGGGTTTGGGTTTGCCGGCGTCATGACGTGTCTGCTGATCTGCGCGCGCGAGGCGGCGCCGATGCGGATATCCGGCACGGCGATGGCGATCGTGTCGACGACCGCGTGGGTCGGCATGGGGATCGGCAGCTACCAGGCCGGCTTCTTCTACGACCTGAACGGCAGCTACGTCCTCTCGTACGGAAATGCGGCAGCCGCCGGCGTGATCAATCTTCTGATCGTGTTCGCGCTCGCCTGGTACCGGTCGAGCCGGACGTCACGGTCCCCGCAAGCGTCACGATTGCGCGTGCTCGATCCCGAGCGCGCTTAAAGAGGGCAGCAGCCCGCCAGGACGTCAAGCGTGACGTCTGGCTGGTCGGTTGATGGTGAATTGCATGCGTTCCGCACTCTCGCTTCAGGAGAATGCCGTCATCGCATCGATGACCGTGACGATCTCGTTCACCCGCGTGATCGGAAATTTTGCGAGGCGCGAGTGCTCCCGCACGTGCTCTTCGCTTTCGCCAAGATAGACGCAGAACGTGTTGTCGGCCGCGACATACGAATGCACCCACTGCACATTGCCTTCGAGTTTCGTCACGGCGCCGTTCGAGGTCGCGGCGAGCTCCTTGAATTGGGCGGGGCTGAGCCGGCCCACGCCGGGAATGTACCGTTCGATCACAAAGCGTTTCATGTTTTGTCTCCAATCTCATTCTGAGGTCCCTGCGCCGCTCGAGATGCAAGAGCGGCGCGTGGATTTGCTTCGATTGTCTTGTTCCCGGATCGTCGCGTCAGCGTTTGGTCACGACGACTTCCAAATACTCGCTCGGAACGACCATCGTCTTGTCACCCGATGTGTTGAACCGGCCGATGAGCTCGATGATGTCGCGCGACAATGCCGCGCGCCCGGGTTCCTGCAGAGCCTCAAACGCCTTCAGCATCGGACCGTAGTAGCGGCGGAAGACATCGAGAAAGTGCTCGGCCGAGCGGTAGCGGAAGACGAAATTGCGCCGCTGGGCGACCAACGAGGACGCATCGGCGCGGAAGGCTTTCTCTATCCACTCCGCCGTGCCCCAGAGCGCGGGCGACTTCAGTCCGGCCGGCGGTGGCACGTGTTTGCCGATCGTCTTGAACATCTGGCCGATGAAGCCCTCGGGCGTCCAGTTGGCGAGTCCGATGCATCCGCCGGACCGGCAGACGCGCAGCATCTCACTCGCCGTGCGCCCTTGGTCCGGGCTGAACATGCCGCCGAACGTCGATAGCACCGCATCGAACGAGCTATCGGCGAAAGGCAGCGCCTCCGCATCGGCTTTTTGGAAATTTACCTTCAGGCCTTCCGCCTCCGCGCGCTGACGTGCGCGTGCGAGCAGGGACTCGACATAATCTGTCGATGTCACCTCGCACCAGCGCCGCGCGGCGGCGAGTGTTGCGTTGCCGTTGCCGGCGGCGATGTCGAGCACCTTCTGGCCGGCGCGCAGATCGAGCGCCTCGGCAAGCTGCTCGCCGACGATCTGCAATGTGGTGCCGACGACGGCGTAGTCGCCGGACGACCAGGCCGCCTGTTGCTTGTTCTTGATCGCGTTCAGGTCCGGCGTTGCGGCTTGCGGCCGGCATTCGAGAACCGTGGTCATACTCGCCTCCTGTGTTATTTGCAGGTGCGTGTACGGCTGGCACACACACGCTTGCTGGAGAGCGACACGTATAACGAGGGGAGGCGCGCGCGAATGATCGAACCGCCGGAGTTCTTGCTTGACCGTCCAAACTTGCTACGCTCGCGATGTCTAGCGGGCCGACGCGCAACGTTGCGACGGACATCGCCCGCGAACACCGGATTTGTCGGAGCTTCCTGGCCATGACGGCCGACGTGCTATCGGAAGTTCTGTCGGCAGTTCGGCTGACCGGATCAGTGTTCTTCGACGTCAGCGCGACCGCGCCCTGGGTCGCGGAAGCGCCGCCTTCGGCGGAGATTGCGGATTCGGTTAGGCCGGGCGCGCAGCACGCGATCGAATATCACGTCGTTACCCGCGGATCGTGCTGGATCACGATCGTCGACGGCGCGCCTTTCGAGCCTGTCCGGCTTCAGGAGGGTGACATCGCCGTCATCCCGCACGGGGAGCCGCATGTGGTGTCAAGCGCGGCGGGCATGCGGGCGCAGCCCGATCTCGACTCTCACCGGCGTCCGCAAGACGACAACGACCTGCCGTTCAAATTGCGGACCGGCGGCGAGGGCGCGGCCGAGACCCATCTGATGTGCGGGTTCTTCACTTGCGACGTGCGGCCGTTCAATCCGGTCATCGAGGCGCTGCCGCGCTTTATGCGCATCGGCCGGGGCACATCGGCCGCGACCGAGGCGTTGCTCGAACACTTTTTGCATCTCGCATCGACCGAGAGCGCCGACAAGCGCGCGGGGGCGCAAGGCGTGCTCAACAAGCTCTCCGAACTCATGTTCATCGAAGCGATCCGCAGTTACATGGATCAGCTCAGCAGCATGAACACGGGATGGCTCTCGGGACTGCGCGATCCGCTGGTCGGCCGTGCGCTCGCGCTGTTGCATGCCAAGCCAGCGCGCGCCTGGACGCTCGACGAACTCGCCGCGGAGTGCGGCGCGTCACGTTCGGCGCTCGTCGGCAGGTTCACACAGACCGTCGGCTACCCGCCCATTCAGTATCTCACCCGATGGCGCATGCAGCTTGCGGCCAAGCGCCTGGGTGAACGGGGCGCCAAGGTCGCCGCCATTGCTCAGGAAGTTGGGTACGATTCTGAGGCTGCGTTCAGTCGGGCATTCAAAAAGTTTTCTGGTCAGTCGCCAAGCGAATGGCGATCGTGATGACATGTCCCTGGAACAGCCAAGTCAATGTCCGCTGCAGACCGGGCTGATGAAATAACTGCAACTGTCCTATCTAGCGGCGACCATTGCTGCCCGAACGACGGACATTCAATCGAAGTTAGCCCACAGCGACTTCTGGCCTATAGCGGACGTTAGCGAGTGGGTTGCTTGGTGTCTGCTTGTGACCCTTGGCGGACGTTCCCGATTGCACGGCTCACACTGTCATTTTGGGGGTAAAGCGGAAATAACGGGATCTCAGGGGTTTCTAGACAAAAAATAATGGCTGCCTGAAAGCTTTTGTCGATTTCATTGCGCATATTCTGGCATCCCTCGCTTCGAGCGAGGCCTGTACATTGGAGATAAGACAAATGCCACAGATCGATGTCCATCTGATCAAGGGTGTGTTCAACGCTGATCAGAAAAAGCAAATCATCCAAAAATTGACCGACGCTATGGTTTCGGTTGAAGGCGAAAACATGCGCGGCGTAACATGGGTGAAGATTTTTGAGGTAAACAGTGGCGAGTGGGGGATTGGTGGCCAGCCGCTGACAACCGAGGCCGTGAAAGAATTGGCCGCAGGTCGACGGGCAGCATGACGCCGCTTTTTTGGGACGATCGCCTGCAGTTGCTGGCGATCGTTTCAAACTGAGGAGAAAACGATGACAGCTTTGTCAACGAGTGATGTTCTAGATCGTCATCTCAATTCCTTTGCCAAGCGCGATGTTGCCGCCATAGTGGCGGACTATTCATCGGATGCGGTACTATTTACGCCGACTGGACCA
>Ga0207780_1000508_pt1 | contig 10737 bp, 8 predicted proteins | sample LuqExpMetageno45_FD_187803 | JGI IMG/M metagenome (GOLD analysis project Ga0207780, IMG submission 187803) | Tropical forest soil microbial communities from Luquillo Experimental Forest, Puerto Rico - Sample 45 (SPAdes) | ecosystem: Environmental > Terrestrial > Soil > Tropical forest ...
AGTGCCCAGTCGCGATTTCCGCGAGCCTCTCCGGTTCTTCCAGACGGTTGCCGCGCCAGACAACGTGCAAGTCGGGACGCAGCAGGATCAGGTCGTAGCCGTAAATATCCCGCGACTGCGCCTCGTTAATATCGAGGACTGTAAATGGCGCGGCGTAGAAGGCAAAGGCCCGCTGCAATGGCACCACGTCGGCCTGCGCGCCACCGAGGCGCAGCAGCGTGTAACCGTCGCCGATGCAGTCGTGCAGTGCGCGGCCGTCGGCAAGCCACAGATGCGGCAGGCGCGCGCCCGGCCAGGTGGTCGGCTCGTATTTCATGAAATTTGGCGCCGGCCCCTCACCCGCCTCCGGCCAGATCAGCGGCGAGTCGACATAGCGGTAGCCGAGTTCGGCGCCGATCATTTCGTTGCTCTTGCGCTGTTCGACGTCGGCGATGCGCGTCAGGTTGGCACGCGTCTCGGCGCCTTCCGGCGTGTTGTCGCGGATGTTGGGCTTCCAGGCCGCGCGCCAAGTACGCCGTCCGTGAGAGGCGAAGCGCGAGGCCTGGACGTTGCGGTCGCCGACCTGCCGGCGCTCAGTTTCGTACGACGCAAGCAAATTAGGCCCAGCCCAGCCTCGCAGCGTCGCGGCAAGTTTCCACGAAAGATCGATGGCGTCGCCGACGCCGCTGTTCATGCCGAGCCCGCCGGTCGGGATGACCAGATGCACCGCGTCGCCGGCGAGGAACACGCGACCCTGCCCGTAGCTGTCGGCCAGCAGCAAGTTCTGCCGCCACGGCGCGCAGGACAGCATTTCGTATTTGACCGGCATGGCGACAACCTGCTCGAACTGGCTCTTCATCGCCTCATCGCTGCCGAGCGTCGCATGTAGCGTGAAATGCTTTGTGGAGTCCTGCACGATCAGGAACGAATTATGTGCGTCGGCTACGTGGTAGTGCCTGCCTCTGCCGATTGGAATACGCTCGAACAAATCGTCGCAGCGGTAAAGCGCCTGCCGTAGTTGCAGCAGATTGGCTTCGCCGGAAAGTTTGATGCCGAGCTGCCGTCGCACCGCGCTGGTGCCGCCGTCGCAGCCGACGAGATACTCTGCGCGCAACGCGATGTCACCTTTGGCCGTCTTCACGCGCGCGGTGACCGAGTCGGCGTCCTGCGCGGACGACAGGAACTCGCAGCCGTAGCGTACGTCCAACGTGGGCATGGTTTCGGCGCGCAACTTAAGCAGCGGCTCCAGCGTGTATTGCGAAATGAGCTGATAGGGCTCAAGCGGCAACGATCCGTCCTGGCAGTCGGCGATTTCCGCCTGTGCTTGCGCCACCGACGGGTAAGGCAGATGCAAGAGCGGCGGCTCGATCAGTGAGGTGACGATGAACACGTCCATCGCCACGTCGCGTGGAAAACCGGCGGCGCGGATCTTCTGCGCTAGGCCCATGCGCCGGTAGATTTCCATGGTGCGGGCGTTGCACCGCTCCATTTTGGGCAGGAGCTGCGGCGCTTCTTTCTGCTCCAGCAAAATGCAGCGCACGCCGCGGCGGCCGAGATCAATGGCGAGCGTCAGGCCGACCGGTCCAGCGCCGACGACGATGACCTCGCTATCAAACTCAGCCAAGTTGCGTTTCCGCTTTCATCGGCGTGCCGCGCAAAAATTCCTCCGCCGCCATCGGCTGTTTGCCGGCGCGCTGCACCTGCGTGAGCCGCACCGCGCCGTCGCCGCAGGCGATGGTGAGATGCTCGTCGAGCAGCGTGCCGGGCTTACCGCTGCCCTCGCCTTTGGTCGAGCGCAGCGCTTTGACGCGCACGCTATCGGTCTCGAACCAGGCACCGGGAAACGGCGACAGCCCGCGGATTTGGTTGTGCACCTCAATCCAGGGCTTGCCCCAATCGATATGAGTCTCGTCCTTGCTGATCTTCGCGGCGTAAGTCACACCCGCCTCGGGCTGTGGCCTTGGAGTCAGCGTACCGCGCTCGAGCGCCGCCAGCACGCGCGCCATCAGGTCCGCGCCGAGGCGCGCCAGTGCATCATGAGCCTCGCCGGCGGTCATATCCGGCGTAATCTCCACCCGCTCAACCATTGCCATGGCGCCGGTGTCGAGTCCTTCGTCCATCTTTATGATAGTGACGCCGGTTTCCTTGTCCCCTGCCATGATGGCGCGGTTGATCGGCGCGGCGCCGCGCCAGCGCGGCAGCAGCGAAGCATGTACGTTGAAGCAGCCGAATTTCGGCGCCTCTAAGATCGGTTTCGGCAGGATAAGGCCGTAGGCTACAACCACAGCGGCATCGGCCCTGTGCGCGCGGAACTCCGACTCCGCCACCTCATCCTTCAAGGTTTTGGGCGTGCACACCCGCAGGCCGAGTTGCCGCGCCTCGCGCTCGACCGAGCTCAACTGCAGCGCCATGCCGCGGCCGGCGGGTTTCGCGGCGCGCGTATAGACCGCTGCGATCTCGTGCCCGCGCGCAGCCAACTCGATGAGCGTCGGCACGGCGAAGTCAGGCGTGCCCATGAAGATCAGGCGCATTCAGGCACCGCCCCTGTTAGCCGATGTGATGGGAAGGTACTTGATCCTCGGCCAGCGGCTTCACGGGCTCGCCGCGCTTGGCCGCCTTCCTGAATTTCCTTACCACCATGTCGCGCTTGAGCTTGGAGATATAGTCGATGAACAGCACGCCGTTGGTATGATCGATCTCGTGCTGCAGGCAGGTGGCGAGCAAGCCCTCGGCTTCGATCTCATGCTGCTTGCCGTCCAGGCCCAAGTACTTGACGCGCACTTTCGACGGCCGCGCAACCTCCTCGTAATATTCTGGGATCGACAGGCAGCCCTCTTCGTACGTCGCCTCCTCGTCTGATTTCCACGTCACTTCCGGATTGATGAACACCTGCGGTGCTTTTGGCTCGTCCTTCTTGGCGAGGTCCATTGTGACCACGCGTTTCGGAACGCCGATTTGAATAGCCGCTAGGCCGATGCCCGGCGCCGCGTACATGGTTTCGAACATGTCTTCGACCAACGTGCGCAGCGGATTGTCGATCGTCTTCACCGGCTCGGATTTGAACCTCAGCCGCTTGTCAGGAATGACGAGGATGTCTCGGAGAGCCATGCGCGCGATGTAAGGCGGTAGCGCTATCTTGGTCAATGCGCCCTTTCCCCTTGAGCCACAGGCATGTCCGACACTAGCGTTCGCCCTTCGTTCCAATGCCGTGCGAATCGGGGTAGAAGCGTCTAATGTCGGAAATTATCCTCATTGCCGCCCTCTGTTTGCTCGCTGGTCTCGCCGCCGGTGCGCTGATTTTCGTGCTGTCGCGCCCGCGCACCGCCGAAACCGACCGCGCCGCCGTCGAGGGGCTGGCGCAAGTCAACGCACGCATCGACGCCATGGGCAGTTGGCTGCACAAGACTCAAGGCCAGCTCCAACAGACCGTGCACGAGCGCCTCGACGCGGTGAGCCAATACCTTGGCGAGTCGATGAAGACATCCACCAAGCACACGACGGAACATCTGCAGCAATTGCATGCGCGGCTGGCGGTGATCGACAGCGCACAGAAGAACATTACCGACCTCGCGGCTCAGGTTAGCTTGCTCCAAAACGTGCTTTCTAACAAACAATCACGAGGTGCGTTCGGGCAAGGACAGCTCGAGGCCATCGTGGCCGATGTACTACCGCAAGGCGCCTACGAATTTCAGTACACACTAAAAAACAAGTCGCGGCCTGACTGTGCGATTTTCATGCCGGATTCCGGTCCGTTGATAATTGATGCAAAGTTCCCGCTTGAAGCAATGACCGCTTGGCGAGCCGCCGCGACCGAAGAGGAACGCAAGCAGGCTGCTCAGCGCGTCAAGCATGACATCACAAAGCATATCTCGGACATTGCGGAGAAATACCTGATTCCGGGCGAGACACAGGATATCGCCTTAATGTTCATTCCCTCAGAGTCTGTGTACGCTGATTTGCACGAACGCTTCGATGACCTCGTGCAGCGGGCTCAACGTGCCCGTGTAATGATCGTGTCACCGACACTTATGGTGATGGCGATTCAGGTCCTCAAGCAGGTACGCAAGGACGCGCAAATGCGCGAGGCCGCGGATCAAATTCGCGGCGAGGTCGGCCACATGTTGAAGGATGTCGGTTTGCTTGCTGAGCGTGTTAGGAAGCTGCAAACACATTTCGGTCAAGCCAATACTGACATCGAAGTAATCTTGACCTCGACCGGCCGTATCGAGAAACGTGCGATAAGAATTGAAGAACTCGAATTCGACGACGAGCCGCCGAGCGCCGAAATCATCCAGGCACCGATCCGCAAGCTAGAAGCCGGCGAGTAAATGACTGCCGCCCCGGACAGCGCCGCACGGCCGTCCTTCATTGACGCGCTGGCGGTGTATCTGAAGCCGCGTGTGCTTATCGTGATGTTCCTCGGCTTCTCCTCCGGGCTGCCGCTGGCGCTGTCCGGCACGACGCTGCTGGTGTGGATGCGCGAATCCGGCGTCGATCTCGGCACCATCGGCTTGTTCGCGCTGGTGGGCACGCCTTACACGGTAAAATTCCTATGGGCGCCGCTGACCGACGCGCTCGACGTGCCGTTGCTGTCGCATTGGCTCGGCCGCCGCCGCGGCTGGCTGGTGTTCACGCAGATCCTGCTGATGGCCGCGATTATCTTCCTCGGTTCGAGTAATCCGGCCGCGGCGCCCGGCCTGGTGGCCTTTGGCGCGCTCTTGGTGGCGGCCGCCTCGGCAACACAGGACATTGTGGTCGATGCCTTCCGCATTGAGAGTCTGCCGGAAAACGAGCAGGCAGCCGGCATGGCTTCCTACGTCGCCGCCTACCGCGTCGCCATGCTGGTCTCGACTGCCGGCGCGCTGTTCCTGGTCAGCGGCATCGAAGCCCACGGCTTAGACAAGCAATCGGCCTGGCACTGGGGCTATGTGGCGATGGCGGCGATGGTGCTGATCGGCACGGCGACCACCCTCGTCGCAATGGAGCCCGAGCGCTCGCGCGACGCCGAGGCTGCGCATGCGCGCGAGAAGCCGTTCACGCGCGTCGCCGAAGCGGCAGTCGGCGCGTTCAAGGATTTCCTTGGCTACGAATTGGCCTTCGTGATGCTGGCCTTCGTGGTGCTATTCAAGTTCACCGATGCGCTAAGCGGCGCAATGACCGCACCCTTCGTGATCGACCTTGGCTTTTCCCGCAACGAATACGCGGCCATCGTCAAAGGCGTGGGTCTCGCGGCCCTTCTCGCCGGCGGTTTCGCCGGCGGCTTCGTGGCCCGCGCGCTGCCGCTTGCCACCAGCCTTTGGTTCGGCGCCATCGTGCAGGCTATTGCCAATCTGGGCTTCTGCTGGGTCGCGCTCACCGGCCACAATCTCACGGCGCTGACCGTCGCCATCACGCTGGAGAATTTTACCAGCGCTCTCGGCACCGTGATGTTCGTTGCCTACCTCTCGGCGCTCTGCCAGAACCCGATGCACACGGCGACGCAATATGCGCTACTCACGGCGCTCGCTGCGGTCGGGCGCACGTATTTGTCATCGGGCGCCGGTTTTGTTGCCGAATCGACCGGCTGGGTGTGGTTCTTCGTGATCTGCGCGCTCGCCGGTTTGCCCAGCCTGCTGCTGCTCGCCTGGCTTCAGCGGCGCGGACATTTCAAACGGCTGGTGCCGAATAAAAGCTAATGCGCTCGAGGAATGCCCCTTGGTCACGACAGCGTCGCCGACGTGCGAGGCGGCCTGTGAACAAAAGAAACTGGTCCCCGATCACCGCAGCTTTCTTTCCGAAAGAACGCCTGAGCCGTTTTAGTCTGCTTATCCTTGAACACGATGATGTGGAATGTCACCGGCGAGTGGTCGAGGCAGAATTCGTCCTTGTGGGCAAAGAGACGCGGATCGTCGGCCGTAATCTGATAGATGTTGAACTCGGTGCCGTTGATGTTGCGCGTGGAAAAGGAGCAACTTCCCGCTGATTGAGTCGCTTTGCCTGAGCGATTTCTGCGCCAGTGAGGGCATGGCGATGAAAGACGAAGAGGGCAAAGGGACGTATCAGAAAGCCGTCCGCTGCTTGATCGCCGCCGACAGCGTGCCCTCGTCGAGATAATCCAACTCACCGCCGACCGGCACGCCATGCGCCAGCCGCGTCACCTTGACGTTGGCATCCTGCAAAAGTTCGGTGATGTAGTGCGCGGTGGTTTGGCCATCGACCGTGGCGTTGAGCGCTAGGATTAGTTCTTTCACCTGCGCCTCATGCACGCGCGAGATCAGCGAGTCGATGGCAAGATCCTGCGGACCCACGCCGTCGAGCGGCGACAACGTGCCGCCCAGCACGTGATAGCGGCAGTTGACGGCGTGCGCGCGCTCCAGCGCCCACAGGTCAGCGACGTCCGCCACCACCACAATTATCGAAGCATCGCGCTCGGGGTCGACACAGACGGTGCAGGGATTTTGCGTGTCGATGTTGCCGCAGGTCTTGCAGATCACGATCTTTTCCATCGCTGCCTGCAAGGCGGAACCGAGCGGCGCCATCAGCAATTCGCGCTTCTTGATCAGATGCAGCGCTGCGCGCCGCGCCGAACGCGGGCCCAAGCCCGGCAGTCGCGCGAGGAGTTGGATCAAGCGCTCGATTTCTGGTCCGGCTACAGCGGTGGGCATTAAGTCAGGTTCAATCCGGGCGGCAGCGGCAGGCCGCCGGTGAGGCTCTTCATCTTCTCCTGCATAACGGCCTCGGCCTTGCGGCGAGCGTCGGCATGCGCCGCGACCAGGAGATCCTCGACGATTTCCTTTTCCGACGGCTTCATCAGCGAATCGTCGAGCTTGATGCCCTTGAGGTCACCCTTGGCCGTCAGCCGCACGCTCACCATTCCGCCGCCGGCCGTGCCTTCCACCTCGATGGTGTCGAGCTCGGCCTGCAGCGCCTGCATCTTGGACTGCAGTTGCGCGGCCTGCTTCATCAGACCCATGAAATCGGCCATATGCTATTCCTCGATCTCATCAGGTGGCGCGTCCGGTACGACGTCGACGGTCGGTGCACTCTGCGTCACTCCGACCACCTTGGCGCCGGGGAAGCAGTTTAGCACTGCCTGCACGAGCGGATCGCTCTGGACGCCGCGCTCCAGTTCCGCCCGCCGCTCGTCCTGCTGCGCGCGCATCGTGGCGTTGCCTTGCGCCTTGGAAACCACGACCATCCAGCGCTTGCCCGTCCAGGCGCTGAGCTTGCGCTGCAGATCGTGCACCAGCGTTCTCGCAGCCGTCGGCTCTAACGCAATCTCGAGTCGGCCATCCTCGCAATGGACTAACCGCACATCGCGCTCCAACGCTATCTTCACCGAAATGTCACGCTTCTCTGCAGCCAGCCTGATCAGCGCCTCAAACGAGCCGATCGTGAGCATCGACGCGGTCGGCTCACTTTCGGCCACCGGATCCTCCGCCGCACGCGGCGATACCGCAGCCGAGGAGCGCGGCGAGCCCCGTGGCGTCTCGGACGGCGGCGAAAAAGTCTGTTGCGGCGGCTGCGCCGGGGGCACGCCGCGATTACCCTGCGAGCGAGCCACGCTGCCGCCCTCCTCGCTGAGCAAGCGGATCACTTCATCCGGCGTCGGCAGGTCGGCAGCATACGCGACGCGCACCAGCACCATCTCCGCGGCGGCGACCGGACGGCCGGCCGCCTGCACCTCACCGATGCCCTTGATCAGCATCTGCCAGGTGCGGGACAGAACGCGCATCGACAATTGCGCTGCGAAGGTGCGGCCGCGCACGCGTTCGGCTTCCGACAGCGAGACGTCGTCGGCGACCGCTGGCACCACCTTCACGCGAGTGATAAAATGGGTGAACTCGGCGAGATCGCTCAGCACGACCGTCGGATCGGCACCGATTTCGTACTGCTCGCGCAATTCCTTGAGCGCCGCGGCGACGTCGCCTTTCATCAGCGCCTCAAACAGATCGACGACGCGCACGCGGTCGGCGAGGCCGAGCATCTGCCGCACGTCTTCCGCATGGACGGGGCCGGCGGCATGCGCGATGGCTTGATCGAACAGCGATAGCGAATCGCGCACCGAGCCTTCCGCCGCGCGCGCGATGAGCGCTAGTGCCGCCGGTTCGACTTCAACCTTTTCTTTGCCGGCGATACCTTCCAGATGCTTGACCAGCAGTGCGGCATCGACGCGGCGCAGATCGAAGCGCTGGCAGCGCGACAGCACCGTCACCGGCACCCTGCGGATTTCCGTGGTGGCGAAGATAAACTTGGCGTGCGGCGGCGGCTCTTCTAGTGTTTTGAGCAGTGCGTTGAAGGCCGCGCCCGAAAGCATGTGTACTTCGTCGAGGATATAGACCTTGTAGCGCGCGCTCATCGGCGCGTAGCGGATCGCATCATTGATCTGCCGCACGTCTTCGACACTGTTGTGCGAGGCGGCGTCCATCTCCAGCACGTCAGGGTGGCGGCTTTCGATGATCGCCTGGCAGTGCATACCCATCTTCGGCATGTCGATCGTCGGCTGTGTGATCGAGCCGTCCGGCAGTTCGTAATTGAGCGCGCGGGCTAGGATGCGGGCGGTCGTGGTCTTGCCCACGCCGCGTACGCCGGTGAGGATCCACGCCTGCGGGATGCGCCTGCTCTCGAAAGCGTTCGAGATGGTACGCACCATGGCGTCCTGGCCGATCAGGTCGTTGAAGCGCGCCGGCCGGTATTTGCGCGCCAGCACGCAATAGCTGGTTCCTTCTGGCGCTGCGCCGAAATCCAGGCCTCGTTCTATAGGTTTCGTGGTTTCGTTCATCCTGCCATCCGCCTGGCGGTCGCATCCGGGCCCGCGGGCTCAAAGAGGAGGTGGGAGGCTGACGAGCGACCCGAACCGCGCTCGTTAGGGCTGCTTCCTTCCGGACCTGACCCGGTTGGCGAGTGGCTCGTCCACCGCCAACCTCCCACTGAACTATATCGGTCCTATAGGGGCGGAAAGCAAGCAAGCACGAATCGGGGATTGACCTGCGCATCCATGTGGCGATTTTGCCTGTGGAAAGCCAGATGGAAGAGGCGGACGATTGCGTGATTGGGACGGGGTTGCAGAATTATGCGAAGTCGCATTCCGGCATATCGGAGATGATTGGCGGAGACACGTTACAGTCGATCGCGCGCTCGTAGCCATTATTACACCGGTGACGACATAGCCAAGGAGGCGGCGCCGTTCGACTGGCACCCAAGGGCCCCATTCGCTGATCTGGTCGCCTTAATAATCGACCAGCGGAGTGACGCATCGAGTCAAGGCGCACATAGGGCGCGGGCGTTGACGGCCGCGGCGCCATCGTGGCAGCCAAGCGAGGCTGTGCGACCGCCGCGCGGTGCCGCCTGGAGACGCGCTTTGCCTTTTGAAATCACATTGCCGGTCCGGCCGAAGATCCTCGTCATCACGCTTCGCCGCTTGGGTGACGTGTTGCTCACGACGCCGCTCATTCGCAGCCTGCGGCGCGCCCGACCGGACGCGACCGTCGATGTGCTGGTGTTCAAAGGCACCGCGGGTATCCTCGGCGGCAATCCTGACATCAGCAATGTCGTCACCATGTCGGAGCGGCCAACGTTGGCGGAAACGCTGCAGCTGCTTTCGCGGCTGACCAAGCGTTACGACCTTGCCGTTTCAACTCAAAGCGGCGACAGGCCGACATTTTATGCGCTCGTGGCCGGACGCATGCATGCAGGCATCACCGCCGATGTGACGTTCAGCGACCGAATCAAGGCTCGTATACTTCATCGCGGTGTGCAGGCAAACGAGCGTATCCATCGTGTCGAACAGACGTTGCGGCTCGCCGACGCGATCGGTATCCCGCGCGTTCCCGAGCTGGTTTGTCCCGCCGCGGCACCCCGCGCGATTGCCGACGGAGACTATGCGGTCGTTCATGCCTCGCCGATGTTCGCCTACAAAGAATGGACTCGCGACGGCTGGCGCGCACTTGCCGCCCACCTTGCTACGCGCGGCCTTGCCGTAATTGCGATTGGCGGACCGGACGAAGCCGAACGCAAATATTGCGACGATGTCTGGCGGGGCATCACCTCGGTGCATCAGTTCGAATGGGCCGAGTTAACGACGCTGCTCAAGGGCGCTCGACTTTATATCGGGCCGGATACTTCCGTCACGCATCTCGCCGCCGCCGCCGGCTGCCGCACGGTCGCGCTATTCGGGCCGACAGACCCTCGGCTCTGGGGGCCATGGCCCGTCGGCGGTTTACCGACGCCGTGGGACGCGAGCGGCAGCATCCAGAACCGCGGCAACGTCTGGCTGGTGCAAAATCCCCTGCCCTGCATGCCCTGCCAACTCGAAGGCTGCGAACGCAACATCATGAGCCGCAGCGTGTGTCTCGACGAGCTGAGTCCGAAAATTGTTCTGCGCGCGGTCGACCAGGCGCTGGCTTGATCTCGCGCGCCACCGCCTTCACTCTTCGCGCAACATATTCGGAGTAACATATGGACTTCCGCATCGCGGTCGTACAGCCGATCACCCTCCGAAGGCGGATCAGAAGAACATTGCCGATACGATTGATTTCATGCACTTGTTCGTCGTCGACGTCAGCATCGAGCACGCGCGAAATATACGCCACCACCAACACCATCACTTCCTTGCAAGTACGCGGGCAAACAGGGCGTGCTGGGACAGCAACGGCTGCGACGTGGGCGCGAGGCGATGTATCCGCGCACCCGTGAATGAAATCGTCACGATTGCGCCCTGTCTGCGGGCGTGCGATTTTGCCGGCCGATGTCCCCTCGTTCCAGACTCGGCCCCAAACC